>VFQN01005170.1_pt1 | contig 16262 bp, 28 predicted proteins | sample 3512371 | NCBI WGS metagenome assembly VFQN01 (sample SAMN10412370, study PRJNA504923) | tailings metagenome | isolation source: Replicate 2 from Balatoc abandoned mine | place: Philippines: Itogon, Benguet | collected 2017-08-28 | reverse complement strand
CTGCAGGTCCGCCTGGCTGCGATGGTCCTTTGGCCCGAAGCAGCACTGGTATACCGCCTTGGAGCGCAGGCTGTTGCGCTGCAGCTTCTTTGGCGGCCCATTGGGCTGTTCAACGGTGCTGCGCACCAGGCTGCAGCTCCCACGGTCCTCCTCGCCCGCCAGGAGGTCGCTCAGGCGTCCCTCTGGAAGCCAAAATGTGGCATCAACGACGTCAGCGCCGTCTCCCTCGCGGAATAGGTGACTGTGGGTGAGCTTGCCGGCGGGGAGCGGGTGGGCAAGCGCCCTGGGCGGGACACACCACGGCTGGGGCGTCACCTGCGAAAGAACAGGGGCGGGGCAGGTACCACCAAGGTGACAGGCAAGGTATCCATGGACGCACGACATGCACATTGCGGCGTTGCCCACAGCGACCTACGTCCCAAGGGGTCAATGCGTGCGTGCTTACCCATGCCACTCAGGCCCTCACCGCCCAGCTCCGCCGGTGCTTTGGCAGCACCTCAGCCTTTCCCCAATCATTGGAGGTAGTTATGTGCAGTAGCAAATGGTCAACGGTGCAGCGAGGCTTGCGGCAGCGCGAAGAATGTATGTTGCGATGGCTTTGCGCACTGGAAACGACGGGGAGCTTACATACGCTCACAGTATGTGAAATGTGTTGTATGCAAAAGTAGGTGTGCGTGACGGAACTGCAATTGGGCGCACGTGGAGACAGGAATTGCGTTGGGACAGGGGCGGAACTGGGCCGCTCAGGCGCTACTTCTGTAAGCTTACGATGCTATGTTATAAATGTATATATAAGCTGAGTGCGCTAGTGCTGTGAACCGTACGGTCAATGCAGTTCAGTCGACATTTTGGGCTGCTCAATTTTGCGCTTCCCCCGCGGAACAGGTTCTCAGGCTTTTGTAACATAACGCCCTTGTCACCATGAAGGAGCTTATCGTAACGGGTAGCACACTGGGCGCAGCGTTTGTCGTGGTCAACCAGTGGGCGACCGGCGTGCAGCTGGAGGCCTTTAAGGAAGTGATGCGCGCCGAGCTGAAGACGGAGGTGGGCGCCATGCGCAATGACGTGAAGGGGGAGCTGGGTGCCTTGCGCAACGACATGAAGACGGAGCTGGGCGCCATGCGCAACGACATGAAGACGGAGCTGGGCGCCATGCGCAACGACATGAAGACAGAGCTGGGTGCCATGAAGCCGGCCACGCGCTGAAGGTGAGCACCGACACGAGCGCGCTACGGCCTAGTTACAACGGTTAGGTAGCTCAGGCATGCTCAAAGCATGTATTTTTGTGTCGTAGGTGCTATCCGGAGTGGAGCGCGGAGTGAGGAATCGCTGTCGGTGAGTTTGCCTGTACGCTGTGAAAGCAGGGGTGACCGCAACAATGGCAGTTTGATAGCGCTGTTCAGGAACTTGATTTGCGGGACCTCAGCGCAAGTTCTGGGCGCGAGTTGTCGATGCAAATTTTGGCGATCAGATTTGTCTGTCGCGCGCGACGTCCAAATTCTGCACTTCAGCCTCAAGCTTTGCACGTCCGAATGCCCGTTGCAGGTACACGACACAACGAGAGCTGCTTGAGCAACAGGTGGATGAGTTGTAGCTGTGGTGGCGAAAACGGTAGTTGCCCTTGTTGGTATCATGCGTTTGGATAGCCCACGAGCCCGCCCAACTTGGTGATTATCGCCGGACTGCGACTGCGATGGTTGCACCGCCGTACAGGCGGGCCGTTATGGACCTCACAGAACCTCTTCACACTCATCCAACGCAAAATAGTGATGGTCACTGAGTGTCTGGGCTCTACTTGCATTGAAGTGTTGCAGCCATGTGCTCTCTGAAGCCCCATGCCACCATCTGAAAGGGCGGGGTAGCTGGGAAGGAAGGACGTGCAACAACAGGCTGCGTGCTGTGCGTGTAGTCGTAATTACCCAAGACTTTTGTGCTGGGTGGTCGCAATACACGTCACACTGGCATAGCTGCACTGCCTGGTACTGACTTGGCAGGAGCGGCAGGCGAAGTTGGTGCTTGGTGGCCCGTCTCCCCCTACCTTGGACGACACCTGTGGACATGGGGTAGCAAGGAGTCCAAACGCCAGTGGGCGGTGGCTCTTGTCACAAGCGGTCCGCTGGCCTGGTGCTGAGCTACTATAGCTACACATTCCTAGGAATTGCTGGCTTTATGCACGGGCGGTAGGTATGGGGCATGGGGGACGGGCGGCTGAGGCTGCCCCCAGTGCAACAGGGGTCAAGCCACCAGCAACACCCACGGCACCAGCACTCCTTTTGCCGGAACCCACACCGTCTCCCACATGCGCGCAATCGGACGCAGGTGCGCTGAGGCTCTATTGACGACCGAAACTAACAGTAACGGAGTCACTGCGGCAGCCCGAATGACACGTGGCCTGACACGTGGCCTGACACGTGGCCTGACCCGTGCGTTCTGGGCTCGGTCACCCGAGTCCAACGCAAAACCCTCTGGGTTGAGCAAAGCACTTTATATGCCCAAAGCACTGGGACAATTTTTTTCGGCCTAAATCCTATGGCCACGTCTCTGTCAAGGCGACGGCAATTTGCCCGCTCTGGTCTCGGAGCTGTCCGCAGGTGGCTTGTGGACAGACTACACATAGGACATGGCACTGTTGGGCTCGCACAAATGGTGATTATGCATTCATACTAAGCAACGCTATCTGCCGCATTGTGTCTTTCGCGCAACACACTTCCCTCTGCCAAACGACCAAGGGCAACACGCACAGAGCAGCACGTAGGGGGCACACATGCAGCCTAAGGCTCCCAAGGGCTCAGCCACCCGAGTCCAACGCAAAACCCTCTGGGTTGAGCAAAGCACTTTATGTGCACTTCCGACCTGTTCTGACCAATCGCTTGGTTCTGGAGCTCGGTTTTACGAGACATGACGCAGCTATATGCTTCACCCTGACTGCAGCAGTATATTTTATTGATATTGGCCTATTGCTGACTTTGAACCCCGACCCAAGCAAGCTCACAAGGACTCAAACCCTTCCTCACAGCCAAACGATGCAGTTGGCAGCCCGCGGTGCCAGGGTAGTTGGCCGCGTCTCCCTGACGGTCCGTGCTTACAGCCGCTTTACTCAGTCCAACCGCGTGATCAGCGCTCCGCTCGCCTCGGCCCAGACTCATCTGAACCGGAGGTCTCTTCTGCCCCACATCGCTCCAGCTTCGGCGATCACCCTCAGCTCCGGTCGCTCTCTCTCTCGGTAAGCGAAGGTGCACATATACAAGGTGGCGTGCTACCCTTCGGCTCATGGCAGTCCTGTTTGCACAACACATTGGTCGTTATGACGGTCGCTACGAAGAGCCTCGCCCAGCTGACACCTACGCGATCAACAAGTTTTTGATTTAAGCAATCGACTGCTCACACTTGTCTGGGCGGATACGTGCGGTGTGGCCCCTCGAGTGCTCGTGTGGCTAGTTGCGCGCTCCCCGCTGGCAGTCCGCCGTCCCTTTTACACCCACACTCACACTGCTCCATAGTTCTGCGTACCTAGCACCAGGGAAGCCATGCTCAGGCGTCAGCACTACGTAAACAGCCAGGCTCTTTTGTTGCAAACCCCTTGGCACCGCTGAGTTCCGCCCACGGCGAGCACGCCAGGTCTTACATCCAGCACCGCACCGCCGCTCCGTCCCTTCGTCTCCCAGCTTGCATTGGCTGTGTTGCACTGGCTTACATGAAATCCATATGCACACAACTGGCCTGCAGCAACATGGCCACCGAGGCTGCTGCAGTGGAGGCGGTGGTGGACACCAGCATCGCCACCGCCACCAACCCCCTGCTCGCGGTGAGACACACACGTGGGCACAGGGCAGGGGCAGGGGACATGGAGTCCGGCAGACATGGGATCGCGGGGGAACCCCTTCAGGTCAGGGCTATGATCCTAGCCCACCACCCTCATGGCCTCCAGAACCGGGTTTGGGTTTTCCGCTTGTGTGTCTGAAAGCGTGAGGACGTGATCCGCATGCTAATCACTGCGTAGGATTGTCCTTGCCTCTTGCGCCAATCATCTTGTCCCTTTGCCGACCGTATTGACCAGGCCTGTGAACCGTAAAGCTGCAGGTGTGCCCATGTACGGTTTATTGACCTTGTTTCGCTCCACCCTACCTGCCCCCCAGGATGTGTCCTTCCCTCTGTTTGACGCCATTAAGCCTGAGCACGTGGTGCCGGGCGTGAAGCAGCTGCTGGGCGAGCTGCACGCAGAGATCGACAAGTGGGTACGGGTTAAGGGGACGTGCGGGTTAGCGTTGTTTTGCGGGGCAGGGGATGGCAACAGCTTTTGGGCGAGCTGCACGCAGAGATCGACAAGTGGGTGTGGGTTAAGGGAAGAGTGTGTCAGTAAGTCGCGCAGGTGCTGGCCAAGATGTACGTTGGTACGGTTGTGAGGAGTGGGGGGAGGTTGAAGGGGTGTGGGCGGAGCTTCACGCTCGGGTTAAGCCAGCTCGCATGCTGAACATAGTCGTGCGCTACGTAGGGGTGGCTGTTGTGGGGTAAGGAGTGGGAGTGGGAGCAAATCTGCCTGTCCCCGCTCCCTCGCCCGCAGGCTGGAGGCCAACGTTGAGCCCACGTGGGAGGGCCTCGTGGCGCCGCTGGAGCGCATCGGGGACCGCCACCAGCGCATCTGGGGCATCGTGTCGCACCTCAAGGTGCGCGTGTGCGTATGCACGTGTGCGGGTGGCACCAACGTCTGCGTGTGCGCGGCCCGGTGTCCACTCTTCCAGGCTTGACGTACTGTAGCCTTCATGTCTTTTGCTGGTATTAGGGATGTGCAGTGCTTAAGCGCCCAAGTGCGCAACGGCTGGTCCCTGTCGCCTGGCCGTACGTAATGCCGTACGGTGGCACGTGCCGTGTACTGCGCGCAGGGTGTGAAGGACTCCCCTGAGCTGCGTGCCGCCGTGGAGGAGGTGCAGCCGGAGAACGTCAAGCTGTCGCTGCGCCTCAGCCAGAGCAGGTGGGGCAGGAGAGCAGGTGGGGCAGGAGAGCAGGTGGGGCAGGAGAGCAGGTGGGGCAGGAGAGAGCCACAGCGTGGGGGTGGGAAAGGCTTGGAGGTGTGGGCAGGAAAAGGGCGGGTTGTAGGGTTGCAGGGTGGAGCAAGAGCATGTTCTGTACCTTAGCCAACGCAAATGGGTCACGAGAGGGGGGGTCGTGTGTCTTCCGACGGGGCAGCAGGGATGTGCGGCTCAGCCCGGGCGGGTGCGTGCTGATGCGCGGGTTGGGTTAAAGGCCTGGTGCTCGGGGCATGAACTGTACAGGTGTTGGAGTTTGCGTGCCTGCAACGCAGCACGAGCGGGTTGTGTTGGCGGGGGATGGGCGGCGTGTGGTGCAGGAGTCCCCCGGTGGCTTGTGACACGGTGCACGGCACATGCGGCCGTACTCTCCTGACACATTTGCGCAAACTGTACAGTGGCGGAACAAGCATGCCGTGCATGTTGCCGGACGCCCATGCAGGCCGCTCTACGAGGCGTTCAAGGCGCTGCGCGATGGCCCCACGTGGTCGGGCCTGAGCACCGCGCAGCAGCGCATCGTGGAGAACGAGCTGCGGGACTTCGTGCTGGGAGGCGTGGCGCTGGAGGTGTGTGTTAGCTGTGTATTAGGCGGTGCGGGGTGTGCGGGCTGTAGTGGGGTGGAGGACGAGCTACCACACCTCGAGCTGTGCAATGTCGTGATGTGGGACGCGGTGTGTCCAATGCCTTGCTGTATGCTGGTGCTTCTGGTATCGTGCCCATTCCTACATGTTGCCATCCTCCACGCTGGTATACTGTTTTCCCTTGTGCACTCCACCCCACCTAATGCCTCCACCCCGCCTGCCGTTTCCCCGGGCCAGGCCAAGAAGCGATTCAACGCCTAATCGCGTCATACGCGTGACATATATGTTGAAATAATAATCGCTAATACGCTTCTATACACTGTTGACGCATCCCTGCAGGGCGAGGCCAAGGAGCGGTTCAACGCCATCCAGCAGGAGCTGACGCAGCTGGCCACCAAGTTCAGCAACAACGTGCTGGACGCCACAAAGGTGAGGGTAGGGGCTGCGGGGACGGGGGCGCTGCAGCGGACGGCAGCAGGTGGTGTACACATCACAGTGGGTGCGTAGAGAAGCTGCTCTGGTGTAAGCGTCAGCATGCACGTGGGGCGGTGGTTCAGCGGTGCGGTAGGCAAGGTCAAGGTGGAACAATGAGCTGGACGCGATGAATGCCAAGGAGGAGGAGGTGGTGGGTGGGTTGCCGTGAGGACGGGTAACTGACAGTGGCGCGTGCGCCTGCCTCCAGTCAGCCGATGCACTCCTCGCGGCCCAGCACCGGGGCTGGGTGCGCGGGGAGGAGCACGACTGAGGAGGACGGTAGGTCCGCCTGGGGTCGTGCAGATGTGATGCTTGCTCATTGCTTTGCATGCCAGCGGTTACATTGACCTGTTTTCCTTGCTCCATCGCGCATGAGCCTTACGAAAACGCCACGCACCTGCATCAAAACACAGGCGTTCAAGAAGCTGCTGACGGACCCCGCCGACGTTGCCGGCCTGCCGCCCACCAGCCTGGGCCTGGCGGCGCAGCAGGCGGCGAGGGAGGGGCACGAGGGCGCCACCGCGGAGGCGGGCCCCTGGCTGGTCACGCTGGACTTCCCCTCCTACATGCCCGTCATGACGCACGCCAAGAACAGGGCGCTGCGGGAGGAGCTGTACAGGTGGGGCCGGGAGGGTTGGCGTTACGGGGTTTGCTGGACGGACGAGAGAGAAAGAGAGCAGCGGCGGCTGCAGCGGCTGATAGCGGTCGATGGATCGATTCCCTGCGGCAGCGAAGCGCCCTCTCGGAGCCCCGTAAGCGCACACTGATGACATACACGCAGGCCACCCATGCACTTTACGCATGGGCTAAGCATGCGGCCTGCTGCACCTCCCTCGTCCTAGGGCCTTCATCACCCGCGCCTCCTCCGGCGACTCCGACAACGGCCCCCTCATCGACCGCATCCTCACGCTGCGGGCGGAGAAGGCGCAGCTGCTGGGCTTCCCGTCCTTCGCACACCTCAGCATGGCCTCAAAGGTGAGGGCAGCATGCGCAGCAAGCCGTGCTCCACATGCGTGCTGGTTCACAAGTGATGGTCAGGCCTAGGTGCTTGGGCTTCCCCCCTTGGCGCGCCTCAGCGTGACTGTGACTCAGATGCTAGCAGGCGCACCACCTGAAGCTAACGCACAATCCCCACTAGCTGTTACACACACCCTGATCACCTAACCACTACTCCCGACCCCACATGGCCACCCTGCATCACGCCGAGGCGCTGCGGCGTGTCCTGCTGCTCAAGCTAATACACACTGTCAGGTAGCTAATACACACTCCCTGGACCCCGCCCCCAGATGGCCACCCTGGACCACGCCGAGGAGCTCCTAGAGGAGCTGCGGGCCGCCTCCTACGCCGCGGCGCAGGGTGACAAGGAGGAGGTGCAGGCCTTCGCCAACAGCCAGGGCTTCGAGGGGCAGCTGCAGTGGTGAGCGGGGAGAGATGGGACATGTGGTGGTAGTAGAGGTTTAATGCACATGAACACCTGGGGCTAGTGCTGGTTTGCTAGCAGCCAAGGCTGTGAAGCGCAGCTGGGGTGGGAAACCGAGGTGAAGCGTGCAGCGCGGTCCCCAGTCGGGCAGCCAGTGTTAGGTCCCCATGTAGCAGCCCTGCCCATTGGGCGTGTGCGTGCCGTTCGCCCATCAGAGAGGGATCTGCACACACCCAAGCAGCCCCTTTCCTTTATGAGGTACGCATGGCTCCCTTGGATGACCCTGGCGTGATTTCGTGGACTGCGGACCTGTGTTACTGGCCGCACCTCCTGGCCGCACCTGCAACCTTGATGCTCAGCCCTGGTGCGCCGTGCCCCCGTTCCCCATGGCGTGGCATGGCAGGTGGGACGTGTCTTTCTGGGCCGAGCGGCTGCGCGAGTCCAAGTACAACATCAGCGATGAGGAGCTGCGGCCCTACTTCGCGCTGCCAAACGTGCTGGACGGACTGTTCAAGGTGGGCCGCGGGTGGGATGTAACTGGGGTCCGGGAGAGCCCAGGGCCTGTTCAAGGTGGGCCGCGGGAGAAGTACGCGTGCTTTGGGGTCTGAGGGAGCCCAGGGCACGTGAAAGGTGGGACACGTGTGGGGGTTGCGAGGTGCAAGGCGGTTTGCAACGACGAGGGCCTTTATAGTCACTCGTTGTGTGAGGCCCTGGAGTCTTTCAACGGGCTGTGCGGCGGCGAATACCATGTGGGGCTGCAGCGGCACCACGTGCACAGAGCCGCCCAGCGCCCACACGCACCGCACCGCACGCGTGTGCCAACGTTCCTTGCACTTGCCCATCCACCCAGCCGCACGCGCACTACACGTCCCAACCGCAAACTTGCCCTTGTTCCTTCCTAATACACGTGCAGCTGGCCAACCGGCTGTTCGGTGTGGAGGTGGTGTCGGCCGACGGCGAGGCCCCCGTGTGGCACAAGGACGTGCGCTTCTTCAAGGTGCGTGGGCGGAGCCACGTGTGTCGTACCGTACGGCAAGGGAACGTGCCATACCGTGATGCCGTGTCGCCCTCTCCTGCGCCGCGGCCGCGCCAGGCGCTGTACAGCCGAGATGCATTGGTGCAGTCAACCGGTGCCCGTTAGCGCCGAGACCAGGATACTAGGTTCTAATTAGTGCTGCATACTTATACATGCCGGTACCCAGGCGCGACGGGCCGACGCGGTCGTGTTAACAACACCCTACAGATCCCCATCCAAGCTTGGCTTCCCACCTCAACCTCTTCTCCTCCCTTTCCGTTCCTCCCTCTCCAGGTGCTCCGCGGCGGCTTGCCCAATACCTACTTTTACCTGGCCCCTGACATTGCATCCCACGCCGCCATGTGCCTTAACACACACCACACCCTAACCCACATCCGCAGGTGCTCCGCGGCGGCTCCCCCAAGGCCTACTTCTACCTGGACTCCTACTCGCGGCCCGCGGAGAAGCGCGGCGGCGCGTGGATGGCCGAGGTTGTGGGTCAGAGCGCGCTGATGGCGGCCCCCGGGGAGGAGGTGCGGCTGCCGGTGGCGCACATGGTGTGCAACCAGATGGAGCCAGTGGGTGAGTCACACAGGCGTCGGCAACGCCGGTGTCATACCACGTGACATGATGCATGTTGATATGATACATTCTGACGTGGCACCCCTAAGGACATGGTGTGCAACCAGATGGAGCCAGCGGGTGGCGGCAGAACATTACTTAGCCCTCAGGTCCATGCAACACTTTCAGTTCCACTTACAGGCAGCAATGCAGGGACATTATCAAAGCAAACCAGGCGCCCCCGGCGCGGTGTTACTGCTTGCAACTCGTCTACATGACGCCTTGCCTCTGCCCGTTTCCGTCCCCCTAGGCTCCAAGCCCAGCCTGATGACGTTCCGTGAGGTGGAGACGCTGTTTCACGAGTTCGGGCACGCGCTGCAGCACATGCTGACGGAGGTCAGGGAGGGCATGGCGTCCGGCATCAGGTGCGTGGGGCAACGAGGTGTGTGTTAGCGGGCATGTGTGTTCAGGGGTCGTATCGGTGGTGGGTGCTGCAGCACATGCTGACGGAGGTCAGGGAGGGCATGGAGTCGGGCATCAGGTGCGTGGGGAAGGGGGCTAGTGTTATGGTGTAGGCACAGCCCGCACCGCTGGCTCGTGCGCGAACCCGCGCTCTTCGTTGCCCACCAGATACGTGGGTTGATGCTATTTACCCCTGGCTCCCGATCTTGCGGAGGTGATTAGGACGCATGCCCCTGCCATGAGCACTGAGGTCGAGTACCGGTATGCAGGATGCTGTGCCATGCCACGTGCACGCAGTGCGCAGTTGGGTGAGCTGCTGATTCAAGCTGAGCGCTCCCTGCTGCTGCTCAACACACCAGGAACATCGAGTGGGACGCCGTTGAGCTGCCCAGCCAGTTCATGGAGAACTGGTGCTACGACAGGGCCACGCTGTACAGCTTCGCAAAACACTACGAGACGGGTGAGGGCACCGGGTAGCTAGGGCACGTGCAAGTCACGGAATTTCTGACGTGGGGGGCACGCGCGGTCCTGTAAACTCCGAAAAGCACTGCGAGACGGGTGCGGGTGGGCCTGGGGGGCGCTTGCTCACTTGCACAGAGCGCTGGTGAATGGTGGCCAGGGGATGGCGTAGGGCGGGCGCGGGCAGGGGTGTCAGCTGTGCCGTATTTGCGGTACTGGAGCAGCGGGAGTGGACGTTAATACCGTACCTGCACATGCCTCCCTCTCACCTATTTCCGCCTTCCTACCGCCTATCCCCTGTCCCTCCCCCCCAGGCGAGCCCCTCCCCGAGGAGCTGTACAGCCGCATCAAGGCCGCCAAGAACTACCGCTCCGGGACCATGATGCTGCGCCAGCTGCACTTCTCATGCGTAGACCTGGAGCTGCACGCGCGCTTCAAGCCGGGTGGGTGTCAAGCTGGGCCGCTATATGTCACTTTTTCGCACGCCCCTGAGCTGACACCCCTTGACCACACGGGCTGACCAGGAGTTGCACTCACACGCTTCTTGCCGGCTGGGTAGACGGGTGTGACTTGGCACTGCACCCGCAAACACCCACCGCAGACGTTGCATACACGTGCACGTTCCTAACGCCGCCTCAATTCGTAGTATTGTCACGCACCGCAGTGGCATCTGCGTCCTCGGCATCACCCTGCGCTAACACACATGCACCACCACCTGCTAATACACGTGCCCCACAGGCCAGGGCCGCACCGTGTTCGACGTGGACCAGGAGGTGGCCAAGCGCACGCTGGTCACCCCACCACTGCCAGAGGTGGGTGCGATACCGTACGTGGACAAGACGGGTCGCAGAGGGTGTAGCGGAAGCGTAGGCACTTCTCCTCTGGAGTTCTTTCTTTGATCCCGCTGTTGGATGGCAACTTGGTTCTGTACACGCATTGTTGGTACTGCCCATGGTGCAGCAATTGCAACGCACCTGTTCGCCATGCCATCCCGCAGGACCGCTTCCTGTGCACCTTCAACCACATCTTCGCGGGAGGCTACTCCGCAGGCTACTACAGGTGCGGTACACCTGCCAGTACACCCCTTGCTGCCCCCGTAATTTGCCCTGTGTTAGTACAAACGTGTCAACGGACCTGTGCGAATTTTGCTGCCGTATTGACGCCTCCATTACGACAACTGGGTCGTCGCAGTTTACTGCACGCCTCCAGCGAAGCCTGTGTTCACTATGGGCTCCTCTTTTGCTGTCCTAATTCCCGACCCCTGCCTACAGCTACAAGTGGGCTGAGGTGCTGTCGGCAGACGCCTTCAACGCCTTCGAGGAGGTGAGCGGGCGGGGCACGGCCCCTGCGTGCCTTGAAACGCTGTGTACACCAGGTGTACACTTGGTAGGCAGGGAACAACAGGTCACCACGCACAGAGGGCCAAAATTGCAACAGTCGCATTATACGCGATTTGCGGGGACCAGGTGTGGGGTCTGCACCGAAGGTTGGAACTGTAACACAGGTTATCAGGGGGCAACACCACGGCGAGTACGGTGTGCATGCGGCCATGCACCCCGCATGCCCCGCCTCCCACCTCAACGCCCAAACACCTGCACCAGCACCCCGAGGATGATACCTGGTCAACGCCATGCGTCTTTTGCAGCCCAAGGCAGGAGGGCACGCTCTTGACGCACAGATACAACAATCTGCAGTGAGGTACCACATCAGGTTCCTTCATCTGGAAGATGGATGTTTGATACATCGTCCCCGCACACCCATGTATGCCCCCAGGTGGGCCTGGACAACGACGACGCGGTGCGCGACACGGGCGCCCGCTTCCGCGACACGGTCCTGGCGCTGGGCGGCTCCGTGCCCCCCGCCGAGGTGTTCAAGCGCTTCCGCGGCCGCGAGCCCTCCACCAAGCCGCTGCTGCAGCACAACGGACTGCTGGCAGCCGCGTCGGCGTGAGCGCGTTGGGGTAGACGACGGGCGGACGTCGTGCGTGCGGCACATGCCAGATGGGCCAGCAGGTGGTCCGTGTGTGGGGCTGCTGCAGCACAACGGACTGCTGGCAGCCGCGTCAGCGTGTGCGCGTTGGGGTAGACGGGTAACATCCATGCACCGCCTCCGACACGGTTATGCGGCGCGCGGCCCGCCTGTCCGCAACTCCTCGTGTGGTTAGGCTGTGCCACGTGTCAAGGCTGCTGGCTTGTGATGGCTTGTGGAGGCTGTGCGTTGCGGCATTTTGGAAACGCTCCTGGCGACTGGCGCGTGTGGGAGCTCCGCGCGATTCGCTTGGTAAGCTGGCGTGCGTGAGGGCTGGTGGCAGGAGCCTTGGTGTGAGGCCGGCCGCAGGAGGAGGGCACGTGAAGAGTGACATGTGGCAGGCGGTCCACAGGCCTTGCCGTATGTGATGGGCTGATACAGCGGCAGGAACCGAAGGCCTGCCGGCTTGCTTGGCAGGTACGGCACGTGGAATGTGAGCAGCTGAGCACCACGCTGATTGAGGAGGTGTCGGCTAAGGTGGCACCTGGAGTGGGCATGTCAAGCCTCACTCAAGGGTTTGATACTTGCTTATATTGTGTGGTGGTGTGGTGGTGATGGTGCTGTGGTGTGATGGGTCACAAGTCTTCTGCGCAGGGCAGAGGATTGTGCGGGAAGCGGTATGCTGCGGGTGGGTGGTGCATTTGTGTTGGCTGTTGGGTTGCAAGCCCAACCCGCCCGCAGGCTATCGCGCCGTTTTGTTGTGCGGGGTTTTGGTGTCTCTGCGAAAGTCTACTTGCTGGCAGCTCGGCACAAGACCGTTTCTGGTGTACGGTACCGTAATTGGACGGTACCGTAATTGGATTGGCACAGCGCTGACTGCGGTGACCTCCTGTGCTAAGCATGGCGGGTAAGCAACAAGGCATGTGAGAACCAAGCAGTGTCTTGTGGAGCGCAGGTCGCCGGAACCCGGACTGCCAGGCACCTGCCTCGAATTCCCGTACCGGTAGTGCCTTGCATGGCACAACCTTGCACCCGGCAACCACGTCGGTTGCGACCCCACCTTGTAACGGCTACCTGGTGCCTGACTGTCGCGGCCGGACCCGGTGGCCCCTGGCGTTTACTGACTGGCTGACTGCCCAGGGCGCCAGGTGCCGCAGTTGCTGGTGTGCGCCCCGTACTGCCAGGCGCCAGACGGAACCTCTCACGTTTGGGTGCAACTGGGTGCACTGTATTAAATGCCTCCTGTCGTCTTGTTGCAGGCTTGCAGCCTTCTTCTATGCATATGTTCTCATTGGTTGTGTCAGCCGATGCCATGACGGATGCCGATCCGCTGGAGGGACTCCGGCTTGCAGCAGGGTTGACACACACGTTTACATGCCACCATGTACCGTACACCCACCAGCCAGCAAGGGCTACACGTTGTGTCCGCAAGTTGTGTGTGCCTAACGATACACTACGTATGTACTTAAAGCGCAGTCCCTGTCCGCATGGAGACTGGCAAACGCAGCCGTGACATGCCATCATGGCCGGCAACAGCGTGGGTATTTGCCAGGGCGCACCTACTCAATGCGATGCGCACGCGCTGTCACAGTCCCGGACCATCCCGACGACCACCAACCAATCCAATGCAGACATAGTAACATACTGGCGCACAATTATTGGCTGTAACCCACCCGACAGCACCAAGGTGTGCCTGTCACCGGTGGGCAGCTTTACAGGTGCACCCAAAAGACCCAAACGCCTGTGGAAGCTAGCGCAGTAAGGAGACATTGCCTCTTGGGACGGCGCTGAGACGAGCAATGGAGCAATGCCTTCGCCAATTCAATCTGCCCGCCTTCCGGCCTGCATGCAAGGACCGTGCCGTACACCAACGGCGATCCGCAAGCGAGGAGCAGTGGGCCTACCACGGGCCAGGTGCTGTCATGCCACGTCACTGTCCACGTGCCTTCACAGCCAAACCAAACCAAACCAAACCAAACCGAAAACGTACGACGTGCCCTATACTGTGACCTCGTACAGACTGTAGCGTGGGATGCCATAAGCACGACGTATGTATCCACAGTACAAGTGCGCGCGTGACAAAAGGGGACTCGGCCTCAGCTACGAAGTACGAACACGAAAGTGCACCAGCTTAGGCCCACCGCAGGTGCGACGAGAGCTGGAGCGCTTGCCGCGCTCCGTGCCGCGCAAGCTCACGCGGCCCAGCAACAGCAAGGACAAAGACAGACACACGCGTGCGTGCAAGGACACCCGAAACTCCTTGAGCCACAGCTTGCACAGCACGGGCGCCAAGGGACACTGCAACTGACCGGCAGGAATGTGTCTAGTCCAGCGTCCTCCCGAGGGACGCGAGGCACCACCAGGCCACATGCCTGGCCTGCGGCCCATCCACCGCTGGCGCACAGACACACGGTGGGCCTTGGGTCCGTGCAGTCTCCCAATCGTCCCCGAACACCGTCACAGGCTGGCTGTCAGCCACAACCGGCGGCCCGCAAGAAATCAAGTGTATTACCTCCCGCCAACCTTACACCGCCGTTGGCTGGGAGGGTGCCTATCCCAAAACCATCACTTTCCAACATTAACACGTACAGCACAAATCACGGCCGGTAATACGGTTACTCGGCTCGACGAGTCTGGCCACCGGGGACCGCACGGCACGAAACACCACGCCCTCGTAAGCTTCCAAAGCCGTCGCTGTCGCACGATACGAATACAACGGTGCCCACCAAAGCACACTGCACCCCATTCCCAGTCCCAGCTTCTGAGGCGGCATATATCTCCAGGCAGTCAGTGAGCCCCAACACATAGAGCAGGCCAGAGCATGAGAAGCGTCCATGCGCCTCTCCGCCCGCCGGCGAATCCCACAGGCTCACCCGCAGTCAAACACGCCGCCACACAGAAGCCACAGGGCCGTCTCCCAGTTCCGTCCATCCTTGTGACGCCAACTGGACAGCATGTTCCCACAAGAATACGAACAATGAACCACCAGGACACGGCAGCATTACGTGCATCGCGCCTTTATGCCAAAGTCACCTCGTCCTACACGTCCCCAACACACTTCCATTCATAGCCTCACCAGTCGCGCGCCCCGGCGTTCCTCCCACAGAACCCGAGTGCCTTCCGGCTCAGCGGTTTACGGGCCGAGCAACTGGCCCCCAGCCTGCCACCGCCACCAACAAACACGAGCAGGCCAGCCTGACAGCAGAGCGGTAGGCACCTGCTACCGCGCAACCGTATGCCTGCCAGCACCCAGAGTCCCAGACGGCGTGCCTTCCTGTCTCCGCAAGCGGCTAGCGACCCCCAACCGTCCCCATGACCCACCATAAGCCCCACCAGTGCAGCGTGCTTGCACGCCATGCAGGTCATTCCGTCCCCATGCCGTCCTTCCCTCGTCCACGCAGCGCCACACCGTCAAACACGGCTGCAGCCCTGCTATGCCGATGCAAGCATGTGCTTGAACAGTACCCTTGAGCGCCGCTTCAGACCCTCATCCTCCTCCCCCCTCCCCCCAACCCACCGCGACCGTTACCGTTACCGTTCCTTTGCCGCTCCGCGGCTAACCCCCCACCCACAACACAACTGCGTTAAGGAACGCGCATACGTCAGTCCCGGCACTCAACCTCACACAACTAGAGCACACGTCAAGCCGAAGAGACACAAACCCTACCCGGTACTTGCGCGCACTCGCCAGGATGCGGCCAAGGGCCGGCTGCTCCGTCCAGGGCCCGTTGCCGCGTGCTTTCCGCCAGCTGATTGGAATAAATTGGAGATGCCGAGCGATCGGCCTTAGGCCCTTCCAGTAAGCTCGTCTCCCGCCTGATATCCCTGACCGTTGCCGTCCTGCTGCACTGGTACCGCACAGCCACGTCCCGGGGCTCTGTAGGGCAACGGCGCGCCATTGCGGCTGCTCGGCCACCCCCAAGTCCAGCATCGATTTCCTCGTTCTACGCAAGTTTGGGCCTCCCAATGCACGGTCCACGCGTCCATCGCTCCGCTATGGCGGGTCCAGGAGGGCTTCAGCTCCCGGCAGCAGGGTGGCGCAATGGCGCCCGGTCCGCTGTCCTGGCCTGCGTGCCTCCAGCCGACGGACGGCTGACCCCGGCCCGCCAGCCTCACAGCCCCTCCCTGTGGTTGGGCGAAAGGGACACGGTCACACGGACGGTCGGACCGCGGACATCGCAAACAGCCTCGTGGTGAAATAATTTACGCGGGCATGACCCTGCGTGGGGTTAAGGGGGCAGGGCGTTTGTACGCGTCTGCCACCATGGGGGGTAAGGGGGGATGGTTGAAAGGTTATG
>VFQN01005169.1_pt1 | contig 16265 bp, 10 predicted proteins | sample 3512371 | NCBI WGS metagenome assembly VFQN01 (sample SAMN10412370, study PRJNA504923) | tailings metagenome | isolation source: Replicate 2 from Balatoc abandoned mine | place: Philippines: Itogon, Benguet | collected 2017-08-28 | reverse complement strand
GTCCTCCAGCTCGTCGAAGCTCTTGGGCTTGTGCTTGCTGATGTCGATGCCGATCTCGTCCATCACCGCCACGGCGAACAGGTCGAGCTCGTGCGGCCGGATCCCGCAGCTGTCGACATAGATCTGGCGGCCCATCAGGTATTTGAGGATGCCTTCGGCCATGGCCGAGCGAAGCGCGTTGTGGGTACAGGCAAACAGGACGCTGCCCGGTACCTCCCCACCGTCGGCAACGCCACTCATCAGCGCCGAAGCGAAAGCACGCAGACCAGCGTGAACAGCCGCCTCGCCGTCTGCGCGTCGACATCGACCTTCTCCACCCGAGCTTCCCGCAACAGTTCCGCCCATTCGTTGTGCAGCCCGCGCCTGGCCATGTCGATCGATTCGATCCGGGACGGCGGTGCACCGCGGATCGCCTGGAAGTAGCTGTCGCAAATGATGAAATAGTCCTTGATGACCCGGCGCAGCGGCCGCACGGCGAGGATCAGCTCGCGCTGCTCGCCGGTTTCCACCTGGATCACGTCCAGCACGAGGTTGTTGTCGCGCAACGACAGCGCGACCCTGTAGGGGCCGTCGAAGCCTTCCTTCAGCCGGAAACAATTGTCTTCGAGCAGGTCGAAGATCGCGACGCTGCGCTCGTGCTGCACCTCGGGCGTCCAGCGCACGACGCTGCCCTGGTCGAGTTCGATCGCGACGATCCTGTCCGGGCCGTCGGACCGCCTGCTCACCTGGCCCCCCTGAGCCTGATCGCATTGGCGTGGCCGTCCAGCCCTTCCGCCTCCGCCAGGATCCGCGCCGCCTCGGCCACCTCCCTAAAGCCCCGCTCGTCGCAGCCGAGCAGGGTGGTGCGCTTCATGAAGTCGTAGACCGACAGGCCGGACGAGAAGCGCGCGCTGCGCGAGGTCGGCAGCACATGGTTCGGCCCGCCGACATAGTCGCCCACCACTTCCGGGGTCCAGCTGCCGAGGAAGATCGCCCCGGCATGGCGGATGGCACCGGCCAGCGCGTCGGGGTCCTCCACCATCAGCTCCAGATGTTCCGGCGCCAGCCGGTCGACCAGCGGCGGCGCCCGGCCGATGTCCTCCACCAGGATCACCACCCCCAGCCGCTCCAGGCTTTCCTGCGCGATCGCCTGCCTGGGTGCGTGGAGGAGCTGCCGCTCGACCTCCTGCGGAACGTCGCGTGCCAGGTCCGGATCGTCGGTGATGAGGATGCTCTGCGCCAGCACGTCGTGCTCGGCCTGGGCGATCAGGTCCGCGGCCACCAGGTCCGGTCGCGCTGGCCGGTCGGCGACCACCACGACCTCGCTGGGCCCGGCGTTCATGTCGATGCCGACGATGCCGCACACCTGCCGCTTGGCTTCCGCCACATAGGCATTGCCCGGCCCGGTGATCTTGTCGACCCGGCGGACCGAGGCGGTGCCGTGGGCCAGGGCGGCGATCGCCTGGGCGCCGCCGATCCGGTAGACCTCGTCGACCCCGGCGAGCCGGCAGGCTGCGAGCACCAGAGGATTGCTGTGGCCTTCCGGCGTGGGTGCCGCCACCACCAGGCGTCGGCAGCCCGCCACCTTGGCCGGGATCGCGTTCATCAGCACCGAGGAAGGATAGGCGGCGGTCCCGCCCGGCACGTACAGGCCGACCGCATCGATCGGGGTCCAGCGCTGGCCCAGGCGGATGCCGGCCGCATCGGTCCAGGCGAGTGCTTCCGGGACCTGGCGGCGATGGAACGCCTCGATCCGCAGGGCCGCCGTCTCCAGCGCCCGGATCTGCTCGGCCGGGCAGGCATCCCAGGCCCGGGCGATCTCGGCGGGGTCGACCGTCAGCCCGATCTTTTCCGGATCGAACCGGTCGAACTTCCTGGTCAGCTCGATCAGGGCGGCGTCGCCGCGGGTCCGCACGTCGCGGATGATCGCCTGCACGGCAGCACCTACATCGGCCTCCTCGTCGCGCCGCCCAGCCGCCAGCTCGTCGAAGGCCCTGCCGAAATTGCCTGTGCGCGCGTCGAGGAACCGCAAACCCGTTTCTCCGGACCGGCCGCACGATCCCAGCGGGAAACGGGATCGCCGGCCTATGCTGCTGTGAAATGATCGCAGGGACTGATCTGGCAAGGAACCGGGTCGCTGAAATCGTCCAGCCGCGCCCTCGTGCCCGGGGTCTGCAGCCGGATCGTCCCTTCCCCGGCGAACACCAGGTCGATGAACAGGTCGGTGCCGGCCGCCGGCTGGGTCGCGATCGTCAGAAGGTTCAGCTCGGCCAGGCGCGCCGTCTCGTCGATGCCCTTGTAGCGCACCTTGGCGACGTCATCGATCACCAGCGCCGACTGGCACTCGGTCAGGCCGTCGCAGCGGGTGACGTCGCGATACTGTTCCCGCCGGTAGCGGATGAACGCCACCATGAACCGGCGGCTTTCCGGGTCGTAGGCCATCTCGGCGACGCAGGTGCGCGCGTCCTGCAGGAACGCCGCGATCACGGCCAGGTCCTCGACATCCGTTGCCTGCAGGCGCACGCGTTTCTCCGCCAAGGTCATGTCCTCCGTCAGCCGGACCGCTCGATCCGGGCGCCCACGCCGCGCAGCTTCTCTTCGAGCCGCTCGTATCCCCTATCCAGATGGTAGACGCGGTTGACGGTTGTAGGCCCCTGGGCCGCAAGTCCGGCGAGAACCAGCGACACCGATGCGCGCAGGTCGGTGGCCATGACCGGCGCCCCGGTCAGCCTGGCCTGGCCCCGCACCAGCGCGGAGCCGCCATGCACGGTGATCCTTGCCCCCATCCGCGCCAGTTCCGGCACGTGCATGAACCGGTTTTCGAAGATGGTCTCGGTGATCATCGAGGCGCCGTCCGCCAGGCACATCAGCGCCATGAACTGCGCCTGCAGGTCGGTGGCGAAGCCCGGGAACGGCCGGGTCATCACGTCGACGCCGCGCAGGCCGCCTTCCGCGACCCGCACCGACAGGCCTTCCCCGGTATCCTGGAGCAGCATCCCGGCCTCTTCCAGCCGCTCCGCCGCCACGCCCAGATGCATGGACTCCACGCCCTGCAGCACCAGGTGCCCAGACGTGATCCCCGCCGCCATGGCATAGGTGCCGGCCTCGATCCGGTCGGCGATGATCCGGTGCGACGCCCCGCTCAGGCTGCCCTTGCCGCGCACCCGCAGGATGCCGGTCCCGGCGCCCTCGATCTGTGCCCCCATCAGCGTGAGCAGGGCTGCCAGGTCGACGATCTCCGGCTCCTGGGCGGCGTCCAGGATCACCGTCTCGCCCTCGGCCAGCGCGGCTGCCATCAGGAGGTTCTCGGTGGCTCCCACCGACGGCTGCGGCAGCTTGATCTCCGCCCCCTTCAGGCCTTTGGGTGCGGTCGCCTTCACATAGCCCTGCTCCAGCTCGATCACCGCCCCCATGCGCTCCAGGCCCATCAGGTGCAGGTCGATCGGCCGGGTGCCGATGGCGCAGCCGCCCGGCAGCGACACGATCGCCTCGCCCTGCCGCGCCAGCATCGGGCCCAGCACCAGCACCGAGGCGCGCATCTTGCGCACCAGGTCATAGGGTGCCGTGGTCGACATCAGGCTGGCGGTCTGCAGCCGGAGCGTGCCGGGGGCGCCGGCCTGCATGGTCGAGGCGGTGCCCAGGCGCTGCAGGAGCCGCTGCATGGTGGCGACGTCGGCGACGTCCGGCACGTTCGACAGCTCGACCGGCTGGTCGGTCAGGAGCGTCGCCGCCATCAGCGGCAGCGCGGCGTTCTTCGCCCCGCTGACCTGGATCCGTCCCTGGAGCGGGGTCCCGCCCTCGATGATGATGCGGTCCATTACATCTTCGGCAGGGTCACGCCCCGCTGCCCCATATATTTGCCGGCACGGTCGCGGTAGCTGATCTCGGGCGCGCTGGCGCCCTTGAGGAACAGGAACTGGCAGATGCCCTCGTCGGCATAGACCCGGGCCGGCAGCGGCGTGGTGTTGGAGATCTCCAGCGTCACATGCCCTTCCCATTCGGGCTCCAGCGGCGTGACGTTCACGATGATGCCGCAGCGGGCATAGGTGCTCTTGCCCAGGCAGATCACCAGCACGTCCCGCGGGATCCGGAAATACTCGACCGTGCGCGCCAGGGCGAAGCTGTTGGGCGGCACCACGCAGCTGGGCCCGTCGCGCTCGACGAAGCTCTGCGCCGAGAAGTCCTTGGGGTCGACGATCGCGTTGTCGACATTGGTGAAGATCCGGAACTCGCGCGCCAGCCTCGCATCATAGCCATAGGAGGACAGGCCGTAGGAGATCAGCTTGGCCTTGCCTTCCGCGCGGGTCTGCCGCTCGACGAACGGCTCGATCATGCCGTGCTCCAGGCACTGCTGCCGGATCCAGTGGTCGGGCATGATCGACATGTCGGCATCGTCCATCAAAGGGCTGGGGCCAGCGGGAAATGCCGGCTGGGGCCAGCGCACGCTGACCTGATCGGCGCTTCTACCCCAGGCGCAGAACCGGTCAACCGGCCTCGCTCGCCCCGTCCTCCGGCAGGCCTGTCCGCCCCTCCGGCGCCACCCCCTGCCGCGCCCGCTCCTGCGCCTTCCGCTTGCGCAAATTCTCCCGCATCACCTCGGCCACCTTGCGCGCCCGCTCCGCCCGCAGCGCCAGGCCCCGGCCCTTGCGCTCATCCATCGCGACCACCCCTCTTGAAACCCGGCGACACCCGTGGCATCTAGCGCCCGGCGCAGCAAGGGGGCCACCCCAACGCACGCATGGTGCGCTGTCGTAGCTCAGTCGGTAGAGCGCGTCCTTGGTAAGGACGAGGTCGCTGGTTCGATTCCAGTCGACAGCACCATTTTCCTAAAACATTTCAATTACTTAGCGGCCCGGCCTCGGGAAGCACCTGGTGCCCGGAAGCACCCCGGAAGCACCGCAGGCTGGCCGTCGGCGTCTCAGGATGGTGCGCTGGCGCTGCCGCCGATCGCATTCTGCCGCCTCCAGAGGGGCCTCAGCACCTGGCCCGCCGGCGCCACAACGCGTAGCAGCTCGCGACAGACAGCCTGGGTCGGCCGATTCGCAATTGCCCAGTGCCCCCAGGGGGGCACCCCCCATACGGCCGGGGGAGGGGGTAAATCTGCAATGGGTCCCTCTTCTCCGCTCCTTATGGCATTCCAGTCGACCAAGCAGGGCCGGCTCGCGAACAGGAGCCTATGAGTCACATTCATGCCTCGTTCGCCCTCGTTGTTCATCTCGCGCCAGTAAACCTCGCGGACTACTGGATATGCGCGCGCCGAGCCTATTGCCGCCCACGCTGTCAGCGGGTTTAATCCGGAAACATGAATGGCTGGTAACGGCATGATCATCTGAGATTCCAGGCTCGCTACTTCCGCGTCGCCTGGGACCGGATGCGGGGAGCGCGTTCTTGTTGGCCAGAACAATATTCGACCTGTGCACGCCCCGCGATGACGTGGCGCGCGGCGCAGTCGTTGATGCCGATCTCGCGGCGGACTTGGCGAAAGTCCTGAATGGCTCCGCCTCACCGGACTACCAGGACCCCGTCCGTTTCTTCGCCCAGACCCATCCGACCCGGGGCCTCAAGCAACTGCTCCAGGAGGTGCTGGCCCGCCTAGCGGACGCGCCGGAACAACAGGGCGCCGTATTCCGCCTCGACACGACCTTCGGCGGCGGCAAGACCCACGGCCTGATCGCGCTGGCCCACGCTGCCGCAGGCATGAAGGGCGTTCCCAATATCGCCGAATTCGTCCGGCCGGACCTCGTCCCGACTGGGCAAGTCCGCGTCGCCGCCTTCGATGGCGAGAACGCTGACCCGGCCAATGGTAGGTCCCTGGGCGACGGCCGCTCCGCACGCACGCCTTGGGGCGAGATCGCCTTCCGGCTCAAGGGTGGCCAGGGCTTCGAGCGCGTGCGGCGTTCCGATGAGACCGGTACCGCGCCCGGCGCCGAGACATTGGCCGAGCTGATGCAGGGTGGACCCTGCCTGATCCTGCTCGACGAGCTTGGCATCTACCTGCGCAAGGCAGCGAGCAAGGGCCTGGATTCCGCCGCAGGCCAGCTCACCGCCTTCCTGACTAGCCTGTTCCGCGCCGTGGAGACCACACCCGGCACGGCGCTGGTCTTCACCCTTGCCATCGGCAAGGACGACGGCAGATCCGGCGACGCCTACGCCAACGAGAACGAGCGGATCGCCAAGGCGATGGCGGAGGCCGCCTCGGTCTCGGCCCGCAAGGCCACCCTGCTCGACCCGACTGGGGAGGATGAGACTGTCCACGTGCTGCGTCGACGCCTGTTCGGACAGATCGACGATGCGGGTGCCGCCGAAATCGTTGCCGCCTACCGCCGCGCCTGGACACAGCATGCCGAGGTCCTCCCGCAAACCGGCCCCGACGACCAGCGGGCCGAGTTGTTCCGCGCCGGCTATCCGTTTCACCCGGAGCTGATGGAGGTCTTGAAGGAAAAGACCTCGACGCTGCAGGACTTCCAGCGCGTGCGTGGCATGCTGCGCCTCTTGGGCCGCGCCGTGGCCCAGCTCTGGCAGGAGAAGCCGAAGGACACCTTCGCGTTCCACCTGCATCACCTTGACCCGGGCCATGGGCCGATCCGCCGCGAGCTGACCACCCGGCTGAAACTGGACGCCTATGTCCCGGCGATCATGGCCGACGTCGCTGCGGTCGGGTCCTCCCAGCCGGCGCTGGCCGCCGAGCTGGACGCCCGCCATTATGCCGGCCAGCCGCCCTACGCCACCCATGTCGCCCGCACGATCCTGTGGCACAGCTTCGCGTTCAACGAGAACGTCCAGGGCGTGAGGGCGCCGGAGCTGCGCTACGCCGTGCTGGCGCCCGGCACCGATCCCGGCTTCGTCGACGACGCGCTGCGCCGCTTTCAGCAGGACAGCGCCTATCTCGACGACCGGCCGAACCGACCCTTGTGCTTTCGGGTCGAGCCGAACCTCACCCAGCTCGTGCGCCACGCGGAGCGGAACGTCGACCGGGAGGAGGCCCGCCGCCATCTCAACGACAAGATCCGCACGATCTTCGCCGGCAAGAGCTTCGAGCTGGTGGCCTTCCCCTACACGCCCGGCGACATCCCTGACGATGGCGGCGATGGCCGTCCGACCCTGGTGGTCATGGGCTACGACGCCTGCGTCTACAAGGACCAGCCCAAGCTGCCGGACCTCGTCCGCAACCTGTTCCAGCACGCCGGCAGCCAGGGCCAGAGCATCCGGCTTTCCCGCAACAACCTCGTCTTCCTCGTGGTCGACGAGGCTCGGGCACCGGCGATGCTGGATGCCCAGATCCGCTGGCTGGGCCTGCAGGACCTCAGCCGCAGCGAGAAGCTGAAGGACCTGCCGCCGCACCAGCAGCAGAAGGTGCAGGAGTGGTACCGCCGTTCCGAGACCGAGCTCGCGACCAACATCCAGCAGGCCTACCGGCATCTGTTCTCGCCTGGCGGCCAGCCGCTGGAAGACGGCGTGCAGCTCTCGCACGCCTCGATCGACCTTCCCCGTAGCGCAGCGGAGCCCGGCTCCGGTCAGCGCCAGGTCGTCTCCTTCCTGCGTAGCCTGAACCGCCTGCTGAGCGTCGAGGACAACCCGCCCTCTCCGGTCATGGTCAGGGCGAAGACCCAGCTCAACAAGGGGCGCATCACCGTCGGCACGCTGCGCATCGAATTCCGGCGCAACCCGGCCCTGCCGATGCTGGTCGGCGACGACATATTCCGCAAGCTGGTCACGGCTGGCGTGGAGCAGGGCGAATGGATCTACCGCCGCGGCGACCTGGTCTGGGCCAAGGGCCTGCCCAGGCCATCCGTCGAGATCGACGAGCAGAGCGAGCTGATCCGCCCCGACGTAGCGCGCGAGGAGGGTATCTGGCCGAAGCCGGAGCGGCCGCCGGCACCGCCGCCGGATGAACGCGTGATCAACCCTGGCCCGAACGTGGAAGGGAATGGCGGCCTGTTTCCAGGCGGTGCACCGACCGGCAATGGCGCCAGTCCTCAGCCGCCGCCTCCTCCTCCCCCGGGACCGCTTTCTGCCGAAGGCAGCCTGCGCGAGGCACTGGTGCGCGTGTTCGACAAGGCCCGCGCCGGCCGCCATGCCCGCATCGCCCGCCTGACCGTCGAGGTGGGCACCGCGCTGGACGCCATGCCGCTGATCGGCCTCGCCCGGCTCGTCTCGAAGGCCGAGCGCCAGGTGAAGCTGCAGGGCGACTTCGAGACCACCGGCGGCGCCACCTGCATCATCGAGTTCGACGGCCCGCTGGCCGAGGTCGACGCCTTCAAGGAATTTCTGGAGCCGCAGTTGCGCGCATCACGCGATCAGAACGTCAAGGCGGAGCTGACCTTCCGCTTCGACGACGGCCTTTCGACTGAGCAGACCGTCACCGACGAGTTGGTCGGCAAGCTCACCCGCGCCGGTGCCGGCGCCGCGTTCGTCGAGGCGAGCGTGCAGCCATGAGCCTGTACCAGCCGGTCCTCCCGCTCCCGGGCCGCGGCGAGCCCAGCTACGAGCTGCGCGCCCGGGCACCCGCCGTCGGCCGGCTGCATCTGGAAATCCGCCAGATGCCGTCCGCCGCCTCGCCGCAGCTTTCCGACCCGCTACGCCTGGCCGGCCTTGCCGGCCGCGTGCTGGAGCTTCTGGAGCCGCGCATCCTCAAGCAGCTCAGCCGCGTGAAGGTCGACCTGGGCGGCCTCCTGCCCGGTACCGTCCTGAACCGGCCGCTCGGCGAGGACATGGCCCTGCAGCTAGCTCTCCTGTTCCGGATCGCCGCACCCATGCGCTCCGGCGAGGCGATTCGCATGGTCGCGGAAGGCATTGAGACCATGGGCCGCGAAGAAGCCGCCTACTGGCTCGGCATGACCCTGCACCGCCCAAACCCGCGCCGGGTGCTGGCGGCGCTGCGCCTGCTCCTCACCGAGCCCTCCCGGCCACGCTAGGCCGCGGGCGCTTCGCCAACTGCTCGTTCACTCCTCCACCGACCGAGGATCGAGACCATGACCCGTCGCCTGATCGAGGATTGGTTGCCGATTGACGCGCTCAGCGAGGAGTGCGTGCGCGAGCGACGGTCGATGTCGGCGCTTCCGCCGACCTATTACCTGCATGTGTGGTGGGCGCGGCGGCCGCTCGTGGCCTCTCGGGCGGCCGTGCTCGCCTCGCTGCTTCCTGCCGATGCCGAGCATGAGCGCTTCCTTCATATGCTCGGCATTCATGGGGATCCAGTCGCTGCACGTCGTGCCATCGATGGTGCTAGGCGGACGGGTATCCGAGTCGAAGATCCATACGGGTATCCAAGAGCGTTTTCTTGGTTGCCGAACGCCAATGACCGGAGGTGGTTTGAGACGAACAAGCAGATCAAGGATGCAGTCGTTCTCGATCCTACAGCCGGCGGTGGCAGCATTCCGTTCGAGGCGACTCGTCTTGGCCTGAACACGCTCGCAAACGACTTGAATCCTGTTGCCAGTCTGATCCTCAAGGCAACGGTCGAGTGGCCGACCAAGCATGGAGCCGAACTGACTACTGCGTTCGGGAAGCTGGCAAAGACGTTCTTGGAGCGCCTAAAACCCATACTCCACTCGTATTTTCCTCAGCGTGACGCTCCGGACCAGATTGATCTCACCTATCTCTGGTCCCGCACCATCACCTGCCCCTACTGCGACGGCCTGGTCCCGCTCTCGCCAAATTGGCGGCTGGCACCAGACGGAACCGGCGTACGGCTGCACCCGGATACGGCCGCACGGCGCTGCCGCTTCGAGATCGTGAAGGGCGAGCAGTACCAGTCGGATGGGACGGTGAAGGGCGGCGATGCGATCTGCCCCTATCCTGACTGCGGCCGCCCGATCGACGGCGACGAGATCAAGCGCCAAGCCCAGGCCGGCGGCATGGGCGAACAGCTCTACACGGTCGTCTACAAGCGCAAGATCGAGAAGCTGACCAAGACCGGCCGGAAGCGCGAAAGCTGGGAACGCGGCTACCGAGCGCCACGCGACGAGGACGACAACAGTGCCACGATCAAGCAGCGGATTGAGGAAAAGCTGCCGGAATGGGAGGCGCTGGATTGCGTGCCGAACGACTCCATTCCGGATGGTCTAAAGACGCGGGAACCGCTCCGATACGGCTTCCAGCTCTGGCGCGACCTGTTCTCCCCCCGCCAGCTCCTTGGCCATGGCACGGCGGTCGAGATCTTCCGGGACATGGTCGAGGAAAGACGGGCTGCCGGCAAGCTGGACGAGGTGACCAAGGCCACGCTCGTCTATCTCGGCCTAAGCCTGGACAAGCTCCGCGATTATAACTCCCGAATGACCCGGTGGCACGTCAACCGGGAAGTAGTGGTGAACACATTCGACCGCCACGATTTCTCATTCAAGTGGTCCTACACGGAGATGGCCCCGCTGATCGAGGGGTTGGGCTATGACTGGGCAGTCGGTCAGACTGCCAAGTCCATCAAGGAACTCGTGGAGCTCGTCGAGCCAAACAGCGGGCTGTTCGCCGATGGCCGGAATGCCGCCCCCGTCACTGTCTCCTGCAAGTCCGCCGACCAGCTCGACCATCTCGACGACGCCTCCGTCGACGTGGTGGTCATGGACCCGCCCTACTATGACAACGTCATGTACGCGGAGCTGTCGGACTTCTTCTATGTCTGGCTGAAGCGCACCGCCGGCCTGGTTGTCCCCGAGCTGTTCACCCGCCGGCTCACTGACAAGGAGCAGGAAGCGGTCGCCAATCCTGCCAAGTTCGAGGGCCAGAAGGGTGCCAAGGCCAGAGCCTATCAAGACTACCGCCGTCGCATGGAAGCGATCTTCGCCGAGTGCAGCCGCGTCCTGAAGCCGGATGGCGTGCTGACCCTGATGTTCACCCACAAGGCCACCGGCGCCTGGGATGCGCTCACCAAGGGTCTAATGGAAGCCGGCTTCGTCATCACCGCGAGTTGGCCGATCAACACCGAGGCGGAAGGCTCCCTGCACATCAAGGACAAGTCCGCCGCCAACTCCACCATCTTCCTGGTCTGCCGCCCCCGGCTCGCCCGGCCGGGCGAGGTCTTCTGGGAGGACCTGGAAGGCGAGGTCCGCACCGCCGTCCGCCAGCGCATCGGCAAGTTCCAGGCGGCGGGTATCAAGGGCGTCGACCTCTACCTTTCCGCCTTCGGTCCTGCCCTGGAGGTCTTCTCCCAGCACTGGCCGGTCCGCCGCGGTACGGCGAAAATCGTTTCCCTCGCAAGCCGCAGGCGTCAGGCTGACCTTTTGGAGGAGGAGCCCGATCCTTATGCCGCGAGCCCGGAGGACGCACTCGAAGCCGCTCGCCGCGAGGTGAAGCGCTGGCGCATGGACCAGCTCACCACGATCGGCCGCCGGGAGGAGCTGGACCCGCTCACCGAGTGGTTCGTCCTGGCTTGGGACGCGTTCCAGGCGCCGCAGTTCGCCTACGACGAAGCCCTGCGCCTCGCCCGCGCCACCGGGGTCGACCTGGAAAGTGAGGTAGTCGGCAGGCTCGCCCGGAAGAAGACCTCCGACCTGATCCTGCTCGACAGCGCCGCCCGCGCCGCCGCCCATGTCCTGGGCCCGATCCGTCCGGACGGCTGGATGATCGACGCGGTTCACCAGGTCGCCGCACGCATCCGTGCCGCCAATGTCGACGCCGGCGTCCAGGTCCTGAAGCAGGCGGGCCTGCTCGACAGCGCCCGCTTCCGCAAGACCCTCCAGGCCGTGCTGGAGGTCCTGCCGCCGTCCAAGGCCTTCACCGGCTTCGACCCGGGCAAGGGTGCACTGGAGGATGCGGCATCGGACTTCGAGGCCCTGGAGAAGCTGCGCCGCCTGGCCTTTGCCGACCAGATCCCGCAGCCGAAACAGATCGAGATGTTCCTGCAGGCCGCGGAGTGACCAGGGCCGGGTTCGGAGGCGAGATCGATGACGCTCCTGCGCGACCGGACCTGGGCGCCGACCTATGACACCGGCGGCGGCGACCTAGCTCGCCGCTTCTGGCTGCCGGCACTGCGCACTGCCGTCCGCTACGACCGCACCAGCGGCTACTTCAAGGCCGGCGCGCTGGCGCTCGCGGCGCGCGGCGTAGAGGAACTAATCCGCCACGGGGGCCGGATGCGCCTGATCGTCGGCTGCACCCTCGACGAAGCCGAGGCCCGCGCTATCGACGAGGGGGCCACCTTGGGCGAGGTGCTGGCGCGCAAGCCGATGCCGCTCGCCGCCGAGTCCGAGGGCGAGCAGTCTGCCCTGGAGCTGCTGGCCTGGATGGTCGCGGGCGACCATCTCCAGGTCCGCATTGCCCTGCCCTGCGACCCCGTCAACCGACGTCCGGTTGAGGGCGACACTGCGATCTTCCACGCCAAGCAGGGTGTGATCGAGGACCGCACCGGCGCCAGAATCGCCTTCTCGGGCAGCATCAACGAGACGCCCGCCGGTTGGCTGCGCAACTGGGAAAGCATCCACGTCTACGCCTCCTGGGAAATGCCTGGCCATGTCGAGGCGGTGGAACAGGCCTTCGACAAGCTCTGGACTGACCAGGACCCCCGCGCCCGTGTGATCGAGGTGCCGGAAGCCCTGCGATCGGCTATGCTTCACTTCCTGCCGCCGGACGGCGCCAAGCCGGCCCGGCTGATCGATCAGCCGAAATTACCAAACGAACCGGAGCTGGAGGCCGCAGAGAGACCCGCGCCCGATGGCACGAACGAACCCGAGCCGATCAAGGGGCCGGGACTTTCCGACGATCCGCCGAAACCGTTCTACGACCTGCGCCGCGAGGTCTGGTCCTACATCGCGGGTGCCGCTGCCATCCCGGGCGAGGCCGGAAAGCTCGTCGGCGAGGCTACCTCGGCGGTCACGCCCTGGCCGCACCAGCGCCGCGCCTTCGACCGCATGTGGAACCACTGGCCGCCGCGCCTGCTAATCGCCGACGAGGTCGGCCTGGGCAAGACTATCCAGGCGGGATTGCTGCTCCGCCAGGCCTGGCTGTCCGGCCGGGCGAAACGCATCCTGGTCATGGCGCCCAAGGCCGTGCTCCGGCAGTGGCAGATCGAGCTGCGCGAGAAGTTCGCCCTGTCCTGGCCGATCTACGATGGCCAGAAGCTGGTCTGGTATCCCTCGCCCGGCCGCTTCGGCGACTGCGAGCGCCTGGTCTCCCGCCAGGACTGGCACAAGGAGCCGGTGGTCCTCGTCTCCTCGCACCTCCTGCGTCGCCGGGACCGCGCGCCGGAGCTTTTGGAGCAGGCCCAGCCCTGGGACCTGATCGTCTTGGACGAGGCGCACCATGCGCGCCGCGAGGGCAGTGACCCGAACAAGGACAGCCCCAACCGCCTGCTCGCCCTGATGCGCCGGCTCGTCGGCCGGACAAAAGGCCTCGTCCTGCTCACCGCCACCCCGATGCAGGTCCATCCGATCGAGGTCTATGACCTCCTGGCCCTGTTCGGCCTGCCGTACGAGTGGACCAAGGACGCCTTCCTGGGCTTCTTCGAGCTGGCCGGCCAGTCCCTCCCGTCGGTCGACGCCTTGCGCCGGTTGGCGCCGCTGTTCCAGGCCATCGAGCGCGACTACGGAGCCGGCGCCGAGACGGACGTGCTCCCGCTGGTAGGTGGCAGCCGTATCCGCGCCCGCCGCATCCTTGCCGCACTGCGCGAGACCCGCGGCGACCGGCCCTTCCACCTGCTTGCGCCGGAAGACCGCCGCGCCGCGGCGAGGCTGGCCATGCAGCACACGCCGGTCCGCCGGCTGGTCAGCCGCAATACCCGCTCGACCCTCATGCGCTACCAGGCCGCCGGCCAGCTCGACACGCGGATCGCAAAGCGCGATGTGGTCGATCGCTTCGTCGAGCTCTCCCCCGCCGAGCGGATCGTCTACGGCGCGGTTGAGGACTACATCACCGAGGCCTGGAAGAACGCAGCGTCGCACCTGGACAAGGGCAAGGCCAACGCGGTGGGTTTCGTCCTGACGATCTACCGGCGACGCCTAGCCAGCTCTTTCGCCGCGCTGGCCAAGACCTTGCAAGGTCGGCTGGCTTCCGGGCAGCAAGTGACCGAGGAGGACGTCGAGGACGAGGAGGACAGCGACGAGACGCAGGTCCTGGATCCCGTCGCCGCCGAGAAGGACGCCATCCGCGACCTCCTGGTCCAGGTGAAGGCCCTGCCGACCGACACCAAGGCCAACAAGCTGGTGGAAGAGCTGGGCCTGCTGGACCAGGACGGCTTCCGCCAGGCCGTGGTGTTCACCCAGTACACCGACACGCTCGACTTCCTGCGCGATCATCTGGCGAAGCGGATCGAGGGCGGCGTGATCTGCTTCTCCGGCCGCGGCGGCGAGGTCGCGACTCCGACCGGCTGGAAGACCATCGGTCGCGAGGAGACCAAGCGCCGCTTCAAAGCCGGCGAGGCCCGCATCTTGCTCTGCACAGACGCGGCGGCCGAAGGCCTGAACTTCCAGTTCTGCGGCGCGCTGATTAACTACGACATGCCCTGGAACCCCATGCGGGTCGAGCAGCGGATCGGCCGAATCGATCGCCTAGGCCAAGCTTTCGATAATGTCCGGATCGTGAACCTGCACTACGCCGACACGATCGAGACCGACGTCTACATGGCCCTGCGCCAGCGCATCGGCCTGTTCACCCAGTTCGTCGGCAAGCTCCAGCCGATCCTGGCCAAGCTGCCCGAACTCATCCGCGAGCGGTCGCTCACCGGCCGTGGCGACAGCCAGGAGCTGGCTGCGGAACTCACCCAGGAAGCGGCGACGCTGAGGGAATCCGGCTTCGACCTGGACGAGCTGGCGGAGACCGAGCCGCTGGCGGCACCGAGCGGCACGCCTGCCTTAGCCCTGGCCGACTTGGCCAAGATCCTCCACCAGCCGAACCTATTACCGCACGATCTGGAAGCGACCCGAGTGAACCGGTCGCAGACGAAACTAATGGTCGCCGGCAGGCTGCACCCGATCAACGTGACGACCGACTCCGCCTTCTATGACCTTCATGCTGAAAGCTGCGAGCTGTTCACGCCAGGGTCGCCGATCTTTCCCGAGGCGGAACCTGCCGACACCGGCAAGTCATCCGAATGGTTTCGTAGTACAATCTCTAGGTCCTGCTAATCGAAGCAGCTAGAATGCCCCTATCTTAGGCAGCCGCGGTTCTACGGGTTCTTAATGGCCTCCAGCATGCGCAGCAGCTCGGTTCTGACAACTCGTCAGGAGACTTTTGCGCGGGCTCTTGCCCGCGGCGACATCTCGGCCACCGAAGCAGCTCGAAGAGCTGGCTATCGGCACCCGGACCGAGCGGCGCACCGGTTGAGAAATGTCCAGAAGGTGCGCCGACTTGTAGCCGAAATCCGCAACCATGTGCGCGATCCGGCCGAGGCATTGGCCGAACATCTCGACCATTTGGCCGACCTGCGAGACACTGCCATCGCTATCGGCAACTACGCAGCAGCCGTCAGGGCGGAGATCGCACGAGGGCGCGCAGCGGGTTTCCTTGATCGGCGTAGTCGCGTCGAGCAGCCGACACCCGTGCCAGACAGCCTGGAGCTGATGGAGCGTCTGGCGGCACGTCTGGCGGAGCCGGGCATCCGTGCAATCATCCGCGCGGCGCTGGCGACCTATCCAGATTGATGTAGCGGCTGGTTGCTGTTCCCGCGCACAGCGGCATCCACGACAGCCCGCCAGTCGCCAGTGTTGGGGTAATCCTGCGGCTTCAGGCGAGCGCCAGGAAGCGTTCGGCCAGCACCGGCCAAAGCCGCTTCCACTGTCCGTTGGACAGCAGCACCCGCCCCTCCGCGATGGCGTCAATATCGCCGAGGCGGACCTTGAGCGTCGCGGCAGCCGTCGCCCGTAGTTCGGGGGACTGTTCTAACAGCCACCGAAGCCTAGCCGCTCGCCTCCCGGACGGGCCCCTAGGAGGGCTTGGTTGCGACTGGTCACATACAGCTGCTTGGCTGTCGAGATCAGCGGCGTGCGCCTCCACCATGATTGTCAGCGCCCGGAGTAGGGCGGCAGCCATCGCGGTGCACCCTTGCTCCAGCGCCTCCGAAATGTCGTGAAGCGCGCAGACCACGCAGACCGGGTCGCGGGTAGTCACTAGCCCAGCCCGACCTTCCTGGAAGGTAGCTCCGGCATGAACTGCCGAAAGTGTTCCTTCCCTTGGCTGTGCATGACGATCTGGTCGTAATGGAAGGCGGTTCGGCAGTCGCCGTGAAGCGAGGTTCCATCAGCGAGCGCCACCGCCGTCGTACCGCACCACGCTACCGCGCGCCGGCACCATCGGCAGGTCGAGCCGTCCAGCAACGTGATCAGCTCGGCCTTGTGCTGGCGGAGTGCTGCCAGCGCCAC
>VFQN01005168.1_pt1 | contig 16268 bp, 18 predicted proteins | sample 3512371 | NCBI WGS metagenome assembly VFQN01 (sample SAMN10412370, study PRJNA504923) | tailings metagenome | isolation source: Replicate 2 from Balatoc abandoned mine | place: Philippines: Itogon, Benguet | collected 2017-08-28 | reverse complement strand
AAAGTCTTTTACCTGAAGAAGAATGTTTAGAAGTCGGGTATTGATACAATCGCTTGCTGCGTTTCCTTTAATCATGTGCACTGGTTCTAAGTTTGCAATGATGGAAGGCAATGCGAATGCAAACACAAATACAAATCCTGATTTTCGTGTACATCAACCATCTTTTTCTGCAACAAGTTTACATAAACAACCTAAAAAGGCATTAACAACAGGGAAATCTGAAGTAACAATAGATTCTCTCAAGCTAATTAGTGGTTCATCTAATCCTCGATTAGCTGAAAGTATTGCAAAAGCAATTGATGTACCACTATGTCCTGCAACTATTTCACGTTTTTCTGATGGTGAAGTATCCATTCAAATCAATGAAAACATACGTGGTAAAGATGTTTTCATTATTCAAAGTTGTGCAGCACCAGTCAATGACTCTATCATGGAACTACTATTAACAATATCATGTGCACGACGTGCTAGTGCAAGAAGAATTGTTGCTGTAATCCCCTATTTTGGTTATAAACATCATCGTAGATCTAGTAATATCTCATTTAAACATAATTCACGTTTTATGACATCTGGTGCAGCAGATTTTGCGATGATGTTACAAGAATTAGGTGTTGATCGTGTTATTGCCATTGATTTACAACGTCCTGGACAAGGATTAGAAGCATGTTTTTTCGATAATTCGATACCCGTTGAAACAATCTTAACGACAGATGGATTTGTGAATTATTTAATTAACACACAACAGTTACAAGAACCTGTGACTGTCATCGCACCAAATGCTGAAGTCTATAAAAAAGCACAAAATTTTAAACAAGAATTAGAAAAATCATTAAAATCAAATGTTGAATTAATACCATATTTCTCTGTTGAAAGTGGTTCTGGTCCATCAGATGTTGAACAATTACATGTACAACAAGCTCATCAGGTAAGCTTCCACCCCCGTAACCTCTACAACCACCATTGACTGTTCTCTTATATTATTTATAGTTTGATCTTAAAGGAGGTGATGCAATCATTATTGATGATATGGTAGATACAGGAACTACGATTCAATCACTATCACAGCGTCTAAGTGAACATGGTGCGAATCGAGTAATTGTTTGTGCTTCTCATGGTCTTTTCACAGAACATGCAATGGAGATTATTGATGCTAGTAAAATCACGAAGATTATTGTGACTAATAGTCTTCCTCTACCGAAGAATGCGAGTCAGAAGATCGAGCAGTTAGAGCTAGCACCTTACCTCGCGGACATTATCCTCACAGAACACTTCCGAACTATCATCTTAGAGGAAGATACTTTCCATGATGAATAAACATAGAGTGTTATAATGCCCAATAAATCATAATAATGATAATCTTTTTTTAAAATTTTTGGCGTATAGAATAGTAGTTTCACTAGAGAAAGATGGTATAAAAGAATTTATTAATTTTTTTCTTTTTTTTTTTTTCTTCTTTTCTATATTGTTTGTTGCTAGGAAGGATGAAGAAAAAAAAAAGAAAAAAAGAAAAATACCCCATCTCTTCCGCTTACTGAGTCTATATAGTGAGTGATATGCTTGGGGTGAGTATGTAAGAAGTTATTGATAGATAATAATTATCAGATTGACTTCATTTTTGTTTTGGTTGTTTGTTATTTTTTTTCTTTCTTATTTATTTATTCTTTCCTATGCAATAATAATATATCTATTATAAGTTTATAACATTGAAAGAAAGAAAAAAAAACATCCGACCATCGAATCGAACCACTTCTCAGTTATTCATATATTATTACTAATCAATCAAAGGAAACTCATCAAATAATATCATATCACTACATCAATAATCCTATACTTTATCTTAATAATTTTAGTGTTTTACTTTTCACAGTTCCTTTATGAGCTGATGTCATCCATGAGTTTCTCAGCTTGGCTTAGTTCATGGATGAGGAGATCTAGCTGTTCTGCAGATAATTCTAATGCCAAAGATTCGATGTTATGATTATTCTTCTCACCCTCAACAACCTGTGTAATATCATTCGAGTGATTGATCTTCACATTCAGATGAACTAATTTCTGTGTTGTGAGTTGGTATTGGTTCTCTGTATCTGTCTGAGGAGTGGAGGAGGTAGCGGTGGTCGTTGAGGGATTTGTGGAATATGCAAGGACTTGATCGACTCGCCAATCTGTTGAAACATAATGATTAATGCGATAACTTCGTTCTTCAAGAACTTGTCGAAGAGTATCTTTATTTTCTCGGTATTGCTTCGCGACGGTGTCAGAGTTTTCTTTAGGGAGACCGAGCTGTTGGATCTCTTGAATTAACACTGCGTCAGTGACATCGTACTTGGCAGCACATGTAATGATGAAATGAATAGCCGCGATTGCACCCTTAATATCAGCGACCCCGTCTGCATTGTCAGCAGCGAGCTTCTTCACCTATAGTACAGTAAGGTAATTGTCAGTCAAACACTTTGAAGAAAAAATCAATGAAAAATACCTTCTCATAATTTAATTCTCCATTAATACAATTCGATAAAATCTGAGCAACCAGGACTTTTAAACGAATTGAGGACTATCATTCATCACAACAGAGGAGTTCACAAGTTAATCCAATAGAGAAAGAAGATTTTTACCATTTTCGAAAGAGTATTAATTTCTGCTAACACCCAATCAGGACAATCTAAATCACCACAGAATCTAAACTTCATCTTTGTTTGTTGGAATCAATGAAGGAAGGCGAAACAATCAAAAAGCTCTTTTGGATCTCTTTACAGAGCAATTACTTAACAATATATTTATGTAATTCCCTATTTCTTTTTTTATACGCCTCATTCCGAACCTTTGTCAGAATTTATCGATTAGCTTTGATTGAAGGTTGTGCGTTAATGAGAATGTTTATCTTCTTAGTGATTTGGGTTGGCATATTGCAGCTTTTCAAGGTCGATGCAGCTGCTGTGAAGTATGGGTTGGCTTGTACTATGCGCAGCCTATGTAACGGCCAAACAGTTGAGGAGCAAAAACAGTTACCTGAGACGCGTTTAATCGCGATCGGTGATATTCATGGCTCGTATACTGGCCTTCTCGAAGATCTTTACGATGCGAATATCACCACTTCCCGCGATATCTGCATGTGGCAGTCACAGCCTATTCATACTATCCTAGTTCAAAGTGGAGATTTAGTTGATCGAGGTCCTGGAGCTTTGGAATCCTTAAAATGCTTACAAAATCTTCAAAATACTGCCAAAGACTTTAATGGTGAAGTTGTGAGAATCCTTGGAAGTAAGACTCCCTCCGACCTATCTTAATGTCTCTCTTAATCCCTTCATACCTAATAGATCATGAGATCTGGTGGTTAGAGGGATATCTTAACTATAAACATAAAGCAGATACTAGAAAGAAAATTAGAGAGTTTGTTGATAGTCTCAAGGAAGATATTCTCTCGCATAAGGTTGTTGGTGCTTACTTACATCATGTTAACAATGTGCCCATCATCTTTAACCATGCTGGATATAATAAAGCCTTTCTAGAAAAGTTAAAATCAGATGATTTACTCAATAAATATCGTCCTGAGACGATTGTTAATGTCACGAATCAAGATCTTATTAATACCATCATTGCCTGTAAGAAAGCTTCTACCTGTAAATTATCAGGCAGTTATTATGAGGCTGGACCTGAAAGAGGCGGTCGAGGAGTTGGAGGACCTTAGTAAGTTTCATTCCCATACGCTTCATGGCGATACTTAACATTTTATCAGCTGGACAGATTTCTCGGTGCTGCAGAGAGAAGTTAAAGGAAACCCTTATAGTAACGATTTCATCCAAGGTATGTGCATCATCCCTCTACGAACAATAAATAGTATTTACAAATTAGTTCATAGTCGTTGGGCATTCTATGGCAGACTGCTATAGACAGTATGATGCTCCTTCGAGTTTTCAACAATGCCCAGAAGGTTTAATTCGTGCAACGAAGGATCTTTCAGCTTTCGCAGTTGATGGAGGAATGTATTTAGGCGGTAGAGGATTCCTTGAGATTGGAAATGATGGTCATTTCCGCTCACATGAGAAACTCGGGAAAGAGAAACGAGTTGTAGACTTCACTCAAAGCAAATGCTCTGCCCAATGCAGTGAAAGTAATAATAAGAAAGCTGAAGGTGAGTTATGACTATAAACAACTAGAAAAGACCAATTTTTAGGAGTTCTTATTTTCAAAATTGTTTTCTTTGTAAATAAACAAATGTAACTATTTTATTACTTCCCGCGATCACTTAGGATCATAGCAACGCCAGCAATGATACCAGCAACAGAGAGTGTAACCCCGACTCCTCGAATAATAAGTTCAGGCAATGTATAAATTGGGGTTGTTGGATCATAGTACTGCATGGGATATCCTGGTTGAACAAGACTCACATCATCAGACTTTTGATTAAAGAAATCAAAGATTGCTTTTAATGCAGCATTACGAATTAATTCCTTCTCAAAGAGTATCTCATGATGTGCACCAGGAATGAAAAACATTCGTGCATTTGGGGCTTTCTTAATATATTGCGCCATACCTCGATTATGTACTAGATAATCATGTTCAGCACTAAACAATGACAAGGATCAGATGATGAAAGTTTCAGCAAGATACAGGGAAGTGATTACCTTAATATAAGAGTATTTGTTTTCACAAATTCATATTTCGATGCAAATTTATTTTGTGCTCTTAAACTATGATAGATCCAATCATTCGTAACATATGTAGCAATAAGATTAGGATAACGCATTCTTAATGCAATCCAATTATCTAATTGTTCTTGATCTGATGTAACAACATTTAAATTCATTTTATCTGTAGGTTTTTCTTTAAAAAAACCTAATGTATGCATGGTACCTAATCCAAAGTATTTATTGAGTGCAGCGAACCAATAAGCCAATGGTTGAGGTAAAGGATAGCGAAAATCTAAGACTTTTGTACCACACTTATTTCTAATCATTGGTGCACATAATATAGCACGATTTACTAAGGATGGTAATCGACACATAGCATTAGCTGCTATAAATCCTCCCATACTATGAGCTAAAACGAAGATTGGGAGTTGAGGGTATTCTTTTGAGATGGTAGTGACGAAATACATAAAATCGTCGATGTAATCGTCAAAGGTATTCACCCAGAGAGATTGAGATTCTGTTAACCCTATAAAAAGTGGCAAAATTGCTAAGAAAATGATGAAATGGTGATAAATAGAACTTACATCTTCCTGACAAACCTTGACTTTGATGATCATAGGTAAAGACATTAAAGCCATTCTCAAATAATAATTGTATAATTTCAGAATATTTTAAAAAGCTTTCAGTTAATCCTGTGACTAAAATGATGTTGGCCTTGCTCGATTTAACATGTACAAAGGATGCACATATAATATCAATCCCTTGACGTCGAAACTTTGAATAATGAACATGACTTGTCCACCAAGTTGTATTCAACAAAGGAGTAGCAGATATTTCACAAGAAAATCTCATCTTTAAGTCTTATTTGGTAATAAAGTTGAATTGAACCTCAATCGACTCAAATCTCTTCTAAAACAACAAACCAAAAAATGAAGTCGAAATAAGCGCTTTTCCCAATGCTTTTTCCGATGGAAAGACGATCGTTTCTTCTCAATGGAACCGTTTTTTCTCCTAATTTTTTTTTTTTTTTTTTTTCAAGGTTGAACTTTGTAACTTCAATACAATCTTCTGATAAGATGGTGGTAATGGATGAGATGTAGTCGATCATTCGAAACCTCTTAGGAGCTACAATAGAAAAACTTGTCTGTCTGCTTCTCTGCTTGTTTGTTTGTTCGTTGTTTTGTTTGTGAAGAGTTTTTGTGATGTTGGTTGTGAAGGTGAATGAAGAATTAGCTTTGAGTTATTTGACGAATCCTCTGAAGTTGAAAGAGATTCATCTCGAACTTCCATCTTCGATCGAATATAAACAGAGTCATACCGGTCGTGGAGTCTTTTCGACGAGAAACTTCGCAAAGTATGAGATTATATATCAAGCTGTATCTGTTGTTATTCCAAATCAACACGAGACAATTACCTTACGCCTAACCAGAAAATTATCGACCGAAATCGAAGAGGAACTCTTATTGGATACTTTTACACATGCTGTAGAGCTTACCGATGGTACCAGAGAGCTCTTTCCTTACGATTCATTTATGAATCATTCCTGTCAATCCAACAGCATGATGCTGTACAGCGAGGTTGAATCAACAGCACCAGACAACAAATTGGAGTTTAAATACTATCGCATGATTGCTCTTTGTGACATCGCAACTGGGGAAGAGATTACATGCAATTACAATCTCTTTGATTACGGATGTCATGGACATTCGATTCCCGTCTGTCAGTGTGGAGCTATTGATTGTTGTGGACGAGTAGGCTTCTCATTTCTTCCTCAAAAAGAACAGTTGTCTCTTTTACCTTTCACAACCAAAGTAATACAGCTAAGATTTTATAACGATAATCCAACATTGATGGATTCTCCCAAATCACTAAATAACGGAGAGGAGGAGAAGGGCGAGCATCAATTAAAGACAACATCTTCCTTCTTCAAGCGCCTCATTCAACAAGAGAACGATGATGAAAGTCAGTACATTGAATAAGCATAGAATAATTTGATTTCTGGAGACCTATAGTGTATTGTTATGTGTCAAATATCTATTCGCACAGTTTTTTTAAAATTTGAATTTTCATTCTTTTCTCTTCCATTGTAAATACTCCTACTAATTCCTCGAATAACTCTTAATAAATGATCTTTTCCTTCTGAAACTTGCACTTTTATCTTTATTGAACCAAAACAAACAAACTATAAACAATATTTACATCTCATCCAACAATAGTTGGATATTAAAGATAAAAGAAATGTTACATGAAAAGAAAAAATGAACACAAAAATGATTGAAATCATCCCATAAATAAAGAATCTGAAAGTAATCAAACATTAAGAGAAAAAAACAAACAAAACACTGAAATCTTATGTAAACACATTCAAACACCAAATTTCAACATGAGAAAATCTTCTGTTTATTCTTTTTTCATTTGATAGAAAGGATGCGAACAGTAATTTCTTTACGATCTCTTGCCAATCTACAGGTAGTAATGAAGAAACTATACGCATCAACAAAGAGTAGAAACTGACCTCATAATCATCAAATGTCCATCCAAACTCTGTCAATAGGTCACATTGTTCTTTCGTAGAAATGTTATACTGTTGTCTATAATCTCTAAGCTGTTTCTTCACTTCCTCTGAGAGGACAATGCCATGTTCTTCAGTCAATTTTAATGATGCTTTTAACTTCCTCTTATAATCCTTTATTATATCTTCTCGGTTAGAATGAGCAGTAGATGATACCGAAATTACATCATTGGCTATATTAGACTCGGAACGAACGTTTGGGGTATTCTCTACTTTATTCTCACTAATATCAATAAAATTAAATCATACTCCTCCAGAAAGGTCGAAATAACTTACCTTAACTGATATCCTCGTTCATAATCTTCTGGTGTCCAATTCAAATCCATTAATAATTGATTATGTTCTAACATGCTAATAGAATATCTTTGTCGGAATTGATGAAGAATTTGTTTTTCAATCTTATTAATCTCTCCGTCCATTAGTCCTCCAAAGAGAATCTGTTTATAACGCATCCTCATATCTTCCTCCCAGATCGAACCTTGATTCTGATCATTGCCAACAGAAGTCGTATTCTCTGTGCTGGGTGAATCCGAAGATACAGTTGTTGCAGAGGAAGTATTAGGAGGAGATGAGGAAGTAGAAGAAGGAGGAAGTGCACGAAATGCCATCTTTTGATGTAAATCATTTGATAAACAACGCTCAAAGACAAATCCTAATGAAGGATATTGATTCATTAAATGATAAAGATCTTTAAACTTCCAAGCAAATATCACACAATCTTCCTCTGCCGCGACATCTGCTTGAACTAAGAATCCATCTTCAAGGGAATTGACACCTCTTTTCTTGCCTGATTTATCAGTTTTCTGTGTTGCTAAGTTCCTCTTTCCATCGTCAGAGCTATCTAATCCTACATATCCCTGAACGAGAGAAATAAACTTACCCAACGATCTCAAACGATCCTCTGCCTCTTCGTCGACAGAACTATCTGCAACCTCTTTACTGTCATTATTTGTATTGGAGGTTAATGATGACTTCAGTTCTTCCGCCTCTTGTTGCTGCAATGATGTCATCATAGTGAGGGTGTTTGACCAGTTAAGAAAAGACATCTCTCCAATAAATTGATGACGTTCAATCATAGCAATCGGTTGCATCTTAGTTTCTGGTTTTCGAACTGATAACGAGCCTTGTTTGACCAGGTACAGGTATTTATTCTTCTTTCCACAATGAATAATTGCTTCACCACGCTTTACCTCCAATCTCTTAGCAACTGAGATTAAATGAAGATAATCAACTGGTTTCATCCCACGCTTCTCAAAAACTTGATGATAGAGTAGCTTTTGTTCATCAGGTATATTTCTGGCATCATCTTCTTCTTTCAAGAGGATCATTATCATGATCGCGTTAATGAGGAGGAATAAGGAATTCCATCGAATTGGAATCCATAAAGGCTTTTCTCGATAATATTGAAATATAATAGATAGGGAAATACCTGAAAATGCATACAGACGAAGGCTTAAAAAATCACTCTCAAGGTATGAGAGAGCGAGGAAGAGGAAGGATCCATGACCTGCGATATTACTCCAAGTAAAAGGAATAACAAGCTTTGATGAGGTCGGATTCTTTTTAATCTTTAGCTTAGTCTGAATAAAGCGTGGAACATACAATGAAATTGATCGATATTTTGTTAAAACCTGAAAGGATCTTTCAAGAAAAGATGTTGAAGTTTCTTGAATCTTCTCTTCCTTCGGCAAACTATGAGGTTCTTGAGGAGCATTTGAGAAGAGTACAATTCTTTGATAATTTTTAAAATGAAAATATCTAAATCTATTCCTCGCAATGACCGATATCATCTGAACTCTCCACCAAGAACAAGCAAACAAATCATAAAGCCGAAAGACTAAAGAGAGAAGAAATCTCCATTTTCCAATAATTTACCTCGCACCCTTGATTTCAAAACGACTATTTTTCTCTCTTCAATCAGAGTCCCACCTTCTTAAGATCAGTTCAGAAGCAATGGAGAATCCGATGGATGAAGAACAAGAGATTAGAGTCTCAGAAAAATTGCGAACTCCATTAGGGCCATTAGGATCTTTCAGTAAGAAGTTTGGAGTTCCTCCGATATTAGATTTTGGTTCTCCAGATTCTGATCGTGATGCTTTTGAAGCAGTTATTCCTGAAATTATCAGTCGAAGTAAAAAACAAGCTGTTAGTGAAAAAAAGATTATTAGTGAGAAAAAAATATATCATGCACGATTTATTGATGATATTGATACAAAAGAGGAAGGAGAAGGGAAGACAACTCTCGAAGAAGAAGAGAAGAAAGAAACGACCGAAGATGATAGCAAAGTCGAAGATCCTTCTCACGAACCGAGCGATTTTAAAACAGCTGAAAGTCCAACGCATCAAATGATTGAAAATAGTACGACAACAACCCATCATAGGAAAGTCGATGCTGATGGATATGATGATGAACAAATCCTATTACCATCAGATGAACTTGATTATTTTAATGAAGATGATGATGGTATACCTGAAGGATGGACAAAGTATTATGATGAACAATATCAAACTTTTTACTATGTCAATGATACAACAGGTCATACACAATGGGAATTCCCTATATTAAAAGAATTCTTAAAATCTGGTGGTAATAGTCCAGAGAGAAGTAATTTAATTATTGATGAAGGATTAGAAAATTTAAGAAAATTTAATTTAAATAATAAAAAACGTGCTAAATCATTAAGTCGTGTTAGTATTCAATGGTTTGGTTCGGAAGATTTTCATGAATATATGTCAACAGATGCAACAAGCCCTATGGCTCGACGAAATTCAGAGTTTTTAAACCCTCACTCATCTAATCCATCTTCTCCTTACCCTCCTTCACCTGATAAACCATATGATCATTTAGCAGAATTTCGTGGAACATGTAATATTGATCGAAAGTCATCTGCACTCTCTACGAAAGGTCGATTAAACCAAGACTACATTCAGATGGCAAGACTGTACAAAGTACAACGCCCCTACAGTGACCCACATAACCCAGTAGTTTGCCTTCTCTGCCATAAGAACCTTGCTGAAGATGTATTCTTCCCTTGTGAGCATCATTGTGTCTGTCGTGCTTGCATTAAGAAGGAAAAAATCTGCGAGGAGAGACAATTAGCGAAGATGCCAGACGGCTATCCGAATTGTTCATTATGTGCCTCTGTCATCAAATTAATCTTACCGTTAGAAGATGGCTTAGAGGTTGATAAATATTGGAATTGGGTTTATGAAGAGAAAGTTACTTTACCAACGGCTTTTATGAGGAATTGGAAACATAGTGCTGATGTCATTCAAACAGTTTTTATTGATGATAAAGAACATGGAAAGGGTCATGCACGAAGACGTCGTTCACATACAAATAGTACTTTTTGCGTTATATCTTAACATGTCATCGATATTTAAAAGAGGAAGATACTCCTGACATTGATTCATTGACATGACATAAAGATTGCCAAGAAGTACATATCAAAAAACACGAAAAGGTCTTAACGTCTCTAATAGGAATACCTCAAATGCGTGCGTCTGCAAATTATGAACAAGAAATTAATTGAAAGAAGCAAAAGATGTGGATCGGATAGGATGCAAGGTTGCTTACATTTTATCACTAGTATTGTTATTGTATCCCAGAATATAGGCGGCACGAATTAATTCAGTAGTAATATCCTTTGGCAAGCAATCTGGTGCATCTTTTGTCCAAAGAACGCGATATTCAGGTCGTTTCAATGTATTAGCCAGATCAATCGGGTTTTTAATTCCTGTCTTACAAGCAAGACTGACTTCTGGTAACTCGATCAAAGCTCGTGCCATCTCCCAGAAAACTCTTTTGTCAGTGTTTGAGATGTATCGCTTCGACTCCAACATGAAGAGTTCGTCAGGTTCATACCATGGTGAACCTTCTTTCGTGCTTTGAATCCAGATTGGTTCCGTAACATCACCCACGATCTGCTGCTCGTTCGACATGCTTACCGTGGATGCAGCAGATGGTGAAGACTTATGAATTTGTCCACCTGGTCCGGTGGTGGAGTAGGAAGTTGGTCCATTTCTCCCTAAAGAAGGAATTTGGACGTCAGCGATTTCATTCAAACGAAGTGAGTCTTGCGGGCTAAATGTGTTGTTGTATGGCGTGGATATTGATGATGCTGGAAGGTAATTATTGCGCGAACTGCTGCGATCATTATCAAAGGCAACACGGACCTTAGAATATCCGATATTAGGTGGAGAGTCTAATACAATCCTAGGAGAAAGTGTTAGTGAACAAACTTCTTTATGCGTGTGGCCTACCCTGTGATGACTGTGGGAAAGCTCCCAGTGCTTTTACGAAAAACAGCAACTCTCATCCCGGACAAAACTGAAGGATTAGTTCTCCAATGATTGTTTTGAATCACAGAGGCGATTCGATTCATGTGATCCTCGATCTGACTCGCGTATTCGAGGATCAGCTCCTCAACCACCCAAGTGACACTAAACAGAGCCAATGAATGATGTAAGAAGAGAAAGATACAGGTATTACCTGAGTCTAGCCCAACAATAGTTCCATTCTCCTTTAAATAAAGCTCTTCCTTCATGCAAAGACTCAAGGAATGCTGCCGCTTCGAATGGAGTGTTTTCAGGAATCACAATAGGATCACGCCACAAAAGATTACTTTGTAAAGGATGATTTAGTGGCACACCTGTGTTCGCTCCATGCTTCGCTGCTAATGCCTTTTCTTGTTCATTTAATACATCATGGAAGAACCCTGATCTCATCTTTAAAACATCAACCGAGCATAATACTGCAACGCATTCACTGGTTGACTGTAATCGAACTTCCACAGCAGAGTACGGAGCAAGTTTGCTGACATGTGGTGCGACAATACGTGCTTCTCCCTGGATTGGACGGCTTTGACCAGGATCGGGACTGCTAATATGAATGTAAGTCTGATTGTTGTTGCTACCATTGTTATTACTCATCATATCACTCGTAGTGACAGTGTTTCCATTAATGGTGCTATTAGCAGTCATCTCTGGGGCTAATGACTCAGGATGAGTAGGCAAATGACTAATGTCTTCATCACTATCAGTTCTAAAGAAGTTTTGCGCTGCTTTCTTACGTGCCTCAAGGCGAGGATCTTTCCCGGTGTATTTAACGTTGTTATTGCTGGCTGAGTTTGTATTACTGTTGTTGTTATTATTAGAGGTATGAAAAGCGTCGTTTTGATGCACAGCTCTCTTGTCGTGTGTTAGTTCACAGATCCAATTTAAAGGAGAACGAGGACCTGCACAGACTTGAAAACAAGCTATATTACAATAGATTTGGAAGTAAGTGTTAATGATAAAATAAACAAAGAACGATGAAAGCTTTCATTTACCTTTCTCATCTTCTGAATCATCCATCAAGGAAAGGTTTTCAGATGCATAGTTACGGTTAGGAATAGTTGTAGGGATGTTATTATTGTGGGAGTTTGCTTTACTTTTGTTGTGAAAGGTGTTACCTCCAGAGCCTTTCACATTATTGAATTGATTGGAAGACATGGTATTCGTTCCACGTGTATTCAAAGGATTTGATGATCTCATGATCCAAATAATAATTCTTAAATAGAATAAAGCCAAATGGTTTATTTCCTTTTTAAAAGAGTCGATCTTGTCAAAGAGCGGTTAGTAAAGGAGCTGTTAGTGATTGGTGTTGTGAAAGAGATTGTTCGAAAAATTTCTGATTATAGAATGTAAATAGATTTGAACCTTAGCGTTGATTTTTCATTTCAGATTGTCAATGAATTGTTGAATAACATTGATTGAGTCATATTCAAAGTCTTTCATATTCATTGAGATGAAGGTAGTCAAATTTTGAAAGAATCTTTGAAAGTGTTACTTCAATCATATTGAGGGAGAAGTGTTAAGTTTCTCGAATTAAGTTATGAGTTTATACTTATTCTACTTATAATCCTTCTTTTTTACTAAATTCATCCCATGCCTCATTTAATGCTTCAAATACACGCTTACAAATGAATTTTGTTTCACTATCAGCATTAATACAATGATCAGGATGAACTACCAACATTGCTTTACGATATTGCAACTTCACTTGACGAGGTTCTAAGACATCGCCTAAACCAATCGACTTCCACTTGGTACCGGTAGGTAAGACCGTCTACAGAAAGAGGGAGGAGAGAATATATATAAGAGTTGATCCAACATAACAACGAGGAATTTACATGCATCGTAGAGAGTAATGTACGAATATTTCGTTTTTCCTTATTATTTGTTGCCCAAGCCTATATAAAGAGTTATTTCTTCCTTCCATCATAAAGGAAATAAAGATTAAATCTTACCAATAAATTCTTTTCATGTTTTTCACGTGCTGAATCAAATTCTTGTGCTTCTCTTTCAGCTTTTTCATCTAATTCTTTCTTAAAATCTAAAGCACCTTGAACTTTTTCAGAAATTTGATCTTCTCTCTTTTGTGCTAATTCTACACGATTTAATGGATTGCTTGAAGAATGACCTTCATCAATATCTATACCAGAGTTCGAGGTTGCCATAAAGTCTCCAGCAGGTTTCTTTGTTGATCTTTTTCCTGAAGTGGAGGGAGAAGCTCCGAAATCTAACATATCAGCAACAGGACGTGCTTGTGCTTGAGGTTGAGAAAATCCATCATCATCTAAATTTAAGATATCTGCTTGAGCTGGCATCTTTGAGCTTGCATCAGCCCAAAGATTTGGCTCATCAACGTTCTTTGCTGCTGGAGCAGCTGGCGGAGGCTTGGTGAATTTGCCTGAAGAACTATTGGCAGGAGAAACCTTAGAAGGCTCATTGTTACTCTCTTGTGCCTGTCTGCGAGGTGGGACAGGCGGTGGAACAGCCTTCTGTGCTGCTGCAGGAGATAAAGGACTAGTTTGATTCACTACTTGTAATTTTTGCTTCAAGTAAACCTTGCGATTCTTCACGGAGAGAGAATCAAGTTTGAGAATCTTAGCAGTGACAACACCATTATACACTGGAAGAGCTTCAGAACGATTAGAAATATCTAACCAAACATAACCATAATTTGAATCTTCTTTACGAAATCGAAATTTTAATTGATCAACAGTATTCTTGAAAGGAAATACATTTAAAAAATCATTAAAAGTGATTTTCTCTCCATTGACCTATAAAACCCCATCAAAATGAACAAAATTAAATCACAACAAACCACAACAAAATACTAAAATATTCTTACCATAACAGCATTTGGCTGCTCAAGAGACTCTCCAATCTCACCTTGGAAGTAGTATAGGACTAACATTCTCACGAAAGATTTTTGCTTTGTTTGTCAAATAAATGATGGCGGACACAGCGGACATTCGGGGAATGTCCGAGCTAGCTATTGTTTCTTTTGATGAGAAATAATGGACAGATGGATGTCTCGATAGTTCTCGTCACTTCACCCTTTGGTAGTATGCCAAATACTGCGATTATCAACTATGTTATTCGATCATTTGACTTGATTGATGGTTTGGAGAATGCTCCAATCAAAATCATCTTTGATGGATGTAAAGTTTGCTCGGAAGATAGGTTTAAGAAAGGAAGGATAACAGCTGCCTCTAAGCTTCTTTATGATCAATATTATGAAAATTTGAAAGAAGAATGGAAGGAATATCCTAATATCGAGCTCATTCGTTCCCCAGATCATATTGGATTTGCCTATTGTGTGAAATTAGGTCTCGAGCGATGTACCACCACATACTCCTTAATCGCCCAACACGATCGTTGTTTTACTCTTCCTTTCCCATACCTTCACCTCCTAATAGAAAGTATGGAAAAGTATGAATATATCCGATATATCGGTTTTCCAACCAGTAAAAACATCACACATGATCGTGTCATCTCTTGTACCTACCACCTCACCTGTCTGAACTATAACCCAACACTCAAGCATACCCTTATAGAAAACTGTTTATACCTTCAACCATTAATCTTTTGGTTTGATTCACAACATTTATGTCATCGGGAAAGATATTTAAAGATATATACGCCTTATAAAACCCTTCCTATAGAATATCATGAGATCTTTGGATTAAAAGCAATTAAAGATATGTTTTTAAAACAAGGTGATTTTATTGAAGATAAATTTGGACAACAGCAAAGAAATTTTTTCATATATTTAAAAGAGAAAAATTATTCTAATGAATTAATAATTAAACTATTTCAATGGTTTGGTTCTTATCTATGTTGGATGGATCATCAGGTTTCCTTTGAAGAAACATTACAACATGAATTAACAGCTGCCACTACTAAAATTATGGTTAGACATTTACATGGTCGTGGATTTAGTTTAGATCGTTTGAAGGAGAATGTGAAACTATTAGGTGTTAATCGGATTAAGAATAAAAGTTATCTTCAGATCTTTCAAATGGGTATGAATGAACTTGCCGATGATGAGAATAATAATGAGGAAGATGATTTAGGGATAAAGAAGGAGGAAGTTGCTGTTCCGTTGGAGAAGAAGGTGAAATCAGTCGAGGAAGATATTGATATTGGTGATCTCTTATTCCAACAAATGGAAGAGGAAGATAATGTTGATATATATGGGGAAGAAGAAAAAGACAAGAAAGATATTATTAATAATAATGAACATCTGAATTTAACAACAAACAAAGTAACTATATGAAGAAGAATGAGAAGAAAAGCAAAGGTCAAGAAATAAATCTACGAAGAATGAAGAAAAGAAGAAGGACCAAGGTTAAATGTTATGAGTAATAAACAGGGATGATGAAAAAGAAAATCGAAGCAATGAGCCGTTTCACCGGAAATTTATCTCAGAAATCAAATTTAGCATTTGATTGAATCTTTGAGAGCATGCAATATCCCAACAACAAAGATTAGACCTGTATACCTGACATTAATTCAACTTTCAGAATTAAGCTGTTCTTTGGGTGTATTGAGACATCACTTATATGTTTAAAACTACCAAAAAGATTTTTTCGAGGTGCGGTTTCCTTTTAAACTTGGAAATCCCGCAATTTAGCTTCAAGCATTTTACCGATAACAAATTCATCTCTTCTTTTTCTTCACACTTTTCATTCTTTTCATTTCCTCTTCGAATCTTTCTTCTCAAATCTTTTAGAAAC
>VFQN01005167.1_pt1 | contig 16268 bp, 22 predicted proteins | sample 3512371 | NCBI WGS metagenome assembly VFQN01 (sample SAMN10412370, study PRJNA504923) | tailings metagenome | isolation source: Replicate 2 from Balatoc abandoned mine | place: Philippines: Itogon, Benguet | collected 2017-08-28 | reverse complement strand
GGGGGGGGGGAAAGGGGCTGGGGGGGGGGGGGGGGGCGGGGGGGGGGGGTGGGGGCGGGTGGGGGGGGGGGTTTTGTGGGGGGGGGGGGGGGGGGTGATTCCGGGGCGGCGAGGGCCACTTACAAGCCACTCATTGGCCAGGCTCTTTCCTGTTACACTGATGCTTCCTCAGCGTATCAGGGGCTACACGGCAGTGTCAATGAACTTGCTCTGTTGCCCTGTTGTGCCGTTCCGCCGCAGGTGCTGGAGGACATGCGGCTCAACAGGGCCAAGCAGCAGGGCAGGGCGTGAGCGTGCGAGGGGCTGGGGGCGGCGGGGCGGCGACCTGGACACAAGGGAGTCGGGGGGGCGGGCGGGGGCGGGTCTGGGCAGCGGGGTGGCGCCGGTGGTGCACGCGGCAGCCGGCAGCCGGGTTGGCTGTGGGGCGCCCGTACCGGTACACATGGGTGCGAGGATGCGCCAAGAGCCCGGGTGGCGTTTTGTGGAGCGTGAGCGTGCGGGGTTTGGGTGGGGGTGGCTGGTGCCGGGGCGGGGCGGGGCGGCGGGGCGGCAGCCATGAAGTTCAGCAGCGGGGGCACCCTGTGCGAGGGCGGGTCTGGGTGGCGGGGTGGCAACTTGGCACACGAAAGTTGGAGTGACAGTGGGGGGCACGGATCCGATGTGTATGTGTGCGAGGTTGCGCCCTAGGGCCCGGGTTGCTAGGGCCCGAGCTGCATCAAACCTGCAATGCTTCGGGGTGGGGTACGCGTAAAACGCGAGGAACCGTGTAAGGCGTCAGGGAAGCACGGGAACGCTGGTGCCTGCACGCGAAGAGGAAGTGGGTGCAGCCGTGCAGGGGCGCAAGGGCGCGCGCAGTGTGAATGCATGCGGTATTGGCGTGCGTTGCAAGCTGCAGTGATAATGCTGTACATGGGACTTGTGCTGGAAGATGTACAAGGTGTATCACGTGCCCTGGACTGAGGTTGGGTTCGGTGTCGCGCGCGCGAACTGTCGGCAAACGAGCGAGCCAGGCTGAAGGCATTCACACAGACTATGTCTACGCATATACCGGTATGTACCATAATGGCCAGAGAGTATGTGAGCATTTGCATGGGTTACGAAGCCGACGAGGAGGCCGAGTCACAAGTGCGAGTTCGCACTCGCGGTCGTTGGTTGGCGCCGTAACTCAAAACGGCCCATGCGCGCTGGTTACGGAACTGCACCCACAGTTTCCAGGGCCCTCGCAGCCGATAAGCTCAACAGCACTTGCCCAGGCCGCTCGTAAACCCCTGCTGGAACCCGGTGCAGCATGTGCAAGCAGGGGAAAGTGTGGACATGTGCGATAGATCACAGGGGGCAGCAGGACCGGGCAGGACCTGGCACGTGGCAAGGTGCGCGTCACACCAGGGTCTGCACGCTGTCTGCCTGTCTACCTCGTGGACCCAGTGCGACAGCTCCTGCCCGACCTCGTCTACAGTGTACGTACTATGTGGTCCCTGCGCCTTAGGGTGCCTTGTGATAATGTACGTGCACAGAAGTGTTGTGCATGCACTGCGTGGGCGGGCGTCCTTGCAAGTGCTCGCGCTCCGCCTCAGCTGGGCGTGCGGCAACGCAGTGCGGCAGCATCGTCTTCCTTAAATGCCCAAGGCAACAGATTTCTCAGCGTTGCGCATTGCAGAGAGTTCCGCTATGGGGAAGGAGGAGCACCATCGTGCACGTACCCATATGGGTACAGCCAGTGCTGCATCGTCGAGGGAACTGGACTGGCCACGAAGTGACAGATCGGAGCAGCGTGCCATGGCTGAGTCGAGGCCGAATGGCCGGTCCTAGCAGCCGCACGCGACCAGGATGATGGCGGTGGGCATGGCAAAGGGGAAACGTGCGAGCTCAAAGTGAGCAGCTTTCTGAAAGACTGCATACTTGACGTCTTATACGTACATGCTGTGAGATTGCTTCTGTGGAAATGCCTAACGCATGATTACGGCTTACATCGACATCGACCTGAGGTACCGGCGGTTGGTTACGGTGCGACTTTCTCGCAGCGAGTTCCCTGCAATGGCCGCGGCTGCCCTTTCGACAGGCATATATTCAGCCATGCGTTGAGACATACCCACATTGAGACCCAACACGCACATCCCCTTTTGTCTTTCTCACCGCGAGAAGTAGCGCTCCCACTGCCCTCCCCTCAGTTATATCACCTTAGCAGTTTAGCTCAGTACATAACTCGCTTGCATTGAAACGCGCAGTAAAAGCTTTTCAGCAGAATGGCAGCCCCAAGTTCGCTGGTGTCCGCTGTTCCGCTGTACCCGGCTGAGAAGGCTGCAAGCCCCGCTAAAGTCTGCGTCACCGGAGCTACGGGCTTCATCGCCGGGCCAGTCATCGAGCGCTTGTTGCGCGCGGGCCACACCGTCCACGCCACATGCCGGCAAGTGCCGGAAACGCGACATTGCTGCCATTCTGCTGAAAAGCTTTCACGCAATCCCGTGCAGTCTATTGAAAATATGCAGTACTACTTACTTGGGTGGCAAGATGTGCACAATGCCACTGCATCCTGCCGCCAGCAACTCACAAGGGACCTGCGGGGCGGGCGCCCTTCCCTTGCTCCGTGTTGCTCCCGTCCCCACATGCCCCCACAACTCACATGCCCAGGGGTACGCGTAAAACGCCGAGGGAGTAGCATAGCAAAAGCACTGCCTTGCTGCCGCAATAACCATGTGCTTCCGGCCCCCTGTGCAGGGACCCTAAGAACACCAAGAACCTGTCACGCATGATGGCCCTGCCCGGCGCCAACGAGCGACTCAGGTAGCTGGGCACGTGGGATTGGTACAGCGATGCAGTTGCGAGGCTTCGTAAAGCAGGTCCTAGGAGAGGGCGAGGCAAGTGACACGGCGGTTACTAGCCGACTGGGGCTTGGAATGTGTGCCTGGTGCCCTCGGTCCCGGTGGCTGGGGCAGAGCAGGGCAGGGGCCACCACCGCGCTTGCTTCTCCTACCGCAAGCGCACCTGCCCCAACACAACCACCATAACCGCAACCAACGGCCACACCTGCCGTGCCCGTCCTATTGTCTCCTAACCCATGGCCCGCAACGCGAGTTGCTTGCCGCCCTGTAGCAATCACCCCGTGTAACCCGTGCACCCCGAACGCCCCTCCCCCCGCCCCCGAAGGTTCTTCGCGGCTGACCTGTCCAACCCCGGATCCTTCGACGAAGCCATTGCCGGGTGCGACTACGTCGTACACATGGCGGCACCCGTGGTGCTCAACGGGGTGAGTACGGCAGGAAGAGACACGGGGTCCCGACCAGGTGTTGTAATCTGTGAACCGTCAGCATCTGTTAACCGTATTCCTATCACTTACTGGGACTGCTACGTGTGAATGCCCCGATGACCGCCCTTTGACCCCAAGACAGCAAGGGGCAAGGCCCGCACTGTGAAGGCCTGGGCGCTGTGTCCTCACCGCCCCCTAACCTTGCTCTCCCGACGAAAGGTCGGCCTCGCAAGTGACAAACACCCTATCGGCCACCTCCCCCCGGCCACCTTCCCCCACAGCTGCGCAAGGGCGAGGGCCGCACCCGTGTGGTGGAGCCTATGGTGCAGGGCGTGGAGAACGTGCTGGGTGAGTCGGGATGTGTGTATCAAGTGTGGGTTAGGGGGAGCGGGGAACGGGAGCAGCAGAACAGCACCCATACCGCTGATCCCATGGCGCAGGGCGTGGAGAACGTGCTGGGTGAGGGGGAGTGTGTGTATTAAGTGTGGGTTAGGGGGAGCGGGGAACGGGAGCAGCAGAACAGTACCCATACTGTGTATCCCATGGCGCAGTGCGTGGAGAACGTGCTGGGTGAGGGGGAGTGTGTGTAGGGGGGGATGGGGGACAGGAGCAGCAGGACAGCACCCATACCGCTGATCCCATGGCGCAGGGCGTGGAGAACGTGCTGGGTGAGTCGGGATGTGTGCATTAAGTGTGGGTTAGGGGGAGCGGGGAACGGGAGCAGCAGAACAGCACCCTAATCGTGGACCCCATGGCGCAGGGCGTGAAGAACGTGCTGGGTGAGGGGGAGTGTGTGTATTAAGTGTGGGTTAGGGGGAGCAGGGAACGGGAGCAGCAGAACAGCACCCATACTGTGGGACCCCATGGTGCATGGTCGCATTGGAAGCGCTGCCCCAGCTGCCCCGCTCACCATTGGTCCCCGCCCCCCACCCCCAACTACGAACTGCCAACCGCCAGGGGCCGCCACCAAGGCCGGCACCGTACGGCGCGTGGTGATGACGTCATCCATCTCGGCCTGCTGCAACGGCAGCTCGTACGACAAGCCCTCCGGCGTCATCGGGGAGGAGGACTGGAACACACAGGTGGGCGGGCAGGGGCGGAGGCGGGGAGGGGTTATGCCACGTGGGGAGGCAGTCAAGGGACCACGGGCTGGTTGGGGGAAGGGGCCTGGAACACGCAGGTGGGGGAGGGGGAAGCAGAGGTCCAGACCAAGGGTGCTCAAGGTCCCATGCGCCGGCTCATCGCCCGGTCCCTTTCGCACACTGCGGCCTGTACCCCACCCTCTATCCCCACGCCACCGAGGAACATGTTGACAACAGCCAGATAGTAGCAGACCTCATTGAGCTCACAACTCGGGACCGTCCGGCCTTGCTGCTGCTGCGTGCCCTCCACGGCATCTCCTCCTGACCACCACAGGCCACGGCGGCCTTTTACCCCTACGCCTGCGGCATTTTAACCCTTCATAACAGTATCCATTACATGCTTCGTATCCAAGCTTTGTTTCCCCACTTCCCTCCCCCAGGCCACCGAGACCTTCTACCCCTACGGCTGCAGCATTTTAACCCTTAGTAACTAAAATTCTTTACGTACTTAACAAATACTATTTTTATTTTTATTCCCTCCCCCAGGCCACCGAGACCTTCTACCCCTACGGCTGCGGCAAGGCCAGGGCCGAGCAGCGCGCCTGGGAGCTGGCCCGCGCCCCCGGCACCCCCTGGGACCTGGTCACGCTGTGCCCGGCCATGGTGTTTGGCCCCACCGTGGAGCTGTGTGCCAGCAGCGAGAGCGTGGAGTTCATGCAGGACCTGCGCGCGGGGCTGCAGTTCCCCTTCGCGGGGGAGGTGGGCTTTGGCTTCGTGGACGTGCGGGACGTGGCGGCGGCGCACTGCCTGGCCATGGTCACGCCGCACGCCAAGGGCAGGTGGGTGTGGGTTAGGGGTGTGGGTTAGGGGGCAGGGAAGATGTGAGGGACGTGGCGGCGGCCAGGGTCACGCCGCACGCCAAGGGCAGGTGGGTGTGGGTTAAGGGTGTGGGTTCAGGAGGGTGTGGGTTAAGGGGCAGGGGTAGTGTGGGGGACGTGGCGGCGGCGCACAGGTGTGGATTGAGGATGTGGGTGAAGGGTGAAGGGTCAACAACAACATGAGGGGCATGGCGGGCAACAGCACGGCAGGTGGGTGTGGGTTAAGGGTGTGGGTTAAAGGCCAAGGGTTAACAGCAACATGAAGGGCACGGATGGCGACAGCACAGCTGATGGGTAACTAGGTACATGGTGCCGCGATGCAGCATGGTGGCTGGCTTGCGTGCGCTCCCTAAATAAACCTTTGCTTCCCTGGCCCCTCTACCCCGAAACCTCCAGGTACATCCTGTCCGCCATCAGCGCCACGTGCCTCCAGATGACGCGTACGTGTGCGGCCGTGTTCCCCGGCTTCCGCGCCGGGCTGTGCCAGGCGCCCTGGTGGCTGGTGTACTGCATCTCGCCGCTGCTGGGCGTCAACAGGGACGTCGTGCACGTGAGTACGGGGCACGGGGTACGGGGCGGAGAGTGTCGGGGTCGGCAGGCACGTTGCGACCGTGAGTGAGGGCTGGATATCGGGATGAGGGGGCTAGTGGGCCGGTTGGCCAGGGCAAGGACGGCGGCTGATGACCAACTGAACCACCCACCAGGACGGGCTCGGTCAAGCACGCAAGCCGATGTATTGCCTGAACAAACTGCTAATTGGACAGGGTCTAATCTGCACTACACGTGCGTCGGTGTGTTTTACTTCCCGGCCATACGGGACCCAACCCCGGCGGCCATTTCACCAATAACCTGTGCCCCCTTCTCCTCCTTGTCCGCTACCCCGCAGGCCACCCGCGGCCCGCCGCCCATGTTCAACAGCTCGCGTGTGTGCGGCGAGCTGGGCATGTCGTACAACGGCATGGACGTGATGCTGCGTGACATGCTGGTCGACATGGCGGACAAGGGGCTGATCAAGGCGCCCAAGACGACCAAGGGCAAGGCCGGCAGCACCACCACCGCCATCGCCAGCCCCGCGCCCAACACGGCGTGATGTGGGAATGGGTATGTCGTACAATGGAATGGTCAGATGCGGTTGTCGCGCGCTGTGGTATTGGAGCTGGATGGAATAAAGGTAGTGGTCGACGGGGGAAGGTGAAGCACCTCCGCGTGGGTTGGGGATGTGGCAGGTGGGTGCTCGGTGGGGTGTTGCACCCACGCTGAGTGGATTAACAGAGCCGTGGCAGTACGGCCTCGAGCAGTGCAAATGTATCCTTGCTGCACTTTTATATTGGCGTTTGGCATCTGTGCATAGATGCTGCCAGTTGCGTGTATCGACGAACACTGATGAGCTGCTTATTATTTTGGTGCCTGCAAGCGCCAGGCCTTGCTGGGGGGCATGCCACGTGCCACCGTTGTCGTGGTGGCATGCGTGCAGGCATGCAAACATTGTGCTGCCTATGTTGATGCTGATGCAATTCGATGCTCGAAGGTCAGGAATCGTTACTCGCTCGCTGTCCTGTTCCATGTTGCACTGCAGTACTGTAACAAGCAAAGGCTGCAAGTGCGCACACGTCGATCGCGCTGTGCCATGCCAGCCCTTGAGCCGTGTTCACTGCACAGGAGACAGCCTCAGCACCAGCGATCAGCAGCCACCACTTCACCCTGCCCATGCCTTGCTTCGCCGCATTAACCTGGCTTCGTTATGCTTGTACCTTGCTTGCCACTTTGCACTCTTCTGCCTGCATCACGCACCGCATCCGCAATGCAAGGGAGGACCTCCCTTGGTGCACTGTGCAGCCGATCGGGGGCCAGGGGCTGGCGCACCGGGCGCGTGCAGTGTAGTTGATCGTGGTGCGGAATGCAGGCGTCAAGAAGCCTGCCTGAGCAAGCAAAAGGTGAGTAGGACGCAAACAGGCAAAGCCGAAAGCGGCGAGGCAAGGCAGGCGGTAGGGCAAAGTGGCGGCTGTGGATCGCACCGGGCGCCATGCCACCCGGACTGCAGCAGGGAATGCCAAAGGAAGGGGCCAGGCGTCCCAGGCCTCAGCAAGGCAGCAGGCCTCGTACCAGCCTCGTACGGTACAATAATGTGCCACGCATGGTGCCTCCGTACTGGCATGCGCAAGAGCGCCGGCCTAACGGCGTTGCGGGTGTGCAATTTGAACCAGTCTAAATCTAAAGCTGAGCCGAGCCGTTGTGCTTTGGGCGTGCAGTTCCTTTGCTCCGCTGCCTCCGGTGCAAGATTTGTGTCTCAGGCTGCTGAGGAGCACCAGCACACTACAGGGCTGCAAGGGTAAGTGGTGTACCCAGGAGTACCCAGCGGCCTGGCCTCAGCAAGGGAGCGGCCCTCATACGGTGATGCGCTATCGCACTGGCATGCAGGGCAGCTCCCCTCCCTTGGCATGAAGGGGAGCTCCCCTGCTGGCATGCGCAGGCGGGGCGGGCATGCAGTCGCTTCGCTGCCTCGGCGGTGTGCCATGCTGATGAGGAGCACCAGCACACTCGCAGAGTTGGACGTCTTTCGAGTGTTGGCGTCCGCCTTGCTTGCTTGATGCAGGGGTGCATAGGAGCAGTGTTCCGGTCTTATTTGGTACAAAATTCTAAGCGCTTACAATTTCCGACCCTCTCACCCGGAAATTGTCACAGTACAGCTTACAATTTCGGCCGTAGGAATTGTAAGTCTGAGCTTTCCCTGGGACCCAAGCCCACCTACCGGTAACCCCCGAATGACCACTACGCACGCAGCAGCGGCACGAAGACACACAGTTCGCGCACGCTTGCAGTGTGGAAGCCGATGCCATACTAGGCCTGCAGTACTGGGCACCATTCCTGTGGTTCGTTGGGTGCTCCCTGCGGTGCGCATGTGGTGTGCGCTGCGGCGCCCTGGACCCTGCGAGCTTCCCTGCTGGATTTGCTTACAATTCTCGCGGCTGCCTTGCCGTGGGAAGATTGTCTGAGTACCGCATACTATTTCAACGGAAAATTGCTCAGGAATCCTAATTTCGCTTACAATTTGGCCCCCAAAAATCCTAAGAACCGGCCTGGACGGCCGGAAAATCCGTAATATTGTCTAAGACCGGAACGCTGCATAGGAGTGCATGTAGAGGGTGCTATTGATCTGTCCGGCTACCTGCGTGCCATCAGCTGCAGCTGCTCCTGCGTCCCTACACAGGACATCAGCACACTGCGGGCCACCAGCCGCATGACTGTGTCTTTACGTACGTACACGGTACGCAATGCTGGTTACAACATGCAATGGTTCTGTGGAACACCGTGTCAGAGAGGCAGCTTACGTACTGGTATTGCACCATTTTGCTTATGCCAGGCACGTGCATTATGCCAGTACACAGGAACCCCCCCGGGTTCCCCAACACCTGACAAAAGCGTTAGGCCCGACAAGTCGTCAAGTTATGACATATAAGGGCCAGGAGGGTCCGAAACCTGCAAAACTTGACCTCATATGACCATTGTAATATTCTGTTAACATTAAGTATATTGTATTAGGAGCGAAATGGATCGACGCACGGAAAGTCCAGTTCTGGACAGGGTGGGGGGCGGTCTGCTTCAGGGGGGTTTAGGGCCTTACGGAAATTTGTCCGTGCGCTTACGACATTTTTGTTCCTGGGCCTGGCGGAGCCCAGAACACAGCCCCGTGGCTGAAACATGATTCTATGCGTCATCAGCAAGCCGTAGGAAGTGCTTACAAACACCCTGGAGGCCAGAAGTCCACGTAGCGCTGTTCCGTGCGTAACAGGACGGCCGGCGAGGGCCAGCGATACTTCACAACACGTCGCAATAATGTTACTACGCTTGTAAAAACTGAGTTCGACCTTTGTCGCGGTGTTTCCGAGTTCTCCGGCGAGGATGGCCTCGAACATGAGCCTGCGAATGGACCCAACACACCTCAGACATGTGTGAACGTCTTTGCAGATATAGCCTCGGAATGATACAAGGATGCCTTATGATAATTACTACGATGTTTGTTGTCCTCCTACGCCTTCACAGTGACGTGGGGTGTCCATCGATCCCAAGCACATGTGGCCGTCCTGCGCGTTCCCGACCCGGAACCCAGGATTTAAAGAGTCCTAGGATATCTTAACGCATGAAAGACTTCATTACATTACTGCCATACCGTTACACGGCTGCCGTACACGAGTTTGGGGGGGGTCCTAGGGGTGGGGGTGTCCCGGGGACCTTAGGTCACTTTTGACTCATATGGTCGGAAATTTCTTTCCTTACACCCTCCTGTAAGGGCTGTGTGAAAGTAAGACGAGTATTCAGCGCCACTGGATTGGTGCTAGCCACGGTCTGAACTGGTTTGAAGGCCTAGGAAGGCCTGCCCTGATACTGTATCGCCAAGGCCTTGTGGGGCCACTCAAGAGATCGTGCTGTCATCTGGCCCCACAAGCGCCTAGTAGAATAGAGCCTTTGACGCCTGCGGGCGGCATCGAGTCTTGTCCTTGTCCTCCTTGCGGCCCAACACAGTCGAGCCTAGTCTTTGGTACAGGATCAACGCTGTCTACCGTTTGCGTCGCCAATACTTTCAACCGGTACCGCAGCAGTAGGTGCTGCGGGGCAGCTGGATGATGCAGACGCCGTATCTCCTTTTACTGATGCATTATCAGTCGTACGGCAGGCAAGCCTCGTGTTTGTGAGACTGCCAGCGGGAAGGGAACCTTCTTAACACCCGTACGGCATGTCCGCTGTCCGCCCAGTGTGGTGCATCTGGGTGCATGGGGCGGTGAGCGACTTCACATACACCAGCCGTGTGCGCGTGCAGTGCACAGCCGAGTCATTTCATGTCCTGTGCTGCAGATGTAACACACGTAACACACAATGCCGAATGCCAAAGCTGAGTGGGCCTCACTGCGTCATTGGCCCACCCAGACCTAGCCCGGACCGTCCTTTGCACAGCTGGGCACATGGGCCTCACATACAGTTGCACATACACGGACGAGCATGATGACACCATCTTCTGACCTGCAACCAGTACCCGTACAGTTACGCACCTGTACTGGACATGCATGAAAGACACATTGCACGATGCGCGCGCAAGGCATGCTCCGTCCGCTGCTTGTGACATGCATGATCAACTGACCATTGTATAGAGTCTGCACGCGATCATGGTCGAAGCGTCCCAGCCAGCCAGTGCATCGGTGGGCGGGCTGTGCAAGGAGCGCCGTAAGCAAGAGGTGGAGCGCCACACTGTTTCGCTACCCCTTCCACGCCAGCCAGCCTCCTATTTGCATTCATGGGACACGATCTATTCTCCGCCTAGGCAGCGCTGTGTCCGCAACCTGCAGACCGCAAACATGCTGGAGTAGCCAACACCGCCCCGACTCAACGAAACACCTCCATCCCTTGCGTGTTCTCCTTCCATGCGAGCGTGATACTCCATCCATCTGCACGTCTTACCCCACAACACCGGGGACGCTTGCACCCACAAGTGCATGCTGAGTCGGCCAACATTACCTAACCAATACCCGTCTGTACAGCATTTGCGCCACGCATGTTGTCCACTGATTGGGGCCGGCAGCGCAGCCAGCCACGTCCAGTGTTCCCATGCCCTTCCCCTCGCCCACACTGCATCTGCCCTTGAAACCTGCCCCGCTGTCACCACGCCCCCTCCTCACTGTCCCGCGCCGTCATGGCCCGTCATGGCTCCGGCAGGCCCCGCAGCAACGCCTCAACCTCCTCACGCCGCTGAGGTGGCGCCCCCACAAGCGCCTCCTCCGCGCCGCCCCTTGGCGCCCCCTGCTCCACCAGCCACTGCAAGGCCGGCACCGGTGCTTGCTGTTGTATGGCTGCGGCCAGCACACCCTCCCCCAGCGGCACCCCCAGCCGCACCAGGCACTCCAGCGAGGCCCGGTCGCCGTTGGCAGCGGCATCGACATACCGCCGCTTCGCAGCCTCCAGCCCAGCCCCGTGCTCGTCCTGCAGCTCACTCATCCCCACCAGCGCCTCCAGTGTAGCCTCGCAGCCTGATGCGGCGGCCAGGAAGCCGGAACTGCGGAAGTCCGGCTGTGCTGCGGGAGCCAGCAGCTCCCGGAGCGCAACTAGAACCTGGTCGGGCTGACGTTCCGCCGCCGCCGCGAGGCAGCCCGGCCATGCCCGCCATCCCGCCGCCGCCAGCAGCCTCAGCACGTCCACCAGTCGACCGCTGTCCGCTGGAGTGTCAGCCGGCCACGTGCCGACGGCATCCTCGATGGAATATCGCCCCCGGGGGCAGCTCGCCTCCAGAAGCCACCGCACCATGGGCAGGTCGCCCCGCCGGAAGGCTGCATCAAAGCAGCCATAGCCCCAGGGGTAGCCCGCCTGCCTCAGCCACGCAGCCACTGGAATGCTGCCCGACCTGACAGCGGCATCGAGGACAGCGCCCGCCTCGCCCTCGCGCCCTGCAGGCTCCTGGCCACCCTGCCCCGCCAGCAGCTGCACCGCCTCCAGGTTGCCGCTCCGCGCTGCCGCACGCAGTGCCTTACGGCTGCCCAATGCCGCCCCCCGGCCCGCCAGCCACCGCAGCTTGGTGGCGCTGTCGCGCGTTGAGGCGGCGGCAGCGGCCACCACACGCTCGCTGGTCCATGTCTCCGCCTCCTCCGCGGGCGGCAGGTAGCCCCCCTCCTGCTCCAGCCGATGGATGAAGACCAGGTCCGCGTCACGCACCACCGCCTCCAGCATCTCAACAGTGCACAACGGAAAGTCGCTGTCCCGCAGCCAGGCCAGCCGGGACAGGTCGCCCGAGGCGGCTGCGCCTCCGTACACATCCGAGTGAGACGCCGCCAAACCAACCCGATGTCTTTTAGCCATTCCAACCACCCAGCCCATCTTGGCTGTGACGTCGGGGGCTTCCGAAGTGGCAGCCGCACGCATGACGCGATACCACGTGTCCCATGCAGCGGGAAGGTTCTTCCGAATGGAGCTCTGCAATTGCGGCCCCAACGCCCCCCACGCCGCCTGCAGCCCCGCCAGGTCGCAGTGCCGCGCTGCCGCCTCCAGGGTGCGTGCAGGGTCCAGCAGCGCGGGGCAGCGCTGCGCCAGGGAGGGCAGTAGGTGTGCCAGTCCGGAAGCAACGGCGGCACACCCCAGGTCAGGCCACTGGCCCAACCTGCCCAACCTGTACCATTGCGTCAAGCGGGTCCAGTAGCCCTCCGTGCGCAGCAGCTCCGGGAACACGTGCGGCTGCAGCAGCCGCCACGCGAACTCCACGTTGGCCTCGCGGCCGCTTGCAGCCGCAGTGCTGAGCGTCATCAGTTTCTGATATAAGGTCAGCTGCTTCATGGCTGCCTGCGCGCCCCCCAGGCACCAGGCGGTGTCCACGACATGGCCCGGCACAGGCTGGCTGAGGGAGGCGGTGCGGTACACTGGCTCGCGGTAGCACACGCCCTCCTCCCTGCAGCTCAGCCTCAATCCAAAGGCCACATCGTGGGGAGCTAGAAGCGATACGATGCGCTGGCGCAGCTCGGGCGGCAGGTGGGCTGTTGGGGGCCTGCCCTCGAGGACTTGGGTGCCGTTCATAGCTCCCTTTGTGTGGTGCACTCCTGGTGCTCCCCCGTGCTTTCTTAGGCGTCAGGGCCCTGCTCCACTTGTCCTGCATATGAACGGTTTGGGTCCAACGCCATGGGGTTAGGATCTGGAGTTGTTCGAGAGGCCAGCGTTGGGATGCTAAAGGGGCAACGGCGCAAAGGGACCGAGTCAGGGCCGAGCGCACGCGAGCCGAGGCAGGCTGCGCATACTGAATTGAACACATACGGTTGCTGGGGTCGCACAGATAATGCAGCCACGGGATCCTCACAACAGTGCTGACATTTGGCCGACAGCAGCGGTGCAACAGCTGCCTAAGCACGTCCATTGTTACCAACATCGCAGTTGTAAAAACTGCAGGTTGCGTTGCAGATGAGCTTACTCCGAGCCTTATACGAGAAAGCCAGCATCCAGATCGGAGTTGGCATTTCGGCGTCTCTTACCCAGCAGGCGTATGCCTCTTCACAGCAAGGAATACGATGGCTTGTGCAGCTCCCAAAGAATACAGCCGTTCAATACCAGCGTGTCCGTTCGTTCACCACACGCGACTACTACTGGCGGGAAAATGGGGGAACCGCAAGCACCATATGTGCATGGGCGAGAAGTATCGGTAGACGTACATCGTGTGACACACGCAGGACGCAGGCTACGCACAAAAGGTGAGCCCCGGAACCAGATAAGTTGCCAGAGGAGACCTCCCATGATTGAGGACGTGCCTTGTGATTTCCATCAGCAGCGGAAGCACCGCGCAAACTCTTCGCCACGTAGACCGAGTGCTCACGGCGACGGAGTCAACCCTGTCTGTCAGCGCAGCCCCGAGGGCACACCCCCAGTCAACAGGTCCGCCCCCCGCCCCCACAGCAGGTTGTCAGGTGCGCCCACAACCCCGCGGCGTCTGGGGCTCCCCCTCGCTGTTATAAGAGCCCCCACAACTGTCCCCCATGCACCAGCGCACTGATTCATTAGCTCTTGCCGCACCACACTTCGGGGGCCGTGAGGGCCCCCATGACCAAGGGGGGCCTGGCCGAGGGCCTCGTGTACCGTACCCACACACCCACACGCTCCAGCAGCCACCACAGCGGCCCACGGGCAGGGCCTGATGCACGCCCGTTCACCACCGCCCCTGCACATTCGGTCACTGGTCAGGCACTTCGCACACTGCGCTTCACACAAATTACCACATGCACACTGGCCAGTCTGAGCGGAAGCCGTGCCGTTGTTGGACGGAACTTGCGGAGCCGTACCTCCTACCACCTCATCGAGTAACAGGTCGCAAGTGGTGTTATCGGCGCGCGTGGCCTTGACCATCACGGTATCAACGTTTACGCGCGTTCCCTTTGCCACCGCAGCTCGCAAGTGCACGCCGCGCCGCATCTGCACACTCCATTGCCCGCCGCCCGCTGCGAACGCCTGGCCCTGCCCTTGCCCCTGCCCCACCGCTTGGCCCTGCCGCGGCGCCTGCCGCGGCAGCTGGACCAGCCCCTCGTCCGCCAGATCCGCACCAGCCTCGGCCCGCTGTTACGCCCCTGCCCCTGCCCCGCAGCCTGCGCTCTTCGGGGCAGCCGTACCAGGCCATTGTCCGCCAGATCCGCAAACACGTCCTCTAACTACGCCTGCCCCTGCCCTTGCCCTGGCCCTGCCCCGCCACCCGCTCCGCCGCCTAGCCCTGCCTCGGCAGCTGTACCAGCCCCCCGTCCGCCAAGTCCCAACTACCGGTACCCTCCACCTCCAATCACGCCTGCCCCTGCCCTTGCCCATGCACCCCCGCCTGCCCCGCCGCCTGCCCCTGCGCTTTCCGCCGCAGCTGTACCAGCCCCTTGCCCGCCAGATCTGTGAACATGTCCCGCAGCAGATTGTGCCGTGCGGCGCCCCCCCCCCAACCCCATGGCATGTACGCTGCTGTTATGCCCGGCCCTGCCCCTGCCCCTGCGCCTGCGCCTGCTTCGGCAACTGTATGAGGCCCTTGTCCGCCAAGTCCGCAAACATGTCCCGCAGCGTGTCCGGCATGGGGCGGTACGACATGCCCAGCTCGCCGCACACACGTGTGCTGTCGTACATGGGGGCCGGGCTGCGGATGGCCTGGGGGGCAGAAGGGCAAGGAAGGCCAGGGCAGCACGTTGGTGTGTCAGGTGTCAGGATCTCTGCTGCCAGGCATTTGAACAGTGGGGCCGGACTGCGGATGGCCTGGGGGAGGGTGAGCGCCAGGGCGAGGAGGGGCAGGACAGCATGTTGGTGCGTCGGGGCAGCGTCCTCATGGGCAAGGAGGGGCAGGGGAGCACCTCAACGCGTTAGGCTGCGTCCACACATGCCTGGCGTGCGGGCTAATGGCCTCAGCGCTTACCCCGTCGTCGCCACACAATGTCCGCGTCGCTATTCCCCGGACAGGCCATGCCCCTGTCGTGGTCTGGAAGATATGTCAGGCCAATCCCGCCTCGCGCTCGCACTCGCATCCCAGAGCCGGCTCCAAAGAGCGCTTCACTTTCTTAGCTATCAAGGCAAAGCACTAAAAGCACGCACGGTGCAGCACACCTCACCACAACGGTCACCTCCCGCTTGATACCGAACAGTGGTACCACCAGCCACAGCAGGACGTTGAGCAGCACCCCCAGGGCCGGGCTGTGCTATGCCGTCAATACTTCGCCATGCTAATACTGTTCCCGCTTAAATGCTGCTTAGTCCCCTTTCCTCCCACTCTCTCCTCCTGCGGGCATCTCAACGCAAACCCTACCCCTCTCCCCCACTTCCACGCGTACGTCCCCTTCCACCACGCACCATGGCCACCTCCCGCTTGACGCCGAACAGCGGCGCTATGAGCCACAGCAGCCAGTTGGGCAGTGCACCCAGGGCGGGGCGGAAGCCGGGCACCGCCGCCCCCACCAGCCGCGTCAGCTGCAGCAGCGTCATGCCGGCGTTGGACACAATGTACCTGGGGCACGTTGCCAGAGGGCCACGCATCAGTAAGAACACTAGTCACACATACTACACTTGTAACCTGTACATGTACATACAAAAAATGGCATATGAGGTAAGAGCGGCATCATGCCACTGCTGGACACAAATTGTACCTTGTAAGATGTATTGGGTCACAGGGCACAGGTCAGGCGGCACGGGGCATGGGGACTGAGGGCATGAGCGCACCGAAGGCACAGGTGGGTGGCGCACCCAGTAGTGCACCCCCACCCCACCCCCACCTGCCCCACGCCTGCCCCGCCACCAGCGACAGGCAATGTGCTGCCGCCACGTCCCGCACGTCCACCCTCCACCCTTAACCCACACCCTTCTTACCCCACACCCACCTGCCCCTCGCCTGCCCTACCACCATCGCCAGGCAGTGTGCTGCCGCCACGTCCTGCACGTCCACCATGCCCCTTAACCCACACCCTTCTTACCCCACACCCACCTGCCCCTCGCCTGCCCTGCCACCATCGCCAGGCAGTGCGCTGCCGCCACGTCCCGCACGTCCACCATGCCCCTTAACCCACACCCTTCTTACCCCACACCCACCTGCCC
>VFQN01005166.1_pt1 | contig 16271 bp, 14 predicted proteins | sample 3512371 | NCBI WGS metagenome assembly VFQN01 (sample SAMN10412370, study PRJNA504923) | tailings metagenome | isolation source: Replicate 2 from Balatoc abandoned mine | place: Philippines: Itogon, Benguet | collected 2017-08-28 | reverse complement strand
AGAAGCGTGAGATGCGCCGCCGCATGGCGGCTGAGCGGGAGGCGCGCGAGCTTGCATATCAGGATCCGCTGACCGGTCTACCCAACAGGCGGCAGTTCGAGGAAGCTCTAAAGACCGCAGCGGCATCGCCTCCGGCGGCGGGGTCATGCCATGCCGTTCTGATGCTCGACCTCAATGGCTTCAAGCAGGTCAACGATACATATGGCCATGGCATCGGCGACGAATTGCTCGTGGTCGTGGCCCAGCGCCTGCTGCGTGCGGTCCGCGAAGGTGATCTCGTGGCCCGGCTGGGTGGAGACGAGTTCGTCGTGCTCGCTCCGCATCTGTTGGGGCCCGAAGCTGCTGCCAGCATCGCGTTGCGTATCATCCAGCAATTCTCGCTGCCGATCAGCACCGGCAATGTGCAACACCGGATCGGTACCGGTATCGGCATCGCTCTGCTTACCGGAGACGGAACGACGGGTGGCGAGGCGCTGCGCAGGGCGGACCTTGCTCTCTACAGAGCCAAGGCAGAGCGGCAGTCGAGCTTCCGCTTCTTCGAGGAGGAGATGGACCGGTTCGTACGTGAGCGCGAGCGGATGGAGCGCGCCCTGCGGATGGCGCTTGATCAGGGTCTCATCCGTGCACGTTTCCGCCCTTCCGTCGATCTGGATACAGGAGCTGTGCTCGGCTTCGAGGCGGTGCCGAACTGGACGACTGCCGAAGGCGAGGAGATTCCAGCGGAGCGCTTCCTGCCGATCGCAGAGGAGACCGGATTGGTCCACATCATCGCCAGACGCGTGCTCGAACAGGCCTGCAAGGCGGCAAGGCAATGGCCCGACAATGTTGTGCTGACGATCGATGTCCAGCCGGCGCAGTTGAAGGATAGGAACTTCGCGAGCGGAATTCTCGAATTCGTTGAAGCAGCGGGCCTGACACCTGAACGCCTGGAGGTCGACGTTGCAGAAAGCCTGATCGTTCAGGATCTGGAAACCGCCAAGAGAGTCTTGACGCCGCTTCGGCAGGCCGGCGTGAAGATTGCGCTCGCCAATTTCGGCACCGGCTATTCCAATCTCTACCACATGCAGGAACTCGGCTTCGACAAGGTCAAGATCGACCGCCGCTTCGTCGGCAACCTTGACGAGGAAGGGGCAGCGAAGGTCGTCCGCGCCCTTGCCGGTCTGGGGTCCGGCTTCGGCCTTTCCGTGCGCGCCGACGGCGTCGCGGGAGCGGAGGCGAACAGCGCCTTGCTGGCATCGGGCATAAGAGAAGGACAGTCATCCGAGCACGCTCTTTCGGCAGATGCGGCACTGCAGTATTTCGAGGCTTCTCGCTTGCGGTCGCCTCGGTTGATGCGGCCGGTCTGAACCGAGCAATGCAGGTCTGCGTCCCTCTCATTGCGCTGCAAAGGGGGGCGGTCCTGTAGAATCAGGAAAGTGAAGGTCGAGGACTGTTTCGGACCGGCGATTTTCGACGCGAGCGGACCAGCCGTGATCGCATCGATGCCCGCCCGGCAGAGGCAAGCCGCAAAATCTCGGCGGTGAAACTTTGTGTCGGAAAGTCGTCGCCCCCCGGGGCCGGTGTCAATCGAGGGCGCGGGGGGTAAGATCTGATCAAGAGCATGCGGCTGCAGTCGAGCGCCCGCCGCGCTCGCTCCCGAAATCTCTGGCCGACGGGACGATGGGGTTTCCAATCACTCAGGTTCGGCTTGACCTGACCGGCGGCTGGCAATAGCGGAGAGCTTCAACGCGAATGGGCTGCGATGGCCCGCTTGCTGAACCTGCCAGCACCGAGGTCCTGCCCATGAAGGTTCTACTTGTCGGTTCGGGTGGCCGCGAGCACGCGCTGGCCTGGAAGATCGCAGCCTCTCCCCTGTTGACGAAACTCTACGCTGCGCCCGGAAACCCCGGCATTGCCAAGGAAGCCGAGTGCATCGCGATCGGCATGGACGATCACGATGCGCTAGCCGCCTTCTGTCAGGGCAAGGCGATAGACCTGGTGGTGGTGGGACCGGAGGCACCGCTGGTCGCCGGCCTCGCCGACCGACTCGCCGCCGACGGTATCCGTGTCTTCGGCTGTTCCGCCAGGGCCGCGCAGTTGGAGGGGTCGAAGGGATTCACCAAGGACCTATGTGAGAAGTACGGGATCCCGACCGCCGCCTATCGGCGCTTCCGCGATGCCGGCGAGGCGAAGGCCTACATCCTCGAGCAGGGCGCGCCCATCGTGGTGAAGGCCGACGGCCTGGCCGCCGGCAAGGGCGTGACGGTCGCCATGTCGGTCGAAGAGGCGATCGCGGCGGTCGATGGCTGCCTGGACGGAATACCGGGCGCCGAAATCGTCGTGGAAGACTTCATGACCGGCGAGGAGGCGAGCTTCTTCTGCCTGTGCGACGGTACGACAGCCCTCCCTTTCGGGACAGCGCAGGACCACAAACGGGTAGGGGATGGCGACACCGGGCCCAATACGGGCGGCATGGGCGCCTATTCACCCGCCCCGATCATGACGCCAGCAATGATCGATCGCACGATGAAGGAAATCATCGAGCCGACGATGCGCGGCATGGCGGACATGGGGGCGCCCTTTTCGGGCGTGCTTTTCGCCGGCCTGATGATTACCGAAGCGGGCCCCAAGCTCATCGAGTACAATGTTCGCTTCGGTGACCCGGAATGCCAAGTGCTGATGATGCGTCTGAAGGACGACATATTGGTGCTGATGAAGGCCGTCGCAGACCGTCAACTTTCCCATATGTCGATACGGTGGTGGGACGAGGCGGCGTTGACGGTCGTCATGGCCGCGCAGGGATACCCGGCCACACCCGAGAAGGGCTCGACAATCCGTGGCGTCCCGGAGGCTGGCGGCGACGGCATAGAGGTCTTCCATGCAGGCACGGCGATACGCGATGATGAGTTGGTCGCAAACGGGGGCCGTGTGCTCAATGTCACCGCGACCGGAAGGACTGTCGCCGAAGCGCAGGCGAAGGCTTATGCGGCCGTGAACCGGATCGACTGGCCAGCCGGTTTCTTTCGGCGCGACATCGGCTGGAGGGCAGTGGAACGCGAGGGCGAAGAGGGCTGATCAGATCAGGATGCTGAATGGACCGACACGAGGTGTTCGTCCGGTCTTGGTGTTCTCCAGCACGGAAAGCGCGTCCTCGATAGCGGCTAAGGGATCGTTGCCCGCCTCTGCGGATTTTTCCCGCCGCAGATCCCGAGCGACCTGTTCGAGCACCTGCTTGATTTCGCGCAGCAGCGACTGGAACGCCTCTATGGTGCTCTTGTCCTCCAGCGAGATGGAGGCTGGCCGGACAGCACGTTCCATCACGTCCCGATAGCCCTGGGGCAGAAAGGCGTCGTCCTTTTCCGGCGCGTCGATGGGCATGTCTGCCGCCTGGCTTGCAGTAACCGCCGCCGCAAAATCTTCGGCCGCAGCCCCGACCTCGCGAGCGAGTTGGGCGGCACCCCGCGCCACAACCTGCGGATTGAAGCCCCAGCGCTTCAGAAGCGCAAGCCGCTGTTTCGCCTCTTCGAGACGCATCTGAGCCTGCGCCTTGCGGTTGGCGGCATCTCCTTCGAGGGCCTCCGTCATGTAGTCGCGCATCTGGAGTGCAGCCTCCAATGCGGAGGCCGAGACGGGTGCCTGCAGCGGGCTGACGGTTTCCTGCCTTGGCTGACCGCTAGCCGCGATTTCGCGTCCGAGAACGGCAGGCTTCGACGCCTGGACAGAAGGGGAGCGGACCGTTGTGGAGTAGATCATTTCGAAACCTCGCCTCGGCTGAAGCGAACGTTCCCAGGGCCGATGGGATGCGACCGGAGGAATTTTTCGTTCAAACGAGGTTCGGGAGAGGAAGTGACAATTCGACAGCGCCCGGACGAATTGCTGAGTCCCGTTTTGTCGAGCTGCGCATGCCGGTACGGGAAACCTCATGTCTCCGATTCCGACAATTACCCGGCAGCACTGACTTGGTCAACGAAAGGTTAACGACAACGATCCTGGAGCATCAGCCCCCGTGTATCGTCAGTTCCGTTCCGTCCTGGTGGGGATGGTCGCGGTGATGGTGGGATCTATTCCCGCCGGCCCGAACGGCTCGTCGCTGAACCAGCCGAAGACCTCGTCCCTGACGGATGCCACATAGGTCATCAGTCGTCCCCAGCGGGTGGTCTCGTCGTCGGTCGTCATGTCCCCGTAACGCGCCGGGTGCGGCTGAGCACCGGGGTGCAGTACTGCTTCCAGCGCCGCCGCCGCGCTGTTCTTCTCGATCGGCGCAAAGGACAGGGTGACGCTGCCTGCCAATCCTGCTTCGCGAGCTATGGGGAGGGGAACGCTTGCCATCAGTTCGGCGGGGACATCGAGCAGCCCGCCGAACGGCCATGCCTGACGAAGTGCGTCAGCGTCCATCGAAGCAACGTTGACGTCGATGTCGTTGCCGGTGCCAGGCACACGATAGGGACAGCTACGGTCGTTGCAGTTGGTCTGGGACGCGAATTGCCAAAGCGCATAGCTCTGCCAGTTGCCTTTGGGAAAATGCTCGCCGATCTCCGGCTTGTAACGGGCATACCAGAGAGGCAGGCGCGAGAGGAGCGGGTATCGATCGCGATTGTCGGCGATATGTTTGGCGGTCGTGCCGTTGGTGTAGAGCAAAGGGAAGCGGCCGATGCGACGTTGGATATGTCGGACGAACTCCTCGGCATCGGCCAGCGACATCCATTTCTCGGGATCGTTGTCCTCGATGTCGATGGCGATCAGATCGTCGGGTTCCGGCTCGGCGAAGTCGATGAAATTGTTGGCCTGGTCGATCGGATTGCCAGGGCGTGCGAGGTGGTAGGCACCCCATTTCAGGCCAAGCGACTTGGCAATCGTTCGGCGGGTGTGAAAGAGTTCGCGTGCCACCGCATGGCGCTTGAACAAGGCCTTGCACAGCCGGATTTCGGTTTCGTTGCCGCTGCAGGCATAAGGCGGAGGCAGTCCGTCCGAGGCCTTGCCGATGAAGCCGACGATGCGTTGGTCGGTGGTCAGCTTTTTCCAATCGATGGTGTTGTATTCATAGGCGTCGATAACCAGCGCGCGGTCGCTCCGCTGCCAGGGAGCCGAAAACTCCGACGCCTGGGGAACCGCGGGCTGAAGCGCGGCCAGCATCGATGTGGCGAGGGCCAGGATCTTCCAGCTTGCAAACGACAATGAACCCACGCGCCCGACACTCCGTTCCGGTCCGCCGAACAATCCGGGCCATGATCGCCGAGGCCGGCGCATGGCTCCTCCGGCATCGGGAGCCGCATGCGATTCGATGGCTGCCGATGCGATCCGGACCCGGGCAACCACAGCGGCTGCAGCTTCCGGATACGTCCTTTCCATGCAGATGATGGCGAGACGTGGTTAATTATTCCTTGCGGTCGAGGAAGCAGCTTCGGCGCGAGCCGATCGTCGGGCACGTTTCGAACGGATCGGGCGCCGACGCACGCAACCGCAATTCCAGCATTTGACGTTTACGTAATAAGGGGCTAGCGATCGGCGAGATGATCCGGCCGGCGGGCACCGCAGCGCTCGCCCCTACAGGGAGGAATTCATGTATCGCGCGCCCGTCGACGAGATCGCCTTTACTCTCAAACATGTCGCGGGCCTGCAGGCGGCCATGGATGCCGGCGCCTTCGCCGATCTGACGGAAGATCTGGTGGACGCCATCATCGGCGAGGCCGGACGATTTGCTTCCGAGGAGGTCGCGCCTCTGCACGCCATCGGAGACGAAAAGGGCGCTGTGCTGAAGGACGCTGCCGTCACCATGCCGCCCGGATGGAAGGAACTCTATCGTCGCTGGATCGACGGCGGTTGGAACGCGTTGTCCGGTTCGGTGGAATTCGGCGGGCAGGGCCTGCCGACCATGCTCGGCGTCGCGGCGCTGGAAATGTGGAACTCCGGTTCGATGGCCTTCGGCATCGGCCCGACGCTGACGATGGGAGCCGTCGAAGCGATCGAGAAGCACGCCTCCGATACGCTCAAGGCGACATACCTCGAAAAGCTCGTTTCCGGCGAGTGGATGGGCACGATGAACCTCACGGAACCGCAGGCCGGTTCCGATCTCAACGCATTGCGCGCCCGCGCTGAGCGGATCGACGACGGCACATATCGTATCTTCGGCCAGAAGATCTTCATCACCTATGGGGAGCACGACTTCACCGACAACATCGTGCATCTGGTGCTTGCACGGCTGCCCGATGCTCCGGCCGGCACCCGCGGCCTGTCGCTGTTCCTCGTGCCGAAGTTCTTCGTCGAGGAGGACGGGTCGCTCGGCGCGCGCAATGATGTCTTCTGTTCGTCGATCGAACACAAGCTCGGCATCCATGCGTCGCCGACCTGCACCATGATCTATGGCGACGGTTTCGCGAAGGACCGCTCGCCGGGGGCTATAGGCTGGCTGGTCGGCGAGGAGAACAAGGGCCTGGCCTGCATGTTCACCATGATGAACAATGCCCGCCTCGCCGTCGGCATGCAGGGCGTCGCAGTGGCCGAGACGGCCACGCAGAAGGCGATCGCCTTTGCCAATGAGCGTCGCCAGGGCAAAGCGGTGACCTGGACGGGTGAAGGCATGGCGCCGATCGTTCACCACGCCGACGTCAAGCGGAACCTGCTGACCATGCAGGCGCTGACTCGGATCGCCCGTTCGATCAGCTATGCCTGCGCACACGCCATAGACATGGCGCATGCTGGAGATGGTGAAACGCGCGGGCATTGGCAGGATCGCGCCAACCTCCTGACGCCGATCGCCAAGGCGTTCTCGACCGACGTCGGCGTCGAGGTGGCCTCGCTCGGCGTTCAGGTGCATGGCGGCATGGGTTTCATCGAGGAAACCGGGGCGGCGTGCCTGTTGCGCGACGCGCGCATCGCTCCGATCTATGAGGGCACCAACGGCATCCAGGCCATCGACCTCGTGACCCGCAAGCTGCCGCAGGGCGCAGGCGAGCATGTGCATGGCTACATCTCCGAACTGGCTGCCGTCGTCGAGGATTTGAGACAGTCGAACGTCGAAGGGTTCGGCCGATCTGCCGACCGGATAGAGCGGGCGCTCGACGACCTTTCCGAGACGACGCGTTTCCTGCAGACAACTCTTGCCGAAGGGCGGGTCGAAGAGGGGTTGGCCGGCGCCACCCCTTATCTCAGGCTCTTCGCCGTCGCGTCGGGCGCGGCCTATCTGGCAAAGGGCGCTCTGTCCGACTGCTCACCGTCGCGCGTCGCGCTCTGCCGTTTCTTCGCCGAGAACCTTGCCGGCGAGACGGCGTCGCTGAAGGAGCGCGTGATGATCGGCGCCGATAGTCTCGCCGCGGCGGGCGCCGCGCTGGTGGCAGCCTGAAGACAGACCTGGAGCGCAGATCATGAACGAACATATCCAGATAGACCGGCAGGGCGCGGTCCAGACCATCCGGATGAACCGCCCGGACAAGAAGAACGCGATCACCCGCGCCATGTACGCCACGATGGCATCGGCCCTGAAGGAAGCGGATGCCGATGCGGATTTGCGCGTCAGCGTCTTCCTGGGCGTGCCCGGGGCGTTCTCGTCGGGCAACGACCTTGCCGACTTTCTTGCCGTTGCCCAAGGCGGCGAGCATGGTAGGGAGGTTTTCGACTTCCTGATGGCACTCGCCACTGCCGCCAAACCGGTCCTGGCGGGGGTGGACGGTATCGCCGTGGGTATCGGAACGACCATCCAGCTTCACTGCGACCTGACCTTCGCCACGCCGCGATCGGTGTTCAGGACACCTTTCGTCGATCTTGGCCTCGTGCCGGAAGCCGGGTCCAGTCTGCTCGGGCCGGCGATAATGGGCTGTCAGCAGGCCTTCGCACTCCTCGGCCTCGGCGTGGGCTTCTCCGCCGAAAAGGCCAAGGCGACTGGCCTGATCTACGACGTGGTCGACGAAGAACATCTCGAAGAGGCGGTTCTCGCGGCGGCGCGGGAGATCGCGGCCAAGCCGCCGGAGGCGCTGAAGATCGCGCGCGACCTGATGCGGGGCGACCGCTCGGAGGTGGTCGCGCGGATCAAGGAGGAGGGCGCGCATTTCGCTGCTCGCCTCAAATCCGACGAGGCGCGAGCCGCCTTCCTGGCTTTCATGTCCAAGAAGAAGGCGAACTGACGCGATCGGCGACGCTGCCGTCCGGGTCGGGGATGTCGCGACGGCGAGCGGACACTATATGTATAGGGGAGGCTGTGAGCGGAGCGACGACGGCCATGCTTGACCGAACGATGCGTATGATGGTGCCGGCGCTGGCTGCCTTGACGATGCTCGTCTCCAGCGGGGTCGACGCTTTTGCAATCGACATCACTGTGCAGGGTACGACGAATCAATTCAGGCAGAGCGAAATCGACACGCTCAGGAGCATCCAGAACCGTCAGCTGTTCCAGCTGGAACAGCAGTGGCAGCGCCAGCAGGACCGGGACATGCTGTCCCGCCCCCAACCGAGGCCCGAAGTGCAACAGTTCCAACCCGATTGCCGTGAACCGGGCACAGGGAGCGGCAATAGGCAGCGGGGCCCACGTTGCTGACGGCCCGCCCTGCCTCGGTCAGGGATAAAGCCTTTCCTTTTCCCAGCTACCAGCGTCGGCTCGGCTGAACACAAGCCTGTCGTGAAGACGGAAAGGCCGGTCGTGCCAGAATTCGATGGTTTTCGGCACGATGCGGAAGCCTGACCAATAGGGCGGACGCGGTATTTCGCCGATCGCGTGCCGCGCGGTGTACTCGGCTACTGCTTTTTCCAATGCAAAGCGGCTTTCCAGCGGCCGGGACTGTTTCGAGGCCCAGGCGCCGATACGGCTGCCGCGTGGGCGGCTGGCGAAATAGGTATCTGCCTCTGCGTCACTCACGATTTCGACAGGGCCGCGAACACGCACTTGACGGCGAAGCGATTTCCAGTGGAAACACAGTGCAGCCTTCATGCTGCCGAGGATTTCTCTGCCCTTGGCGCTCTCGAAATTCGTGTAGAACACAAAGCCGGACTCGTCGAAGCCCTTGAGAAGGACCATCCGCACATTGGGCATGCCTTCATGGTCGACTGTCGCCAGGGCGACGCCGTTCGGGTCGTTCATCTCGCTTTTGGTCGCATCGTCGAGCCAGGCGGCAAACAGCCGGAACGGCTCCTCCGCCGTCGTGAAGTCACCACTTGTTAACTTTGGGTCGCTCATAGTCTCGGCTCGCAATGGTATGGCTTCCACCGGAGATGGCCGATTGTCGCGTGGAGCGCAAGCATTGAGCTTCGAGGACCGCCAGATTCGACCCTTCAGATTCGCTTTCGTTCTTCTCGCCGTCGCCCCGCTGGCTGCCTGTGCGGGCGGCGTGGATCTGGGCAAGGCCGGGATAGACGATACGCTCAAGACCAGCACGGTCGCAGGCGAAGCGAGCCAGACGCCTGACGCGTCCCAGACCTCTGACCAGGTCACGATCCGCAATGCCGTCTCGTCGGCCGATCTCGACGCATTAGGTGCTACGGGGCTCGCCTGGGCAAATACCGATACTGGCTCTCGCGGCGCGATCACCCAGCTCACCCAGTATGACAGGAAAGGGCTGCTCTGTCGCAAATTCAAAGCTTCGCGCGAGAGTTTCGACGGCGTCAGGCTCTATGCCGGAGACGCCTGCCGAGCCGGCGATGGTTCCTGGCGGATGCTCGAATTCGTCGAATCCTGACAAGGATGTCGCGTTGCTCTGGAATTTGTTCCTAGTCCGCCGCATATAAGGGCCGAGCATCCCATTTCTTTCCCGGCAGGCAGAAGCATGCGTGATCCCTATGACGTGCTGGGCGTTGCCAAAAACGCCACGGCAAAAGACATCAAGGCGGCTTTCCGCAAGCTCGCCAAGAAATATCATCCGGACCAGAACCCGGATGACCCTAAGGCGAAAGAACAGTTCACCGCCGCCAACCAGGCCTATGAGATCCTCGGCGACGAGAAGAACCGGGCGGCCTTCGATCGTGGCGAGATCGACGCTGAGGGCAAACAGAAGTTCCACGGATTCGAGGGTGGCGCCCATGGCGATCCCTTCGCTGCATTCAGGCGCGCCCAGCAGGGGCAGCACGGGCCGGGCGGCGCGCGCTTCGAGTTCCGGTCGAGCGGACCGGGCGCTGAGGCCTTCGACGCGAGCGACATCTTCAGCGAGTTGTTCGGACAGGGTTTTTCGCAGCGTGGCGGTCCTGGCGCCGGAGGCATGGGCGGCGGGCGTCGTGCGCCGTCTGGGGCCGACGTCAATGTCGGCCTCGATGTCACGATCGAGGAAGCGGCAACCGGCGCCAAGGTCGCCGCGATCTTCCCCGATGGCCGCAAGATTTCCGTGAAGCTGCCGACCTATGTCGAGGACGGCCAGACGATCAGGCTCAAGGGACAGGGCGAGCAAGGTATCGGCGAGCCGGGCGACGCGCTGGTGAAGGTGCGTTTTCGCAGGCATGCACGCTACCGGGTCGAAGGACGCGATCTCCATGCCGATCTCCCGGTGTCGTTGCACGACGCCGTGCTCGGCGCGAAGGTGCCGGTCGAGACGCCAGCCGGGCGGCTGGCGGTCAACGTGCCAGCGTGGTCCAGCTCGGATAAGGTCCTGCGCATCAAGGGCAGGGGCCTGCCGGAAAAGGCGGGCGGTCATGGCGACCTCTACGCCCATGTCCGGGTGATGCTTCCCGACGGCGACAAGGACCTCGAGGCGCTTCTGAAGTCGCAGGGGTGATTTCGCCGAAAACGATCGCGGCCGGTGCGGGAACGCACACCGGCCGTGGCGAGGGCGGATGCGGGGAGTGGTTCACATCCGCATGAGGAGCCCGCCGTCGACGGCAAGCTCGATCCCCGTGATGTAGCTCGCAGCGTCCGAAAGCAGGAACAGGGCGGCGTTGGCCATGTCCTGGGGTGTTCCGATCCGGCCGAGCGGCGCATAGCCGGCGACTGCCGCACGTTTCTCGTCTGTATCCCAGCGTGCCTGCAGCGGCGTCAGCGCCATGCCGGGGCAGATCGCGTTCGACCTTATCCGCTCCCCGGCAAGCTGCATGGCCAGCGACTTCGATAGGGCGCAGACGCCTGCCTTGGAAGCCTGATAGGCATCCTGTGGGCTGGGATCGCCCCGATACCACTGTATGGTGGAAAAGTGTACCATGGCGCCACCGCGGCCGCCCGCTTTCATGAAGGGCACGGCCGCGCGCGCGGTATGGACGAATGACTTCAGGTTGATCGCGAACACCTCGTCCCAGACCGCCAGATCCATGTCGAGCGCCGACTTGTCGCGGCCGAACCACAAAACCCCGGCGACATTGGCCAGATAGTCGAGCCCGCCGCGCTCGCGCGCCGAACCGCTGATCACCTGCTCGACAAAGGCCGCATCCTTAAGGTCGCCCTGGGCGAAGGTCAGCCTGTCGCCGTATCCCGCGAGGATTTCCGGCATGGGCTTCACGTCGATGGCGGTGACGGCTGCGCCTGCGTCGAGCAGGCTGCGGGCGATCGCTTCGCCCATGCCGCCGCCTGCACCGGCGACGACGGCGTGCCGGCCGCTGAAATCATACTGGATCATTGGCTACCCCTCGTGACGAACCAGGTCGTTGACGGTGGGAGACTATGCGCTGCCCAAAACTTCATCAAGCCGTATTCGAAAAAATTTGCCAAAATGGAAAATTCTTATATCGTGGCGCTGCCTGTTACGGCGTGCTCCATCCAGCGGATAGAAAATATGACCCTACGTTCCGATGTCAGGACCTTCACCGTCGCATCTCCCGTCGACGGCTCGATCTATGCCACACGCGCCTACGCGGATGGCGCGTCGATTGGCGCCGCGCTGAACCGTGCCCGGGCGGCGATACGGCCCTGGCAACGCACGCCCCTGGCCGAGCGGATCGCGATCCTGCTGCGTTTCGGCGAAGAGATGAAGGCACGTGCCGCACCCCTCGCCGAGGCCGTCGCCTGGCAGATAGGACGCCCGCTCTGGCAGGCGGACGAGACGCCCCGGCTGGCGCTGGTGGGGCAGCTTCTGGCCGACGCCGCTCCCGACGTGCTGAAGGACGAAGTCTACCCGGCCGATGAGAACATCAGGCGTTATGTACGACCGGCGCCGGGTGGCCTGCATCTGTCGATCTGCGCATGGAATTATCCGACCGCCATGCTTGGCTATCTGGTCACCGCTCCGCTGGCATCAGGCAATGTGGTGATCTTCAAGCATTCGCCGCAGACGCCTGTCATAGCCGAGGTGGCGGAAGAGGCCTTCCGCGCGGCAGGCGGGCCCGAGGGCGTATTCCAGAGCCTTCATCTCGACCATGCCGATGCCGAGCGGCTGATTGCGGCTGGGACTTTCAACGCGGTCAATTTCATCGGCTCGGTCAATGGAGGACGGCGGGTCCATGCCGCGGCAGCGGGAACCTTCACTCAGGTCCATCTTGAACTCGGCGGCAAGGACCCGGCCTATATCCGCGCCGATGCGGATCTCGATGCCACCATTCCGCAGATCGCGGAAGGTTGCTTCTCCAATGCGGGCCAGTCCTGCTGCTCGGTCGAGCGCATCTATGTCGATGCCGCCATCCACGATCGTTTCGTCGATGCCCTCGCCGCTGAAGCGCGCAAATGGTCGATCGGCCATCCGATCTCGGAGAAGCCGATGGTCGGCCCCGTGGTTCGCGCCGCGGCCGCCGACACCATCCGCGGTCTTACCGAACAAGCGGTGGGGGCCGGGGCCCGCCGGATCATGCCCGACGACGGCGGGCTCGCTGCGGCCAAGCTCGGCCCGGCCTATGTCGCGCCGGAAGTCCTGACCGGCGTCGACCATGAAATGGCGATCATGCGCGACGAATTGTTCGGGCCGGTGGCCTGCGTCCAGTCGGTCGGTGGCGACGACGAGGCGGTCGCGCTGATGAACGACAGCGACTTCGGCCTGAGTGCCAGTATCTGGACCACCGATATCGAGCGCGGCGTGGCGCTTCTCGACGATGTCGAGGCCGGAACGGTCTATCTGAACCGTTGCGACCATGCGGATCTCTATCTGCCCTGGGGCGGCGTGAAGAATTCCGGCATGGGCCGCACCAATGGGCGTGCCGGCCTTGCCGAGGCGACCGCTTCCAAGGCCTACCATGTCCGCTCCGTCATCGCGTGAGGTGGACATGCTGGATGAAACGACGGTCGGCGAGTTGGCGGCACAGGCTGTGGAGGTGCTCGCCGGCAGCCAGGCGAGCCCCTATCTGCTGATCGCGGAACACGCCGGCAACCATGTGCCGGCCCCTTGGAACCGGCTTGGTCTGCCCGAGGAGTTCCTCGATACGCATTTCGCCGTCGATCTCGGCATCGACATGCTCACGCGTCGGCTCGCTGGGGGACTGCGCGCGCCGGCCGTGATTGCCCGCTATTCCCGGTTGTTCCTGGACTACAACCGGCCTGCCGACGAGTGGGATCACATGCGCCCTGATATGGGCGGAATACCTGTGCCAGGCAACATCTCCGCCAATGCGGGCGACCGGCACTTGCGAAAGCGTATTGCCTGGGCTCCCCTGGAAGACGCGATTGCCGCTTCGGCCAAGGGAAGGCACGCCCTCGTATCGGTCCATTCGTTCACGCCGGTCATGGCCGGCGCAAGGCGCGAGGTCGATATCGGCGTGCTCTGGCGCGAGCCGTCCGCCTTCGTTTCGGCTGTGCTCGACAAAGTCGGCGCGCTTGGCACCGCGGCTGGCCTCCGGGTCGGCGACAACGAGCCATACGACTGGCGAGAGGCGATCGGCTATACCCTGAACCAGCATGGACTGCAGCGGGGGCGGCCCTGCCTCTACATAGAGGCCCGGAACGACATCGTTGCCAATCCGGAAAAATTTGGGCGGATTGCCTATGTTCTGGAAAATGCCCTTGCCGCAGTCGCGGAGGAGTTATGGCCGGACCGCACAGCGTAAAGGCTGGACGCCTCCCGGCGCCGTCGCTACAGCTTGCCGAATTCGAAACATGGCAGGTGAGGTCACTGACGATGCAGGGAAACGTGGGAACGAAGATCCGCGAGGCGCGTAAGGATCAGAACCTGACTCTGCGCGATCTCAGCGAGCGTTCCGGCCTGTCCGTTTCGCAACTCTCCAAGCTCGAAAACGGCAAGGCCCGCCTGACCGTCGATATTGCCCTCGTGATCGCCGGCGTGCTGCATGTTCCCGTGGCATCTTTCCTGTTCCGGCCCAAGCCCGGCATGCAGGCGCGGCGCTCTATCACGCGCGCGGGCAGCGGCGTGATTCACGAGGGCAACGCCATGGAGTTCGAGGTCCTCTGCAGCGACTTTCGGGACAAGGCCAATATCTTTTGGCGCGTCACCTTGCATGCGCACTCTTTCGAGGAGAACGGCGGCTGGCGTAGCCATTCGGGCGAGGAGTTCATCCACGTGTTGAGCGGACGCCTGGAGCTTCACACCATCCACTACGATCCCACGGTGCTGCAGCCCGGCGACAGCATTCTGTTCGATGGCGAAATGCAGCACGCCTATGTCGCGCTGGGCGACGATCCGGTCATCATGCTCATGTCGAACACAGTGCCGTCGGAGCGGTCGACGGCAGCCGTGTGATGCAGCGGAATGGCCGTCGTCGGAAAGATTTTCTATTTTGGAAAAAAATGCTTGTTATGGAAAACAAGCGGGTCTAGCATCCTCTTCATCGGTCGATAGGCAAGGGACCATCGGCCGGCAGGGGAGAGGAAACAATGCTGTCGGTCGAGGCAGTCAGCAAGACATTTGGCGGGGTGCGCGCCTTGCGCGATGCGTCGCTGTCGTGCCGGGCAGGCGAGATCCTCGGCCTCATCGGTCCGAACGGTGCCGGCAAGTCGACCCTGGTGAACGTGATCTCCGGCGTCATCAAGCCGGATACTGGAAGAGTGAAGCTCGGCGACGCCGAATTGACGGGACGTGGCCCGGAATTCTGCGCACGCGCCGGCGTCGGTCGCACCTTCCAGAACATTCGCCTCTTCAAGGACCTGACGGTTCGGCAGAACGTCGAGGTCGCACATATCACTTGCCATTCGGTTCGGCCGGACGTGGCTTCGCGCATCGATCCAGACAGGTTGCTGGCTCAATATGACCTCGCGGATCTGGCCGATATGCCGGCCGGAACGCTGGCCTATGGCAGCCAGAGGCGGCTGGAGATCGCGCGCGCATTGGCGCTCGGGCCCGAACTCCTGCTCCTCGACGAACCGGCTGCCGGGCTCAACGAGAGCGAGTCCGAAGTGCTCGCTCTCGCCATCGAAGGAATCCGGCGCGACGTCGGCTGCGCGACCATCGTCATCGATCACGACCTGCGGTTCATCAACCGCATCTGCGATCGGCTCTGCGTCATGGACCAGGGCAGCATGATCACATCGGGCCAGGCCGACGAAGTGTGGCGCGATCCGCGAGTCATCGAAGTCTATGTGGGCCAATCGCAGCCGGCGTGACGCGATCGGGACCAGTCGCGCGGAATGGGGAACAAGGAGGATAGACGCATGACGAAACTGGCATTGGGTGCCGCCGTTCTGGCGGCGGGTTTCATGCAGGTGGCGACAGCGGAAGCCAACGACCTGAAGATCGGGTTGGCTGTCGCGATGACCGGATCCTATGCGCCCTATAGCGAGGCTGAAGGCGCGCGCTGCATGGCGGACAAGCTGAACAAGGCGGCAGGCACCGACGATCCGAAGATCGAGCTGATGATCGAGGACAACCGCTCCGATCCGCAACTTTCGGTCTCGCTTGGCCAGAAGTTCCTCGATGCCGGCGCGCAGGTGATCACTGGAGTGCCGTTCCCGGATGCACTGATCCCGACGGCGCAGATCGCGGAGCCTTACGGGGCAACGGTGTTCTCCGCGCCAAATACGCAGCTGGAGATGCAGCAGGCCGGGCTCGACAACTTCATAGCGGGCGCCGTGCCGGATCCGATCAATGCGGCGGCCGTTGCCAACGCACTCTACGGAAAGGGTGCGCGGACGGCCGCCTTGCTGGTTTCTCCTGACGCTGGCTCCTATTCGGAGAAGCTTCCGGAATGGTTCGGCGAAGTTTTCCAACATCTCGGCGGCAAGGTCGTCTCCAAGCTGAACTATTCTTGGGGAACAACCGACTGGTCGCCCCAGATCGCCAGCATCAAGGCGCTGCCCACCAAGCCTGACGCGATCCACGTCTGCGGCGTCCTGCCCGACGTTGGCATCCTGATCCGCCAGCTCCGGGCCAACGGCTATGACGGATGGATCGCCGGTTGTGACGCCTTCGACGACAAATCGCTCGAAGGCACCGTCGGCGATGCAGCCGCCCTGGAAAAGGTTTTGTTCGCCACGCATGGCGCGACCGGCATCGACGGCCCGATCGACCAGTTCCTCG
>VFQN01005165.1_pt1 | contig 16280 bp, 12 predicted proteins | sample 3512371 | NCBI WGS metagenome assembly VFQN01 (sample SAMN10412370, study PRJNA504923) | tailings metagenome | isolation source: Replicate 2 from Balatoc abandoned mine | place: Philippines: Itogon, Benguet | collected 2017-08-28 | reverse complement strand
CAGCCCGCAAGCTGCAGAAAGCGCGCGAGCAGGGCCAGGTGCCGCGCTCGCGCGACCTGGGGCACTTCGCGGCCATCGCGGTGGGCGGCTGCGCACTGGTACTCGCCATGCCCTGGGCCACCGGTTGGCTCAAGGCCAGCATGGCGCAGGCGCTGCAGTTCGATGCCCGCGTTGTCTCGGCGCCCACGGCCATGCTCGATCGGCTGGCCGAGATGACCGCCTCGGCCCTGTGGGTGGTTCTGCCGCTGGGCCTGCTGATGATGCTGGTCGCCGGCGCCGTCGGCGCCGCTTCGGGCGGCTGGAACTTCACCTTCAAGGCACTCGAGCCCAAGTTCGAGAAGCTCGACCCGATCGCCGGGTTGGGCCGCATCTTCTCCAAGCAGCAGCTGATCGATGCCCTGAAGGCCTGTCTGCTGGCGCTGATCCTCGGCACCATCGGCGCGCTGTACCTGAAGGCGCATGTGGGCGACTTCACGGCGCTGCTCGCGATGAGCCTGCCGGCGGCGCTGGAAGCCGGCGCCACCATGGTGCTCGGCGGCATGGCGATGCTGGTGCTGGCGCTGGCCGCCTTCGCCGCGGTGGACGTGCCGCTGCAGCGCAAGCTGCACGCCGACCGCCTGAAGATGAGCCACCAGGAGGCCAAGCAGGAGCACAAGGAGGCCGAGGGCAACCAGGAGGTCAAGGGCAAGCAGAAGGCCAGGATGCGCGAGGTCTCGCGCCGCCGCATGCTCGCCGCGATCCCCAAGGCCGACCTGGTGGTGATGAACCCCACGCACTACGCCGTGGCGCTGAAGTACGAGGACGGCAAGATGGCCGCGCCGCGCGTGGTCGCCAAGGGCGTGGACCTGCTGGCGATGAAGATCCGCGACGTGGCGACGGACTCCCAGGTACCGGTGCTGCAGGCGCCGATGCTGGCCCGCGCGCTGTACGCCCACACCAGGCTGGACCAGGAGATCCCGCAGGCGCTGTTCGCCGCGGTGGCCCAGGTGCTGGCCTACGTCTACCAGCTGCGCGCCGCGATGGCCGGCCGCGGCCCCGCCCCCGGCGAACTGCCCGAGCTGCCGGTGCCGCCCGAGCTCGACCCGCACCAGAAGGCCGTTCCTGACATGGAGCTCTACGAATGAACCCGCTCGTGCAGAAGCTGCAGGCGATGCTCGGCCCCGACGGCCGCGCGCTGCGCGCGCTGATGGCGCCGGTCGCGGTGGTGATGATCCTGGCGATGATGGTGCTGCCGCTGCCGGCCTTCGCGCTGGACCTGCTGTTCACCTTCAACATCGCGATGGCGCTGATGGTGCTGATGGTGGCGGCCTACATGGTGCGGCCGCTGGACTTCGCCGCCTTCCCGACGGTGATCCTGCTGACCACGCTGCTGCGTCTGTCGCTGAACGTGGCCTCCACGCGCGTGGTGCTGATGGAAGGCCACACCGGCCCCGGCGCGGCCGGCAAGGTGATCGAGTCCTTCGGCCACTTCCTGATCGGCGGCAACTTCGCCGTGGGCCTGATCGTCTTCGCCGTGCTGGTGGTGATCAACTTCATCGTCGTCACCAAGGGCGCCGAGCGCATCGCCGAAGTCGGCGCGCGCTTCACGCTGGACGCCATGCCCGGCAAGCAGATGGCCATCGACGCCGACCTCAACGCTGGCCTGATCGACGAGAAGGAGGCGCGCCGCCGCCGCCAGGAAGTCGGCGACGAGGCGGAGTTCTTCGGCTCGATGGACGGCGCCAGCAAGTTCGTGCGCGGCGACGCCATCGCCGGCTTGCTGATTCTGTTCATCAACATCATCGGCGGCTTCATCATCGGCGTGGCGCAGCACGGCCTGTCGGCCGGCGACGCAGCCAACAGCTACATCCTGCTGGCCATCGGCGACGCCCTGGTGGCGCAGATCCCGGCGCTGCTGATCTCGGTGGCCACCGCGATGGTGGTGTCGCGCGTCGGCAAGGAGCAGGACGTCGGCAACCAGATCGCCAAGCAGGTGTTCAACTCGCCGCGCTCGCTGGGCATCACCGCCGGCATCGTCGGCGCACTCGGCCTGATCCCGGGCATGCCCAACCTGGTGTTCATCACCATCGCCTCGGCGCTGGGCTATGCCGCCTGGTGGATGAAGGAGCGCGAGCGCAAGCTCAAGGAGCGCGAGCCGGTGCGCCCGGCCGAGGCCGCGCAGGCCAACCCCGAGGCCACCTGGGACGACCTGCAGCCGGTCGACACGCTGGGCCTGGAGGTGGGCTACCGGCTGATCGCGCTGGTCGACAAGAGCAAGCAGGGCGACCTGCTGGCGCGCATCAAGGGCGTGCGCAAGAAGTTCGCGCAGGACGTCGGCTTCCTGCCGCCGCCGGTGCACATCCGCGACAACCTCGAGCTCAAGCCCAGCGCCTACCGGATCACCCTGCGCGGCGCCGTGGTCGGCGAGGGCGAGGCCTACCCCGGCATGCTGCTGGCCATCAACCCGGGCGGAGCGAGCACCAACCTCATCGGCACGCGCACCGTCGACCCCGCCTTCGGCCTGCCCGCGGTGTGGATCGAGGAGCGCCAGCGCGAAGCGGCGCAGATGGGCGGATTTACGGTGGTTGATTGCGCGACCGTCGTGGCGACCCATCTCTCACACTTGATGCAACTCCACGCGGCCAAGTTGCTGGGACGCGTCGAGACGCAACAGCTGGTCGAACACGTGACCAAGCTGGCCCCGAAGCTGATCGAAGACGTCGTGCCCAAGATGGTCGGAATCGCCACCCTGCAAAAGGTCCTCCAGCTGCTGCTGGAAGAGGGCGTGCACATCCGCGACATGCGCTCGATCGTCGAATGCCTGGCCGAACACGCCGCCACGGTGACCGACCCGGCCGAACTGGCCCGCCGCATCCGCATCCACCTGGCGCCGGCCATCGTGCAACAGATCTACGGCCCGGCCAAGGAGCTGGACGTGATCGCCCTCGAGCCCGACCTCGAGCGCCTGGTGACCCAGGCGCTGAACTCGCCGCACGGCGCGGTTCTGGACCCCGGCGTGGCCGACACGCTGGCGCGCAGCGCCGCCGAATCGGCGCAGCGCCAGGAAGACCTGGGCGTGCCGGCCTGCCTGCTGGTGCCCGACCTGATCCGCGCCCCGATGGCCCGGCTGCTCAAGCGTGCCGCGCCGCGTCTGCGCGTGCTCGGCCACAGCGAAATTCCTGAAACGCACTCGATCCGCATCGGCTCGGTGATAGGAGCACAGTCATGAACTGCAAACGCTTCACGGCGCGCACCTCGCGCGAGGCCCTGACCCTGGTGCGCCAGGCCTTCGGCGAAGACGCCGTCGTGCTGTCCACCAAGCCCTGCGCCGAAGGCGTGGAGGTGCTGGCGATGGCGCCGGAGGGCATGGCCCACATCGAGCAGATTTCGGCCACGGCGCCGCGTGTCGCGGCGCCTTCCCTGGCCACGCCGAAGGTGTCGGCCCCGGCCGTCAAGCAGACGCCGCCGGCACGCAAGGGCAAGAGCCTGGCCGAGCGCATCGAGCCCGAGGCCACGCCGGTCGAGGAAGACGTGCGCAAGCTCTCGATGAGCACGCTGTCGTTCCAGGACTTCGTGCGCGAGCGCATGCTCAAGCGCCGCCAGGAGGCGATGAGCGAGGCCTCGCGCTTCCCCGACGACGCGGTCGACATGCCGATCATCGGCTCGTACACCGAGGTGCCGCCGGCCCCGCCGGTGCAGGCGGCCGCGCCCGTGCGCGCCACCACGGCGCAGCCCGCCGCCCGCGTGGCCGAGCCGGTGGTCGAGCGCACCAGCCCGCTGCAGGCGCGCATGAGCGGCAGCGCCGCGATGCCCGCCGCGCGCCCCGTGCCTTCCGTGCCGGTGCTGCACGACACGCCGGCTGCCGAGCCCGCCGCGCCGGTGGCCACGCGCCGCGAGCAGGAGGAGATGATCAAGGAGCTTCGCCAGGTCAAGGGCCTGATCGAGGAGCGCTTCGGCGCGCTGGCCTTCATGGAGAAGCTGCAGCGCCAGCCGGCGCAGGCGCGGCTGACCCAGCGGCTGCTCGACTGCGGCTTCTCGCCGGCACTGATCCGCAAGCTCGCCGAGGCGATGCCGCACGAGGTGAGCGACGAGATGAGCTGGGCCGGCTCGGTGCTGGAGCGCAACATCCTCACTGGCGAGGCCGACGGCGCGCTGGAAGACCAGGGCGGTGTGTACGCGATGATCGGCGCCACCGGCGTCGGCAAGACCACCAGCACCGCCAAGATCGCCGCGGCCTTCGCGGCCAAGTACGGCGCCAACAACCTCGGCCTGATCACGCTGGACGCCTACCGGATGGGCGCCCACGAGCAGCTGCGCGCCTACGGCCGCATCCTCGGCGTGCCGGTGCACACCGCGCACGACCGCGCCTCGCTGGAAGACCTGCTGGAGCTGCTGGCGGGCAAGAAGATGGTCCTGATCGACACCGCCGGCATGGCGCAGCGCGACAGCCGCACCCGCGAGCTGCTCGACATGCTGCAGCACCGCGCGATCAAGCGGCTGCTGGTGGTCAACGCCGCCTCGCAGGGCGAGACCATCGAGGACGTGATGATCTCCTACCGCGCCGCCAGCTGCTGCGGCGTGGTGCTGTCCAAGCTCGACGAGGCCGTCAAGCTGGGCCCGGCGCTGGATGCGCTGATCCGCCACAAGCTCAAGGTGGTGGGCGTGGCCAACGGCCAGCGCGTGCCGGAAGACTGGCACCGCCTGTCGGCCAACGCGCTGGTGCACCGCGCCCTGCGCGGCGGCGGCAGCTCGGCCTACAAGCTGGATGCCGGCGACGTCAACCTGATCTTCGCCGCGCCCCGCAGCGGCCTGCTGCACGGCATGGCCGCGCACTGAGACTCCGACCCGACAGAACAACCGACAACGACAACCCCGCTCCCGCCCGACGATGCGCGACTTCGATTCCAGACCCCTGCCGCTGGACCAGGCCGACGGCCTGCGCCGGCTGTTCGCCCGGAACCGCGTGAAGATGGTTCCCGTGGTCTCCAACCCGCACGTCGCCTTCGGCGGCGTGATGCTCGAGCGCCTGTGCGCCGGCTTCACCGAGCTGGGCCTGAACGTGCTGGTGGTTGACGCCTCGGAGCGCGCCAGCGCGCCCTCCGAGCTGGCGGTGATGGACCTGGCCGACGCCATCGAGCCGCTGGCCCCCGGGGTGTCGTACCTCGCCGCGCGCGGCCTGCCGATCCGCCACGTCGACGCCACCGGCTCGACCGCACCCTTCCTCACCGCGCTGACCGACGCCGCGCCGCGCGCCGAGGTGATCCTGGTGCACGCGCCGGCCAACGAACTCGCCCGGCTGTTCGCGCGCAGCGCCGAGCTGGCGCGCCGCAGCGGCGACGAATCGGCCCTGGTGAGGCCGCTGCTGCTGGCCGACGACCGGCCCGCCAGCGTGACCCACGCCTACGCGGCGCTGAAGCTGCTGACGCAGCGCGCCGGCCTGGTGGTGCACGACCTGCTGCTCGGCGCCGCGCCGAACTCGCCACGCGCCGAGCGCATCGCCATCCAGCTGGCCACCTGCGCCGACGACTTCCTCGGCGCCGTTCTGCGCGACTGGGTGCGGCTCGACCCGGTCACCGATGTGAGCGAGCCGCCGAGCGAGGGGCTGCGCCGCTGGGTGCGCGAGGCGCTGCGCCTCGATGCCGCGGCGAGTGCCCCGGCTTCGCTGGCCGCGCCGTACTACGTCGACCGCCCGCAGCACGCCGAGCCAGCGCGCTGGGCCATGAACTGATTTCCGGGAGCTGATCGATGTACACCGCCAAGGGCCGCCTCGACCTCGATTCGATGCTCAAGCAGTACAGCCCGCTGGTGCGGCGCCTCGCCCACCAGATGATCGCCAAGCTGCCCGCCAACGTGGAGCTCGACGACCTGATCCAGGTCGGCATGATCGGCCTGGCCGATGCGCTCTCCCGCTTCGACGAGGCGCAGGGCGTGCAGTTCGAGACCTTCGCCACCCAGCGCATCCGCGGCGCGATGCTCGACGAGCTGCGCGGCAACGACTACCTCTCGCGCGGCACCCGCAAGCAGCAGCGCTCGATCGAGAGCGCGGTGCACAAGCTCGAGCAGAAGCTCGGCCGCGCCCCGGCCGAGAGCGAGATCGCCCGCGAGATGGGCATGAGCCTGACCGAATACCAGGAGCTGCTCGGCAAGGTGCGCGGCACCCAGCTCGTGTACCTGGAGGACATGAGCGGCGACGAGGGCGACAACGACTACCTCGACCGCCACGTGGCCGACGAGCAGGCCAACCCGCTCGCGCAGCTGCAGGACCACCGCATGCGCGAGGCGCTGGTCGAGGCCATCAAGCACCTGCCCGAGCGCGAGCAGTACGTGATGTCGATGTACTACGAGCACGACATGAACCTCAAGGAGATCGCCGCCGTGCTCAAGGTCACCGAGTCGCGCGTCTGCCAGCTGCACAGCCAGTCGATCGCCCGCCTGCGCGTGAAGCTGCGCGAGTACTGAACCCACCGGAGGTCCCGCCATGCTGAGCCTGCTGCGCCGCCGCGACGGCGCCGACGAACCGACCGACATCGCGCCGGCCGCCGCCGGCACCGACGCTGCCACGCTGCACGCTGCCGTCGCCTCCATCGCCGAGCGCGCCAGCTCGATGGGCCGCGAGGCCGCGGAGGTGCGCGGCGTGATCGAGGACACCACCCGATCGGCGCAGCGCAGCGCGCAGGCGGTGTCGGCGCTCGCGCAGCGCGTGCAGGAGATCACCAGCGCCCAGAATGCGATTGGGGGCACCACGCGCGAGAGCCTGTCGGCGGTCGACCGCGCCCGCGCCACCGTCGAGGGCGTCGGCCAGGAGGTCTCGGCGATCGTGTCGACGCTGCGCCAGGTGGCCGACGCGGCCAGCGGCATCACCCAGATCGCGCTGCAGACCCGGCTGGTGGCCTTCAATGCCTCGGTCGAGGCCAAGCGCGCCGGCGAGGCCGGGCGCGGCTTCGGCGTGGTGGCCGACGCCGTGAAGGACCTGGCCGGCAAGGTCGAGGCCAGCTCCAAGCAGATCATGAGCACGGTGGCCGAGCTCAACGCGCGCATCGAGTCGCTGGCGGCGGAGATCCGCAGCGAGCCCGGCGCCGCCGAGCAGGGCGCCTTCCACCGCGCGCTGGCCGACGTGCAGGGCGGCGTGGCGCGCATCGCCGAGGCGGCCGACGGCAGCCGCGCGATCTGCGCCGACCTCGGCGACCGCATGAACGCGATCGAGACCGAGATGCGCGGCACCGGCGCGGCGCTGGACAACGCGATGACGCGCAGCGAATCCTTCCTGCGCGTGTCGGAGCAGCTGATCGAGACGGTCGCCCAGTGCGGCATCGAGACCGAGGACACGCCCTACATCCACGCGGCGCAGCAGGCGGCGGCGCAGATCTCTCAGCTACTCGAAGGCGCGCTGCGCACCGGTGCAGCGACGATGGCCGACCTGTTCGACGAGGCCTACCAGCCGATGCCGGGCAGCAACCCGCCGCAGCACACCACGCGCTTCGTGGCGCTGGCCGACCGCCTGTTCCCGCAGGTGCAGGAGCAGGCGCTCGCGCTGAGCCCGAAGGTGGTGTACTGCATCGCGGTGGATCGCAACGGCTACGTCGCCACGCACAACCAGAAGTACTGCCAGCCGCAGCGTGCCGGCGACGTGACCTGGAACACCGCCAACAGTCGCTGGCGGCGCATCTTCAACGACCGCACCGGCCTGGCCTCGGCGCGCAACCAGCGGCCCTTCCTGCTGCAGACCTACCGTCGCGACATGGGCGGCGGCAACTTCGTGCTGATGAAGGAGGCCGCGGCACCGATCGTCGTCGGTGGCCGCCACTGGGGCGGCCTGCGCCTGGCCTTCCAGTTCTGACGCCCACCGCCATGCCCCGCCTGGCCTGGCCCCTGCCGGCCCTGCTGGCCTGGGGCGCCTGCTGGGTGCTGTTCGGCGCGCTGTCGCGACTGGCCGTGCCGCTGCCGGTGGCGCTGTTGCTGGCGATCGCGCTCGGTCTCGTGCTCGCGCTGCCGCTGGCCACGCGCTGGCGGCGCCTGTTCGTGGCGGCGGGCTTCCCGCTTTCGCTCGCCGCCTCCGGCGCCGCCGCAGCGGTGCCAGCCTGGGCCTGGCTGCTCGCGCTGGGCGCGCTCGCGCTCGTCTACCCGATCAACACCTGGCGCGACGCGCCGATGTTCCCGACCCCGCACGGCGCCCTGCGCGGCCTGGCCGCGGCCGTGCCGCTGCCGGCCGGTGCGCGTGTGCTCGATGCCGGCTGCGGCCTCGGCGACGGACTGCGCGAACTGCGACGCGAGTACCCGCTTGCGCACATCGCCGGCGTGGAGTGGAGTTGGCCGCTGCGGCTGGCCTGCGCGCTGCGCTGCCGATTCGCACGCGTGTCGCGCGGCGACCTGTGGGCGTCGGACTGGGCGCAGCACGAACTCGTCTATCTCTTCCAGCGCCCCGAGAGCATGCCGCGCGCCCTGGCCAAGGCACGTCGCGAGCTGCAGCCCGGCGCCTGGCTCGCGAGCCTCGAGTTCGAGGCACCGGGGCTGCGCCCGACCGCGGTGCTGCGCGGCGAAGGCCGCAAGACCGTGTGGCTGTACCGGGCGCCGTTGCGCTGAGGCCTCATCGACCCGCGTTCCGGGGGGCGGGCCGCGCTGCGCAGGCCGTCTGGATGCAATGCGTCACACCGGCGTGGCGTGCAGCCCCGCTAACATGACGAGCTTGTGACCGACTCCACGCCCGCCATCGCCACGCCTCCCGGTGAACAGCCCGCGCTGCTGGACGCCGTGCGCGCGCTGCTCCAGCCGCTGGCGCGACTGGCCGTCGCGCGCGGCCTCACCCACGCCACTGTCGACGAGATGCTGCGTGCCGCTTTCGTCGAGGTGGCGCACGCGGCCTATCCGCAACTGCTCGAGCATCGCCGCGTCAGCCGCATCAGCGCCGCCACCGGCATCAACCGGCGCGAGGTGACGCGGCTGGTCGAGGCGCGCCAGCACCAGAGCGCGCCGGCGCGCTCCTATCCGAGCGAGATCTTCGCGCGCTGGTCGACCCACTCCGAGTACCTCGACCACGACGGCCGGCCGAAGGCGCTGGAGCGCCTCGGCACGGCGCCGAGCTTCGAGACGCTGGCCCAGTCGGTCACGCGCGACATGCACCCGCGCAGCCTGCTGGAGGAACTGATCCGTCTCGGCCTGGCCGAGCACGACGAGAGCACCGACACCGTGTCGCTGAACCGGGCCGCCTTCGTGCCCAAGGGCGACGAGGCGCGCATGGTTGGCTTCATGGGCGCCAACCTCGGCGACCACTTCAATGCCACCGTCGACAACGTGCTGGCCGTCGGCCACGAGCACTTCGAGCAGGCCATCTACGCCGACGGCCTGTCCGACGAGTCGCTGGCGCAGCTGCGCCAGCTCGTCACGCAGCACTGGCAGGCGATGACCAACGACCTCGTGCCGCGCATCGAGAAGATGATCGCCGAGGACGACGCCGCCGGCATCGGCAGCACGGCCGGGCCCGGCAACCGCATGCGCATCGGCCTGTTCAGCTACCAGGTGCCGGTCGAGCCGCCGGTGCCGCCGCCCCAGGAACGCGTGGCACGCAAGGCGGCCCCGCGGGCGCGCCGCCGCGAAGGAGAAGCATCATGATCCCGACGTTCCCGATCCCCTCGACCTGGCTGCGCTGGAGCGGCGCGCTGCTGCTCGCGGGTGCGGCCGTGGTGGCGGGCTGCGGCGGCAGCGTCGGCGTCGGCGGCACCGGCTCGTATGCATCGGCGCCGATCGAAGGCTTCGGTTCGGTCTACGTGGGCGGCATCAAGTTCGACGACAGTGCCGCCAGCGTGGTCGACGAGGACGGCGCGCCGAGCTCGCGCAGCGCGCTCGGCCTGGGTATGACGGTCGAGGTCGAGGGCGGCGCGATCGGCGGCACGGAGGCCGAGCCCGCCGCCGTGGCCAACCGCATCCGCACGGTCAGCGAGATCGTCGGTCCGGCCTCGGCCATCGACGCGGCCGCCGGCACGCTGGTCGTGTTCGACCAGACCGTCGTGGTCGACGCCTACACGGTAGTGGACGCCTCGTTCGCCAATGGCCTGGCAGGCGTGCCCGACGGCGCGAATGTCGAGGTGTTCGGCAGCTTCGACGCGGCGGCCTCGCGCTTCCTGGCCACCCGCATCGCGCCGCGCACCGGCACGCTCGCCGCCTACAAGGTGCGCGGCCCGGTGAGCGCGCTGGACACCACGGCGCGCACCTTCCGCATCGGCACGGCGCTGTTCTCCTACGACGGCGCTCTGCCGCTGCTGGCCGAGGGCGCCTATCTGCGCGTGCAGGCGCAGACCCAGACGGTGGCCGGCCGCTGGCCGGTGCGCAGCGTCGACGCCGGCGTGCGGCCGCTGCCCGACCTCGACCGCGTCAAGCTGCGCGGCGCGATCACGCGCTACGCCGGCGACGCTGACTTCGACCTCAATGGCCAGCGCGTCGATGCGCGCACGGCGGACTTCATCGGCCGGCCCGGCGATCTCGCTCTCGGCAAGACGGTGGTGGTCGATGGCGCTTCGGCCGGCGGTGTGCTCATCGCCAGCAAGGTGCGCCTGGACGAGCGCGGCAGCGCACAAGGCAGCGTCACGCTGCAAGGCGCGATCGGTTCGCTGGACACCGCAGCGCAGACCTTCCAGCTGCGCGGCTCCACGGTGGAGTACGGCGCCAACGGCGTGCAGTTCGACGGCGGCAGCGCCAGCGATCTGGCCAACGGCCGGGCCGTGACCGTGCGCGGCAACCCGACGGCCGGCGGCACGCGCATCACCGCGCGCCGCATCACCTTCAACTGAATCGCGGCGCGGCTCAGCCGAGCCGCGCGCGGTGTCGCGCCACCTGGGCGCGCACCTGCTCGGGGGCGGTGCCGCCGAGCACGTTGCGCGCGTCCAGCGAGCCGCGCAGCGTGAGCACCGCGAACACGTCTTCGCCGATGGCCGGGTGGAAGCCCTGCAGCGTGGCCAGCGGCAGCTCCGACAGGTCCACGCCCTGCTGGATCGCCACCTTCACCGCGTGCGCCACCGCCTCGTGGGCGTCGCGGAAGGGCAGGCCCTTCTTCACCAGGTAGTCGGCCAGGTCGGTGGCGGTGGCATAGCCACGCCGCGCGGCGCGCTCCATCGCCTCGGGCCTGACCACGATGCCGCCGACCATCTCGCAGAAGATGCGCAGCGTGTCGCGCAGCGTGTCGACGGTGTCGAAGAGGGGTTCCTTGTCTTCCTGGTTGTCCTTGTTGTAGGCCAGCGGCTGGCCCTTCATCAGCGTCAGCAGCCCCATCAGGTGGCCGACCACGCGGCCGGTCTTGCCGCGCGCGAGCTCGGGCACGTCGGGGTTCTTCTTCTGCGGCATGATCGAACTGCCGGTGCAGAAGCGATCGGCCAGGTCGATGAAGCCGAAGTTCTGGCTCATCCACAGCACCAGCTCCTCGCTGAAGCGGCTGACGTGCACCATGCACAGCGAGGCCGCGGCCGTGAACTCGATGGCGAAGTCGCGGTCGCTCACCGCGTCGAGGCTGTTCTGGCAGACCCCTTCCATGCCCAGCGTCTTCGCCACGCGTTCGCGGTCCAGCGGGTAGCTGGTGCCGGCCAGCGCCGCGCTGCCCAGCGGCAGGCGGTTGGTGCGGCGGCGCACGTCGGCCAGGCGCTCGGCGTCGCGCGAGAACATCTCCACGTAGGCCAGCAGGTGGTGGCCGAAGCTGACCGGCTGCGCCACCTGCAGGTGGGTGAAGCCCGGCAGGATGACCTCGGCGTTCGTGTCGGCCAGGTCGACCAGCGCGCGCTGCAGCTCGACCAGCAGCGCCGACAGGCCGTCGATCTCGTCGCGCAGCCACAGCCGCACGTCGGTGGCGACCTGGTCGTTGCGCGAGCGGCCGGTGTGCAGCCGCTTGCCGGCGTCGCCGACGAGCTGCGTCAGGCGCGCCTCGATGTTCAGGTGCACGTCTTCCAGCGCCAGCTTCCACTCGAACGCGCCGGACTCGATCTCGCTGGTGATCTGCGCCATGCCGCGCTGGATGTCGGCCAGGTCCTGCGCGGCGATGATGCCTTGCGCGGCCAGCATCTCGGCGTGCGCCAGGCTGCCGGCGATGTCGGCCTTCCACAGCCGCCGGTCGAAGCCGACGCTGGCGGTGTAGCGCTGCACCAGCTCGCTCATCGGCTCGGAGAACAGCGCGGACCAGGCCTGGGACTTCTTGTCGAGTTGGTTGGAGGACATGGCGGGCGGGTGGCAAGAGCGCGCGAGGCGCAACAAGGCGTGAACGTGGGGGCGGCGCGCGTCGACGAGTTGCCGCGTTTGGCGACAATGCGCACTGCGCCGTCATTCTATTCGGCGCCCCCCGGCCGACCCGATGCCCAGCGAGCCCAGCGCCCTTCCTGCCAGCCCCGCGCGCGCCGATGCGCGCAGCACCGGCTTTGGCACCACGCTGCTCGACACGCTCCTGCCCGGCGAGGGCGCCGACGGCCGCTCCCGCCGCCCCGGCTCGGTGTTCGACGTCTGCCACGCCGGCGTGGTGCTGCGCACGTTGCTGGCCGCCGAGGCGGCCGTGGGCCTGGGCGTGCTGTACGTCGCGGGCGGTTTCGACGACTGGCTGCAGCGCCTGGCGTCGGCGTCGGCGGTGGCCGTGCCCGCGGTGCTGCTCTGGCTGAGCGCGGCCTGCCTGCTCAAGCGGCCGCTGGGCGTGCTGGTGCCGGGGCTGCGCTGGGGCGTGGCGATCGCCATGGGGGCGCTGGCCGCGCTGCTGCCGGCGCTGCTGGTGCAGCAGCTCGGGCTGGACCTGCTCGGCGAGCACCCGGTGCTCGGCCCGGTGGCGGCCGGCGCGGCCGGCGCCGCGGCGGTGTACGGCTGGCTGCAGCTGCGTGCCCGTGCGCTGCTTCCGGCCGACACCACGGCGCGGCTGGCCGAGCTGCAGTCGCGCATCCGGCCGCACTTCCTCTTCAACACGCTGAACACGGCGCTGGCGCTGGTGCGCGTCGACCCGGCGCGCGCCGAGGGCGTGCTGGAAGACCTCGCCGAGCTGTTCCGCGTGGCGCTCACCGACATCGGCGAATCGGTGTCGCTCGCCGAGGAGGTGGAACTGGCGCGCCGTTACCTGGCCATCGAGCAGGTGCGCTTCGGGTCGCGGCTGAACATCGTGTGGGAGCTCGACGACGCGGCCGGGCAGGCGCGCGTGCCGCCGCTGCTGCTGCAGCCGCTGGTGGAGAACGCGGTGCGCCACGGCGTCGAGCCTGCGGCCGAAGGCGGCACGGTGCGCATCCGCACCCGCGTGAAGATGGGCCGCGCGCAGGTGGTGATCGCCAACACCGTGCCGGCCGAGCCGTCGCAGCCGGGCTCGGGCATGGCGCTGAAGAACGTGCGCGAGCGGCTGCACCTGATGCACGACATGGCCGCGCAGTTCGAGGCGCGGCGCGTCGAGGGGGCCTTCCGCGTGCAGCTGGTGGTGCCGTTGTGAGTGCGGTCCTGCGCATCCTGCTGGTCGACGACGAGGAGCTCGCGCGCCTGCGCCTGCGCACGCTGGTCGGCGACTGCCGCGAGGTGCCGGCCGTGGTGGTCGGCGAGGCGGCCAACGCCGTGCAGGCGGCCGACTTCCTCGCCGCCCACGCGTGCGACCTGCTCCTGCTCGACGTGCACATGCCCGGCCTGGACGGCATGCAGTTCGCGGCGCGGCTGCGCCAGCAGCCCCGGCCGCCGGCCATCGTCTTCGTCACCGCGCATGCCGAGCACGCGCTGCAGGCCTTCGAGCTGGAGGCGGTGGACTACCTCACCAAGCCGGTCAAACGCGAGCGGGTGCAAGCGGCGCTGCAGCGCGTGGCGCAGCGCCTCGCACAGGCGGGCGAGCGCAGCGCGGCGGCGGCGGCCGAACCCGAGGTGCTCGTCGTCAGCGACCGCGGCCGCGTGGTTCGCGTGCCGTTGGCCGAGGTGCTGTACCTGAAGGCCGAGCTGAAGTACGTGACGCTGCGCACCGCCGCGCACAGCTTCGTGCTCGACGACTCGCTGGCCGAGCTCGAGGCCCGCTTCGGCGACCGCTTCCTGCGCGTGCACCGTAACGCCCTGGTCGCCCGCGTCGCCGTGCGCGCACTGGAACGCCGGCAGGTCGCCGGCGAGGGCGACGACGAGGCCGGCGAATCCTGGGCGGTGCGCGTGGCACCGGTCGACGAATGGCTGGCCGTGTCGCGCCGCCAGCTCGCCGCGGTCCGCGAGGCGCTGGTGGCCGTGGGGCGCTGAGCGCGATGCACAGGCTGCGCATCTGGTTCGATCCGCCCCACGTGCGCTGGGGGCGTGTGGCGGCGACGGTGCTGATCGTCACCGTGCTGGTGGGGCTGTGGGTGGCGCAGCGGCGCGGCCTGTTCGACGCCACGGGGCCCCAGGTCCTGTCGGCGGCCAGCGCGCCGGCCGCGCCGCGAGCCGCCTCCGGCGCCGGGCGCGCCATACCCGCCCCGGCGCCGTCGGCCGCGGCGGCGCCCCTGGCGGCGGCCGTGCCGGCACGGTCTGCATCGTCGGTGGAACTGGTCTGCGGCCTCGGCGCGGTCGACCTCGATCCGGCCAATGCGAAGCAGAAGGAGCAGCGGGCGCAGGAGGCGCTGACCCGGCTGGAGGCGCATGCCGACCGCGTGATGCCGGGCTGGCTGGAAGAGATGAAGTCGAGCGCGGACGTGCAGGTGCAGGCGGCGGCCTGGCTGCTGGAGACGCGGCGTGCGTGGCTGAAGCGCCTGGGGCAGACACGGCCGGGCGCGCCGCTGGACAGCCTCGACGAGCTGATCCGCCTGGCCGAGCGCTCGCGAGATCCGCTGCCGTATGCGCTGGCGTTCCAGGCCTGTGCGCTGCACGGTCAGCGTGACGCGGCACCGGCCTGTGCCTCGCTGCGTGCCGAGGCGTGGGCCGAACGCGACCCCGGCAATGCCTTTCCCTGGCTGGCGGCCGCTGGCATGGCCGAGCTCGATGCGCCGCGCCGCGCCCAGTACATCGAGCGGGCACTCGCCGCCGACACGCTGCGCAGCAGCGGGGGCGCGCTGCATGCCGCGCTGGCCAAGGCGGCGCCGCCGCGCGAAGAAGCGCTCGACCGCAGCGCCCGCTTCTTCGAAGCGGCGTCGGCCGATGCCACGGTGGCGATCTCGTACGCCAACCTCGTCGCGCACTGCGCCGAGGCCGAGCTCCGGCAGGGCGCGCGCCGTCAGCAGTGCGAGCGGCTGGCCACCTTCCTGAGCGAGCGTTCCGATTCGCTGCTCATGGCGGGCCTGGGCCACACCATCGGCCGCCGCCTGGGCTGGTCGGAAGACCGGCTGCAGCGCCTCACCGACGACTTGCAGTCCTTGCAGGAACGCATGCCGGCCGACGGTGCGATGTCCGGCTGCGATGGCCTGGGCCGTGCGGAGGCCTTCTTCGCCGACGTGGCCCGATACGGCGAGATCGGCGCGCTGCGCCGCCGCCCGCAGACGCCGGCGACCGCGCGCTGATCGCTCAGCCGGTGTTGCGCAGCCCGGCCGCCACCCCGTTGATCGAGATGTGGATGCCGCGCTTGACGCGGTCCATGCCCGGGTCGTCGTCGCGGCCGGCGCGGTAGCGTCGCATCAGCTCGACCTGCAGGTGGTTCAGCGGGTCGAGGTAGGGGAAGCGGTGCTCGATGGAGCGCGCCAGCGCCGGGTTCGACGCCAGGCGCTGCTTCTCGCCGGTGATCAGCGCCAGTGCGTCGTGGGTGCGCTGCCACTCGGCCTGGATCAGGCCGAAGATGCGCCGACCGAGGCGCTTGTCCTCCACCAGTTCCACGTAGCGCGCGGCGATGCCCAGGTCGCTCTTGGCCAGCACCATGTCGAGGTTGGACAGCAGCGTGCGGAAGAACGGCCACTGGCGGTGCATCTTCTGCAGCAGCGCGAGCTTCTCCTTGCGTGCCTTGGTTTCGCTGCCGAGGAAGGCCTCGATCGCCGAGCCGAAGCCGCACCAGCCCGGCAGCGCCACGCGGCACTGGCCCCAGCTGAAGCCCCAGGGGATCGCGCGCAGGTCCTCGATCGCGCGCGTGGCCTTGCGCGAGGCCGGCCGCGAGCCGATGTTCAGCTCGGCGATCTCGCGGATCGGCGTGGCGCTGAAGAAGTAGTCGGTGAAGCCCGGCGTCTCGTAGACCAGCTTGCGGTAGGCCGCATAGCTCGCCGCGCTGATCGCATCGGCCGCCTCGAGGAAGGCGTGCGAAGCACTCTTGGTCGGGTGCAGCAGCGTGGCTTCCAGCGTGGCGGCCACCAGCGTCTCGAGGTTGCGCAGGCCGATCTCGGGATGCGCGTACTTCGAGGCGATCACCTCGCCCTGCTCGGTCAGGCGGATCTGGCCGTTCACCGTGC
>VFQN01005164.1_pt1 | contig 16283 bp, 11 predicted proteins | sample 3512371 | NCBI WGS metagenome assembly VFQN01 (sample SAMN10412370, study PRJNA504923) | tailings metagenome | isolation source: Replicate 2 from Balatoc abandoned mine | place: Philippines: Itogon, Benguet | collected 2017-08-28 | reverse complement strand
GATGATGTCTTCCACTTCGTCCCGCTTGGTGATAGCCATGGAATAATACTCATAACCTTCCGTGAATGGCAAACTGTTGGCGCCCCGAGCGGTTGCAATACATTGAATGTGAGGCTGTTTTAAAAGAAGTTCGACCAGTTTTTGGCCCAGCAGTCCGTTAGAACCTGTAATAAGAATTTTTTTCATAAACGTAAAAGTAGTAACCGCACGAATACAAGCGCACATAGTTAGTAAAAAATTACTATGCGGTCTGCGTACCTGGGCGGCTACATTAACAATTAATTATCTAAAATTACGGAGTGTATACGTGAAGGTCAGCATGTAGTATCGCTGCAATACCCGGGTTTGCAGGTCTTCAATGTAGGTTTCGGTAACGGTTCGGCTGATGCTGTTGTTTTGACCCAAGACATCAAAGGTGCTCAATTTCAATTCTCCCGCCTGCTTTTTCAGGAATTTATAGCCGACGGCCGCGTTCCAAAGGGTAAAATTGAGGTTGAAATCCTGCCCCAATCCCGTATAAAACGTATGGTTGAGGTTGGTATTGACAAAGAATCCTGCTTTTGTCAGCCAGTTTAACTTAAAATTGCTGTTTTGATAATAATACGTACCATCCAAAGAAGGCTGTAGCGAATTGCTAACGGTGTTGTAATTTCCATTGACCGACACCGTAAAATCAAGCTGCTCGCTGATGTTGCTACTAAGCACCAGACCTCCATTGATGGAGTGTGTATTGGATGTATTTTGGATGTTGTTAATCAATCCAATGGTGCGGGTATAGCCCGTTCCGATGTTAAAGTTCAGGTTGCTTTTGAGCGAAGTCACTGGCAATCCGTACGTGATAAACGAACGAACGTTCCAGTTCCCATTTACGTTGACCGGCTGCGTAAACTGTGAGCCACGGTTGAGCGGGAATCCTCCCACCACCGTATCACGCGCCGCAATGTACGTTGCCGTACTGATGTTGTTCTGCGTAAATGAGCCATTCAAATTAATAAAGAAGCTGCGGGCCGTTTTGGGATTGGTGACCCCATAACGGAGCGACGTATTGTGGTTGTATTCCTGCTTTAAGTTGGGATTACCCGTTCTTAAAAACAGCGGATTTGAGTTATCCACTACGTTTTGTAATTGACTGATGGATGGCGCATTGGTGCCCGTACGGTAATTGAACCGAAAGCTCTTTCCATCTGCGCCTCGGTAGTTAATCATTGCCGAAGGCAAGATGTTATTAAACGATCGGTTGATTGAAAATTCCAGCGGATAATTCTGTTTGCCGCTCAATTGCGCATTTTGGTAGTTTACTTCTGCCGTAACCATCGTTTTTTTGATGCGCAACCGGTAACTTCCTCCAATTCGATTGGTGATGTAGGTATTGTCAAATTCGTTCGACAACCGCAAATCGGGCGTACTGTATTCGCTCGTGCTTTGGTTATAATTATAGGTTTTGCGGTCTGAATAGTTTTTGGTGAAGGAAGGTGTATAATTAAGCTGCAACTGTCCGCCCCGACCAACGTTTTCTGTCAATGAAATGTTGCTCGAAATCGTGTAGCCATCTGATTTGGTATCGGTGCGCTGGTCGGTTATCTGCAATGAATCGGAGGTTTTGCGGGTATAATAATTTACTACCGAATTCAAAAGCGATTCGCCACTTCGATCATTGGCCGATGTCGTTAGTCCTACCGTCAGCGTACGCCCTATTTTACCAAAGCGGTGCCGCCACAAAATACTATTTCCGAAATTATATCCATTGTTTTTTGATTCTTTCTCGGTTTGGGTTTGACTGATACGCAGCGCGTTGATGCTGTTGGCTCCTAACAGACTGCTGTAAGCAGTATTGCCCTGAAAACTGATTCGGGGCGTGATGATGAGCGAGTTTTTGGAATTGATGGTGTATTCCAAGCGGGCGTTTAAACGATGGTTTTTGTTATTGTTAGACGAAAAATAATCTTCGTTGTACAACTGCCCGGGCCCTTCGGTCGAGAAGAAAGTTCTTGCCAATTGGCTCAGGTTATTATTGCTCGCATCGTTGAAAAAATAACTACCCGACACTTTCCACTTTTTACCCCAATTGTCGGAGTAGTTCAGTCCAATGGCATTTGTTTTATTGATACCTCCCTGCTGCCCCGACAGAAAATTGCCCGCCGAATTTCCACCGCCAAAGTTACCACCGCCGCCATTGTTTCCGCCACCACCTCGATTTCCACCGCCGCCACGATTGCCTCCACCTGGTGCACCGCCACCACCTGAACCTCCCAAAACACCTAATAAATCTTCACTCGCAAAATTCTGCTGATTGACGTTATTAGACATTCCAATGACAGAAATACGGGTATCTTTTTTAAAATAATTGGTACTTCCTCCCACCATGTAGCGGTCGTCGGTGCCGTAGCCAGCGTATATTTTCCCAAACTGCCCATTGTTACGATCTGAACGAGTGACGACATTTATTGTTTTTACAGTTTGACCATCATCAAAACCCGTGAATTGCGACTGGTCGCTGAGGCGGTCAAACACTTGAATCTTATCAACCACTTCGGCGGGTAAATTTTTCAGGGCCAGCGTGGCATCATCGCCAAAAAACTCGCGCCCGTCGACCGTCACCTTCTGAACATTTTCACCCTGTGCTTTTACCTGTCCGTTTTCGATGGTAATGTTGGGCATTTTTTCAATCAGGTCCTGCGCAGTGGCATCGCGGTTTGTTTTGAAAGCACTGGCGTTATAGACCGTCGTATCTCCTTTTTGGGCCACCCGTTCGGCTACTCCTTTGACCACCACATCTTTCAGAAGCTGGGCATCAGGTTTCAACGAAATAATTCCCAAATCGGGAGCAGTACGCCGCAGATTCAAGCGTTGGTCGTAGGCAGTATAACCCACAAAACTGATGAATAAGCGGTAGGTTGCCAGCGGCACCGATTTTATGGTAAATGCCCCAGCCGTATCGGCCACGACGCCAAACCGAAGGGTAGAATCAGCGGCATTTATGAGCAGAATATTGGCCCCGATCAAGGGGGATTTGTCTCCTTGGTCAGCCACACGGCCCTTCACTTCTACTTGCTGAGCAAGCAGTTGGCCGGTGACTAAAAAAAACAACGAAACGAGAGTAAAGCGAATGTATTGCATGGTGTGCTGTGTTGGGTTTGCCCGTTAGACAGATAAAATAGCAGAAAGTTTAGCGATGCTTTTGGCAAAAGCGATGAAAAGACAAAGAATACCGACCATTTGGGCCGTATTTACCGATAAAGTTCAGCAATTGGTGATAAAGACAATTAACAGCAGAATAAAAAAATAGGGCAGCTATTTGGCCCTTGGGAGGAAATGTAGAAACATAAAAAGCACGAACTATACCATCATTAAATCAACGTATTCCCTTAAAAACACCCGTTACATTTTAGCCACAAAACCAACATATGGGATAATAGGTACAAAACCGTAAGAATAAAGACGATAATCAAAGTTTCCAGCTTTTTGAGTAATGCCTCTTGCCTGAATATAATAAGGATTGATTCGATTGTAAGCATTATAGGCTCCTACACTCCATGTAACGGTTCGGTTACGTTTGCTTCGCCTGTCCCAATTAATACCAACATCTAAACGATGATAATTGGGCATCCGAAAATTATTACGATTGCCATAAGTAAACTCAAGTAGAAATTGATTGTATTGATACTGAACAGTGGCAACAGGCACAGTCACAGGACGCCCGGTATTGAATACCCAATTAGCTGATACATTGACCGAAGGACTGATTTTGTAATTGCCGGTAAGATTGAGCGTATGCCTACGGTCAAAATTCCCATAAAACCATTCTCCGCGGTTAATATTAGCAAATTTAAGCTCGTTCCAAGCCAAAGTATAAGCCACCCAACCCGTAAAACTCCCTTCTGTTTTGTTAAGAAAGAACTCCAAACCGTAGGCCCGTCCAATTCCTCCTTTTTCGACCAACGTTTCCCAAGGCTTTCCCACATCAGCAAACAGCGATGCGCCTGAACTATAGTCTATTTGGTCTTTGAGGGATTTATAATAGCCTTCTACACTCAGCGTCAGTTTTTGAGAAGGGTAATTTTTAAAAAGGCCGATGGAATATTGACGGGCAAACTGCGGAGGAACGCCAGCCGTGGCCGGCACCCAAACGTCGTTGGGCAAACCAATCGAATTGGAACTTAATAAATGAATAAATTGGCGCATTTGGGCATACCCGCCTTTGAAGGCCCAATTTCGAGGTAAAATCAAGTTAGCAGAAAGGCGGGGTTCAAAAGAGGTGTAGTTTTTTTGCTGAATCGAAAAAGCAGCTAATCGTAGTCCCGCATTGAAACGCAAAAACTTAGCAACAGAAAGTTCATGCTCAGTAAAAAAGCCAAACTCGTTGGCTTTAAACGATCTATTATTAGCTTCCAATACGTCTTTCCCCACTTCAAACGTAGTTTCCAGTTTGGTGGGTTTATAAATATGCCTTGTGGCGTCTAATCCTGCTCTTATCGTATAGGAAGGGCTTACAAAATACTCCAGAGAAGTTTTGGCCGTGACATCTGCCAACGAGGGTTTTAAAAAATAAGAATCGGTTGTTTTGAACTTACCTTCTATTTTTTCGGAAGTTGCCACCCCGATGCCGTACTGATAACGGGTAAAAAGTAGTACTGATTTTAAAAACAGGTTAGGTTTTAAAATCCGATTGTAGCGCAATGTCCCCGTCAGGTTTCCCCAATTCACATTCAAACGTCCACGGCTATCTGGCGAATAACTTTGCCGAGCGTCCCAACGGTCATAACTATTGTAAAGGCTTAAATAAATGTGGCTTTTGTTATCCAGTTTATAGTTGATTTTGGCATTGATGTCATAGAGCAAATAGTTGAAATATTGGTCGCTTTTTCCATATTGGTACAACAACCACAAAGGCAAAGTCACCAATCCTAAGTAAGCAGCCCGCCCCGAAACCATGTAAGAGCCTTTGTCGCGATTTTTGTAAGACAATGGCCCTTCCAACAATAGACTCGACGATACCAAACCAAGCCCATGGTCTTTTTTACGGAGTTTGGAATTGCCCTCTTTCATCGTGACATCTATGACGGACGATACGCGCCCTCCGTATTGAGCTGGTAAAATCCCTTTGTACATATCCACTTTTTTGAGGGCTTCGGAGTTGAACACCGATATAATTCCAAAAAAGTGAGCGGTATTATAAATGGGAGCCTCATCGAGTAAAATAAGATTTTGGTCGGGCGTACCTCCACGTACATACAACCCTACCGTTCCTTCGTTACCGTTACTCACTCCTGGCGTAAGTGCCAATGCCTTGAATATATCTTTTTCACCAAAAATCGTGGGAATCGTATTGAGTCGTTCTATCGGAATGGAAAGATAACCTGCCTGTTTAGTGATAAAATCATCTTTGGTTGATTTTATCACTACCTCATTAAGTTGAAATTCTGTGGGTTTAATATCAAATGTATAAAGGGTATCGGAAATTTGGGTTAAGCGAAAAGAAGTAGTTTGATAACCTACAGATGAGAAATATAAAGTAGATGGTAACTTAACTTTTAAGGAGAAAAAACCATATTGATTAGTAGTAGTACCTTTGGAGGAGGTAGAGTCTATTATACTCACTCCTGCTAAGGTTTCTCCCGAAACATAATCTTTTACATAACCGCTAATAATTTGCTGAGAATAGAGATTTGTTTCAACAAAAAAGAAGATTATAAATAGAATTGATAAAAGTCTCATTCAAAAGTAGTTAATTGTCAAAAGTCCAGCTATTTAGCACTTAAATAAAACGTAGTTGTATTAGAAGCCACTACAACTCCATAGCCATTATTGACATTAGAAAACCGCGATTTGGGTAACTGGAAAGCCAAAAAAATGTCTTCGGGTTGAAGTTCATCCTGTAGCCATCGAAAATAACTTTCAGATATATTGGAAATGCTGACTTTATAAGCATCGGCATTGCGGCGGGCATCACCAAAAGCATTATTTAACCCTTGAAGAAATCCATTAGGGGCTATCCCAAAATTAGCCTTTACTTTCTGAAGAGGGAAACATATATCCTGAAAAACAAAACGATTTCTATTTCTTCTAAAACTACACCCATCTTCAATCTCTCCGTCTTTACCAATAACAAATGTATTTACTAATAAAAATTGATTCTTGTATTCACCATCAATACCCACCACATAATAATTTCGACGACTTTCTACATCAACCCATTCCACTTCTAATTTGCGGGCGTTCTCACCTGTAAAAGTTGAAGGTACTGTATCCTTTCCGAATACAACTTTAGCTTTCTCGACGCTCTGAGGAATTTCTACGGGTTGAGTACTGGTATTGGGGTAATTGTTTAATTTCACTTCAAAAGAATAAAAATTGCCAATTCTTGGCTTAAAACCTATTTTTGAAACATACATTCCCGAATCAGAATAGGTAAGTCTTTCCTTAAAAATTCCATTTTCTAATAAATCAACTTCAGCTCCTGCTAAACCCTGCTTTACAGTAAATTTACCCGTAGGCGGATAGGTTTGATTAAGATAAAGTCTAACTGATTTGTCAGGATTCAGTTCTGAAAAAATCATCAGTTTATCGCCATCATAGGGTAGAGCTACGTCAAGTTCTCTTTTCTGGCATTCTTGTAATAAAATTGTCCCTAAAAATAACAACAACCATTTGTGTTTTAATTGCATAGTTCCGATTTTTTGTAATCAGAAAGGGTTTTTAGTGAACTGTAATAAAAATTCCACAAATTTCGCTTCTTGACTCAGCAACTAAGACGATCCAAGAAGCGAAATTCTAACTGTAACTATATTGCTGTTTCAGATTCCGAACAACTATATTCATCGTTGTTGGAGTTTCTACACCAAGCACTGTAATAAACTGTTCCATAGCAATCATTACAACCTTCCCAACCTACTTCATTAGTATCATTAAGCTCACTTGGATTAGGAAATAAACCTGGAACTGGACTTCCACTACTGGTGTACTTTAGGTAAGAAGTAATTGATAAGCTAATTTTAGTAACATCCTGAGCCCACCATATACCTGCCAAACGACGTTGATGTTTTGCTTTACAGTTAATAGAGTTAAAAATTGTCCCTTCCCAGTTTTTATTTGAATTACTTTCTCCAACTATCCTTCTTTTAGAGTTGCCGACCCAATACTCGGTTAAACAATGGTCATTTAATATACCCATAACCCTTCCATTCTTAATTCCTTTTATACTCACTCCATTTATTTTTCTTTCTAAATCTATAAGAGAAATTTTAGGTGAGTTAGGATAAGGTTTCGCTAATTCTAATAAATCATTCGCAGAAGGTTTAGACATCTTTAAAACTTTGTCGAACTTGTATTTATAGGCATTTTGATTGATAATCACAAGCCCATTTTGATTAAATAAAGTTGCAATTGCATTACTACTGATGATTCGCATTGCTTCCTTGTCCTCGCCTGAATCAATTAGAACCATAAAGTTCTCATACCCTTCCAACGATTGCGTTTCGCCAATCTTAATCATATCGGCTTCCGTAATCGAATTGTAGGCTTTACGTATAGAAGTAAATTCTGTAAATTGAGTTTCCCACTCATCCAAAACTTTGGAGTCTTTGTTTCGGAGCGCCGTCACTGTATTGTCAAATTCCTGCTGATTTGCAAAAACCAACACACCGTTTACCACCTTTACCTTTTCACTGCTTAAATTCTGAGGTATTGGGGTCGCACTGCTATCCACTTTGTTTTCTGAGCAGCTCAACGCCACCACTAAGCATAACGCGCAGAGCGATGCTTTTAGCATAGTAAATCGTTTCATTTTAAAAAAGGATTAGAGCATTCACCGCCTACTCTCTTACTCGGTTTTCGGCTTAATTTCCCGATAGTTGGTGCGCACAACCTGAAGGCAAACTAAGGTCATCTGGAAGTTCTAACCTATACCCTACGGTACTTCTTTAGAACTTTCAGGAGTAGAGTCATTTAAAAACCGTGGCCGTTGGGGATAAATTTATTCCAAAAAATATGCCAATTAATAAACTTGACACTACCATTCACTGGCCAATATGGTTAGTTCACGAGCAGATATAGTTAGTTCACGGCTCAATAGTTAGATTTCACGGTTTTTAGTCATTTTGGTATCTTGAATAGCATTTTTCTATTGCCTAACTTTGCCTTTCAAAAAGAAACCCTCCAAAAAGTCAGCCCAAACATCGTCAATTGATATGAAAAAGCAGCCACAAAATTTGCAAAAAATGTTACCTGCTCTATGCCTTAGAATTCGCAAAATAAGAGAAGCCAAAGACTTGAAGCAAGAAGAAATTGCCCATTCATTGGAGATTTCGCAGAAAGCATACAGCAAAATTGAAACCGGGGCTACAAAACTCTCAGTAGAACGGCTCATTGAAATTGCGCAAGTACTGGAAGTGGATGCGGCCGAACTATTGAAAGCCAATCCTAAGGAAGTACAAACCGATTCAAACGGCAATTTTAACGAGAAAAGAATCAAACAATTGGAAGAAGTAGTAGTATCTTTACAGGAAAGGCTTGGTAAATAAGCTATTTAACAACTGCTAAACCCCATCCAATGAACCGTCGCCATTTTTTTCAACAAGCTACTCTCGGAAGTGCGGCTTTAGCTTCTCCTGAAAGCTCGCTTTTAACATCCCCAAAAGACCTTAATCCGTTCAAGCTCGGCCTTTCGACCTATTCGTATTGGCATTTCAAAACACCCAAAGTTGCCATCGAAACGGTCATTGACGAAGCCGCCCGCATGGAGATTGAAGGCGTGGATATCTTGCACCGCCAAATGGACAATGAAGACAACGCCTATCTTCAAAAACTCAAACGACACGCGTTTGTCAACGGGGTAGATTTGATTTGTCTTTCCATCCATCAAAGTTTTGTGTCGCCTGATCCGGCCGAGCGCCAGAAAAACATCGACCACACCCTGCACTGCATCGAGCTGGCCTACAAAATGGGGATTCCGAGCATTCGGCTCAACTCGGGACGCTGGAATACCATCAAATCATTTGACGAACTCATGGCCAAACGCGGCGTTGAGCCTATCCTGCCCGGCTATACTGAAGATGACGGCTTCAAATGGTGCATCGACAGCATCGAAAAATGCCTTGCTAAAGCCGCCGAATGTGGCGTAATGCTTGCCTTGGAAAATCACTGGGGCCTTACTTCCACGCCCGAAGGCCTCCTGCGCATCCGCAAAGCCATTGATTCGCCATGGTTGGGCGTGCTATTGGATACTGGAAATTTTCTGGAAGACCCTTACACCAAACTCGAAAAAGTAGCCCCCGTAGCCAATTTTGTACAAGCCAAGACCTACTACGGCGGTGGCGAGTGGTATTCGCTGGATTTGGATTACAAACGCATCATCAACATCCTACGCCAAGCCAACTACAAAGGGTACATTGCGCTGGAATTTGAAGGAAAAGAAGCCCCAGAAACGGGCGTTCGTAAAAGCGTGGCGATGTTGCGAGAGGCCATGAAAGCTTAACTCCAATCCCACACCACTACGTTCCATACGTCGGTGTAGTCTTCGTAGGTATAAATCGTGTGGAATCCTACGCGTTCATGCGCCCGCTGTGAACGCGTGTTCCGTACGGCTACTTCCGTAACGCAGAGCTCGAAATCGGAGGAGAACTGTTCTTTATGTGCAGCATATAACCCATCAAAAATCCCCTGCCCACGGTGCGACTCGGCAACGCAAATCTGACCCATAACGTAAAAACGATAGTCGCCAATGCGCTTGCCCTGCCATTCCAGCTCGGCCACAATGTCAAACATTGGCACCAATTCTGGCACCAACTGCCCCAACGTGCGCGGCATGACCAGGGCATAACCCACTAAAGTGTCACCGTCTTTGGCAATGATTTGAGGTAGCGCATCATTCATTTGCTTCAGCACCTCCAACGAGTGCTCAACGGTCGTAAACCCTTGATCCTGCTGGTAAGTAGCGGGGGTGTTTTTATATAAATTTTGGCGCTGAAGGGCCATGATTTGGCGGAGCTCTTCGTCCGATTGTGCAGTCGTATAAGTGATGGGCATCCTGTAATTTATAACCCCGAAAGGGGCTGTAGTTCGCTCACAAAAGTAATAATTGGCTTTCAACAAGCCAAATAAAGCTTTTATCTTTGCTTGGCACGATTCAAACAAACAAATCAACAAATGAGAAAATCATTATACTATCTCTTCTTAACCCTTTTCACTTCCACAACACTTTATGCCCAATATCCAATCCTACCTGAGCGCGAACGCGCCCGCGTGATTGATGAGATTTTGGAAGACCGACTTACCAACCTCCTACCCAAACTCATGCGGCGCGAAGGGATAGATATGTGGGTTATCATCTCACGCGAATACAACGAAGACCCCGTCATGAAAACCATGCTGCCGAGCACGTGGCTGTCGGCTCGCCGCCGTACCATCATGGTATTTTTTGATGCGGGGGGAGATAAACCACTGGAAAAACTGGCCATTGCTCGCTACGACGTAGGCAACTTGCTAAAAGGCGAATGGGACATCAACGTGCAGCCCAATCAATGGTTGGCATTAGGCAAAGTGATTGAAGAGCGCAATCCCAAAAAAATCGCCCTCAATTATTCCAAAGATTACGGACACGCCGACGGTTTAACTTATACCGAACAGAAGGAATTGATGGCGAATTTATCGGAAAAACAAAAAGCTAAAATCGTGTCTGCCGACCGTTTGGCGGTGGCTTGGCTCGAAACTCGCTCCGAAAAAGAAGCCGCCCTTTACCCCTTGATTTGCCGTATTTCACACGAAATTATTCAGGAAGCTTTTTCCGAAAAAGTCATTCATCCGGGCATTACCACCACCGACGATGTGGTGTGGTGGATGCGCCAGAAAGTAACTGATTTAGGGCTTGAAACGTGGTTTCATCCTACGGTCGACATTCAGCGTCACGATCCCGCTAATTTTGACCATTTACGCACGTTTTCCAAGCGCCCTGATAAGCAGGTGATTATGCCCGGCGATTTGATTCACTGTGATTTTGGCATTACCTATTTGCGACTCAATACCGATCAACAACAACACGCTTACATTCTACGGCCGGGTGAATCGGAAGTACCAGAATTTATCAAAAAGGCATTTGCGCAGGGAAATCGCCTGCAAGACCTTTTGACCGAACGCTTTAAGGCAGGCGTAACGGGCAATCAAATGCTCTTGGGGGCCCTCGAACAAGCAAAAAAAGAAGGAATTACGGCCAGTATCTATTCCCACCCCATCGGCGTGCACGGCCACGCGGCTGGGCCTACGATTGGCATGTGGGACCAGCAGAAAGGCGTTCCCGGCCCTGGCGATTATCCTTTGTTTCCCAATACGGGTTATTCCATTGAACTCAACGCCGCGGTGGAAATTGCCGAATGGAAAAAAATCATCCGAATCATGCTCGAAGAAGATGGCTACTACACCGCCGATGGTTTCCGGTACCTAGACGGACGCCAGACCGAAGTGTTTACCATCCCAAGAAAACTGACGAATGTGAAGTAATAAAAACCCCGACAATTCTGCAGACCGTATTGTCCTGAATTGTCGGGGTTTTCATACGCCTTTCGGAGAAGATAAATGCTTAAAAGTACTTCTGATGCTACGACGGGCGCTCTTTCTGCCTTTTTGCAATTGACAACAACAAGGCTGGCAGCAGAATCAGGTTGGTACACATGGCCACCAGTAAAGTGATTGACACCATCACTCCCATGGCCGCCGTACCTCCAAAACTAGAAGCAGCAAAAATAGAAAAGCCACAGAATAAAATGATTGCCGTATAAATCATGCTCAATCCAGTTCCGAAAATAGCCTGCGATACTGCTTCCGAGGCTGTGCGTCCGCGTTGGTAGAGTTCCTGACGATAACGTGTTAAGAAATAAACCGTACCATCAGAAGCAATACCAAAAGTAATACTGAAAACCAGAATCGTAGTCGGCTTAAAATGGATATTAAAGTACCCCATAATCCCCGCCGTTAAGGCCAAAGGAATAAGACACGGAAGTTTGGACAACAAAATAATGGGGATCGAACGGAAAAGTACCATCCCGACAATGGCAATCAAAACGATGGCAATCAACAGACTTTCGTATAAATTGCCCAACAAATAATCGTTGCTTTTCAAAAACACAAGACTATGCCCTGTCAGGCTGACTTTATACTGAGACGGGTTAAAGATAGAATCAACTTTGGGGCGTATTTGATTGATTAGGTCTTTGATTCGCTCCGAGCCCACATCCGCCATTTGAAAACTCACCCGCGTAATACTGCGGTCTTCGTTCATAAATGAGTTTAATTGTTTTACGCCGCGGTTGTCTCCCTGTACATAATCAGTCAATTTTGATAACTCTAATGCCCCCGGCAACACGTAATATTTGGCTTCGCCTCCCCGATACGCCTGATACAAAAACCTCGAAGCCTCAACCACCGAAACAGGCTTAGAAAACTCTTTAAAATCAGCCATTTCGTTTTGTAATGCCTTGATTTTGTACAACACCTGTGCCTGATTGCCAAATACTCCGTTGGGTTGTTTGGTATCAATCATTACTTCAAAAGGCAAAACTCCGTTGAAGTTAGACTCAAAAAAGCGGAGGTCAACGTAAACGGGGTCATTTTGCGGAAGGTCATCCACGATGTACCCCACGGCTTTAATTTTGGTCATCCCATACGCCGAGACCAGAATCACCACCACCATTGCGCCATAAATAGCCCGACGGTGATTGTGTACTAGATAATCAACTTTGGTCAGGAAGCCTTTGGCCCATTTTCCTTCTAAATGCTTCAAATGCCGCGCTTTGGGTAGATTCATATAATGCAACGTGATGGGCAAAAGCACCAAACAAAGTACGTACGTAACCATCACACAAATGGAAGCCACAATGCCAAACTCAACCAGCAAGGCACTGTTGGTAAAATAAAATACCCCAAAACCTATAGCGGTCGTAATATTGGCCAGAAAAATAGAAAGTCCAATCTGACAAATCATCTCCTTAATCGCTTCGTCTTTGTTGCCGTGCGTTTTGAGTTCCAGCTGGTATTTATTCAACAGAAAAACACAGTTTGGTACTCCAATCACAATCAAGAGCGGCGGGATAAGGCCCGTCAATGCCGTAATTTTATACCCAAACAACTGAAGCAAACCAACGGAGAAAATTACTCCCATCAATACCACGCCAATCGACAAGAGCGTAAGCCGAAGCGACCTAAAAAACAGCCAAAGGATAAATGCCGTCACCAATACCGCTAAGGCCATAAAAAGCTTAAGCTCGCCCGATATTTTTTTCATGATGACCGTCCGAATAAACGGCATTCCTGAATAATGAAGGTCGGTTTTGTTTTTTATCGAAAACTCATCGGCCATGGCCTTGATTTCTTCCACAATCGTAATCCGTCGCGAAGAGTTTAGGTCTTTGTCATTAAAAGTAATAACAATAAGCGTCGAATTGGTTTTGGAATTGATGGCCAATCCTTCGTAAAAAGGAAGTTTTTTGACCTGATTTTTCAGGCTGTCCATCTCTGTTTGAGTAGACGGCAGTTGCGTAAAAAGCGGTTTAAATTCAAATTTACTCAGGCTGTCATTTCGTTCTACTTTGTATAAATGACCAAGCGAAAGCACATTTTTGATGCCTTTCATGGCCTTGATACGCTCTGCAAGCCCGTACCAGTTCCGAAACTTAGTGAGTTCAAACAAGTTGGGGTCCTGCCAGCCTATCACCATGATAGCGCCATCTTCCCCAAACACCTTCCTAAACTCCTGATATTCTTTTTCGATGGGGTCATTGGGGGGTAAAATACGGGCCATTTGATAAGAAAGTTCGATTTTACTTCCTTCATAACCCATATATGCTACTGTTACAAAGATCAATACAATCCACGCAAACCGAAAACGAATAATGCCTGCCGCAATTTTATTCCACATAGGTAGGATAACTTTTTAGAGGTGCAAAGATAGCCCAGACAACGAAGAATAGACAAAAATAAACGGGATATATCATATCAATTAAAATAAAACAAAAACAAAGTTCTCATTTTCAATACTTTACAAAACAACTGATACAAATTTTAAAATCTAAGTCCAAGAAGCCTTCACCAAAAATTATCTTTTGTATCCAAAAACACCTTGACTCATAGATTCTAATTTCTCTTGTAGTGATTATTGTCTAAAGAATTTAACCGAATAATAACAAATTGAATCGCCCTTACAAACGGATACTTGTTTTGCCTATTTTAGTTTTTCTATTCCCCTACCAACCCTTTTTTCTATGAAAAATATCCTATTGCGCACATTCATTTTTCTGGTGGTCAATATAGTGCTTTTCTGGCTACATTTTTGGGTATTCAGAGGGCCTTACCCTTTTGCAGGCTGGGCCACAGGCCTACTTCATATCATCTTTTTAATCCTTTTCCCTTACGCTAACTATTTTAAAAAATGAAAAACCAACTAATCTATCCATTCTTGTTTATCGTGGTTCTGACGGGTTGTACCCGCGTACAGCCCAATTATGAAGGGGTACTTATGAAAAATTACGGACGTGAAGGCCGGGGCGATTTCTCCGTCGTGACTGGCTCCCAAGGGCTGCTGGGCCCTGGAACAGAGCTTTATCAAGTTCCTATGTTTGAACAAAAAGCAGACCCTGCAGAAGTGGTCATTACCGCCAAAGATGCGGGCGTTTTCACCGTCGACCCTTCTCTTACCTATCAGGCGATTCGTACCAAAGGCGCCGATATTATCTTCAACTACAAACACGTAGGAATTGATGATGAAAATACCATCATGGACAACATCGAAGGGGCCGTTCTAAATGCACTGGTGGTAAATGCCTATCGCGAAGAAGCTCGCAATTTCAGTACCGATAGTTTAATGAACAACTTGAATCACTTTGAACAGTCGGTTGAGATACGTTTAAAAAAAGATTTTGAGGGGAAATTTTTCACCCTGACCTCCCTGACCAGTGGTCTTAAGCCCCCAACCTCGATGGCCGAAGCCATAGAACGCCGAAACAACGCCAAACAACAGGCCGAGCAGGTAAAAAACGAGTTGGAAGTAGCGCGCATGAACTTGGAAAAAGCCAAAATTGAGGCCGAAGCCAATCGCGTAAAAGCAAGCGGTCTGGAACCAAGGGTATTGCAAGAACAATGGATTGAAGCCATTCGGAATACCCAAAATAAAGTAATCATCACGGATGGACGCACCCCTATTATCCTAGGCCAACAATAAATCGAAGCAGAATATGAACAGTTTCGTTAAAAAGTTACTAAAAAGAAATTGAATGCAAAAAAAACAAAAACCTTTTTAAATGCCGTTTTAAGAGAATAAAGGCTCTTTTTATCACTTTTTTCAGTTTGAAGTACAACCTTGCAACCTTACTTCAAAAGTATTTGCTAAAGATAATCAATAAGATAGCACGTTTATTGTCATACGAGTGTTAGGTATAATATAGTACTAATTATATAAATGCACCTATGGCTTCAAACAACAGAAACGGCTCCTCTTCGATGAAAGGCAATAAGCGGGACGTGAATGAAATCAAACAAGATCCGTCTTGGTTTATCACTTGTCTGGTCAAAGACCCCGTTAAAAGTTTTACCATCACATTTGACCCTAAGTCACTATCTCTAAAACGGGAAAAGTACGGGGATCGGTTAATTGTGCCGCAAGGTCTGGAGCAATAATCGTTATTAATTGAAGCAATCTTTGGTATACTTCTGCAATTGAGTGTAATGAGTTAAAATCCTAACGCTAGTTTTAGAATATAACACACCAAGATTTGAGTCGCATGTCAGTGAAGGGCACACAAAACATTAAGACCTTTGTTTAGCTTAATGATTTTGTGTGGGCTGATAGAAAGCGGAGAACTGTTTTTCTGTTAAAGTCATTGTCAATTGAGATATTTCAATAATAAAAAAAGGCCAAGCAAATTGTTTGGCCTTTTTTTATTATTGAAATATCCAAAGTGTGGGGCATGGTATGCGTCGCCGCACCGACCCTCTCCTCGTAAGGCAGAAAATAAAAAAAGCCAAGCTTCGGGCTTGACTTTTCTGTGTGGGAGTTGAGGGATTCGAACGGCAGCGGCCGACCGTCCCCCACCCTCTCCTCGTAAGGCAGAAAATAAAAAAAGCCAAGCTTCGGGCTTGACTTTTCTGTGTGGGAGTTGAGGGATTCGAACGGCAGCGGCCGACCGTCCCCCACCCTCTCCTCGTAAGGCAGAAAATAAAAAAAGCCAAGCTTCGGGCTTGACTTTTCTGTGTGGGAGTTGAGGGATTCGAACCCCCGACCCTCTGCTTGTAAGGCAGATGCT
>VFQN01005163.1_pt1 | contig 16283 bp, 22 predicted proteins | sample 3512371 | NCBI WGS metagenome assembly VFQN01 (sample SAMN10412370, study PRJNA504923) | tailings metagenome | isolation source: Replicate 2 from Balatoc abandoned mine | place: Philippines: Itogon, Benguet | collected 2017-08-28 | reverse complement strand
CCACTGCCGCCGCCGCCACCGCCGCCGCCGCCGTTGCTACCGCCGCCGCCGCTGCCGCCGCCGGCGCCACCGGACGGCCGCGGCACGATGGGCGTATCCAGGAAGCTGCAAAAGGGTTCACGCGAAATAACTAGGGTGTTACTCAACATCAAATGTTGTTGAACTGAAAACCGCTAACGGTCGGCGTACTCAGGAAACAAGAAAGTCAGGACACACGTGGCAACCATGCTGCATGCTAAAAGACAAGCTGCGTGTCAAGATGCCTGCAACTGTGACAAACAGCACTAGCGCGCTTACACGAGCCCAATTATCTACCTGTAGTCCTTCCTCGCGTCAAGCGGAAATGATCGTTTCAGCGGCTCGAGCGAAATAATCAGCTCCAGCGATTGCATCAACGGCGCGCCGCCAGCGGTATCGTTGCCAGCAGCAGCAGTAGCATTAGTAGTGGTGTTGTCGCCGGCCGTTGTGTTGACGGTGGCGTTGGAGGAGGCTGCTGCGGTTGCGTTCCTGAGCGTGATCTCGACGGTGCTGTTGCGGGTTGCGTTGCCTGGCGGCAGGTCCGGCGGCGCCGCCAGTGCGCCCGCCCCCGGCGCGAAGGATATGCCTAGCACGTAGCGCGCCCCGCGGACGTTTGGCAGCCCAGAGCGGAAGCCCCAGCGGAGGGAAGCGCAGCGGCCGCCTGTGAACAGAAAGGGGGCGTGTATGCAAATGGTAGTTAGCAATTTCAATTGCATTGGAATAGGAAGATAGAGGTGTGGTGTGTCAGGCCAGAGCGGCAGGCAAAACGACGGGAAGCGCCGCCGCCGCCTGTGAACAGGAGATGGGCGGATGTGTACCGGTAGTAGCTGGTAAGAGAAACGAGGCCAAAAAGCGGAACGAGTTAGCCACGCGGCGGGAAGGGAACACGGCAAGCCAGCGCGTTCGCAGCCAGCGCAGGGCAGATGTCCGCACAGGTCCGTGCCAAGACGTTGTACGGCAAGTGCCGTACGGTGCCGTACTCACGCAGCTGGGGCGACACGTCGAAGCAGTGCATGCGGAACGGTGGGGCGGCGTCCGCCGCCGTGCCGTTACCCTCCCACGCCGAGCTGTTGCTGCTGCTGCTGCTGCTGCTGCTGCTGGTGTTACTGGTGCTGCCGCCGCCGGCTAAAGCCTCAATCTCCCCTGGGCCGCTGCTGGCGCTTGTGCCGCTGGCGGTTGTGCCGCTGTCGGTGGTGGTATCAGTGTCCTGGAAGGCTCCCCCGCTGGCGGGCCCGCCGGTGGCTGCCGTCCAGGGGTCCATGGTGGTGTCCGGACCGTTGAACCAGTACTGAATCTGCACGGTACGACAGTACGGCAAGTACGAACATAATGGTAGAACCAGTGGGTGTACGGAACCGCGGATCTGTACGGCACACGTGTCACCGACTAACGGCAGGAACGGTACGGCAACGACTTCCAGCAGCTAGCACCCAAGTGCGCCATAAAGGGCGTTGGTGCTGCATAGCACATCGGCGCGATGTGAGGACAGGGTTGCTGCTGCTGCTGCTGCTGCAAACCGCCCAGTGCACCAGTTGCTTGTGGTGGCTGGTCCCGCCCACCAATATGCAAATACCTGAAAAGTATTATAACAAGTACCATATTTTAGTATGGTAGCTGGTCCTGCCCACCTGCAGGTCCTCCAGGGGGATGTTGCTGGCGCTGCCGATGTTGGAGACCCTGCGCAGATGGATGAGAAGGAGGGGTGCGAAAGCGTGTAAACCGTAGCTACAGTATCCTCCATGCCACCATGCGTGCCCGGAACCGGAATGACCACCGACGTGCAGTCGACGTGCAGTCGAGTGAGCTTTAGCAGCTCCGAAACCGCGCCCTACCGTACATCCGCCTCGTTGCCGCTGGCAGAAAAACTTGCGTCACCTGCCGCACGCTTAGGTGCCCAACACTGTGCCGAGGACGTCGCATGCACGCAAGGCATAATGGACCATCACTGTACATCGCCCACAGGCCCACGTGCCCACCCCACCCCACCTGAGGTACAGCTGCGTGTACGACGCTGCCTTAACGCAAAAGCATGCCCAACGTCAAGTACATATAGTTCGATAGGAAACACCCTCTACATCCACATGCTCACCCACCTGAGGTACAGCTGCGTGAACGATGTCGCGAACATCTCCCCTGATGACCCGTCCTCCGCGCCACCGCTGCTGCCGGAGCCGGTGCCGGTGCCGTCCCCTGACGACCCGCCCTGGCCGTTGTCCTCCGACCCAAGGAGCCCCAGGTAGGTGATGGGCATGTAGTCAACCTGGTGCAACGCAACACAAAATAATGTTTTATCCAAAATATAAGTATCATTTTAATTATTACTGTGGTGGTGACCAGGAGCCCCAGGTAGGTAATGGGCATGTAGTCAACCTGGTCCGTGGCACCAAAAAAGATAGGGGTCTCCAGTCTTTACACACCGTCTGAACCAAACGGCGTGCGTCTGCGCGCGGTCCGAGAAAGTGCACAACTAAGCTGTGTAACTGCACACGCTGCGCTGAGATGCGCCAACGGAGCCGAAAGAAAGCACAGCTGTGCCCAAAAGACCTCAGCAGGAACGCGTCGGTCGGAAGTACGGCAGGAGCACGGCACGTGTGGACCCCACCTGCACCACCCGCGGCGTCTCCTTGAACTGCGGCACAGCGACCAGCGTGCCGCCGCGGGCTGTGCCATTGGTGCCCGAATCATCTTCAATGGTATCTCCTTGGCTTGTGGCGTTGGCCTGCGCCAGCTCCTGTCGTATCTCCTGCGTGCGCACAGGGGCGGCATACGGTACACCACGTGTTCAGGTCTACAATTGGCACAGCTGGATGCACACCCGCAGTCCTTTTTGCTTTGTAAACGGTAACGCAGACTCTTCAAGCTCACTGTTCACAGGGGCGGCATGCGGTACGCATCATTTTAAGGTCTGCCTGCTGCTGAGTGTCCCCTGTCCGACACAGAGGAGATACGGGCTAGCGCCGTCAGCCAAGCACAGAAGCGGCACCCACAGTACGCACCCACAAAACGCAAGCGGAGCCTCGTTGCGGCGCGATGCTAGGGCACCCTAATACACTTGCCCCTCCTTAGAAGCCTTGCGTCGACCTGGCCCCGCACCTGCAGCCCGCTACAGCAGCTCCACCAGCGGAGTGCACCTCAGGTAATTGATCAATATCTCAGAATCATAAAATAAAACTAAATATTTTATTTCAAAAGCATAAAATTGAAATTATTTCACCCGCACCTGCAGCCTCTGCAGCAGCTCCACAAGTGGCGTGCACCTCAGGTTGTTGAAGAACACCGAAACGGCGGGCGACACGCGCAGCGGCGCGGCGGCCGGCCCGCCGTACAGCGCGGCAGCGGCGCCGTACTCCGCCAGGTACTGCGCCGTATTGTTGGTTGAGTGGTTGCGGTTGGGCAGGTAGGCGTCGGCCGGCAGGGCGCTGCGGATGGGGCCCTTGCGGCCGACCATGGAGAAGGTGGCTTGGGGGCCGCCGGGCAACAGCGTGGTGTTGCCTGCAGGTGCGGGCCGACAAGGACGAGGGTTCCCATTATGACAAATGTAAATTTTCTAAAATTTCTAACATTCAATGCTTAAAAAATAACCAAAATTTGGGTCCGCCGGGCCGCCGGGCAGCGTGGCGTTGCCTGGCGGGGGAAGGAGAAGGCCGAGGGAGCAGAGAACACAGCACCTGTCAACGCCTTTGCAGCTTGGCGGCTGTGCGATAACTGTTTGTGTCAGACGCTTACCGTTTACCGGTCAAGTACAGGCTGTTTGTCACCTAGCAAGCATCTTCACGGCTTCACAGCACGAGGACGGTTTGGCAAGGCACAATCGCGCTGGCCCAGCTGACCCGGCAGTGGCAGCAACACATAAACCCGTCTCAAACAAAGCCGTGACGTTGTCGAGCGGAACGGCAGCAATATGTAACGAGGGCTGTCTGGCACACCAAGGCCTCCACAAGGCCACCCCTCAGCCTATGACGGCCACGGCCAGCGCCTCGCCTCCGTGCACCTCCCCTGTGGGTAACACACCCTCGTCCCCTTGCACCTGCACCACCCATTCCCCAAGCCCCATGCCCACATGCCCACCTACCTATGACCGCCACGGCCTGCGCGTCGGCTCCCTGCACCTCCCCTGTAGGTAGCACACCCTCGTCCTCCTCCGGCTCCCCCGCGGTGTGGTTCCGGGGCGGCAGGTCCTGCGTCGCGCATGCCGTACACGAAAGAGCGAGCGGTGGCTTAGCGGCAATCAAAGGCACAAGGTTGCAAGCGAGGACGACTACTTGCATGTGTCGGGGGAGCAAGGGCGCATCAGGTCCTGCGCCGCGGTGATGTACCGGGCTTTGAAGTTGGCTACAAAGCACACACGCAGTTGCGCAAGGCCAATCCCACACACAGCTGGCGCAGCGGAGCTGCACGATACCAACGGGCAGTTGTAACAGCAAGCCGCAACACGTGCGATAACCCACACGCATTCAGTTACCTGCAGTACAGTCATGACAACTAACAATGCCGTATGGCCACATAGGACCCACAGGCGCGACGCACCTGCAGCACGGTGCTAGAGATGCTGCTGCCGATGCTGCGAATGTGCCCGACCATACTACCTAACAAACTTAATAGATACAATCAATAAAGGAATGGACGAGACCATATGTTTACCTGCAGCACGGTGCTGGAGATGCTGCTGCCGATGCTGCCGTTCGCCGGGACCGGACTTGCGCCGCCACCGCCATTATTGTCACTGAACACGTCTCTGTTGTTCAACAGCCGTTCTCCGGCGCCGAACGACCAGCCCAGCACCCAGGAGGTCACGGGGGGCACCTGCACGGCCACACAGATGGGCTCATTAGGCCACAACACAATTTGCATTCATGCAACCACATTTATATGTGTATGCCCTTGAAAGCAGAAGCCCAGTGCGGGTGGTCAGGGGAGCACCTGCACGGGCACACGTGGGGCAGACGTGGGGCAGGTGTGGGCACGGCAATATGTGATGTACGCACCAGAGCCGCCGTACCTTTACACGTGCGAAACAACGAATGCGAAAAGTAAAATAGGGCACACACGTTGCAAAGGTGAGCGTAATCTTGCGTGCCATTGCCGAAATCGCTGCCGAGGGCGCCGCACCTCGCACCTGTGGGGCCCATGGAACCAGGAACACCATAACCCGAGGCCACGCACGCACCTGCGGTGCCGACAGAAGCGCCGCCCACTGCGCCACGAATATGGGCACCGCGCTTCCGCCCCCATAGTCCACAGGATCGCCCACGTTGGCACCGTACCGCAGCGTCACAGCACACTGCGTCAGCGGCCGCGCAGAGGAGGGCGGCAGTGTGGGCGGCGGGCTTGCGTCCGTGCTAGGGCTGGGGCTAGCGGTTTGGCTGACGTCCTCCTGCAACAGCATGCGCCGGGGACCCGCCGGGGACCCCTGGCGGCGAGCCTTGCTGCTGCTTCGCAACGGCCTGTCCTGAGGCATGTATATGGCGGGTGGTTGTAGCAGTTGGTGCTGCTCAACATGCGCGCTGTGGAGCGGCTGTGAATGCCTGCCGCCGCCGCCATCGCTGGCCAGCCGCCTACCGGCCCGGTCTGCCGCGGGCGTAGAGGAGGTGCCGTCGCCTCCGTCGGTGCCGTCCTCAGTCCCCACAGCGACGACGTCCTCCCCTGTCCCCGCCGGCCCCTGCTGCCTGCTAGGCCTGCAGCTGAGCGCCGGCCGCGGCCCTCCACAGCCGCCCAGCGCAAGCGCAAGCACCGGCCCGCCCGCCATCAGCTGGCCGTACAGGTCTGTCGTACCACCTGCCGTACCGCCTGCTGGAGGTGGTGTCGTACTGTTGTATTGCTGCTGCTTCTGCCTGCTGGTGGCGGCTTTCGAAGGAGTGCCGAGCACGGGGGACGACACGTCGACGTCAGTGCCGTCGAACAGCGCCATGAAGGCAGCAACGTCGGGGTCGGGGCTGGCGGAGGCGGCGGGCGACACGGCTGTCCACAGCTGGGCCATTTGGTAGGGCTGCTGCTGCTGCTGCTTGTGTAGGTGCTGGCTCCATGCCCGAAGGCCGTCTGTGGCGCCACCAGCCGCCGCCGCCGCCGCAGCAGCAGCAGAAGAATCGTCGTCTGACCCGCCCTGCAGCCGGTCCAAATCGTCCTTCGGGTCGTCGCTGCTGGGAAGGCCGGCGGCTGCGAGCATGCCCCCGCCTGACCAACCTCCATCCCCGTCCACTGCTGCCTCCGAAACCCCAGGAGCATGGGCCAACTGGTCACTGCCCTGCGCCCCACCGCCAACCGAAACCGTTCCACAGCTTACCGCCGTCCCTGCTGCTGCGCTGCCTCCCGTTGGGGTCGAGAAGCTGCTGCTCGGCCCCGGCTGACGGGCTGCCGCCAGCGCGACGCAACAGGAGGGCAGCAGGGCCGCCGCCGCAACAACCGTCACCAGCAGCGCAGCAACTGGAAGGAAAAGCGCGACACGCCTCCGGCTGCTGCTGCTGCTCCAGCGGCTGCGGCTCGCAAGGGCGCCATTGCCGCCGCGGTTCCCTCCCGCGCTGGCGCTGCAAACGGCTCCGCAACCGTCGCCGCCGCTGTCGTACCCACTCCTGCCCGAGACTGCTGCTGCTCCTGCGCCGATTCCCCTTGTCGGTCCGTTGCCATCCGTGTTGCCCTCTGGACTCAATGTGGTCAGGCCTGCTACCGCATCGAGTTGGGGCAGCGTGCACAGCGCAGTGCGAACGCCACCGTTTCTCACGCGTCTCCCGCCCCTACTCCTCCTGCTGCCATTGCTGCTGTTACTGCTGCTACCTGGCAATGACACTTGACCCTTAGGCTGGCTAATGTGCTCGCCGTGCGATAGCGGCGACGGCTCTTGCGTCCGACAGCGTGGCCGCGGCATGCAGCCCGAGCGGTCGGCCGCCCGCGAGACGCCGCCAGCTGTGTTGGGCGTTGTTGACGAGGGCTGACGACTCCAACCAGTGATATTACCCTCGCTTTTGCTGGATAAGGCTGCGTAGTGGCAGCGTCCACAGTCTTTCGCAATTCAGGGCACGGTGCCGAAAGCCTAGCCTCGCGGTGAGCTGCTGGCTGTAGTTAAATGCATGCTTGAAGGCTGCCTGATGTTCGCTCTGCTGTGCAGGCGCCTGATGCAAACTGCTACCAATGTCTACGCTTGCCGCAGAAAGCGCACTTTTTGGCGTTGTGGCGTTGCCCTAACGTTGCATGTCCGCGTAAGCCCTGTCGCGATTGCTTTTCCGCTTTACCGCAAACCAGCCTGCTGACGTACGAGGGGTACTGTAGAGGGCCACTGAGGCCCAACAAGGGATAATGTCTCGCGAAAGGCCTATATGACACAAGGACCTTCTCGCGTATGAATGCACAAAAGCTTATTCAGCGCTCCAGCAGAAGGCTGGCTGTTCCGGGGGCCTTTCACGTTTGGCGCGGCAAGAGCCCCTCGCAACGTGACAGCATGAGACCGGCCGCCTGTCACAACTGCCAACCTGCCACGTTGTATCAACCTTATTATCAAATATCAACATCAAATCTGCCAAATATTTCTGAACTGCAAGGTAAGGACTACTTTGTCGAGGTGGGGGCGTTAGAAAGTGGCCCGAGGAAGCGACAATGACCCATGGGTCGATCCTTTGGTGCTTTGTTCTGTCCTGTCACTAAGCTTCATTGCTGTTTTCCAGGGTTTGCATACATGTTTTAACGCTTAGCACTATACGTACTTGGAGTTGTCTGGACCAAGTACCAACGACTTGTTACTGCTACTGGGGCGTGAGCGAGGTATCGGAACCTTGGAAGTAAGAGCGAGGTATCGGAACCTTGGAAGTAAGCGCAGTGTTGCGGGTCAAGTACTGAGCCTGCGTGCAGGCAACACGCTCTTGTGTTGCCCTAGTGAAGGTTTACCCTACGACAGGCACACGCACACGAGCGCACGGGTTGCAATAGTCTGATCTGCAGCAAAGCCGTGCGTGCGTTTCGTGTGTCCTGCCCTACGGGCACTGTGGACGGAGCATGCTGGTCGTCCCTGCGTCGGTTGCCAGTCAGCCCACCTGCCCTCACGCGCCGAGTTCCAAACCCTAACGCTTGTGCGCTCCGACTATGCTATCCTACGCTAGCGCCTACCCCTAATCATGGGCCTTTCAGCTGCCTTGCACCCTATCAACGCCACGCAACTTCCAACCCTACGGCATATGGGCAAAACTCCTACGGGCAGGGACGGCCTACGACAGCCCTCACCCTGCACAATCTCCATCGCCGTCTCCCACGTCACTCCGCCTCCGCTTCCGCCTCCGACCCTGACGCCCCCGCCGCGCCGCCACCATCCTGCCGCCGCCGCCGCTGCGCCCGCGTCCGCCGCCGTACGCCCGCCGACCCCGCCGCCGCCGCCGCCGCCAGGGCCGCCACCCCCCGGCTAGCCACCTCCAACCCGGTGTCCACCACCGCCTCCAGAGCGCTGCTGGCACCGTGGGCCAGGGACGACAGCACAGACCCCTGCGCCGCCGGCGTCGCCCCCCGGCGGCGGCGGCGGAGCCGCCCGCCGCCGCCCCCGTCCATGCCTCCCACCGCCGCTGCCGCCGCCGCCAGGATGGAGCGGGACCGCGTTGACGTCGACGGCGCCTCGCTGCCGCTGGCGGCGGCGGCAGCGGCATCATCGTCGCCGTCGGAGATCCAGCTGCCGCCGCCACCTGCGGGCTGCTGCACGTGCAGTGAGCCGTCCACGTCCGCCGCCCCTTCCTGAACGTGCGGGTGGTCCCCATCACCACTTGCAACTGCCGCCGCCGCCGCTGCTGCTGCTGCCGTGGCGGCGGCTGCCTGGACACGGGTGGAGCGGCGCAGCCGCTGCCGCAGTGCGCCCTGCGCCCCGGAGGCGTCCGCCACCGCCGTCGCTGCCGCCGCCGCAGCTGCGGCCTCTGCTGCCGCTGTGGCCGCCTGCACCGCCGCCTCCGAGTTCATGCGAGCAGAAACCTGCATGGCGGACATGGTGGCTTGGTTGATGCTGGTACGTCCATACGGATCGAGTTAAAGACACCGTGTGCATGGTAGCAGCATGCGGTTGGCGGCTTCCGGTGGGTTAACGGTGGAATAGTAATCTAAAGTTGTGGGTTAACGCGGTGGGTTAACCTGTAACACACAGTGTACACGGTAGCAGCATGCGGGTGGCGGCTACAGGTAGGTAAACGGTACTACAGGAACCGCACGTGAGCATCAGCTTGCAGACGCGCTTTTCTCTCGCTCTTCGGAAGCCAGTCCAGTCTACGCCTGATCATGCTAGCCCATACCGCTATGGCAAATCGCGCCAGCGCCGAGCCACTCACCCAGTCGTCAATGGCTCGGTGCAGGTCCTCGTTGGGCATGAGGTGGTAGTGGCGCAGTGGGGTGTTGGTCTTGGGGTCGCGACTGGGGGGCACGAGGAGAGTGGCGGGTGTGGGCGAGGGCGGCACGGCGAGGGCAGGAAGGGACACATGGGCCGTATGGGGCTCGCATGCAAGCCAGCACAAGGGAGCGAAACAATCGCTGGCATGGCAAACAGGGGGTTTGACAGACTGGGCTATACACACACATGGGAGGCACAGCGCGAATCCCAGCCATTTTCACATTACCCCCCACCCCACTCTCAGCTGCCAATCCAGCCCGCCCACCCTACCCCGCCGCCAGCCTGCCACCAACCAGCCGGGAACCACAGCGCGCCAACACAAAGCGACCCGCCTCCCCCCACCCCACTCACAGCTGGCCCGCCAGCCACTGCTGGATGGCGTGTCGCTCGTAGGTGGGCACGGTGTGCAGGTCGGGGGACAGCAGCACAGCGGGCTGCGCCATGAGCTGCTGCGTGATGGCGCACGTGAAGCCGCGAGGGACGTCCTCCCACTCGTGGGCCTCGGGGGGCAGCTGCGGGAAGGGTAGGATGGTGGGCAGGGAAAAAGTTTCTGCCGCGGAAACGGGAATTACGTGCATAATTCCAGACAGAGAAGCTCTCAGAGGCTTCGAGGGGGCAGCTGCGGGAAGGCGGAGGCAAGGAGTGAAACACATCGAGTGGGGTGAAGAAAAGCCAAGAATTCGACGGGGTGCGCTGCTTTTGCGCCCCGTAGACAGCCGCACAAAGGGGAACGCTGAGCCCAACGTACGGTACCCAGACCTACGGAACCTACAGCAAAGGCAGATGTGAGAATAGCCCACTAGCGCCGCAGGATGACGCGCACTGTGCCGTCATGGCGGTACAACCCGACGGCAGTCAGTGTTCCCAATCACTGTTGCCCCGCTCTTTTACCGCGCCCCCTCCCCCCTCCCGCTCCGCGGTTGTCCCCTTTCCCGTCCCGCTCCCGCCCTCCCCACCGAACCCCAACCCACCTGCAGCGGCGTCGGCCACCTCACCGCCACCGGCCCCGCCGCCTCCTCCTCCTCGTCCCCGCTCTCCCCCTCCCCCTCGCCCTCCTGCTCCTCCTCCGCCATCACCCGCATTCTCCTTTCCTGCTCCTCCCTCTCCCCCCTCCCGCCCTCCCCCTCCAGCCCTCCAGCCCCTCCCCTCCCCCACAACACCCAGCGGCCCCCATGCCACCACAGCCGTGCCGCGCCCCCTCCACCTCCCCCTGCCCCGCCCGCCGCCCCCTGCTGCTGCTGCTGCGCCGCCAAAGCTGCTGCTAATGCAGGTGCCTCCTGAAGCAGCGCTGCCATCACCGGCGCCTGTCCGGCCGGGCCCCGGGGGGCGTGCCCCGCCCCTGCCCCCCCGCCACCCCTTGGGCCCAGCAGCAGCCCTGCCAGCCCCTGCCACAGCCAGTCGGCCAGTCGGTCCTCAGCGCGAGCCAAGGGCGTCGGCTCAGCCACTGTTGCCACGGTTGGTAGGGACAGGCCGTGGCCGCCCTCCAGCTGGCGCACACGCCGGGCCACCTGTGGGGGTAAGGGGGATATATAATATTATTGTGGGGGTAAGGGGGATATATACTATAATTTTATGATAATATATAATTTCCAGGTAGGGCCATAGCGTGGCCGCCCTCTAGCTGGCGCACACGCCGGGCCACCTGAGGGGGTAAGGGGGATATATAATATTTTTGTATAATATTATATAATATCTAGGCAGGGACATGGCGTGGACATCGATGCACGTGTGAACTGATCCCCCCATACGACTACCCCAACCCAACCCAGCACACCCACCCAGCAGCAGCAGTAGCACCCGCGACGCCCCGCCCGCCACCCACCCAACTAGCCCACCAGCAGCATCAGAACACCTTCAAATACCAGCTGCCCCACCCACCCACCCACCCGCAGCAGCACCCGCGACGCCCGGGCCGCGCAGTCCAGGCTGCTGACCGTTGAGCTCAAGGCGCAAGACAGAGGCACCAGAAACGCGCCGTCCACCCCCGCCAGAGAAGTCACGAGGCGCAGCAGGGGCAGCATGACGAAGTGCGTCGCGTTCCACGTAAGAAGGCAGGACGACACGGGCTGTGTATGGGGGCGGGGAGAGGGGAAGGGGGCAATATGCGGGGTCTTGAAGGTATTGTGAAGTAGAACCGTGGTGGTAAACCCATGCCCGGACCCCGGACCCGGGGCAAGGCCGGAGAGGCAGAGGGTGTGGGGCGCAGAATGGCAATAGAACTGAAGGGGTGTGAGGCAGCGGGCCGATAACTGGGCAAGCCTCGCACTTCAGAGGCGATTTGCGCTCGACGAACAACTGTGATTATTTAGATGCGCTGTCGCGCCTCGTCTGACGTTCCGCGGGGTCCAGATGCTCAAGCCCGACGGCCCCAGTCCCGATTCCTTACGGCCCCGAGTTGCAAACTTGCAAAGCATTGTGCCTGTTACTGCGATAACATACACCATACCGCCTATCAGCACGCTCTTTTGCCCCCCTCCTGCCACCCACCTGCACCATGCCCTCGTAAAACACCGCCCACGCAGCAGCCCTCCTCCTCGCCCAGCTGCGCCGCCGCCGGTGCCGCCGCATCACCCCTCCCCCGCCCCCTGCTCCCTCACCCTCCGCCCTCCCCCCTGCCGCCCCCTCCTCCCCCGCCGCACCCTGCGGCCCCTCAACCGCCGCGCCCTCCTGCCCCGCCGCTGCCGCTCCCCCCGCCGCCGCCTCCGCCGCCCCTTGCCCCCGCCCCCTGGCCCGCCCATGGACCGCTCCCCCTCCCCAATCCAACAGCTCCTGCCCCACCCTAACCCACAGCTGCAGCTCACAAAACGTCAGTGCCAGGAAACACCCCAAGGCCAATGACGTTCCCATTGGCAGATCCTCGGTCGGCACCGGCGGCATAGCCACCCGTCCTACTCCCCCCGCTGCTGCCCCCCCTCCTAACCCACCACCCCAGCCTGCCAGCCCGATCATGCCCATAACGCCCAGCAGCCGCACCCGCGCCTTCCGCGCTACCATCGCCCCCACCCTGCTAAGCCACACGGCCCAGGCGGGGGGGAGGGACAGCAGCAGCGCGTGGCGGGCGATGAGGGTGTACGGCAGGAACAGCCACGCAATCGCCAGGCCGACACGTGGCAGGGCGCGGCGGAGGAGCTCGTTGGGGGACAGACCCAGCGGGGAGGCCTCCCGGTCGCGGACGTGCTCCGAAACCTGGATGTTGGGGAAAGAAGAATGTTATCAAAAAAGCTATAGGCCGACAACTGCACAATTACAAACGGTTGGAAAGGGTGTCGGGTACGGGGCACGGGAAATGACAAACACTCTACATTGCTTGTGTCCGTACATACCAAGGGATGCCCGCCCCCCGCTTCATGTAGGATCTACAGCAGAAAGAATGTCGCCCCCCTGCTCCCCCACCTCCGATTGCATGGGCGGCCGAATGTAAATGACGTTTCGGCACACGCCTCCTCCCAACGCAGGCCGCCCCGGCCCGCGCGCACGACCATCGCCGCCGCCGCCGCCGTCACCGTTGCCCGCACCGCCCTCCCCGCCCGCCCTTCCCTTACCCCGCCCCTGCTCCTGGCCCTGATCCCCGGCCTCCGTCGCGCCCGACTGCTGCTGCACCTGACTATGCTGCATCTGGGCGGTCGCATGTGCGTCCAGCCCCGGCCCCGGCGCGCACGTCCCTTCCCCCTTGGCCTCATCACCGCTCATCGACCCAGTAATCGACCCAGTACCGCACACCCCTGCGGGGCCCTCAGGAGTCTCCGCCTCCGCTACCTGCTGGCGGGCTGCAGTAGGCCGCGGCTGCTTCTCCGCCGGCGGCGCCGCCTCTGACGCCGAAGGAGGAGGAGGCGGCAGCGGCGCCGTCAGCGGGTGCAGCGGCGGCGGCTCGCCCAGCAGCCGTACGACGACGCAGCGGAACGGCCGGGCGTCGTCGTCCCTGCCGTCGCCGCCGCCACCACCGCCGCCAGCACTGGTCGCCTTTTGCCGTCGGCCGCGGTGCCTCCCCCTGCGCCCCCCGCCGCCGCCGCCACCGTTGCCGCTCCCGGCTCCTTGCTCAGCCTCCCCGTCCGACGCCGCTGACGGCTCGCCTGCGCCCTTCCCTTTCCCAGATGATCCACCTGCAGATTCAGCTGCAGCTGTGCCGTTGCTGCCCGCCTCCGCCTCCGGCCCAGCTGGCGCCGATGCACTGTCCACACGCTGCGCCTGCCCCTGCCCCTGCCCCTGCTCTTGCGCCGGCTGCTCCTCGCTCCCTTCCCCACCGGCCCCCTGCTGTTGCTCAGCGTCCTCCCCCTCCTCGCCCTCCTCTGTTGCGCCCTCCCCCTCCTGCCCCTCCTCCCCCTCCCAGCCTCCCTCCAGGCTGCACTCTATGACGGCATCTGGCTGCAGGGCGGAGGGCGTGAAGCGGCACGGACATGTGTATTAGGTACCGGTACATGTGTATTAGGTAAGGCCAGTGCAATCAATTCTCCCCCTCCCAGCCTCCCTCCAAGCTGCACTCAATGACGGCATCTGGCTGCAGGGCGGAGATCGTGATGTAAGGAAACCAGGCATGTGTATTAGCGAAGGCCAGAGTAGGCAAGGTGCTGGAAGTCGTGGTGAGGGGCAAATGACGAGCCTGGGCTGAGCGCGGAAATCCCGGTCCACGGCTGCATGGCACCTACGAGCGTGTGTTTAGCTACAATGGGAATCCTCATGCCCAGACGCCTCTTACCGCATTGTCCGGCTCAAGCGGGCTGGTGCGCACAGTTGGAATCCTCATGCCCAGACGCCCAAGCCCAGCATGTCCGGGTAAGCCCAGCCTGTCAGGCTAAGCCCAGCCGGTCCGGCTCGCCCGGGAAAGTGCGGCAGCCCTCTTTGTTGCACTCCTCCGCAGGGACACCTGAACGCCCGCCCGCAGCCCGGCCCATGCCATCCCAAAGAGGCATACCGCCCGCCCTCTCACCTCTACGCGCATGCCGGCGGGCGATTGGGGGTCCAGCGCCAGGGGTACGCCTGCGAGAGGGCAACAGCGGCGTTTGTGTATTAGGAACAAGGGCGGCGGCATGACGCCAAATGCACTCAAGAGGCGCATGTTACTGTCCGGACAGGGCAATTCCTTTTGTGGTACATGCGGAACGTTGCCGCTCTGCGGTTGGACCCCCACCCGCCCTGCGCCAGGTGGCTCATGGCCAGTACAGGCCCCTACCTCCTTTTATTCAGGATTTATTTACTATTATTTCGATTATATTTTGCCGCTCGGCCATTACCCCAACCACTCACCCTGCGCCAGGTGGTTCATGGCCAGTGCCAGCTCCTCGCTGCTGGTAAGCCACCAGTGGTGCAGCACGACCAGGCTGGGGGGTGGGGTTGGCGGGAGAGGGACAGAGTGTTTGTGGCAAGGGAGGCAACAGAGTACCAGGTAAAAGGAAGGGGGCGAAGGGTGTGTGACAGCGCGTGAAACGGGGTGGTGCAGCGGAAGGATTCGGGGGCGGGGCGCAGCAGGGGCAAGGCAAGGGAGGGGGTCATACGTTGGAAGGACCAGTTCCACGCTGCTGGTAAGCCACCAGTGGTGCAGCACGACCAGACTGCAACGGGGAAAGGGGCACGGTAGGGGCAGGGTAAGCTAATGCGGTACAGCCCCGCACTCCCTCGTCCCTTCCCCATTAGGCCGGAGGCTTTGTATCCTGTTTCGTTGCTTTCCTAGTGACAGCAAATCTCTATCGCCCACCTCCTGGGCATGACCAGCTGGCCACCGCTCCTGCTGCTGCTATCCCGCCACACCGTGCACTGAAATCCAGACTGGCAACTATACTCAGCTTGCAACTTTTCTTGTCATCTCCTCAACATCGCACCGCCCTGACCGAACCCACCTCCTGGGCATGACCAGCGCCAAGTGCGCGTACATCCTCAGCCGCCAGGGGTACGCCGAGCCCAGCTTGTACGGCTGCCACACCAGGTGCTGCCGTACAGGCCGTACGGGCCTCCGTACGGCACGTGACGGAGGCGGCTGCCCTGCTGCTGCTGCGTCGCCATCCAGTGGCGATCGCACGCTGGAGCCTGAGCGGTTGTTAAGGGCTGTTGTAGCTTCAGCTGCCGCTAGTTTTGCTGCGGCAGCCGCCTGCGCTTCTGCTGCCTCCAGCAGTCGGCTGTAGAGGCGTCCGTGCATTAGGGTGAGGTCCAGAGTGTCGGTACCTGGGGGGAAAGAGCACAAGTGGTCCAAGTGCGCGTGGGTTGAGTGTGGTTGAGCAGAAGGGTGAGGTCCAGAGTGTCGGCGCCAGGGGAGAGAGGGGTAAGGGGCATGAGGGTAAGATGGGGAGCAGCATGATCCCCATCTGCTGCTGGGTCCAGTGTGTTGCGCGTGGTCAACAGCGGGGCAGGAATCTGTGCTGATACAGGTATGGAAGGACTGGCACGAGAGTGTATAGTGACGCTAGCACGCGGGCACGCGCATGGGCACTTGCAAAAGTTGGGGACGTATCACGTATGCCGTGGCCCGTGGAGCTTCTCGTGCCAAGGCTAGAAGGAATACACCCACCCATTTCTCCACAGCGACCACCCTTGATTACTTACAGTTGTGACATTCGCATGTGTGCAAGAACTGAGCCCAAAGCCGATTGCGAGCTGCCCAGGAATTCTCAAGGAAGCCTGGCAGCGCCAGCAGCGTCCAGCCATACAGGAGCAGCGTCACGGTCCCGAGCACGACCGTGAGGCTCCATCTCCTGTTCCGCAAAAGCGCCATCCCGTTGGCGCCTGAAAGGCGCGCCACGCTTTTCCGTCAGCAGGAGAGCTGCAGCTTCGCTCGCCAATGATGTCTTCTACGAGACTGCACGATGGATTTAAAGATTATGTTACATTTGTTGACGTGGCAATGGCCCCAGTTAGACGGTCAGCACTGCCGAATGGACTGCCCTTGGTACCATCCCTTGGTACCATTCGCGTACTGTGACGGAAGGGAGACCTC
>VFQN01005162.1_pt1 | contig 16287 bp, 5 predicted proteins | sample 3512371 | NCBI WGS metagenome assembly VFQN01 (sample SAMN10412370, study PRJNA504923) | tailings metagenome | isolation source: Replicate 2 from Balatoc abandoned mine | place: Philippines: Itogon, Benguet | collected 2017-08-28 | reverse complement strand
TGGTGCATTTGCTGAAGCTAGTCCAGTCTCTGAGTATTATGTCGAACCTTTTATAGGATCCTATCTCAGTGCAGAAAATTCTACAGCTGAATCGACCTTCATCGCTGCACCTGGTGGAATATGGGGTAGTGATCAATCTGATTATTTTTATTATACTGATATATCCAACTGTCTTATTCGCAAAGCAATACTTCAATCTTCAACGAGCGTTACAAGGATTGTGACAGTTATTGGAACTGGAATTTGTGGTATGGGAGGACTTAATCTTCCTGCATTACAGGCTGATATTCCAAATCCTATTTATTTATGGGGTGATAGTGCTGATAACCTGTATTTTAGTGATGGAGCTTTCCAGGCCACTGTTCATAAATACTCGCCGCAGACCGGCCAACTCACAAGAGTTGCGGGAAATTATACAGAAGGAAAAGTTTGCGAAGATAACGACTATGCATTATCTTGTAGTATTGGAGCAAGAGGACTTTGGGTCAATTATGATACTGATTTACTGTTCATTGCTGATCATTTTAATGCACGCATTGTAACCATTGATTTAGGAACGGGGATGTTGAAAGTTCTTCTTCAGGATTTGTTTGATCTATATGATATTAAAGGTATTAATAATAATTTATACATCTTACAGCAAGATCTTCTATCAATGTATGACTTGAACACTAGAGATACTACTCCAGTGGCAGAGGAGTTAGGAAGTTATGGTGGAACAAGCCTTTGGGTAACATCAGAATCGATTATTTTTATATCTTGTCTTACTGACCATACCATTCGTTTTATAAATGCCGGTGGTTCAGTGAATGTTTTTGCTGGGACATCCGGTGTACCCGGTGATGCCATTGATAATACCAGTGCAACATTAGCTAAACTAAATAGCCCAATGTTTACGTATATCAATACTCTTGGTGTAATGTTCATTAGTGATCATGGGAATCAAAAGATTCGTCGGGTTTCTGTAAATCAGGTCTTTACACTCTTCGGTGGGAAAGATTCTCAAGCTTCTTTTGCTTGTCATGATTCTTGTTATACTGGTCCTAATCATCCTGCCTTTATATTTGGACCATCAGATATATGGATTAATACAATCACGAATGAGAAGTATTTTGTTGAATCTTCCTCGCATACGATTCGAAAAGTATCAAGCAATGATCGAAATATTACTAAACTACCAATTACTGGAATTGCATCGGCCTATATCATTACCGGTGATGCTTATGGAACATTATATATCTCAGATTATTCAAATGATTCAATCTATTATTACCAACCCTTTGGCAGTCCAACAGTAGGAATTTTTATTGGTTCCTCATCTTCTGCGTGCGATATGATCGATGATACGCCTTCCCCCGGTGCTCTCACGACAGCAATCTGCAATCCCTACGGTCTTTACGCTGATAGTAGCGGGGGAATTTATTTTGTTGAAAGTTTAATGAACAGAGTCCGTTATTATGATATAACCTCTGATACAGTCTTTTTCGTTGCCGGCCAAACGCTGACATTAGGGGTTGACGATGATAATATTCCTGCAATCGGTGCAATTTTAAAATCACCAAAAGATATTTGGGTTGATAGTATGGGCGATATTTTCATTGTCGAATATGTCAGTGGCCTTGTTCGTTTAATTCACAATCAAATTATTACAACAATTATTGGAAGAGGGCATAAAACCATGAATTACGCTCTTGCTTCCGAAAGTTCTATTTCTTATCCACTTGCAATCACTGGCGATACGAATGGTAATCTATTCATCGCCTCTGAGAATCAATTTATTATTCGACAAATTTATAAGAATAACAGTAATTATTATGTTACGACTATAATAGGTATGAATGGTAACAATGCCAATTATGGTTTCGCCACTACTGGGAATGGGACGAAAGTGTTGATTGGCGCAGTGACAGGGTTAGCAATTGATTCAGTAGGCTCATTATACTTTGCTGAACAATCACTAAATTTAATTCGAAAAGCAAGAATTGTCACATCTGCTGTCCCTATCTCAAGCCCTACAGCTGATCCGACCGTTCAACCAACTTTGGTTCCTCCTTTTAGTGTTGCGCCGTCCATCGGATCGTCTGAATCGCCGGTTGAGCAAAGGCCTATCGAATTATTCTCATATTATACTGAAAATTATATTGGTTCTTTGATGAGCCCAGAAAATGTTTCCGGTAATAATTCTTTCATAAATAACCCTGGTGGCATCTGTGGGAGTGGTATTGGGAATTATTTCTACTACACTGATATTGGAAATTGTGTGATTCGTCGAGCCACAGTTATTAGCGAAGTTGTAACTCAAATTGTTACAGTTATTGGAACAGGTATATGTAGTTATACAGCTGATGGTTTACCGGGTAGAGAGACAAATATTTTTCCATCTTCCTATCTTTGGGTTGATACTGCTGAAAATATTTATTTCGTTGAAAATGGTCCATCGAACTCTTTTCTACGGAGATATAATTCCACGGAAGACTCCATTCAAACGATTGTTGGAAATTCATCCAGTTTAACTCCTTGCGATAATGGGGTGAGTGGAAGAAGTTGTATTACGGTTTTTGGAGGTATTTGGGTGGATAAATTAGGAAATTATTTATATGCGGTTGAATTTGGATCTACTAAAGTATTTCGAATTAATTTACAGACAAATATTATGGAAGTGATTGCCTCAGGCCTTGGTATTTTGGTTGATATTAAAGGTAATGATCAAGGATCTCTTTTCATCCTGCTCAACGATCGAGTTGTACAATTTAATGCAAATTTTCGAAATTACTCTACTCTTACCACGAACGTTGCCGATTTACCTACAAGTATTTGGGTGTCAACGAATTCTATCGTTTATATAACATCATCGTTTAGTCAAGTCGTGAAACAGTATCCCGGTGGGGATATAATAGGTCACAGTAGAGTTGGAGGTTCCACAGGAGACGGAAGTTCACCTAATGATGCCTTTTTATTGAGTCCTTTTGGTACATATATGGATAGTAATGGAAATTTATGGGTTTCTGATTCAGGAAATAAAGTCATTCGTGGTGTTTTCAATAATTTAGGTGTTATTCGAACTGTCATTGGAAGTATTAATGCAGCTGATGGTGCTTATGTCTGTAAATCGTCTTGTACACGACATAACTCCAATTCACCAGCAATGTTTATTAACCCTCGAGATATTTGGATTAATAGTGCAGGATATAAATACATTACGGAAATTGGCCAGTCCACGATAAAGAAAGTCGATGTGGATGATAATCAAATTAATACGATAGTTTCGGCGACGACCTTCAGTCCTGTCTTTATTACCGGTGATAGTATTGGAAATCTTTATTTTTCCGATCCAAATCAAGGAATTATTTATAAATACAGCGAGTCATCTAGCTCAATTGGGCTAGAAGAATTAATTGGATCCTCGACTGGAAATGGATACTGTGATACAACCCCAGATGAAAGCCCTGTCGCACCGAGTGAGGGTTTGTGTTATCCTTGTGGTCTCTTTGTTGATAGTAATGGTTTGCTTTACTTTGCAGAGAAGGGAAATAATAAAGTTCGGTATTATTACAATGAGAGCGTTATTAACTTTGCGGGTACTTCAGATCCGAACGGAATTATTGAAAATGGAATCCCAGCGGTTGGTGCTTTACTACTACAACCTATTTCCATTTGGGGTGATAGTATCGGAAATATCTTCATTGCAGAAGAAGTTAGCCGAATTCGAATGGTTTCGGAAGGTTTAGTCTATGTAATCGCAGGAGTTGATAATAATCTTCTCCCTGTTCAAAATTTTATCCCCGCAACTTCCGCTTATATCGGAACTCCAAAGAGTATTACAGGAGATAGTAACGGTAATCTCTTCTTTGTTGATGCGTCCGGGTATGTTATTAGGCAGTTATACCGAAATGATGAGAATTCCTATTCTACAGCGATTATCGCTGGTACATTAGAAGAGGGAGGAGCTGGTTTCGAATCATCAGGATTAGCAGTTTCCATTCCATTAGGGTCGTCTTGTAGTGGAATTAGCTTAGACTCGATAGGAAGCCTTTATGTTGTGGATTCATCATTGAATTTGATTAGAAAAGTTCGTATTTTTGAACCATTATTCTTTCCCACTGCAGAACCATCCACACTCGTTATTCCAACAACTACACCGCCTGTTTTAGATGCTCCAACATCAACGCCACCTTCCTATTATATTGAAAATTATGTTGGCACATTATTAAGTCCTGATGATGTTAATGGGCGTTCGACGTTTATTGAATCTCCTACTGGATTATGGGGAATAGGAAATCATTTATATTATGCGGATCAATCAAATTGTGTGATTCGGAAAGTGATTATGAATAATTTAGATGCAATTACCGTTCGAACTGTGATTGGGACGGGAGAGTGTGGAAGTGCTGACGAAGATGGGTTGTTAGGCACAGAATCTTTAATTCGATCGCCAACATACCTTTGGGGCGATGCCGCTGAAAATATTTACTTTGTTGAATCCTCCGCTCCTTCTCGAATCCGAGTTTATAAAGCTGATTTTGCGGTTGTTGAAACAGTTGCAGGGAATTTATCCTTATTTACATCAGATTGTATGGATAGCGAAGTTGCAATTTTTTGCAAGATCAATCCGACGGGAGGAATATGGGTTGATTCGCATTCTTCTCTTTTGTACTATGCCGAGAGTTTAAATATTCGGACAATCGAATTAAGTACTGGTATAATTACAACAGTTCTGAATCTTGATGCAAATTGTCTTGATGTGAAAGGAGATGATGATGGAAATTTATATGTCCTACAGTCAAGTCAATTGATACTCTATAGCTTAGACGGTCATAATCCTTTGATAAATTTCCCGTCAAAGCATGAGCCTCAAAGCATATGGCTAGGAAATAACGGATTTATTTATGTTTCCTTTGTAAGCCCTTCGTATGTTGCAACCTACACCTTCGACGGCCAACTTGGGAGTATTTTTGTTGGTACTTCCGACGGAAGTGGAAGTTCTGGTGACTCAGTTACTGATCCGTCTCAGATTAATCTGAATAATTCATTTTCCAGCTATCTTGATAGTACTGGAAATTTATTCATTAGCGACAAAGGAAATAAAGTAATTCGATTAGTGTACAACAATTTGACTGCCATTCAAACAATTGTTGGTTCTACAAATCCCGTGGGTAGTGCGTTCATTTGTTCCGACCCCTGTGTTCGTGAAGACCTCGGCATTATTCTTTTACCTCAAGATATTTGGGTTGATAATATGGGGGTTAAATATTTCACAGAATTTGGTGAATCGACCGTTCGATCGATTGATAGTAATGATGAATTTATAACAAAGAGAATTAATAGTACCATTAATCGACCTAAATATATTACTGGTGATTCGAATGGGAATCTGTATATATCTGATTCTGATAACGGAATGCTTTTTTTCTGTGATACAACATCATCATTTACAGTTTCTCCCATAGCTGGTTTTTCAAATAATAATCCAAGTTGTGACACGACCGCTGATGATGGTCCAGTGAATCAATGGAATGATTTATGCTGGCCCGCCGGACTACATTACGATCCTATTTCTAATCGTTTATACTTTGCTGAAATGTTAAACAATAAAGTACGATATTTTGATTTTACTCATGAAGCTGTGTACAACTATGCGGGAAGAATTGATGATACTAATTACCCAGGAGATAGCGGTCCTGCTTTGGATGCATCACTACGAAATCCTATTGATGTATGGGGAGATACGACTGGAAACTTGTTTATTGCTGAATCACAAGGCTATCGAATTCGCGTCGTCTCTAATGGGATAATTTTCACCATCGCTGGGGTCGGACAAAGTTCTCTTCCGTACAAAAATGATATTCTTAGTACGACTGCTTATATTGGTTCCCCGGTTGCAATAACAGGTGACTCAAATGGAAATATCTATTTTCTTGATCAATCGAATGCGAACGTACAACAAATATATAGGAATCAAACTGGGGATTTCATTCGAGTGGTCGCAGGGCAACCTTCAGTCTTCGCCTCTTACGGATCCAAAGTGGCTGGGCTTGCAACGGAAGTTTCTTTAGGCGCATCATGCAACGGAATTGGAATAGACACGTTGGGAAATTTATTTGTGGTTGATTCTGGTTTGAACCTCATACGTAAATTGAGCACTGTAGAAAGTACCTTCATCCCGACTTCCCAGCCGACCAATTCTGTGCCTCTGACGACGACACCAACTGTTCTTCAATCTAACCCTCCATCAATAGTTCCTTCAATCTTATCTACTGTTCTCCCGTCTCAACCTCCCACAACAAAGCCTTCTAAACAGCCGTCAATTTCGAAGGCCCCCACAGTTACTTCTAAACTTCCGAATTATGATCTTGAGAATCTTGTTGGTTCTTATGTTAGTGCTGATGGACTTACTGTTGCCCAGACAGATGTAATTTCCCCTGGAGGATTATGGGCTAGTGGTCGAAGTGAATACCTGTATTACGTAGATTCTGACAATTGTGTCATTCGAAAAGCTAATGTCTTCTCTCTCCACCAGGATTATGTTACAACGGTTGTGGGAACTGGTATCTGTGCAGATCTTGAGCTATGGGAGGGAAATTTTACTGCTCGAGCTATCAATCTTCAAAAGCCAACCTATCTATGGGGAGATAGCAATGAGAACCTCTACTTTACTGAATCTTTTTTCTATAATTTAGCTGTGATTCGCTTGTATAATGCAACAACTCATGAAGTGACACAGTTAGCGGGAGCATATGTAGGAAATCAATGCAAAGATGGTGATATTGCGACCAATTGTTCTTTGGCTGCTGGAGGGATGTGGGGAGATACTTTGGGTCAATCTCTCTTTATTGCTGATCAGACTGGCTCATACTTATGGAAGTTAGATTTAGGATCAAAGATTATGCAGAAGCTATTGGAAGGTGAGATTACTGCTGGAGCATACGATGTGAAAGGAAATCAAAACGGCAGTCAATTATTTATATTAGAAAATGACAAACTCTCACTTTTGAACCTATCAACGTTACAATTACAGGTATTATCCTCGCAATTTGCCGCTTGGGGGAATAGCCTGACGATTTCCCCTGATAACACAGTTTATATTGCTTCTGCTATGAATAATGTTATTTACAGTTTTACTTTCGCCCCGAATCAACTAACTGTTTTTGTCGGAAAACCAGGGGTACCAGGAAGTTGCGAGAGCGCTGTTAGTGTTGAAGAAGCGGCTTTCTCATCACCGAATTTTGTTTTTGCAGATAATCTGAACTCTTTATGGATCTCTGATCCTGGCAATCATGCTCTGAGAGTCCTTTCCATGAATGATAGTACTGTATTACTTGCCATTGGTGGTGGAGCAATGGGAAGCTTTGTTTGCCGAGGTTCTTGTCGCTTAAATGCCTCAAGCATTAACGCACCATCTGATATCTGGATTGATACAAGAGGAGTTCTATATTTTTCTGCGATCGGAACAAAATCTGTCGGCTCCGTTTCAGGCAATAAAATTAGTGTTATCTCAACTAATTTTCAGATTCCACAGTCGATTAGTGCTGATACAGTTGGGAATTTATACGTTTCCGATTCTGTTGCAAATATTATTTTCAAGGTGACACCTGGAGATATAGTTGAAGTTGTGACTTTAGTCGGCTCTGGAAAATCGCGAGACCCGTGCGATGATTCAACTTCGATTGATCCTATTCTTCCATTAATTCCGTTATGTGCTCCGCGAGGAACTTATGTGGATACTAACGGAATTTTATTCTTCGCAGAGTCAGGAAATTTTCGGGTACGATTGTTTCATCCGATTGATGAACGAGTTTACAACTTTGCTGGAAGCAGTAGTGGTATCCTCACTAATGATCCGATTCCTGCACTCAATTCATATTTGGATCAACCTGTTGATGTTTGGGGAGATAGCAGTGGGGCAATCTACATTGCTGACTTTAGTTACTTCATTTATCAAGTTGTGAACGGTACTCGATATGCTATTACCGGTTTTGGCTCGAACTTCGGTGAAAATATTGCTGCTTCTCTTGCCGGAACTGGCTATCCAATTTCGATTATTGGTGATTCAAACGGTAACATCTTTTATCTTGACTCGCAACTTGCGGTTGTTCGCCAGTTATATCTGAATCAGTCCGAGTTTTATGTTAGGACTGTCGTCGGAGTTTCGTCTGTTTTTGCCTCTTATGGTATCCAATCGGAGGGACCAGCAACCTCTATCAGATTGAGTTCTGGTTGCAGTGGGTTAGGAATTGACAGCATTGGAAATCTTTACATCGCTGATAGTTCTTTGAACATGATCCGAATCGCTGTTAAAGAGATAGAGCCAACTTTCGCACCAACCGAAGCTCCGTCAACTCTCTCGCCCACAGATTCTCCAACATCTCATCCTACAAAACCACCCTCTACATTACCAACACTGGTGCCAACGAGAAGCCCTTCAATCAATCCCTCTCCAATTATAACATCTTTGCCCACAACGATCACGTATACTCCGACTATTTATCCTTCAGATCCTCCTACCGATTTACCTTCATCTCTGACCCCAACCATTCTTCCATCATTAGATGTTACGAATACCGCAACGGAAATACCAACTGAATTACCAAATATGAACCCTACACATCCAACCGATGCACCATCGTTTACTCCGACTATTTATCCTTCAGATCCTCCTACCGATTTGCCTTCATCTCCGAGTCCAACTTTGCCACCTTCTGCTCAAGAAACTATTCTTCCATCATTAGAAGTTACGAATACCGCAACGGAAATACCAACTGAATTACCTAATATGAATCCAACCGATCCTCCGTTTGACAATACTATTTTTCCTTCACTTATTCCATCACAGAACCCATCTGCGATCCCAAGTGAAGTTTCGAACTCCCCAATGCCGAGTTCTGATGAGACGGTGCTTATCAGTACTCTACCCACCGTGGTACCATCGCTTTCCGAATCAAGCGTGTCCACCCCAGATCCTCCAACTTATGATCCTTCGCCTTTTATTACACCTTCCCCTACGCCATATCCATCATGTTCGCCATCTACAAACACCCTATCTCCATCTTTTTATTCGTCAATACCCACACTCACACCATCGCTCGTATCGCCCCTCATTCCCCCTTCGATTCGGAGCATTCTACCTTCATATTTTCCGACTGTTCTTCCTTCTACTTGCAGACCTTCCTTTCTTACTCCTTCTATCAAGCCAACTGTCTCGTTCTCTCCCACTGTGCAAAACGATGCAGCTCAGCTTTCTATTGCTGCCGCAGTTCCTGTGAGCCAAACCCTGCTGTTATTGGGTCGCCTCTTACCCTCCCCTTCTATCCTGCCATCAGTATTGCCAAAAGTGGATCCGCTGTCAGATGCTTCAGTGTCGATAGTGTTTGGAGGATCTTCCTCATCGTTCAGAGATGTGGTAGATGTGAGTGTCGAGGGTAATAGTGGAGTGTTGACATATGGGGGAGGCGGAGAGGGAGGGGTTGGTCTGGGGTTGGATAGTGTTTCTAGATCGATTGCGGTGACCGGAGATGTGAATGGAGACGGATATGCAGATGTGATGATTGGGTACCCAGTAGGATCAAAGGTATTGGTGTATTATGGAGTAGGTGAAGGGTTGTCGAACATGGTGAAAGGAAGGTGGTTGACGTCAGAGGTGACGAAGTATGACTATTTCGGGTGGTCGGTGTCAGGCGCGGGAGATGTGAATGGAGATGGCTATGGCGATATGATAATAGGAGCGATTCAAGCGAATCGAGTGTATGTGTTGTATGGGGGAGCGGGGAATAGGTCGCAAGAAGTGGAGAAGAAGGATGTGTCGGTGGGGTTGTTGAAAGAAGAGGGATTGTTGATTTATGATTCGTCTCGAGTGGTGAAGTTGTTGGGTCTGTCAGTGAGCTCAGCGGGAGATTTCGATGGAGATGGATATGGGGATGTGGTGTTTAGTGGTTTGATGGAGGCAGGTTCAGGGTCTACATCTGTGGTATATTTGATGTATGGAGGATTGTCGATGTCGGGGAGAGGGAGTATCAGCATGTCAGAGTTGTTGAGTGTGAGCAGAGGGAGGTTAGGGTTGCAGATAGTGGCGCCATCGCAATCGTTTGCAGGAATGAGTTTATGCAGTGTGGGTGATGTGGATGGAGATGGATATGATGAAGTGGGAATAGGGAGCATACCATACGAAGGAGGGAAGTATCGGAGTCAAGTGAGCTATGTGGTGTTTGGGTTTGGTGTAGAGACAGAGTTGCAGTCGGTGTCATTGTTGGAGCCGTCAGTAGGTGTTCCAGCAGGAGGTGCAGGTCGTGTGATGAAGATCATAGGAGGAGGTATAATGTTGTCAGAAGGAGGAGATGTGAATGGAGACGGCTATGCAGATGTGATGGTTGGTAGGTATGATGGATGGCAGGGTAAGGGGAATGCATATCGGATGCAGGTACCTCGTCTTGCAACAAGCAGACCATCGAAGCTTCCTTCATCATCTCCTTCGATGAGAGAGGAGGCTTTGCCAACAAGCAGTCCGACATTGTTTCCTACTCACCCGACAGTATCTCCTTCTGAGGCGCCATCGGGACCATCGCCGTCTCCGAGTTGTCAACCTTCGGCTCCCACAGCTGCTCCATCGTTGTTACCTTCATGTTCTCCTTCGATCTCTTCAGCGCCGAAAGCGAAACCAAGTATGAGGCCTTCATTGTTTCCAACCATCACTGCGACAGAGCGGATTCCAAGTACTGCTCCAACTTTCGTTCGAACGTGGAAACCAAGCACAAGGCATCCCTCGCTCAAGCCAAGCTTCAATCCGACAATAAAACCCACTCAGGAACCAAGTAGGTCTATAGGTTATCCAACTGTATCAGAGTCTGTGAACATCACAGTGATTAGTGAAGGAGGGAAGTATGAAGGAGGAGTCCAGAGTCATAACTTGTTCATAGTGCAGCCAGTGGCTCTTTCGCAAGTAGAGATTAAGGGAGGTGATCAGATGAATACCTATCGTATTCGATCAGAAGGTGTGAGGGATGTGATAGTTGTCATAAGAGACTTCGATGAGAGCAAGGATGTGTTGGATCTTCGGTTGTTTCGTGATATAAAGTCGTTGGATGAGTTGAGCTATACGAGTCCTCCGTTGACGTTGGTGTTACCAAACAATATCAAAGTAATGTTGACATCAAGTGTGTCGATGAATCTTATAATTGACCAGAATATCTTTCTTTCTGATGATTTCGGGACAGAAGACAGTTCTGGGGGCTTTGTTTTTGTCAGTGATGATTTTATCACGTCATTGGCAGTTCTATCGGGTTGTATGCTGCTTGTATATGTTTTCGTTTATTGTAATTCAGGAACTGAAATTTGGAAAGCTGAACAACTGATGAGAGATCGTATATTACCAGAAGAGCATTGCTCAATTAGTAAAGTGTTGACGAATGTGAGCATTCCGGAGGAATGCCCTGGGGACTTAGTGAATATTGAAGATTCTATTAAGCAAGAGGTTTCAGATGAAGAATATGCTATTTCCATCACTTCAAGTCTACGCGATCATATTCAGAGTTCTTTTCGGCAAAGCTCGTGTAGTTCGGAGGACGAGAATGAGTCGAGTAATATAAAGAGTTCCCCCACCTACTCAAGCATTGATAGTGACGAAGTTTCCAACTTCTCCGATCAAGAATCTTTCCGAAGTTTTATGAGTATTTGACTCGTTATTCATAAAATGAATATTGCTGCGTAAGTCATATCATATGTTTGCAGGTTCTGTTCCAAGAAAATATCCGAACGTTTTATGCAGCAATTCTTTTCAATATTAATTTTTAAGATTTTAAAAAACTATCAAAAACGAATGTTTCTTCCTAGACGAAAAATAACGTAAACTCATTCGATAACTACCGATTAACCAAGCAACTTTAATTTTACGCTGTAGGGATTTAGAAGTTTCGTTTTTTGAGTTTTCGTTGACCGTTACTTTTGTTACAAGAGAATTCACAACAAAACAACAGCTAATCACGAAAATCATCTTCTTAAGTGGATTCATGCTTAACAAGTTGACTTGATTCAAGGATTAGATTCAATTTACATGTCTATTTATTCAAGAGATTCATTGGAGGCCTCGGCGCGGGCGAAAGCTCCGCTTTCTAATGCAGATGATCTCCAATCAATTCATTCTAGTCATTCAACAATATCTAACACTGCATTAAAAATTACGGATTTAGATTTTCCTGATCCAACCTCACCTATTAATCAACCAACAATCACCTATGTTAGCACTGCGGAGCAAGTCACTCAAGAAACACAACGATTACCTCATCTCCCCTCAGCAGAATCCTTCTTCGATTTTAGTCAAGTTAGTTCTTTTAATCTACTACCCAATGGTCCAATAAACACCAATACAGAATTAATTAATACTGCTCCCACAATATCCGGAGATTCTAGTGTGAAAAGTGCTTCAACACACTCGACTCAGCGAAGTGCTCCCACACAACAACTAAAACCTTCCTTCGCCAATTCACCCATCAAGCCTTCCAATAATCTCGAGACGAAAACGAAACTATCTCAAAACAATATGCCTTCAATATCTTTCAGTCTCGATGGATCCCTTCACGACACGGTGGCTTGGAACAAGTCTCCCACGAGCCCAACTCCTCGACCTCTTTCACCATCACAAAAGCTGATAGCATCCGCTAATAGTAGTCTTCATGCTTCAAATTCCCATCGATCTATTGATATGAATACAATCGCACAATTTGCAAGTTTTCAATCAAAGGAAAAATTAGACTATCAGAAAGAATTAATGAAATTATTACAAAAGTCGAAAGGAACAGCATATGAACAATCATTAAAACGATTTGTTGAGAAAAAATTAAAAGAAATTGAAAGAGATCAAGAAGAAGCTAAAAATAATCTATTATTTGAATTAAGTTCTTTGCGTAATGGAGAGTATAATGGTAGCCCACCTGGGAATAAGCTGAGTCTTATGAGCCTCACAACGAGTAAATACGATACCCCTCGTGGTACTTCCCCGAATCAATTTTCTTCAAGTGGAATTAATCCTTTTTCACCTTCAAAAGGAGGGATGGGAACTGGTGCAAGCAATAGTCAAGTAAACTTTGACTTCTTTGCTTCTTCCTCGTCATATTACAATCAACTATCCGAGGAAGATCAAAAGAGAGAATCATCCTGTCAAAGAATTGAAAATATGTCTCAACCCCTTGATCGCAATAAATATAAGGTAATGACCATATTCTCCAAACTCCTTTCCACTCTTTATTCTTTCCTTATATAGGGACCTGAGGATCCTTTAAAGCGAGTAACTACCAATCATCTAGGACGACAGCGCCCACCACCAAAGCATGTTCCAATCAAAGATTCTCCTCATCATATTCATAAACAAATGTTTAGTCCTTCCCGTGCTCATCATCATAGTAAGAAATATCAAGAGGCGCATGGTTACTCTTCCTCCGAGGATGGTAGCTATGTTGTTGATGAACATCATCAACAAAGTGGGAAAAAAGTACGATATCATTCTCGTTCACCCAAGAGATCAACATCAATGTCAGAATTTAAGCAATGGTTAAAGAAAAATCAAGAATGGGAAAGAAAACATAAACAAAATGTTGTTCGAACGAAAGAAAGTATTGATCATCACCTAGTAAATAATGCTCAACCAAGGTAAAGTATCATTCTCAATAAATTTGATTCATTTTGTTTTGACTGATTACTCCTTTTTTAGAATCTTCTCAAAGAGTATTAAACTGACAGAAATTGCTCAAATGAAAGAATCTCAACAATTACGTCAAATGAATCAAATTATTATTGAACAACAACTCACTGAAGAGACACTGAATAATATTCATCCGATGAATAACTCTTCTTCATCATCGCACTATCGTCATCCAAGCAGCGAGAGGAAGAAAGAAACCCGCTTCATGACACCAGCAGAGATCCTTCATCATCATGCTACAACGTCCAATGCCAATGGTATCTTGGATGTATATGATCGTATGGCTATACGAGGTCGTATTTTCACTGAGAAGAAACGAAATTTTACTCCTCCGGTTCGTCAGGTATGCTTGTCCTTAATATAATCCTCTCCATTCAAGCTAATCATGGTAATTTGCTTTTACATTAGGAGTCATTCTCACCGGCAATCTTAGAGAGATCTGTAAAACTTGCAGAACGACGGAAAAGTAGGTTAATGACATCTGCATCGATGGATAATGGTTCCATTGATGGTGGAGCTGGAGGTGGTCAAGGATTAAAGCGATCAAATTCTGCGAGCAGTCTGATAATCGACTATAATGCTCTGCCGTATCGAAAGGAATCACCAGAGGTTCAACGTGAGAGAAAACGCATTGTAAATAGTCGGCGTCATTACCTCGAACAAAAGCAGACATTAATCTCTTCCTCCCCTGCTCGTTCTTCATCTCCTTATCCTATACCACTTTCTCCTGCACCTTCCCGAGGCTCTTCACCTCATCCTGTCAATACCCATAACCACCAGCAACGCCCACAACAACAGTATCTAGAGCAAGAGAATGTCGTTCCTTCTAATAACCATCTTTTAGGTCATCCGGCAACTGTTACAACCACGTCAACTTCGATCTCATCGCATCCGACCACATCGCTGCCTGTGCATCCTCCACAGAGGAGTGCAAGTCCTGCTCTCTCACATCATCCACATAACCAAAGCAACGGATCTATAGGAGGTGGACAAAGCGTTAGCCAGCGCAGTGTGAGTTCACATAGTGCACGAACAGTGAACCTGACAGATGCTGTGAAATATGATATCGAAAGATCACGATCAAGATCAAAAACACGTAAAGAAAAAGAACTTCAAGAAAAACTTCAAAAAACATTTGGACGTAAAAAAGTTGATACAATGAAGTAAGTTTTACTATGAGCTTCAAAGCCACTTTCTCTTAACATTCTTCCCTATTTCTATCTCTTCTTACTCCTTGAGTAGACCTTTCCAACCAGTGATTATTGCACCAGAAACAAAGAAAATTATGTCAAAAGTGAAATCATCATTTGAAGAAAGGTAAAGAACGAATCCCTATCATCTTATATGTATGGTAATGTCTCAATTATTCTATTTAATTCTATTTTTCTAGGAATATTAAATCGATTGAAAATCTTCTCATTCGGAAAGTTATCTCTAGTCGTACTCCTTCACCTGGACCTGGTCATTATAGTGGATTGTCTGTTGCTTCGCATCTCTCTAATTCTCTATCAGCACCTTCTCCTCAACGAGTGCGAACATCATCAGCAACAACCGTGGTGGCATCAACTGGAGCGGAGGCTGCGGAAGTGAAGCTAGCATCACCTGGTCGTAAAGGTTTCACCTTTAGCAAGGAGAAGCTCATGAGTAGCTGTGGTCCATATGATCCTAAAGGCAATCCAATCTTATCAGTGTATGAGTTTAAACCTCCTCAATCCTCTCCTTCCCATCGAAGCAGTGGCTTGTATCCAACGAGTGTCCATGGAGCAGATGGTAATAGTGTAGTTAGCAGTCCTCAGATTCAACGAGTTAATTCTATTAAAAGCAATTATTGAAAGCAATAAGATGCTGTTTTCTTCTTCTTCTTTTGCATGATAGTTCTCTGTGATATTCTGATTTATTCGCAGACTATAGTAGTAGTTGGAGTATGAAATGGTCTGTATCGTTTTCCTTTTTTTTTGGTTTTTTTTTTCATATTATAATTGTGTTAGATCGTTGATAATATTCATCAATGACAACTAACAATGAATATTTCTTCTATATTATAATTGTATTATGATTATTATTTTTTCTAAAAGTTTTCAGAGAATAAATGAATGATTAATGATGATTATGTTGTTCTTCTTTTCTTTTCTTTTGGTTTTGTTTTTCTTTCCTTTTAGATTTACTGCAAATATTAATACTACTACTCAGAATAACCTTGATGACATCATTGCTTTTCATCCCCTTGCACACAAAGGAAGCCATGCACATGACAAAAACGAAAAAGAAAATTTTTCTTTCCCTGCTGATTGCAGCTGATTGTCTTTCATACTTATAGTCTGAGGGAAAGGAAATAGATTTTTAACTTATGTACTATGGCATAATATGCATGATAATAAAGGAAGAAACCAAAGAAAATGAAAAAAGAATAAAGGGAATGTAACTTGGTAATAAAAATACTTTAAGACTTACATGATATCGAAAAGATAATCTAGTTAAGTTGTTTCATTATCATTCTCTATTAAACATGGTAAATTCAGTTGCGGGCATTCAACGAAGGAAATCTTTACAACTGAATGAACCTTTTCTATTGACGAAAGTTGAAGACATTTCTCTGCCTCTAA
>VFQN01005161.1_pt1 | contig 16289 bp, 8 predicted proteins | sample 3512371 | NCBI WGS metagenome assembly VFQN01 (sample SAMN10412370, study PRJNA504923) | tailings metagenome | isolation source: Replicate 2 from Balatoc abandoned mine | place: Philippines: Itogon, Benguet | collected 2017-08-28 | reverse complement strand
AGAAATCAATTCATTTCGACCTCTTTTCTTCAAAGCAGTAATAGTAGTAGTAGTCAACTGATTTTCTATTTCCATCTTTTGAACTTTTCAATCAAAACGTAAAATGACGGAAGTAAAATATGCGATTTTCTTTCCCCACATTTCTGCCATGTGGGCAAGGGAGCAAGGAGACTTGTGGTGGACAAGAGATAGTTTATTAAAGATGGAGATTCATTCGATAAAGGCAGAAATCATAGAGATAGATGCAGAAATTGCAGAGATAGAGACAAAAATTACCGAGAAAGATGCAGCAATTGCAGAGGTAGAAGCTAAAATTTCTCTACTAAATCAAGGTGATAAGAGAAATGAGTTAACGGAGCATTTGAATTGGTTGAGGGAAAGCTTGAATCAGTTGACGGATCTCTGGAACAGCTCGATGAAAAGATCAAACCAGTTGATGAGTAATTCCAATAAATTAAAGAATTCATTGAAGGAGCTCAAAAACGAAAAAAAGAATCTATTACATAAAGCATTGAAACAAAAAGGTGCACTTGCTCGAATAATATTATATTCTTTTGTTTGCTTCACCATTCTTTTTACTGTTAGACGATTCTCGAAATACAGAACAAAGATCTTGGAAGATTGCCAAACGAACAACTTCCGCTAATTTGCTGATAGAAACTCAAGATTACGACTTCGCATCTTATCCATTTGGACCGGAAGTTTATTTTGATCGACCAGCTGTTCAACAACTGTTAGCATTGTTTAAAAGCATTGATAAAGAATCGGTAGTATTGGAAAGTTCACTATCAAAGATAAATTTATCTACAATGTTATCATTTCGAACCAATACAAGATTTCGTGAATTCCCTGAAGATGCATTTACTCGAGGCAATTTAGATGTAATCATGGATACTGTGGTCAAATTATCAAATAAAATCCTCTATAATAAGAATCTCAACGTATCATTTCAAAGGAAAAGAGGGGAAGACGTTGTTTTGGACATGAAATATGTATTATCTGATGATGAGATGTCCCCCGAATCAGTGATATGTTGTCTCACTGATGAATGGAATATTCAACTCCTCGCATCACAGGCGAAATCCTTGGAAAGCTCTTTAGAGATGGCCGTCCCTGAAGCCACTTTAACATCTAGCGAATGCTGTTTTGATCAATACAGGCTTGGCTTTAAAAAGAATAACATTGTTGTTCCCTTTATGATTGCGGCGGGTCTGAACATTCAATTTGGTTGTACATATTTGATTGATGATCTCTTTCCTTGCTCACAAATGATCTCACGGCCATTTTACCTTCGATCTGAAGAAGATCTCATGAATATTCGCAAATGGGTTTTAACCTTTGCTAAGTTTTTAACAGATTATGTTGTTACTACTATCACTGATCCTGCATACTACCTAAGCTTTAGAAGTGGAAACTTGGAAACTTCTTTAACTGACAAGTATATTTATAAACCAATCTTCGTTCAAACAACATGTCATCCTGAGAAGAGTGTCTACTCTGCAACTACGACCCTCTTACATATCTTTTACACTCTCTCTCGAAGTAATGCAGCGAGTTACATCCATTACCCAGTTGGAACAGTAGGATATCCAGGATTAACTGAGAAAGAGTTAATAATCTGCTTTAATGATAAACTGTTAGAACTATCCAATCTAGCAGAGAGCCATGAAAGATATTACCCAGAGACCTTTCAATCTTGTCATCCTTTTTTGGTTTATAAAGATCTCAGAAGAGACGGTTGGAAGAGAGGTGATGAACTATCAATTGATGAAATTGAATTCTTTCTTACTGAATTTAAAGTCGCAATCTCTCTATTAAAAGAATCAGGTGTTGTTCTTACTGATATTCGTTTACAAAACATTTTTTTCAATTTTGAGAAACAATTCTCATCATCATCATCATCATCATCATCATCATCATCATCATCATCATCATCATCATCAAGAAAGCAAAAGCAATGCCAAGAAAAATTTATCGACCTCGATGATGCCTATATTACATCTTCCACGATATCTGCAGCGTTATTTCAAGCGATGCAAAATGATTGTTGTGGTCGTTATCCTCGTGGTAGCAAGTATAAGAAGGCCATTGTCGATTACTACGACTTCTTCGAAGAAAAAATTGTAGTGGAAGTACAGAATTTAAAGGCACAGTCGAAGGATATTGGCAAAGTACCGAATGAATTAACTATCCCAGACTCTGCATTAACCAAAAGAAAAAGCGTTCCAACCATGTTAGAAGTCGAGGAAAAAGATATCCTCATACCAGAGAACAGTAACATCCCTTCCAGTTCTCCCACTCTTCATCAAACAAAGAAAAGAAATATCGCAAAAAACTTGAGATCAAATGATATTGAAACTAATGAATTTTAGAGGAATGAATACACGGTCTGATAGTTCTACATCTAACAACAATCAACTTACTTGTATCAAAAATTGCAAAAAAAGAGTAACTTGAAGGATATGCGAAGGACCAAACATATTTATCCTCTAAATGTTAACAAACTTTGATGTAATAATCTGGACCTGTACGTACTCATTGACTGAAGCCATAGTACGTCTTTCTCGAAGTTCTGCTTTACCTTCCTTTCCATCCAATAGAAAGTCAACAGTCTTCCCTGAATCCATCGTGATGCGAAAGGAATTATAGTTCCCCTTCGACACCTCAATAACGATTTCAAAGATAGGAGCACCGCCTCTCTCTGCACTCACTTTATTCCCATGATTTGTCTTCTGAGCAGCAGCATCCCCTAATGTCACTGATACAACTCCTCCTACCAAGCCATTCAACTCTCCATTCTTCAACAAGCTTCTCAAGTCACCATGAGCACTGGCGATTAACCTTACTCCACGCTGCTTGCAGGTTTGAGCTGCCTTCACTTCCTTTGTTCGTCCAATTTCATCGATGATCATCACTTCTGGTGTATGGTTCTGCACACATTCGATCATCACTCTATGTTGGTCGTCAATGTCAGGAACCATCATTCGGCGTGCTTGACCCACACAACTATGTGGAACATCACTGTCTCCGCAAATCTCATTCGATGTGTCGACTATCATCACATGATGCAGTGTAGACATCTGTCGAGCGATTTCCCTAATCACTGACGTCTTACCACTCCCTGGAGGCCCTAATACCAAGATACTCTTACCTCGATGCATTTCCTGGGACAATAAATCGGAAATGATGTAACTGTTCCCTACAAAGTATCTCCCGATACGAATCGTAAGACCAATGATGTTCTCATGTGGGTTATTAGAAGAAACTGTCTTCTTACTACGAATAGCACTAATACGATGTAACTCTCCCTCCACACCCGCTCGATTGTCGCTACCGAAACTATTACCACCATTGCCCATGCCACCACTAACATTCTCTGCTATCGTCAGCAAGTCCTCAGGAACAACTAGATTAGATGGTTGGTCAGGAAATAGGTTTTGTCGACTATTATCCATCATGCGCAGATATGGTGCTCGACCTTTGTCAAGGACGATATCACAAACATGATGGTTCAACAATTCAGTGTTAAGAAAAGGCAGATATCTCTCTGGAAACAACTTCACCAACTCTGTAACCGACGAGAAAGACTGAATCGGATGATCGAACTTATAAACCATACGAGAATACTTTGAATTCGGACAATACTCTGCTAACGCTTCTGCGAGCTCTGTTGAGACAGGTTGAAAGGTCTCTGAATCAAAGACTATCGTGCGATTTAGACCCGCAAACACATTGGCGATTCTCTTTTCTGTGGCGCGTAAGAAGACTAATAATAAATTCACATCAATTTCTTGGCTGGCAGCTCTGAACTTCTTTAGAATGGATGGAATTGCTCGCTGTAGGAGTATCACATCTAAAGCAGCATATTGTACTTGCTCTGATGTTAAAGGTCTTCGAAACCAATAAGTTGGATCATCTCTCATCTTCTTTTTCACGACATCTTTCGTTTCATGTTTATCATCATCTGAGGAGAAAAACTTCAAACATGAATTAAATCCACCATAAATATTCTGGTGGAAGTATTCATAGACTAATTGAGTATCAATAAAATATTTGCCACTCTGATACAGCTCATTTACAAAGGATGACGATAAGGCTGCGACGTCATGATGACAGTCATGAATAAAAATATACTGCAAATGCTTTGCATTGAGTAAATTACGAAGTAATGCACGATGAACAGCTTCTTTGTTCTCAAGATGATCGAAGAGAAGAGCTGAAGTACCATCTACCAAGCTCAATTGAGCGAGGGAATAATCTGAGTAATTATCATCAAAGCCTTCAAGATCTAGGGCAGCATATTTCTGATCAACTAATAAATTCCCACCAAGGAATATTGCTTCATTCATCCCAATGAAAGAGTTAGATTTAGTCGAATACATCAAGTAGTGTGATCTATTATTGCTAACATCTTTTTTCAAGATATTAGCCATTGAAGAATCAGCCAAAGGAATTGGTGGAATGATATTCGGGACAGCTGTGGTGGCAGATGCCTTTGAAGAGCTCAGCGCAACTGGGGTTGAGATACCAAGTGGAGTACCAGTCTGAGTAGGTGCAAGATTAACAGGTAACGGAGGCTTGGGAGGTGTTGGAGGCACAGCTTGAGCTTTTAAAATATTGCTGACGGATTGTCTCTGAATTATCATAGGATCAATCGGAATTACGTTTGGCGGAGCTTTAATTGCTTGAATAGGAGCAACTGCCTTGTAGCTCTTCAAATAATAAACTGGTTGGGAGTTTTCAATCTGCATTACAACTTCTGATAGATCATCCATCATGGTTTTTAGTTTTACTTTTGATCCATTAATATCTCGAAGTTCTAACTCCTCCCCATATTCCTTTAAATAATTAGGTGGAATAAAGCAACCAACGATACCATTTTCTCCAGCTAGCTTCACAAGATTTAATAATCTTTCTCGAATCTTAAGCGAAACTGGCCGCCTCTCCTTCACTAAGATAGAATATCCAGCTGGAGCGAGAACTTCATGATTTAAAGAAACAATTCCACCATTTTCAACAATGAAATACTGTTTGTATTCACTGGATTGGGTAATCTGAACCAAAGAATCAACAGAAGTTAGTAAGATGGAAGAAGGTGAATTAAGTTACCTCTTGCGCAATGGTAAAGTTAAATTTCACATTAATTTCCCTCATTTGAATTTTACCACTAGGGGAATCACGAATAAAATCAATGACATCTTGAACTTGAAATTTTGATGGCATGATTGTCACTTCACATAGACTAATAGACTAATAAATAGACGAGAGACGAGTGACAAAGAAGCAACAATACAGTAAGCAATGGCGTAAGTTTACGAACCGTCAATTTGGGGACTAAGTCCGTCTTTTCTTCTTTTGTAGATACTGTATATCGCAAGGTAGAAAAATTGATGGGCTTCAGCCAACTTATTCTTTCACTAAAAAGGAGAAACATCAATCAAACTATCTTAATACGGTTACACTATTGTGACGTTTATGTATCTTGTATTTTTAGATGATTCATCTTTCCTATAGAAAACGTACAACATCGATATCAGAATAAACGATAACTTAACAACTTTACACACCAGTCTTCGCTCCTTTATCTTGGCACCGCAGCGATTCTCAAAGAAGATAACGAATTCATTGCAATAGTATTTGCTGCTTCCACTGACTCTGACATATGACCATGTACATAGTTAAACTCTCTTCGAATGACGTTATTAACGCTAATGTAGTGGCATGGGCTTTGAGTTGGATCCTATACAACCAATAATCAAGGTAGGGGGGACCATAAGTCGTATTTAGCTACAAAATAATCTTTTACTAATCGAGGAGGACCGTCAACAGTTGCTAGAGCTGAGACCCCCATGCTTTATGAAAGAAAAATGACATCAATCTTACAAAAAATACTCGAAGAAAGAACTCCGTTTCGTAATAACATATATGGATGTAATTCATTATTTCTACTGTAATTTCTTTTAAATTGACTATACACCTCTTAGATGATTCATTTTACTTAGAGATCTAGAGATTAAAAGATGAGTGATTTGTTACAATCAGAAATCGCTGAAATCGAAGATGAAATCAGAATGACAGAAACGAAAATCACAGCAGCAATCCAAAATCTCCAAGAGCTTGAGCGGAATATCATAAAGATCAAAGCAAAAATCGAAGAGTTGGAAGCACTCGATAGAACTCCAGCTGAACAGCAGGAGTTGATAGGTTTGAGAGATTTATGGAAAAGTCTTAATAATCGATCAACACAGTTGGAGGTTCACTCTATAGAATTGGAGCATTCCTTGAAGGACCTTAAGAAACAAAGAAAAGAACATTTACCAAAATCATCGGAACAAAAACGTGAGTTCGTTCGAATATTGTCTCAGGGTTTGTTTTTTTCTAATTTAAATACAGAAGAAGGCTCTTGGAGGATCCCGAAGCGCATAACTTCCGCTAGTGCGATGATAGATAGCCAAGAATATGACTTCGCGTCTTACCCTTTAGGACCAGAAGTCTATTTTGATCGACCTGTTATTCAACAATTGTTGGTTCGATATGAAGAAATGGATGAAAAAGAAGTTTTATCAGAGGACCTCCTATCAAAGATAAATTTGTCATCCATGTTATCTTTTCGACTAAACGCCAAATCTCTCAAACTTCCTGAGAATGCGTTTACTCGACCCAATTTGGATTTAATCATGAAGACTTTAACCGATCTTTCAAATAAAATTCTGAGAGGGAAGAATATCAATCTATCATTTGAAACTAAGAAAGAGATTACTGTTTCTGTGAATATGAGTTATATATTAACAAAGGATCAGACTTATCCCGAACCCGTCCTTTGTTGTACCATTAACAATCATGATATTCATCTTTTAGCATCAGAGGCCAAATCCTTAAAAAGCTCCGTAGAGATGGCCATCCCACAAGCCACTTTAACATCTAGCGAATGCTGTTTCGACCAGTACAGGCTTGGCCTTGATAAGAACCAAATTCTTGTCCCGTTTATTATTACGGCAGGGCTGACCGTCCAGTTTGGTTGCACATATTTGATTGACGAGCTCTTTCCTTGCTCACAAATGATCTCAAGACCATATTACCTTCGATCTGAGGAAGATCTTAAGATCGTTCGAAAATGGATCTTGACTTTTGCTTATTTTTTAACTGATATTGTTTATACTAAAGTCACGAATCCTGCTCCAGGAAAAGAACTGCAGAATAGAACTGAGAACTTGGTAGCTTCCTTAACTGGAAAATTCTTTTACAAACCAATCATGGTTCTTCCACCCACACCTAACCCAGAGAGAAGCGTATATGCAGCAGCGACAAGGCTCTTACATATCTTCTACATACTCTCCAAAAGCGATGCAACAAGATACATCCATTATCCTATTGGAACTGTGGGATACCCTTCACCATCGAGTGAAGAATTACTGAAGTGCTTTAATAAGAAATTATTGGAACTTTCTAATTTATCAGGAAGCACGGAAAAGTATCAACCACAGAAATTCTTCTCTGGTCATCCTTTTTTAGTTTATGAAGATCTCAGAAAAGATGGTTGGAAGAGAGGTGATGAATTATTGGAAGAAGAAGTTGAGTCCTTTCTTGATGAATTGAAAATAGCAATTTCGCTTTTAAAAGAATCAGGTGTTGTTCTTACTGATATTCGCTTATCAAATCTATTTTACAAATTCGAAGCAACAATTTCCTCATCATCATCCTCATCTTCTTACTCCTCACTGAAGTGCAGAATTAAATTTATTGACCTCGATGATGCTTACATGGAATCTTCTACAATCTCTCCGCAATTATATCAAGCGATGCAAAGCGATTATCGTCAGCGTTATCCTCTTGGATCCATATTTCAGAAGGCGATTGTAGATTACTACCAATTCTTTCTAAATAGAATTGAGAGTGAGATTAAGGATTTAAAGACACAACCAGAAACTTCTGTAAAAGTTTGGGAACGATTATCTCAAACCTCTGCCTCTGTCTCCTCTGCGATGAAGAAAATCTCACCTGACACAAGATCAGAACCACAGGAGAAAGAAGAGATCGTAGCTGAAACAATCTCTAATTTTCCTTTCAGTCCCTCTACTCCTCTTCAGGTCGAGAGCTCTAAGAAGAAAAGGGGTTTTAACACCATATCCGAGGACGTTGTCCCGATCACAGCCTCCAACATTCCTTTTAGTTCCTCCAGTGAGCAGGTCCAAAAAAAGAGAAAATATCGGTCGCGTATGAGGCTTCAATCAAATGAAGATTAAAGGAATGAATGAGCTATTTCACGGTATTGAAATTTCTTACATCAACTTCTACCACATTTTTACATCTAAGGCAAATGTTATGACTCTTCTGTTAAATGTTGTAACATTATGTTTTCGAGACCAAATCTTGCACCATCAACATCTCGCAACAAACTCCTCATAACAACGTAATACAACTTTACACATCATTATCTCGGGACTGCAGCTATTCTCAATGAAGACAAAGAATTCATTGCAATAGTATTTGCTGCCTCCACTGACTCTGACATATGACCATGTACATAGTTAAACTCTCTTCGAATGACGTTATTAACGCTAATGTAGTGGCATGGGCTTTGAGTTGGATCCTACATATACATCAATGAAAATCACTCTTTTACAATACATCGATGTCTTACCGTTAGAAGCATGGTTAGAGGTGAGACTGTCAGCATAGAAGGAGGTGGAGTATTCGGTAGACAAGCTATAGTTTCAGCCAATATATTTAGATCATAGCCTTTATTAATCAACAAAGATTAGAGATAAACATACAATCCAAAGACTTAAGTTACCTGGATCATGCCATGTATCTCCACATGGACAGACAAGACGAAAAGTCACAGTATTTCTCCTCTTCGCAAGGATAGAACCATAAGATACTGTGAAGGTAATAAGAAGAGATGAAGTATCCATATTAACATGTCTTTCATCATCCATAGCATTATTAACAAAGTCTTCATCAGGCAAGACTTCATCATCTTCTATAGGTTGTAATTCATCATCAAAATGAATATCCATTTGACTCTTCCGCCGTCCTTTTCTTCCTGTAGTTGATGCAGAAGTGTTTGAGGTATTATTCGGATTATAGCCGAAATCAATTTCTACGTCATCTTGCCTTATAGTAGTACTCGATCCTCCTCCAACTCTTCTTTTCTTTGCTGAATTCGCTGGAGTCTTTGCATTCCATGTAGCATGTGAGTTCAGTAATTGTGATTGTAAAGTTGCCCTTGCAGTATTTGCAAGGAAGGATGATGGATGTTTTACTGTTTGTTTCATATTTCGAAGTGTTTCAAAGATACCAGCTCTTCTTCCTAATAATAAACCAATAATTCTTTCAAAGTCATAAATATTCAATAGATCAATCTGTGTCACATTACTTAATATTACTCGATGTGGTGACGTCGATTTACGAAGGATTTGAGGTGCAATTGATGCAGCAAATGGATCATTCGCATTCGTTGCAGCGGTTGGATGAAGTAAATCAAAGAGAAATTGACCATTGGTTAATACCACAGACATTGTTACTCGATTCGCTTGATGGTCTTGTACTAATCTTGTAGTGACGTAGGACCCTGCAGTAGAGGATTTATACTTCCCACTACTGCTACTTAATGTATTATTCCCTAAATAAGGAGAAGCAGCAATTGACGCAATTGGAGCATTTGCTGGACGATTACCATCAGCACCAATAAAACGAAATACTTCTTGTAAGATAGCAGAACCAATACCACTCCCACCACCTGAACCTAATGCTAACGTAACCGGTGGTTCTAAATCAATATTCGAATATTCACCACAAGATGTACATAAATAAACTTGATTAATCACATGTGTTAAAGAATATTTAGTACGATGTTTAATATATTCACGTAAACGATCCGTTGCACGATTACCTGTATAGATATAATCAAATAAAAATCTTTCACGTCGTAATACTTTTGTTGTATGACTATTCATAAGATCTTCATAATATGATTCAAGTTGTTTCTTTTTCTTTTTTGTTGATGGTAATGTTGGTGATGCTAAGGTTTTACGTAATATTTCTTCTGTTTTTGTAAATGCTTGTTGATTGGATGTTACTCGTGCTTCTTTCCAGACTACATCCACTGCAGAATTTTCTAAATCAATGCGGATAGGATACTCTTCATACGCCTATATAGAGACAAAGCAAGCAAAATCAGTCAGTCAATGAGCGTAAATACAGAAAATTGGTAATAGAAGTAATGCCTACCTTGACCAATGGACCTTGAACGAGGCACAAACGAGTGATAGAGCCTGAACTATCCATACGATACTTATCAAAGAGACTTTGATATCTTTGCTGATCGCTTCCTATAGGATCTGGGTACTGTTGAGTGATAGCTTTGTATGCTTCAATCTGAGCTCGAGGCTGATCTTCATCTTGGACTGTTGTCATGTTTCTCGTCATTCTCAGGGGAGAAGATGGTGAAGAGGACGCGTTAGTGTTGTTTAAATGGTGGTGATTATACTTAAAACTGCTTTGGCTTTGATCCATCGTTTCATAAGGTTTGGGCACATAGTTTGAAGAAGGTTCTTGTGGTTTTTCTGTTGTGCTCACAAAGGGAAATCCTTGATAGACAGGATTCTGCATTCCTTCATCTCTTCCTGGACTAAATGAAGCAGAAGAAGCACCAGCAAAGGAAGTTGTTGGAGGATCAATAAGACTCTTCCTTCTTCCTGGGGCAACAAAGGCATCGCTAGGATTGACCTTACCTTGTTGATTACTCAAACTTTTATCAATCGATTGAATTCGTTGTATAATATCATCAGCATCGAATGAAATAGTATAATTATTTACATCGTGAGTATATTTACTTTCACGACGACTTCTCTTTGGGGGAAGATTCATTGGTTGCTGATGACTTTGATTAAGTTCATCAGTTTTCATAAATGTATCTTCAGCCATTAGATTATTATTAGTGTAGCCCTCTTTTTCTTGGCGAGAAATATCTTCATCCCGTTGATGAAGAGACTGTTGAAAGACAGTATTGAAATGATTCTCCTTCGGATAATTTACTAATCCTGTCTTCTTTTCACTCTGCTGTTTCTGCGAATCATTCTTCTTTCTCCCGACATTACTACTGTACGAATGAAGTGATTCCACGTCACTTTGAGGTTGTTCGTCGTCAAGAGATTGAAAAGGAATTCTATTAGTGGATTTCGTCGCTTTGGTAATGTCAGGGGCAGGACTTGGGGGTTCTATTCGAGGGAAAAGAGCGCTCATTAAATTGCCTGTAAACTTTCCTTCATCGTCAGTACTAGGACGGTCCTCCTTCTTTTTGCCTTGTTTTGGAGGCTTTTCATTTGATTTCGTGGGTTGGGATTGAAGGAATTGTTGCGGCTTTTGTGCTGGCTGTGATTCTATCTGTTTTCCAGAATTTTCTTTTTGTACAGGAATTTCCGACTGCTGACTCAGTTTAGCTCTTAACTCCGACAACGATTCAACAACAGGAACTTTTTCATCTAACTCAGAGTAATTATCTCCTTCTTCACCATCTTCAACACTTTCAGTGTCATCGAGAACTTCATCAAGAATACCTGGATTTGTCGAATATAACGGAGCAAGTCTTTGATCAAACGATAATTGCGTTGAGTGCAGCTCTTGTTCATATTCCTCTAAAGGATTTTGCTGTGTACCTTTTCTTCCTTCTTTTTCTTCAATACTAAGATATTCTTTTGTCTTTTTATGAATTTTCGACAGATTATTCTTCGATTTCTCTAATGCAGTTACAACTTCGGAAAGAATCAGCTTCGATGCCTCAAGACCTTCGGATTCATAAGGATGAAGGTTTCCAATTGTTTGGAAATGATTCAATGACTTAATTATGTATTTTGCTGCTGAAGTTGCCGAATTGAGTCGTCTTGATCCAATATCAGCGTGCGCAAGGTTATCAAAAAGTTTCTCTGTCGATGCTTTCGGTGTCCTCGAGGAATTCATTGGATAAAGTGAAGTAATTGGTGGTGGAGGTGGGTTCACGAAGGATGTTGTCGATTGAGAAGGTACATCACTAACACTATCGATACTCTCTGTGGCAGTGGGAAGATTAGTGTGCACTGGAACAGCTGGAGTTGGTTTCTTTTTGGAAATTACAATCTGCTTTTCCTCATGTGGCCTTTTGTCGATTTGTAAATGCGATTGATGCTGTCGTGCTCTTTCCTGATGAAGCTCTTCTTCCGCCTCTAATAATTGCTGTTGAAGCTGAAGCAACTCATTCTTAGAAATTAATATCACTTCATCTCCTTCTTCTTTAATCTCTTCATCTTCATCAACTTCGAGTGGGCCCATGTATTCCTCATTATGTATTTTAAAGTTGTCGATTTCTTCAAAATTTTCGGGTAAACTTCTCTTTTCAGTGACAAGAGTATTCGAAGAAGATTCGTTGAGAATAGGTTTGCTTGAACTTAAGTACTCATCGCGACTATCAGATGATCGAATCCGGTTCAACGCAGTAGATGAAGTCGATTGAGTAAGCGGTAGGCTCATCAGAGAGGAAGGGCGTGGAATAAGAGGTTGAGGAGGGCTTGGAAGGTCTAGGCTTGTTCTTTCTCTTTCGAATTCACTCTTAATGGGAGGCCTAAGTTGTGAGACTTCTAAATGATGGGGTGGAAGCTGCGGGCGTATCTCTGAGACATTGGAAGGATGTCTTGACGACGGGGTTGAAGAAGGAGTAGAATGAGAAGAGGATGGCACTCTTGACATTGGCTTTGATAAAGATACTCCACTCTCGAAGGTTGCGGTCGCTGAGCTAACAGGAGGTGGTTTTGTTCGTCTAAGAGAAGACGTTGTGGTGGCTGGATTGATTGGTTTACTAAAGTTTTCAGAGGGAATTTGGTCTTCAGCTTGGCGATCAAGAGCAGGATTATAATCGAATGAAATATCAGGAGTATTTTGATAAAGCTCATCGTTGATCTGACGATGAAAAGATATGTGTGAATTGTGTTGAGCTGGTAATATGCTTCCTTTATTATCTATAGGTCGAGAATCTCTTGAAGATAAAGTTGGCCGTCGAATCTTTTCGATTGAAGGTCTGCGGTAGTAAGACTCTAAAGGTTCGGGGTCACTTAACGGAGCTTCTTTTTCTTCACTAAAAGGAGTCATGACATTATTAACAAGTCGTCGATTTCCTTGAGGATAATTATACGGCGTTGAATCTTCATCATCAATAATTTGAGGCTGCTGATGGTGCTGGTAATTAAAGAAAGGCTTTTGGTTGCTATGAATTGAAGCTTCTTCTTCTTCCAATTTGAGCTCCTCTTCATTCTTCTCCTCTTCATAATTGATCTCCTCCTCTTCTTCTGGAGGGTAAGAATCAGTGGGATAATATACTTCCTCAGGTTCCTGCTCCGGTATTATTTTATTGAAATTTTCATGCATGATTGATTTCTTTCGAATCTGATTCGCGTGGAATCTATTGACTAAATTTTCCATACTTTGATAATCTAATTCATTTGACTGAGTAGTAGGCGCTGTAGAAGTGGTATCTTCGAGTAAAATCGGATGGGAGATACTTCTTCGTTTGGATAACGAGACTAAGGCAGGCTCCTCTAGAGAAGGTGAAGGATGATTGATGTTAGTCGCTGTAATTGAACTGGGACGACGAGAGATGCCACTATCTTCTTTCGTTTGACTGTTCAGTTCGGTAGTTCTTCCAGATTCTGATATATTCGAAACAATTGCTTGACCTTCATTCTGCTTCATGAGTCTAATACTCTCTCTTCGGATAATAGCTTTCAGTTCCTCAGTAGATATAGAAGGATTAGAGTCCGCGACTTCTAACGAACCTTTCGGTTCTGATTTGAATTGAAGAGACGAAGGAGGAGCAGTTTCCACTTTATCTTGCTTAAAGCTATTTCGGCGGATAAATTCTCTCAGTTCTTCGATTGGAGCTGGAGTACTACTCATTGAAGGCTTTCTCTGCCCTGGCATGTTCTTATCTTCAACTTTCTTCTCTTCAGATAGAGAATCTTCCACAAATTGCTTCTCTTTCTTCGCTGAAAGTTTTTTCTTCTCTGCTCTCGCAAATTTGAGCCAATGACTCCATTGTTCTGGAGATAAAGTAGAGCGAAATTCTCGAAGTTCCTTTTGCGTACAATTACAAAATAAAGGGAGAGAAAGATCAGAAATCCACTTACTTGAAGCTCATCCTGAGTTAAGGGATCATTTTTGCTGACATTTTTCAATAATAGACTGTATAGCCGCTTCGATAAAACTGTCCCACTGACTGCATCTACTTGCTCTTCTTGCTGCAAAAACTGGCTAGCTTCAGCCAAAGTTCGCAGCATTATATCTGACATCCTCTTATCCTTGCAATTCTTCGTGGAAAAAGTCAGATTCACGGACAAACGACGAGAATAGACACGATCTCGAGATTCCTTGCAATAATAAAAAAACTTAACGGCGAAAACTTTTCCGATGTTTTTCCGAGAAAGAAAAGAGCACAGAATATTTTTGGGCTTTTCTGGGGACGAAATAATGCACATCATTGTTAATTTTTCAAAATCCAAAACATACAATTGATTAGCGCAAAAGTAAGGAATACTCCTCCAATAAAATATATACCCTCTGTTGCTCCATTAGCGTCTGATATCATATCAAAAAGTATGAGAGAATTAACAAAAAATGATAAAAATACAATTATATAGGAAAAAGACCAGGAAGTTCTCGGAATATCTTGTCTCAACCTCTGAGTTATGTCAAATCTTTGATCTGCGTCCATGTTGTCATCCCTTTCCAAAGTTTGCAATTCTATTTCATGACTTGAATCAATTGACAATTCCTCCCAAGCATGATCCCTTCTCGTTTGCATCTTTCGAACAAAATATTCAACAGCTATTTTAAAAAATATTATGAAAGATAGTAAAGGGTAATGAATGCCGTAACAAAGGAGAAGACTAAAGTCAAATATAATATCTGCCATAAAATATCTGCCTTCGAAAATTGCAACTGGTCGATTAGAATCGCGACGATTGAATATTTCTCGCATAAAGGTCTCACATAAATATACCATGGGCATCAAAGAATAATAATAAATCCACAGTGGAAGCTGTGTTATCAAAAATTGGGAGCTGCAAAGATTAAAATACAGAAATGGGAGTGAAAAAGAAGTGTGACGATGGCAGATCTTGCTGTCAGAACCCCGCTCCCACCAATTACACTCCGCTTCACCAATCAGCTGATGTATTTCACTTTTAGAAGAAATTAATTCCTCGAAACACGATTCATCACTGAATAAAGTTGAAATCCAAGGTGTAACCACACTACTCATAAGAAGGAGAACGATCAAATACTCAAACTGTCGCCTTTGCGATATCACATTCTCGGATAACGACTGTAGGTAATAGAAGATCCATACTACGACGTATCGATTCCAAATTATATTATATATGACCATAATAACTTGAATTAAGAGCAGTTTTGGAGTGCTTGCCTTAGTATTAATCAAAGAATTTTGTAATTTGAAGTAAATCTTATTCACAGTAAAAGAGAGAATAAAATTGAGGGAAAAAACTATTAAATAAAAACCAATAACCAAAGAATAATCAACACGGGATGTTAATCTATTCACTCTTCGCATCTGCTGAGAGGTAATTAAATCTGTTAGCGGATAGTTAAACTGAAAACCGAGATTCAAAATGATCCAAACGCTTGCAATAATTCCACCAGGTAAATATCCTCTTAAATATAAAGAACTAACACTCCACTCATAAGTATTTTCATACATTTTATAAGCTTTCGTATACTGTGAAATATGAAAAAAGTAATAGCAAGGTAATAAAGCGAAGATAACAATAACCATGCAAAGAAGTATGCGAAGAGAAAAAAATTGAAGAATTAGATTTACTTTTTGAGAAGTGTCAGAAAAGTTGTAAAGTCGGAATACCCATCCCATAACCGTTAGAAAGGTTGCGATACTTCCTAAGATAAAGTAATAGCAAACAAATCTTAACATTCGCCGACTCTCGGAGACAGAGAAGGAGTCAGGATATCCTCTATGATTAGAGTCCTCTTGTAATAGATTACCTTTAACCAGAGTCACTCTATCTATATCAAGAGAGAATGGAACTGCAGTAAACGAAAATCGATTATTATTCAAATTAAGAGTTGTTGGACCTTTTGATTCAGTGAAAGTCAAATTAGGGAGAATGCCATTAAGCTTATTGTAAGATAAATCTAATTTAGACCATGAAAGCCTCTCAAATGCTCTTGATCAAGTTCCAACGAGAAAATTTCGCGATAAGTTTAATTTAAAGCCGAAAGCAGTCACA
>VFQN01005159.1_pt1 | contig 16290 bp, 21 predicted proteins | sample 3512371 | NCBI WGS metagenome assembly VFQN01 (sample SAMN10412370, study PRJNA504923) | tailings metagenome | isolation source: Replicate 2 from Balatoc abandoned mine | place: Philippines: Itogon, Benguet | collected 2017-08-28 | reverse complement strand
GTGGCCAGCAGCAGGCACATGATGGTGAAGAACATGTACAGCCCCCACTCCAGGAACAGCATGGGCACCCAGGAGCCGGCGCCCAGGTGGACCTTCTTGTGGAAAGTGTTGCAGAAGGTGTTCCACACCAGCAGCAGGATCATGACGTTGCCGACCTTGCCAAAGTTGATCTTCTCCTGCGCCTTCTTGACGTGGTCGGGAAAGAAGTACGACACAACTTGGCCAACCACCAACGGCGCGATGATGGTGATGGCGAGCTGCTTGATGACGTCAGAGTACGGCGCCTGGCCCGACTTGCCCAGGTACAGGTACAGCCAGGCGGGGGAGATGAAGATGCCGATGATGTTGCCTGAGGGAAGCGGCGGGTGTGGGGCAGAATGGGTACAGGGTGCAGGCGGCGGTGCGTGGCTGTGACGGTGGCGTGGAAGGACACGGAGTTATGTGCGTTGCATTCGCTGTACCACTGCGAGGAGTTGACAGCCGCAGCGGGCTGTTGCGCGAAGAGATGGGAGCTGTGCGACCACAGCGCCTCCAAGGCCGTAGAGGCCCCTCCCCTGCTCCAACAAACCCCCACACACGGGCTGTCACTAACCGATCACAGCGTTGATGAGGGCAGCGGCTTCATTTCCTCCCGCCTGCTTAGTAAAGACGACGTTGGTGGAAATGGTTGTCGGCATAGCCATCGCCACCACCAGACCGCTGACTAAGTCGTCGTCCATGGGAGACCGGTCCAGCCCCCGTGATATCCCGTAGCCTATGGCTGGGGTCAGCACCAGGCTCACGGTCTGGATGAACAGGTGGAAGTGGAGTCGCGTGGCGGCAGTCAGAAGCGCCCGAGTCTTAAGGGACAGACCGGAGAGGAAGAAGATGACGATTACCGCGCCATACTTCACAGACCATTGTGCGGCAATCCAGCCCCCGTTGCGCCCAAAGTCAGGGACTGCCGCCGCAAAGCCGATAGCGAAGCCCAGGGCAAGAATGAACCAGTGCTCGCACGCCAGGTCCCAGATGAACAACAGCGTACGCTTCCACCAGGGGCTTGGTGGAGGGCCCGGCGATGCTGCCCCGCCATTCAAGGGCTCCCGTTGCCCTGCACCCGCTTCTGTCATGGCGCCGGCGTTTAACTGCCAAGCTGCTTGTGAGTGTCAGCTGGAATGTGAGGGTAAAACAAAAGTAGGTAAGCGTTGCTGTTACAGCAAGCCAGAATAAGGCTTGGTTAGTGCTGGTATTTGATATGGCTTTCCGTGGGCGTGCTGCTATGCTGCGGGGTGTCATGGGCGTACGTAATGGGAGGCCACGCTATACTGGCCTGGCAGCCAAGCTCGAAACTTGCCATACTGCACAACATTCCATTTCTTTGTCACAGTCAACAACTTTGAGTCTAATCGTGCGCAACGCTTCGGGCGTGACTGCTTTTGGTGTCGAGCAGCTGACAGAGTCTTGGACTTGTACCGTGAAGAGGAGAGCTTCGTCGCGTTTTGCGGAAGGAACAGGTTGGTGTACTGCGGCCGCAGAGCTTGGAAGCCGCCTCTCATGGCTGGAGTGGAGAAGTTGCGCACAACGGCCCACGCCTAACCCGCTGAACTCCACTTTATCCTTTTAGGTATGTCATATTCGGCGGCAGTGCCTTACGGCGCGGCTGCGGCGCCTGGTTGGGGTCAAGCCTCAAGTACAGACCCATACGCGGCCTATGCACAGCAGCAGTACTACGCTGCGTATGGGTATCCAGGCTATGATTATTCTTCGTACTATCAGCAACAGGCGCAGGCACCAGGACAGTATCCTGCTACCGCGTTAGGCGCAGATGCAAATCTGAAAGAGCAGGCGCCAGTGCCGCCTGCGTCCTCAGATGCTGCGCCTCCACCTCCTCCTCCCTCTGGTGATTCGGCTCCTGCACCGCCGGGATCTCCGGCCCCGCCTGGAACCTCAACGGCTTCATCCTCGGACCGCATTGCTGCTCCTCCCCCTCCGCCAGACGCGCCTCCACCTCCGCCCGGGACCGCGGTTCCGCACTCAAGTAGCCAGCCAGCAGCATCCGTGAGCCAACCGGTGGCAACGGCGCCTGCCGCAGACCCGGCGTCCGGAAGCTACGATGCAGCTTACGCGCAGTGGTACGCCCAGGCCTACGGAACCGGGTACCCCGGCTACAGCTATCCAGGATACGATCCGCAGCAGAATGCCTACTGGCAGGCCCAGCAGGCGAACGCCTACCCTGCCTACGGTGCTCCCTACGGGCAGCCGCAGCTGCCTCGGCCGGTGCCCGGGCCAACACCGCCAAAGGGTAACCCGCCTCCTCATGCCTCCGCCTCAAAGCCCGCGCCGCCATCCGGTGTTCCGCCTCTCACCTCCGCTGTCCCCAACGGGAGCTCCAGCGGCTTGTTTGACTCCTTCAACGCCCAGCCGCCTCCCCCAAGCCTGTACCCTCACCAGCCGCACTACGACGTCGGGCGCAATGGCAGCCACGGCCTTACAGGCGCCAACACCATCCCCATCGGCCCTCGCCCGCCTCCCGGTGACCCGCCGGCCGGGTCGGCTGACCCAACTCACGCCGGAGGCAGCAAGTTCCGTGGACCGACCATCATCCGCCCGCAGATGCCAGGCGTAACCCGCGCAAACGCCGCTCCCGCTTATATTGCCGTGGGCAGCTCCACGGCCGGTATGTCCTCCTCCATCCCGTCCATCGCCGCCGAGGTGGCTGCTGCTGCAGCTGCGGCTGCGGCCGCGGCTAAGGCCGCGCAGCACAAGCAGCAGCCGTCATCCGCAGACGCCAATAAGTGGCCGCCCAGCTTCGCCGCCTGGGTCACGCGCTGCTTCAACACAGCGCGCCTGCGGAGCGTGCCGGACGCTGAGCTGAACAAAAAGCTCATGTCGTACTTAGAGGAGGTCAAGTCCCAGGGCCGGTTGTGGACCACTGACTGGGACACGCACCCCGTAATGCTGCCGGACGGGCCGATGGGCGGTCGGGGCGAGGCAGCCAGCGGGCCCCTGTCGCCCAGCGGGCCGCAGGGGCGCAAGCGCAGCCGCTGGGGCGATCCTCCTGAGCAGGAGCGGGGTCGGGAACAGTACCGGAGCGAGCGGACGCAGGATGCAGACACGGACGAGGAGGATTACGGGCAGTACGATAGGCACGGGCAGCATCATGGCCGTAAGGGCGCGGGAGCATTGTCGCCGCGCGACCAGCTCTACAACCAGCCGATGAGCAACCGCAAGCGGAAGAAGCTGCTGGCGCTGGAGGCGAGGCAGCAGCAGCGGGGAGGGGGCCGGAGTGCGGAGGACGCGCGTCGCGCGCAGCGCGCCGGTCGCTTCGGCGACGGCCGTGCTGCAGGCGCTGCGCGATATGGTTACGGCTCGGACGACAGCGACATGGCATGCGACGACGACGATGACGAGGAGGCCACCGCGCGTCGCTTCGGCGGCATCGTCGTCGGCACATGCCAGAAGCTGGAGAAGTCCTACTTCCGCCTGACCAGCCAGCCCGACCCCGCGAGCGTGCGACCAGAGCCTGTCCTCGATTGTGCGCTCCAGCGGTTGGTTGGCATGATTGCGCGGGGCGAGGCAACGTACTTTTACGCGCTTGACCAGTTCAAGGGCATGCGTCAGGACTGCACTGTGCAGCACCTCCGCAACGCGCTCGCGGTCCGCGTGTACGAGGCGCACGCCCGCAGCAGCCTGGAGTACGGCGACACGGCGGAGTTCAACCAGTGCCAGGCGCGGCTGGGTCACCTGTACGCGGAGGGGCAGCCGGGCTGCCTTGCCGAGTTCACGGCGTACCGGCTGCTGTACGAGACGGTGCACTGCGCGGCCAGCAGCGGCAGCGCCTCCAGCGGCAGCAGCATGGCGCGCGCGCTGCTGCACACCATGCGCACCGTGCCGCGGGAGCTGGCGGGGACGCCCGAGATCCGCCACGCGCTGCAGGTGGGAGGGGCGCTGGGTGTTGGTGGGTTCCGGGTACGGCGAAGGTCGGTCATGGAATGTCTTCTTGGCCGTCAAATGAATTATGCTACTCCTGCGGTGTCTATATATCAGCTTGTTCCTACAGCCCACGTTTGCAGCCGTGGAGTATCGGAGTGCTATCGCCCAATGTTTGCCGCAACGCCCCTCTGTCCCTGACCCACCCCCAGGTCCGCGAGGCCGTCATGACGCACAACTACGCCGCGTTCTTCCGCCTGTACGCCACCGCGCCGCACCTGGGCCGCGCCATCATGGACGTGGTGGCGGAGAACGTGCGGTGGCAGGGCCTGAACGCCTTCGTCAAGGCGTGCGACCTGCCCGTGCCCGTGCCCGCCCTGGCGGCCATGCTGGGCTTCACGCCGCGGCCCGCAAGCGCCCCGCAGGCGCCTGACACGCCCAAGGCGGGGCCCGCCGGTGACGGGGCAGACGCCCAGGCGGAGGCGGCAGCGGGTGCTGGGGATGGTGCTGGTGCTGGCGCCAGGGATGTGAAGGCGCCGTTGCCAGGCTGCCAGGAGGTGCACCTTTCGGGCGAAGCCGCGGCGGCGGAGAGCGAGCAGGCCGGCGTGGAGGCGTGCGCGCAGTGGCTGAGGGACCACGGAGCTGCGGTGGTGGACAAGGGTGAGTGGGCGGGGCGGGGGAGCGCGGGCGGTGTAAGATCTTTAGCCTGATCATGCCAGCGTGGCAGTGGGTCAGCATGTATTAAAGGAGGAAGCGATTTACGTGACCTTTCCGCTTGGCAATTTGTTTTGCCTCGCATTCTTGCCACTCCGTCGAAGTACTCGCATCCATCGCCGCTGGTGCTTCCTTTCTTCCCTTTCTGATTGTACCCCCCACCTTGACATGTTGTGCTGCCAGGTGGCGAGCTGCAGCTGGACTGCAAGGGTTCCCGTGGCAAGCTGTTCATCCCCGAGGTGCCCGCCAAGGTGGCGCACGGGGACGAGAACCTGAGCCTCACCGACTTCCTGTCGCGCGCAAAGGCCACCTTTGCGGAGGGCGGCCCGCACTAGCCGCCGCGGGACCGCTGGCTGTCCCGCCTTCCTCGCTCAGCAAGCGGCTCGGGGCGCGTGGCTGCACCGGCGCGTGGGAGGATGCGCCCGCACGGGTTTCTTTGTGTCTTACGCGTGTTTATTGCGGGGCCAACGGTATAAGTCTGTTCCGCTGTAGCCGGCAGGAGGCAGCTGGGTGCCAGGGCGGCCGGGGGCAGCTACTGAGGCACTGGCGGCCGGCGCTTTCGCAGCTGCCGCTGGGCGCAAGTGCTTCGCGCCGCTAGGCCGCGCGTTGCCCTTGTGCCTGGCGGCAGCTCTGGGCGTTAACTTAAATGGCGGCCTGTGGGGGAATGGTCTTCGGGAGGAGCGGCGCCCGCCTCGTCTGCCAATAGTCTTGTATCTTCGCAGGTGCGCGCCTTCCAGCCTGGAGCTGCTCGCTCCTGCTGCAACGGTGCTGGCCCATGCAACGACTTGGCGCCCTGGGGAGCTGGGCTCTGGCGGTGCGTGCAGCGGCGTGCCGGCGCTTCGGCGTCGACTGATGGAGCGGCAGCGCTGGCGGAGCCGCAGTGCTGGCGGGGAGGGAGCTGGCAGTTCTGTTGGCCCACGCGGAGCCCAACGCTGCTCTTCGTGGTCGTCCGCCGTCGTCGCCTCGTCTCAGTACGATGCTGTCGTACATCAGGTTGGCGGCTGCGGGCTTGGCGGCGGTGCCGGGATAACAGGCTTGGTACGGCGATGCGCTCCTGGGTCTCGTCTACTGTCGTGGTCTTCCATCGATCCGCCTTCCTAGGCTGCGGCATAACAACTCCCTGGTCGCCCCTTGCACGGCGGCGCTGCAGTCCAACCCGGTGCTTGTCGTCAGAGCGCAGCGCACATTGCAGAAGTCAGCTTACATCAGGCGCCTATACCATCCGCATCCACCCTCCTCCGCCCTCCTCCGGCTAACCCATCCCTTACCACAACTGACATGCTACGCGACCTTGGCACACCGCCTGGTCAGTCGTCGCCACCCCACGTCTTCGAAGCGATTACCGTGCGGCACCCCGCCAGGCGCAGCATTAGAACTAGTACACACAGGTAACGCACTTTGTATTGTTGTCGCACTGCACTACGCGCGCTAGTCCAGCAGCAGACAGCTGCATCGCCACCCGAGAGGAGGACAGCAGCTGGCGGGTGGCGAGGGCAGCTATTGGCACGGCGGCTGGAACCAAGGGACCTCGGGTGCTGGGCCGCCAAGGACCCTGTGCCCCCTGCTCGTTCCTTGTCCGCGGGGGCGCGGTACTGAACTCGCCCTGGCGTCAGCTCAAGATAAAGAGCTGCCAGCGGAGGGTGGCGACCGTCCACATCGACGTCGCTGAGCTACGTCGTCTTGGGGAGTCATCCGCACCACTGGCGCAAGTATGTGGGAAGTCGAGGTCTTGTTGGTGGGGTGTTGGCATGCATGAGCGCGATGCATAGTGTGAGGTCATTGTTTGCCATTGTTGGTTGGCCAAGGTCCGTACGTGCTGTGTGGTTTAACAGTTACTTGGAGTTGGTCCGCTGATGGGAGAGCCGGTAGGGTAGTGGTAGCGGGTGTCAAGCAGGCGCTGGGGTGGAGGCACTTGTGTTAAGAGTTCCGTTTCCCGAGCAGATATGTGTTAGTTCTATTGCAGGTGGTAGCGGTAGAGAATGGGCAACGGGTAGTAACGGGCAACGGGTAGTAAGCAGTACTGCAGGAACGGTTTGCACCTCCGTCCGGTCTAGGCAAGCGCTGACATAGTGGCGCTCGCGTGGTGGCTGGCGCTGCATGGATACCAACCATGGTGCACTGTCGCATATACCTAGGGTGCTCATGGGCATAATGATGTCGGCATCCGTGCCTGAAGCACAGGCAGTGCACGTGGCATTTTGACACATGTGAGTCGTTCCAAGGGTTGGTCGGTGTGAGACTTGACAAGTTACATGCGTTGGAGCACGTACATGGTACCTGTGCCACAGCAATACCGTTGTTGGGCTTGCAAGAATGTGATGATCGTCATATATGTCAACCTGCCTTGCCACTCATATGGTACTCCAGCACAGCGGAGCAGCCAGTGTCCAGGCGGGAGGAACCAGAAACGCAATCCTTCTCTGTCGGCTAGTTCAGCTTGCGCTGCGTGGATCATGTGCGCTCGCCATGGATCTGCTTTGCACGTACGTATACCGAAATTCAAAACCTCCGCAACACGCACTTTACAGCCGTTTTGACTCACAGGCTTCTAGGTGCCACGTACCGTGTTGTAATTGCGTTGGTTGCTACGGTTGGACCTCACGTACAGGGGAGGTGCGCTGGCAGATCAGTCATCTACTCGCCGTGCGCAGCACTTCAGGCCCGAATGTTGGCAGTCGCCAGCTCCAGCCAGCCACTACCATATGCCACTTGCACAGAATGCATGGGCTGGACACGCAGGGCCGACGCGTAGTCATCCCCGACTTCCAAGCCTTCCAACTGGACCTCTTGAACTACGGTACTGTCATGTCATTGAGGCAGCGAACTGTTGCTGTGGCTGACGCCCGTAGTAACCCTGCATCGCACATTGCCTCACGGCACTGGCCGCCGGTGGGGCCAGGGGCCTAGGTGGGGCAGCGCAGGCACGCGTGTCGGGACCGGCGCCGGGCCCAAAACGCGCCGGTTACAACCTGTTACAACCCTGAGCTGTGCCTGCGTAAGCAATGTGATAAATAGCTGCTGAAGCGGTGGTCCTATTTTGGATCACTGTGTGTGACAACGCCAGTGCACGCCCATTCATGCAACTGCATGCGTCTGCATGCAACTCTGCAGATAAGGTGTAGGGTAGGATGCGCAGGGGCGCAGGAAGCACGCCATTGTAGTGTTATGTCAATTCACGCGATGACCCAACACTTACATCTTCGTTGCAAGGGTTTGTACTGTTGTGCGGGTGAAGCCTTGCCTTGCCTCATGCAGCGGTCTCGTCACGCCTCCCCCTCCCCCCCGGCCCCTCCACGCGTCCTCCAGGGCCCTCCCGGGCCTCCCCGCACCCCGCACGGCCCTGCCCACCCTTAACTTACTCCGCGTAACGACAGCGACCCTTACCCGGTACCCTACATCATAAAATAAAATATTCCAGTAGGATTGAGAATGATTCATCTTGGTTGAGGCACTGGCCTACTTCGAGTCTTCGACTCCTCGCGGTACCGAACCGTGATGCTCCAGAACCACAGCCCAGCGATCTAGAAAGCTGCTAGGCAGGGCCATTGAAGGGTACTGACGTAATACTCGTCTTGAGACTCGTCAGCCACAAGGCACATACCTTGCTGTTTGCGTCTGTGCCAACGGCATGCATAGCCAGCGGACACTCCTGACTTGCTCTACCCCAGTGTCCTACCCCCAAATGCCCGCAAACCCTCCACACAAGATAAAAGGGACAGATCGTACGTGGTAGTTTGCACGCCGTGCGGCGTTTAGACAGCTCATGCGGTCATCCGCGCTCAAGCTTATGGCGCGCCGGTGGACATGTTGCCCTGGTGCCAACCGCCCACAACGGTGCACCCGCAAAATTCCCGCATTCACGCACTCGCAACACTCTACTTCGACAGCGCAGTGTCCATCAACGCACCCAAGCAGACGATTCAAACCACACAACAGCTCCTCTCCAGACTCCAGTCCGTCTCCACTCTTGCCAAAGCTACCTGCTCTGCCGCTCACCGCGCCTTCCTCTCCACAGAATTTTCGCAATCGCACCGCACGTCAACCTTGGCCACAAGGTAACCAATAAAATCCCACGCCACCCGCCGTACACGCCCTCCGTCCTTTTATCACGCAAGCGGAGCAGTCCCATCGTATCGTTATCATTCGTCAGGCCTACGCTGCCCAGGCCGCCACAGCCACCAAACCCGCCTCGCCGGACACCGACACGCGCACGGTCACGACATGCTGCACACCCCTCTTCCGACTCCGACCACGTGCCCTTGGCGTGCGTGGCTGCCTCCATTGCACCCGAACAGAGGGAGTGGGGCGCGCACTACGAATGGACCCACACTGCCACGCCCACCGAGCGGCCCCTCACAACCCCTCCTCTCCTCGCAACCCATCCTGTCTTACGGCGGCGCCTCTTGCTTCCCCGTTCCGTCACTTCGCCATTCCGCGGTCGGCGGGCACCACCTTCCCACGACGGAGGGCAGACGCACCTCGCCCCCTCGGCCGCCTCCACCATACGTTCACGGAAAGCGGGGTCTAGGGCAAGGACGGCACCTGTGACCCTTGGACCTGCTGTGAGCACGCACGCCCGCACCACGCACGCCCTCACGACGCCGCGCACGTGGTCTTGGCCTCCTCGGCGGCCTGCACCAGGTCGGGGTGCAGCGCGGTGCAGTAGGCGTCGATCTCCCGGCGGATGGCTCCGCTGTCGGCCAGACCCGACAGCAGGTGCCCCGGGATGCCCGACTCGCCGCGCGCCGCCCCCATGACCGCGCCCAGCGCCGCCCCGCGGTGGCAGTTCTCGCCGCCCACGTTGGTGTTGGCCAGCACGGCCTTCTCGAACGAGTCTGCGGTGCACAGGCAAGGCAGGAGGTGGCCTGGTGGTGGTGTGGCGTGTTTGGCGCATGATGGTCCTATGTAGGTCAACATGAGGGGCAGTGCTGGACGGCCCCACAAGGCTGTGACCCTGCCCGGGGAAGGCGCTGCGTTGACCTGTACCCGGTCAAGGCGCCCTAAAACCCCTCCTGCAAAGTAACAAGCCATGCGCACGCAGTCCGGCTGCCGGCTCCTGCATACCACGCCGTCCAACAACCTGATCCCGCCCGACTACCCAACATCACCCAAGCACCGTCTCCCAACACTCTGCCGATGTGCTCCCGTCCCACCTGCGTACTTGTAGGCCAGGTAGAGCATGGAGGGGAAGCTGTCCTCGATGTAGCAGGCGGAGCCGAAGGTGGAGTGCACGATGCGGATGTCGTCGTACGGCACCAGCTGGGACAGGTCCACGCGCATGCGGCCGGCCAGCGCCTGGCCGAGTTGCAGGGAGGACAAGGTGGGGTCGAGCTGAGAAAAAACCCGTCAGGTTGGGCTCAATGGGAACAGCTGTGCGGAACGCGGGCGCTCACGGTACTTCGTGTACAAATCAGTATCGCATTGCGTTGAGTTGCGTGTTTGGACCTCGCCCACATGGCCCAGCATGTCCCTAACCCGTTTGGGCTGGGCACGGCCCTGCTTAGCCCGGCCCTGGCCTCTCCTCTTACAAGGAAAGTCGCTTGGCGCATCCGCACGTTGGTGCAACAACAGTGCTGACTCATGCCCTATGTCCAGCTCTTCAGCACGCCGCCCCCTTCCCCGCCTTAACTTCCCCCCGCGAGAGTTGTTACCCACCTGCGTGGCGGTGCGCAGGTCGGTGCCAGTGACCAGGTTGTGGAGCAGCTCCGCGTATTGCTGTGGGTTAGCGAGTGGGTTAGCGGGAGAGGGGCGACGCGTCAGGGGTGCGCAGGGCGGGCAATGCACCACACGGCATGGCCCGGCAAGCCGACTGCTACGACGCAAGCGCAGCCCCCGTGCATCAGTGCTACTGGGGTGCTGGCGCCTTACCACCACCACCACCACCACCACCACCACCACCATCGACGCACGCGCAGCTCAGGCAAGTTGGATCCCTGCTAGGACCGCCAGTGTTGCTGTGGCAACGGCGCCATGCACCCACGACCAGCACCACCACCAAGCCGCCACACCCGCACACACAGACTCCATGACACAGACTCCATGACGCCGTCCATCGCCCCTTCGCCTGCTGCATCCACCTAAACCCCACAACACGCACCTCGGTACGCCCCGCCAGCACCACCGCCACTAAACACACACCCGCTCACGCCACACACCCTGAGGCGCCGCCGCCGCAGCTAGGTGTAACCCACATGCCCCTCACCTCCGCGTACCCCGCCAGCTTGCGGCTGTCGTGCGTGGTGGCCAGGTGGCTCAGCGCGCGCTGCTTGGCGCCCGCCACGCCGTCGCCGAGGGAGGCCAGGATGACGGGGGGCAGCATCTGCGGTGGCAGGGGCAGGGGCAGGGGCAGGGTTGGCAGCCGTGGAGAAACAGCTGCAGCGTGGGCGGGTCGCCGTGCCGGTGCGCGCGCGCTTTTGAAGGCCTCTGTCCTGTCCCTACACCAGCAGCACGCCGTCATAAAACGCTTCAAACAGGGCAACAGGGCTACTGGCTAACCGCCACCGCGGTGCAGGCCGCCGCATGCCGCACCCCACACGCGGCCGCCCCTCACCACCCTCACCACCCTCACCACGAAGCCGCCGATCTGCGCCGTGTTGTGTCCCTCGGTGCCCAGCGCGCAGCGCTCGGGGGGCACCCCGGCCGCCCAGTTGCGGAAGAAGTCGCGGTGGAAGGACTCGGCGTAGGTGTCGTTGTGGGAGCCTGCGGGGCAGCCGGGGGGGAGGGGGTGTGGAGCGGGAGGAAGCCGTGCAAGGCGTCAGGGGGCCGGCTGGGGGAGCAGATGAGGGGGTGCCGATGCGGTTACAAGGATGTGTCAGCGGAAGGGGAGAAGCTGCACATGCCGGTGCCTGTCTGCCGGCGCTTCCGCGACTTGCACATGTGGAGTGCCTCCACGAACACAAACCCAGGTCGACGCCCCGTTTCGCCCGGACCCCCTGGCAATGCCCTCCAGAGTTGCGTGCCTGCCGGGTGTGCCGGTCTTCCTCCATTTGGCATTGCCTGTCAGCGGACATGATGTCCGCACGCCACGCCTAGCACCTCAGCCCACACCCGAAACCCAACACCCAAACCCAAGCCCACTCCAAGACTGGGCACAGCCCCAGCCCCCAGCCCCCAGCCGCCAGCCCCCAGTCCCCAGCCGCAGGCAGCAGCCCCACCCACCGGGCGTGGTCATGAACTTGACGTACTCCTGCAGCCAGGACGTGGCGTTGTACCTGCAGGGGGGAGCCAGGGAGCGCCGTACCCGTGCACATACGCGATGCTGCGTGCCCATCCTGTTGAACAGCAAGTGGTGCTGCAAGGCACACCCGTGGGCACTGCATATACACAGCCCTCGCTTGTACGAGCAGGGCGAGGTGGAGGTGGAGGTGGAGGGGCGCTTGGCCTATCATCCTCTGCAGCGGAACGCACGCCCTACGCTACAAGCTGCACAACACGAGCACGCTACCGCACCAGCATGCCGCGCTAAGCCGCCCCAAGGCCCCCAACGCCGACCCACCCTCCGTCCCGCGCCAGGGTCCGCACCACCAGCCGGGCGCAGATGGCGTTGAGCGTGTTCTCGCCGGCCTGGGGTGGGGGACGTGGCGCGGGCAAGTCAGGGCAGGCGCGCACCAGGCTGCAGCTGTGGCCGGAAGCTGAGACCGTGCGCGTATGGGAAAAGCCATGCAGGGGGTCGATCAGTACCAGCGGCATACCGGTACATGCGAATCGGTGGGCTAGGCCCGCCCCCACCTTCATCCCCTGGTGGTAGTGCACGCCGCTCTTGCCCCAGAAGTCGTGCTTGCCGTGGTTGATCACGTCGCCTGGGGGCGGGGGAACAGGGGGCAGGGTTGGATGAAGGGCCCGCTGGTGTTGATGCATGGAGCAGTGCGGGCCGGTCAGGTCCTGCAGGCCACCACACGGAGGCCGCGTCCGTGCACGGGCCTCGGGTGTACCGAGCGCTGGTCGCGTGAATGCAGGGAACAGGCTGAGGGTTACCCATCACAACAGCAACTGCCATGCGTACACATCGGTCCTGGGGCTTGGAACTGCGGGCAGCTGCAGGCCTGCCAGCCCCGTTGCCGCAGCTTCCCTGAGCCCGCGGGGGTTGCCACTACCGGTAGGCACCAGTACGGCCAGTGCCCCCTGCACATGGCACGCCGACAGCTGCGCCTCGACGTTCGCAGTTCGGCTCACCGATGATGCGGCCGGCCTGGCCACCCCGTCCGTGGCCGCCCGTGTTGCTGACGCTCATGATGGAGGAGGGGTGGCGCGCCTTGGGTGCGCGGTAGTCGGTGATGCCGCCGAAGTCGCGCACGATGTCGTTGGGGTTGTAGTACCAGTGCACCGGCATGGACAGCGCGTCGGCGATGAAGATGCCTGCGGCAGGGGTAGGTGCACATGGGGCATGCCAGGTGCACGCCATGTGGATGCCATGTGCGCGGGTGTGGACGCCATGGCGGCTATGGTCTGCCGACGCTGAGCCTGTCTGGACTGGCCGAAGGGCCCCAACACACCGCAACCGACCAGTCCACAGACAGCAGCAATGCAGCATCACTATTTGATGTCATGCCACAACACATTTTGCACCCTTGCGCTTCTGGACGCGGCGGAACCTGTCCGGCTCCGCGCAACAGGCATCCATGCCCGTGCCCCTGACACGTGTCGACCGAGGCCCAGCGGGCTACGCCACAAACCGTCCAGTCCGCAAGCAGCAGTAAAGCAACCTAGTTGCAGCAAATCTCGTGCACCCGCGCTCCTGGACACGGGGTATGTGCAATGGTCAAGCGTCTAGGCGCCACATCCTACGCTGATAACTGGCCAATAACATATACATAAATGCAATCCACTTTGTAAACCCCACGCCACGCGGTGCTCCGCAACGCAGAAGCCGAAAGGAGAGGCTGCCATCGTGCCATGCAACCGACGCACCCCATAGAGCGCCGCGGATTCGGTCCAGTGCTGCCACCTTATCCATGCTGGCAGTTGCGGGGCTACTGGATATTCCGGTGCTTGCAAGTGCTGTGAGCGGGCGCCTGGGAAGCGTCGGTGTCGCCCGGCGTTGGTTAGCGGCGCGTGGTGCAGCAGAGCGCGAGGTCTTGGACGCGATCATGACAGCAATACGACTGTGACCTGGGTTAATGTATAGATGTGCGAATGCTTCCGTGTCCGGAAGGCGTAGGCGTGGCGTAATGGTTGGCAGAGGGTGGCATCAGCTACCTGGCCTACCCTGATCAGACCTGGCCAGGGGAAACCAAGCCTCCGCTTCTGTCACTCGCACTCTCATGGTTTGTACTCACCCTCACAGCTGCACTCTGCCCCCATTCCGTGACCAACTCTGCCTCAAAAACAGCAGGTATCACTCGGCCCAGGGGCTCGGACAGGAAAATGTGCAGAAACCGGCGCAGGCACAACCTGCCAGGGGCCGGAGGACCCCCAGGAGTTCTTGGCTTTCCTCCCCCTGAATGTCGTACAGCGCTTGCCGTACTGTGCTATACGGTAGATGCCATACGCTCACTTGAGGGCAGTGGACGGGTGTTCCGGTAACTGGTGCTGATGTCAGCGGGAGTAAGGGCCCTGGCTAGGCAGCGGTATAGCGTATGGTGCCCTACACCTGCTGCACCTCGGAAAAAAACGGTCGGCACGGATGAAGGCCGGATGGACGGTGCCCCTTTATTCTCCCAACACACGTCGTAGAAGGTCTGCGGGGTGCAAGGGGCCGGCTGGCCGGGGCAGCACGTGGGGCGGAGGACTCGAGGTTCACAGGCGGTACACCAGGGGAGCTCCCCTGGACTGCACTACGAGGGCGGCTGGCTTTCCGGGCACACTTTGTCTGGTGGTTGATGGCTATGGAGGGCGTGCATTGGCGCAGATTGGCGGTACCGTACGGCAGGGCAGCTAAATGGCAGTTGGCGCCTTGCCGCAGCTTGGACTTGGTCAGCCCCTGGTTCTTGCCACCCCCTGGTTGGCAGGCTGGCGCGCCAGTCGTGTGGCTGCACTGGCTAGCAACATGGTGTCAGGGTGTTATAAGGAGGAGCCACCTGGCATGGCCTGCACTGGGCGCGCAACAGCATATCTACGCACCTGTAGAACTTGGTTGTGCTTGGATGAGCGCAGCGTACGGCGCAGCGGCAGCGTGAGCTCCATAGCCCGGTCGTCCCCAGGACAGCAGGAGAGAACAGCCGTGTTTTGCGATAAAACTTTCCTGAAGGCACTCAAGAAGTATAACGGTGTGCTGACATGCATACTTTGAGGGCGCCGACGGCAAACCGACATGCACTGTGGGGCGTGACCCTCTACCCAAAAGCCACTATCCGCTTGTTGTCGCGACCCAATTTAACCCAGTGTCATTTTAGGGTACGAAGCAAAGATGGTAACCAGCCGTCCTCTGCGAAGCGACGGAGGCAGCTTGCTGGCGTTCCGTTACCGAAACACGACGACGAGGCTGACCAGCGGACTCTGCGAGACGTCAAGGGCGAGACATCAGAACAAATTACAGCTGATTGCACATACGTGGGGGTACTAAGCGGTAGTGGAGCTCGACTGTGTCGAGACGGCATGCGGAGCACGTTTCCCGACAACTGGTTCTGCGCAACTGGTTCTGCGCAACTGGTTCCCGACAAGCCCGTGCCTGCGAGCTTCCTTATTTGGTCTCCAGAGTGCTGCAGCTTTACGCCTGCAACGGCGCATCTTGTCGCCACCTCGCGGCACGGCCACCAGCTGCAGGGGCCCATCACCTGGCGGACTGGCGGGCACCAACAGCGGCTGAGCGATGCGCTTGGCGTTCAGAAAGCGCCAAAGTTAACGCAGCAGAAGACAACACGGCAGGTGGAGGAGGGGCAGTCGCTGGTCCACACGCGGCTGGGCTGCGGCTGGGCTGTGCTTGCGCCGTTGGACCCCACCCCGAGCTCTGCTTCCCCATCTGCCCCCAGCAGCGCCCAACCCACAATCAACGGCCCCCAAACCACCACCTCCCAGGCCGGCCGTACACCCCCCACACCTGTAGCAGTTACCGCCGACCCCTCCACTCCTAGCCGGCAACACCGCACCTACCGTCTGGACCCCGGCTCCCCGCGCCCTCCCCGGCTGCCCCACGAGGTCTCTCTGCGTGTGGGCCCTGCGCCCGAGGGCGGCAGCAGCAGCAGCAGCAGCGTGACGCTGACCGCACCCCATGACACCGTCATGGCCCTGTGGCCGCGGCTGGCGGCGCAGCGGGAGGCGGAGTCCGGGCCCGGGTCGCCGCCGGGGCGTGGCGGTCGGGACGGCGGGGGTGCTGGCGGCAGCTGGGGGCCCATGCAGCTTGAGGAAGTGTGGTACGTGGTGGAGGAGGGGCGTGGGGGCAGGGACGTGGGGCATAAGAGGCAGGAGGAGAGGGAGGGTGGAGGGGTGGCGGCTGCTGGTGGAGCAGCAGTGGGTGGTGGGGCAGGGGCGGGGGCAGGGGCAGGGGCGAGGCTGTCGCGGTCGGCAGTGCGCTCTACGGTGGTGTTCCTGGTGGAGGAGGGCCAGGGACCTGACTGCAGCCAAGGTGCGGCGGCGGGGGCATGCAAGGGACTGGGGGACGGAGGGAACGGTGGGAGCGGGGCAGAGGAGGAGGCGCAGGGCAGCGGCAGGGAGCGCAGCGTCGGCACCGTTGCCCCCGGAGCCGTGCAGTGGCAGCTGGTGGTAGACCCCACCTCGGGGCTGCTGGAGGCG
>VFQN01005158.1_pt1 | contig 16292 bp, 15 predicted proteins | sample 3512371 | NCBI WGS metagenome assembly VFQN01 (sample SAMN10412370, study PRJNA504923) | tailings metagenome | isolation source: Replicate 2 from Balatoc abandoned mine | place: Philippines: Itogon, Benguet | collected 2017-08-28 | reverse complement strand
CGATCGTCTGGGGGCCGTCGGTGGTGAACGGCACGATGGCGTCGTCCACCGTGACCACGGCGATCGTGATGTCCTCAGGCTGAGGGTTGCGGACGAGCACCCGGATCTCCCCGGGGTGGAACTCGACCCGGCGGATCTCCACCTCATCGACCGGCGGTGGGTTGGTGCCGACCAGGTCGGTGATCGAGCTGCCCGACGAGACATAGCCCGCCGCGACCCCGATCAGCAGGAGGATCGGCAGGAGGGCCAGCAGGCGGGCGCCCCAACCCCCGCCGCGCGGCCGGGCGACCGAGTCGGTGCCCATCAGTCGTCGCTCACGTCGAAGAAACCCATCCAGCCGAGGTCGGTGAACTCGGACTGGTGGGCGTGGAACATGAAGCGGCCGGCGTTGTGCCAGTCGATCTCGATGATGCCGCGCTCACCCTGGCACTGCATGATCGTGTCGGTGTACTCGAAGTGGTCGGTGCTGCCGGTGGGGTAGTAGCGGAAGAACTCCCCGTGCAGGTGGAACGAGTTGATCAGGTCGAACTCGGTGAGGTTGGCGAGGTAGATCCGAAGGGTCTCGGACCGCTTCGCCCGGATCGGGTACTTCGCGTAGTAGAACGCCTTGCCGTTGACCGAGTAGAAGTTGTTCTCGCCGTCTCCGTCGGTGTCGAACCCGTTCATCACGAGGACGATCTCGCGCGCGGGGCGCCGCGGCTCGGGCGGGTCGATGATGAAGGCCCCATAGAGACCCTTGTGGATGTGCTTCTTCAGCGGCGGCGCGTGGCAGTGGTAGAGCTGCATCCCGTAGGGGCGCGCCGGGAAGCGGTACGTGAACGAGCCGCCCGGCTCGACGATCTCGAAGACGCCGTCCATGTTCGACGGGTGGATGCCGTGGAAGTGGATCGTGTGGGGGTGCGCGCCGGCATTGCTGAACTCGACCTCCAGGATGTCGTCCTCGGTCGCGCGGATCACCGGACCGGGGACCGTGCCGTTGTAGGTCCATGCTGGGAAGGTGACCCCGGACGCGACCTCGATGTCGCGATCGAGGGCGACCAGGGAGTAGCGGCGCACGCGCCCCGGCTGATATGGCAGCGCGGGCGGCGGCTCGAGGAGGTCGTCGAGGTCGGTTGGTCCGCCTGGCGCCGGAACCGTGTCGCCGACCATCGACGCGTGGCCCATCCCAGCGTGGCCGGTCGAGGCGGCGGCGCGCCCGGCCGTCGGCCCGCCGCTGAGCGCGGGCCCGGCGGCGAGGCCGAGCATCGGCAGCGCGGCGATCGCGGGTGCTGCGCCGGCGAGGGCTTGCCGACGGGTGAAGCGTCTATTAGCCACGGGCGCTTTATACAGTTAGTCACGGCTAGCAACAAGAGCTAGCCCTATGGTCGCTGCCGCCACGACCTACTCGACGGCACCTTGCCGGCCCACGGCAGCGTCGCCTCGAACCCGCCCTGCCCGCGGCGCGAGGTCGAGCTCACCTAGGCGGTTCGGCGGGCTGAGCCCCCGAGCTTTGGCTCCCGAAGGCAAGAAGGAGCAACGCAGCGCCGCAGACCACTGCGACATCGGCAAGGTTGAAAGCGGGCCACGGGCCGAGCTCGATGAAGTCGGTCACCTCGCCGTGTCGGAGCCGGTCCCACAGATTGCCCGCGGCTCCGCCGATCAGCAGGCCGGCTCCGACTGCCCCGAGCGGGTCGCGCCGCGCCAAGAGCCCGAGGCCGGTGATCGCGAGCGGGAGGATGACGGCCGTGAGGATGCCGACCGTTCGCCCCGACCCCAAAAACAGCCCGAAGGCGATCCCGTCGTTGCGGTGATGCCCGATCTCGGCGCCGCCGAGGGAGATCCAGTCATCGCCGCGCGGGATGCCCGACCGCACGAGCCATTTGGCGACCTGATCAAGAACGAGGGCCGCCACGGCGAGGAGGGCCATCCCGAGCCAGCGACGTCGTGTGGCGCGTTGCTCGCGGCGCTCCGCGGAGTGCTCCACGACATGGCGCAGACCCGCCGGGCCGCTCACGGGTTCCTCCAGCGCGCGCGGGGGAGCACCTGCGGATAGTCGGCGATGAGGTTTCAGGCCGGCGCCGGCGCCGGAGCCGGCACGGGGGCCGGGGCGCGCTTGGCCGGCCGCGCGGCGCGCAACCCGTTCGCGACCGCCAGGAGCTCGGACACCTCGTGCGCGATGACCGCCACGACGACCGTCAGCAGGCCGAGCACCGCGCTCGGAATCAGGAGCGTGAGGAGGGCGATGCTGAAGATGAGGTTCTGGCGGGATATCCGCTGCGTGCGGCGGCCGAGGGCGAGGGCCTCGGGCAGCTTGCGCAGGTCATCCGCCATGAGCGCGACATCGGCCGCCTCGATGGCGGCGTCGGTGGCACCGGTGCCGAGCGCGATGCCGAGGTCGGCGCGGGCGAGGGCGGGGGCGTCGTTGATGCCGTCGCCAACCATCGCGATCGTCCCGAAGCGCTGGCGGAGACGCTCGATCTCTTCCACCTTCTGCTCCGGCAACAGCTCGGCACGCACCTCGTCGATCCCGAGTTCCCGGGCGACGGCCCGGGCGGTGCGGCTGTTGTCGCCGGTGAGCATCACGACGTGCTCAATTCCGAGGCGGTGCAGCGCGGCGAGGGCTTCGCGCGCCTCTGGCCTGGGTTCGTCGCGCATGGCGATCACGGCCAGCACCCGATCGCCGTCGCCGACGAGCACGGTCGTCTTGCCCTCGGCCTCGAGACGTTCGACGTCCGCCGGCGCCGTCGCCCGCGGGGCAAGCTGCGTGAGCAGCCTGACGCTGCCGACCCATACCGCGCGACCCGAGACCCGTGCGCGCGCGCCGTGGCCGAGGATGGCCTCGAAGCGCTCTGCCGCAGGCGGTTCGATGCCCGCCTCGCGCACGTGGTCGAGGATCGCACGCGCGAGCGGATGCTCGGACCTTGCCTCCACAGCCCCGGCGACGGAGAGCGCCTCGTCGCGGTCGACTCCATTCGGGACGAGCACATCGGTCACCTGCGGGGCCCCGCGCGTCAGCGTGCCGGTCTTGTCCAGGCAGATGACCCGAACCTTCCCGAGCGTCTCGAGCTGGGCGCCACCCTTGATCAGGATCCCCTGCCGGCCCGCCCGGCTGATCGCGGCCGCGACCGCCACCGGCACCGACATCACCAGCGCACATGGCGCCGCGGCGACGAGGAGGGTCACCGCGCGAAGGGCCCACTCCTCCCAGTCGCCGTCGACGAGCGGGGGTACGACCGCGAGGAGGACGGCAGCCGCGAGGACCGCCGGGCTGTAGCGGTCGCTGAAGCGATCGACGAAGCGCTGGGCGCGCGACTTCTGGCTCTGCGCCTCCTCCACCAGGTGGACGATCCGCGACAGGCTGTTGTCGGCGAACGCGCGGGTCGCCTCCACCTCCAGGGCCCCGGGGCCGTTCACGGTGCCGGCGAAGACGGCCTGCCCCGGACCTCGATCGACGGGCACCGCCTCACCCGTAACCGCCGCCTCATCCAACGTGCTCTGGCCGCTTCGGATGATCCCGTCCGTCGGCAACGATTCGCCCGGGCGGACGACGAACACGTCGCCCGGACGCAGCTCCTCTGCGGCGACGCCCGCCTCGACGCCGTCGCGGAGCACCCGTGCCCGCTTGGGCGCAAGGTCGAGGAGATCCCGGATGGCCGAGCGAGTGCGGGCGAACGTGAGCTCCTCCACCGCCTCGGCTGAGGCGTAGAGAACCACGAGTGCGGCCGCTTCCTCGTAGAGGCCGAATGCGATCGCGCCCGCGGCGGCGAGGAGCATCAGCGCCTCGATCCCGACCTCGCGCTCCTCGATGAACTCCTCGAGGCCCTCCCGGGCGAAGAACCAGCCGCCGATCACGATGGCGGCGGCGAACAGCGGGAGCGCCGCCCACTCGGAGTCCGCCATCCGCTCGACGATCACGCCGGCGACCGTCAGCACCGCCGCCACCGCCGCATTGCGAAGCGGCGGGAATCGGACCACCGCCTCCCGCCAGCCGAGCGACCGGACGTCCGCCGCCTCGGGCTCGCTCATGCCGCCCGCCGCCGGCGTCCGTAGCGAGGACACGCCTCGATGGCGCCGCCCGCACGCGCGATGACGGCGTCGGCAGCGGCCAGCAGGTCCGCGACGCCACCGGCGCGGGCGTAATACACCTCGCGCCCGCGCCGGTCGGCCGAGACCAGACCGCACTCGCGGAGGCATGCGAGGTGAGCCGAGGCGTTCGGCTGGGAGAGCCCGGCGATCCTCGCCAGGTCGGTCGCCCGCCGCTCGCCGTCGCCGAGCGCCTCCAGGATGGCGAGCCGCGATGCGTCCGCGAAGCCGTGGAAGAGGACCGAGCGGGCTGCAGAGATGTCGCGCATGCGAAAAGCATAACTGACGATTGATGCATCAAGACGGGCGGCGAAGCCCTTCGATACCGCGCTCAATGCCGACGCGCGGACGCCGTTAGGTGGGCGTCGCAGATGCGCGCCGTCGGGCGTCCCCTGAATCGCCGGGCCTGCCCGTCCGGCGAGAGTGCTTCGAAGAGAGGTTGGGTCGCTGCGCGCGCCCGCCGACACGAGCGGTCTCTTGACGGACCTCAAAGCTGCTGGCGTACGGGAGAGTTGACCGCGCTCTGTTGGCGAAGGGGAAGATCGTTCGCCGCGGCGGTGAGGCATCGGATCGCCGGATCGCGTTCGGGCCCACGCCTCGCTAGGGCCTTCTTGAAAGGGATGCCCACCGAGCTGGAGTTCGCGCCGCACGCGACGAGCTCCAAGCGGACCAATACCTCGCGACCTGGGACAGCTCGTGCGGCGGCTGGCCGCCGATCACGACGGCCAGCGAATCGCCGGCACTTATCTCGCCAAGGGCGGCCCACCGCCATCGGCCTCCGCCCGATCGCCGCACGGGTACGATCCGGAAGCCGCGTCGGCATTGCTGGTCACCTGCACCGCGCGCCGCCCGCCTCGGCGGACCCGCTCAACCGGGAGCGTCACGCCGCCCCGCCCTTTCCTGCCCCTGACTCGCGCAGTCCGCGCTCGCGGTACCAGGGCCGCAGCGACAGGCGCGCCGGGGGTAGGTGGCCGTAGACCACGATCGCCTCACCGGGGGGGACGCCGCGGACGGCGTCGGCGGGCGCGAGGCGACGGGTGCGGGTGCCGCGGGTGCGGCTGGCGCTGCCGCGTTCACCCAACGTGCGGCTCTCGTAGCCGACCTCCTCCTCACCGAGCGCCCGGCTGAGGTAGTCGAGGGTCCTCCCGTCGGAGATCCCCGACAGGAAGAGCTTGGCGCGGTGGTTGGCGAGGATCGTGTCGGCGGCCTCGCCGTAGCGTGAGCGGGCCTGGGCGAGGTCCTGGAAGACGCTCACCACCTGGATCCCCTGGCCGGCGGCGGTGGCGGCGATCTGGGGGAGGGTCCGGATCGGGGCGGTGTTGGCGGCCTCGTCGAGCACCAACAGCAGCGACGGATCACACGGGTGGCCCGTGGCGGCGCGGGCGTAGGCGGCATCGACGACGTGCTCCACCAATCCGGCGAACAGGGGCGCGAGGCGCTCCTGGTCCTTGGCGGGCGCGATCACATAGAGGGTGTTGCGGCCGGTGAGTAGCTCGAGCGGGTCGATGCCGTGGATGGCGGTGCTCGCGAGCACCGCCGGGTCGGCGAAGGGTGCAAGGACCGCCTCGGCGGTGGCGTAGACCGAGGAGAGGGTGCGTTCCTCGCGTCGGCAGGTGGCTTGGAAGGCGGCGTGGGCGTCGGGTTCGCCGAGGTCGAGCAGGAGGTCTGCGACGGCGGTCTGCTCGCCGGAGTCGACCCAGGCGACGACGTCGCGCATCGAGCCGTCGATCTTGCCGGCCGCACCCAGCAGGAGAGGCGCAAGGAGCTTCTGGGCCATCTGGAGCCAGAACTCGGCGTCGCGGCCGCCCGCCGCCCCCTGCGCGCTCGTCAGGTTGTGGGCCATCCGCCGTGCGTCCGCCCACGTCTCGCATGACCGCACCGGGTCCCAGCCGACCACGCGGAAGTCACCGAGCTGGGCGGCGCCGGTCGGGTCGTAGATCCGAACCCCACCCACCGCGCTGCGGGCGGCGAGGGTGTGGTCGAGGAGGTCGCGCTTGACCGACACGGCCACCACCGGCCCGGCGGCTTCGAGGATCGCCGGGATCGCGAGGCCCGCCGTCTTCCCCGACTGGCTCGGGCCGACGACGATCGTGCTCGCCCGCGGCTCGGTCGCCACGAGGCGCCGCCCGAGCCGGCCGAGTGTCAGCCGCCCCGGCTCGGGCTCCCGCACGACGAGTGCCCGCAGGTCCCCCGCCCGCGCCCAGCGGGCGCCCGCGTCCTTCGACACTCGTGCCCCGAGCCGTCGCCGGGCGAGCGTCGCGGCTCCGAGGCCGAACGACACCACGGCTCCGACGAGGACGCCCGCCGCCGCGTAGAAGCCGACCGGCCCCGGTAGGCGTCCCCGGTCGGGCGCCGGCCAGGCGGCGGCGGGGTCCGACCAGGCCCCGGGCAGCCGCGCGAGGACCCCCGGCATCTGCCCGAGCCCCGTGGACAAGGCCCCGCCGCCAATGGTCAGTGCCGCCAGCTGGCCGACCCCCCAGACGACCACCGCGACGCCGAGAATGGCGGCGAGGATCACGAGGCCGGCGTTGACCCAGGGGTCCTCGGGTGCGCCGAGCTGCCCCGGGCGCGGCACCGGCCCCTACTTGGCGGCCGTGGTCCGCGACCTGCGGACCCGGCGCACCGGCGCCCGGTTGGCCTCGACCTCGCGCAGCTCAGCCTGCAGTTCGGGCGCCGCCTCATCGAGTGCCCGCTCGACGGCGTCGAGCACCTCGGCGAGCTGCGGGAGGGCCTGGTCGGCGATCGCGGGCGCGAGGCCACAGGCCCGCATCCCTTCGAGGCCGACGACCGCCCTCCCGAGGTCCCCGACCGCGAGGCGAAAGCGCCCGTCGAGGCGGGCGGAGGCGCCGTAGCCGGCGACGCGGTCGGCGAGGGCGGTCGCCCGCCGGGCGAGCTCGGAGTCGGCCGCCCTCGGCAGCAGGGCGCTCGGGATCTGCGGATCCGCCGTCACCTCCGCGCCGAACGGGGCCTCTCCGATCTGCATCTCCCTCTCCATCTGCGTCTCCTTCGATCGTGATCAGGGACCGGCCACTGAGCTCCGCATGCGGGCGTCGGTGTCCACCAGCGCGCGCTCGGCCGCAGAGAGTCGGTGCTCGACGACGAACGAGCGCTCGCCGACCTTCCAGAGGGCCACCCCTCGGGGGAGGGTGGCGACGTGGTCGACCTCGGTGCCGGTCAACCCGACCAGCTCGCGGGTGGCCGCCAGGTCGGCGGGGCTCTGGGCGAGGATGATCCGGGTCTCGGAATCCGACAGGAGCCCCGCGGCGATCGTCGCCTCCCGCGACCCCGCCTCCCCTGCCGCCGCGAGGTCCGACAGGCGGTGGATCACCAGCATGTTGGCGACCCCGTAGGAGCGCGCGAGCTTCCAGGAGCGCTGCAGGAAGGTGGCGGCTGCCGGGTCGGCGAGGACCGCCCAGCCTTCGTCGAGCACCACGAGGCGCTTGATCCCGTCGTCGCGGGCGAGGCGCCCCGACAGCCAGGCGCTGACGCAGACCATCAACACACCGAGCGCCGGCGACCCATGCAGGGCCGACAGATCCAGCACGACGATCGGGGCATCCAGCTCGACGCCCGCGGTGGTCGGGCCGTCGAACATGCCATGGAGGTCGCCCTCGCAGAGCCGGCGGAGCTCGAGGGCGCAGCCGCGCCCGTAGCGGGCGAGGTCCTCCGCGCGAACCGCGATCGAGGCGGCTGCTTCGTGAGTCGGGTGGAGGAGGTGGTGCTGGACCGCCGGCAACGTCGGCGCGCCGTCTGCGGCGGCGGCCCGGTAGGCGAGGTCGAGGGCGGTGTGCTCCTGGGGCTCGAGGCCCCGCCGCAGCGACCCGGCGACCAGCGCCCCGAGCAGGGCGACGCGCTCCTCACGTCCGCCGGCGGCATCGAGCGGGTTGAGCCGCACCTGGCCGCCCGGCACCAACCGGATCGGCCGGCTGCCGAACCACTCGGCCAATGGGCCGTATTCGCCTTTGGGGTCGATGACGACGGCGCGGCGGCCGAAGAGGGCCTGGCGGGCGAGGTAGGTCTTGATGAGCGCCGACTTGCCGCGACCGACCTGGCCGGCGACAAGGGCTGAGGGCCCCGTCAGGGCACCCTGTTCGTAGAGCACCCAGGGGTCGAAGCAGAAGCTCGCCCCCGAGTAGACGTCCCGGCCGATGTAGACCCCCCGGCCACCGAGGCCCCCTTCGCCCATGAAGGGGTAGGCGGCCTGGAGGTGGGCGCTCGTCAGCTGGTGGGCGGGGTGGCGGGGCCGGCTCCTCACCGCAGCCCCCGACAGAGGGGGAGGGTGTAGGTGAACCCGACTGCCTGCTCGCCGTAGAGGGGCCTCAGCTCGAGGCGCGCCATCTGGGCGGACTGCTCGAGCTCGGCCATCGCCGCCGCAAGCTCCTGCTCCCCATCGGCGGAGACGGTCACATAGCCGGAGAAGCGGACACCTGAGTGGCCTTCTGCCAGTTCCTGCTCGCGGTCGACGAGGGCCTGCTGCTGGCGGCGGCGGCGGGCGGTGGCGAGGAAGCCCATCCGGGCCCGGAGCTCCTCGTCTGAGATCTCGTTGGTGCGGGCGTTCTCGGCCGCTCGCAGGGCACGGGCGGGGTCAAGGGGCTCCATCACCACGGCGACGCTGCGGCGGGTGGTGCCGCCGAGCAGAAACGGCAGCAGGAAGTCCGCCCCGACCTCGACCCTGGGCCACTCGGCGATCCAGTAGGTGCAGTGGAGGGCGTCATCGCTCCGGTAGGTCCGCCACGACTCGATGGCGGCCATCGGCCCGGCGTTCGCCGGGTCGGTGCCGGCCCGCTCGGGGTCACCGGCGCCGAGGCGATCGAGGCGCGGCCGGTCGCCGGGGCAGTAGCCAAGGCGGATGGCGCGGGCGAGCAGGCGGGGGCTGAGCGCCCCACGCACCACCACCTCCGCACGCAGCAGGTGTTCGGAGAGGGCGGTCAGCTCACGGAGGAGGACCGCCGCCGCGCCGGCTTGGCCGCCGCCGGCGCGGCGGATCGCCCCTGAGGCCCTGCGGCCGTCGATCTGGAGGGCGAGGAAGGTCTCGTGGCGGCGGGCGGCGGGCCCCGCCTCATCGAGCAGCTCCAGGTAGGAGCGCACCCCCGGATGCACGGAGGGGAGGGTGAGGCCGTCGGCGAGGTAGCGGCCGAGCTCGTCCGCGCCTTGAGTCACGGTGCGGTCGATCCACGCGAGACGGCTCACCGGGCTGCCCGGCCGGGCGAAGCCCGACAGCACCGCCCCCCAGCGCGCCAGGCGCCGCTCCTTATCGGCGAGCTCCAGCAGGGCGAAGGCGCCACCCTCGACGGCCAGCACCGCCGTCCAGGTGGATCCCTCACACGCGATCCCGACCTCGCCGCGCCCCCAGCGGGCGCCAAGGATCCGGAGGCCGGCGAGGCTCTCGGGTAGGTCGAGGCCCTCCATCTCTTCGAGCCCGTGGCCGCGACCCGGGGTCCTCGAGAGGTAGCGGTGGCGGCCACGGGCCCGGCGGCCGGCGAAGCCGGCGGCGACTGCCGCCCAGGCGACCGGCGGCCGGCCCCCGAGGCGCAGGAAGGCGCCGCCGAGCCCTGCGCCGGCGACGGCGAGCCCCGAAAGTGCTCCGCCGGTGCCGGGGGCGAGGTTCAGGCAGGCGACGAGGCCGACGAGGCCGAGGGCGACGCAGGCGACCTGACTCCAGCCGAGGCCACCGACGGCGCCCCCCGGCTCCAGCGGACCGAAGCGGTAGCGCGAGGGCTCAGATGCCATCGGTGCCGCGCAGGGGGAGTTGGCCGGGCGGCGGGCCCAACGGTGCCCGGCGCGGGGCGGGCGAGGAGGGAGTAGGGGGGCGACGCTCGGGGGAGGCGGGATCGCGCGGTGGCGATGCCGCGGCACTCACGGCGCGCGTTGCCGACGCCGCCGCGGCGCGCGGCACCGAGGCGACCACTCCCGCGGCCGTGGGGGCGGCTCCGCCGGGGCTCGGTGCGCCACCAGGACCGCCACCGCCATCGCCCGAGGGGCCGGTCGGGCCCTGCGGGCCACCGGGTCCGAGGCCGCCTGCGCCGCCCGCGCCGGCGGCGCCGATCGCGCCGCCGGCGAGCCCCATCGCCCCACCGGCCGCTCCCACGGCCCCGAAGGTCATCCGGGTGCGGGCGACGTTCCAGGCGAGCGACGCCCCGGTGGCGGCGGCGAGGGCGTGACGGCCCTCGCGTTGCGGTTGGGCGACCTCAGCCGCCAGCGGGATCAACGCGAACAGCACGAACGGGGAGAAGGCCGCCAGCAGGAACATCCCCGCCCCCGCCAGGAGTGCGGAGGGCCCGTCGCCGGAGGTGAAGGCCGACAGGCCGAGCGACAGCGTCGCGACGATCACGAGCTTGGAGAGGATCGCCGCGACGATCAACTGGGTGAGGCGCCGCACCCAGCCTGAGAGGGCCGGCCAGATCATCGTCGCCAGGAACAGGGGGAGGAACATCACCGCCAGGTAGACGACCCCGGCGCGGAGGATCAGCTCGAACCAGACGAACAGGGCCGCCAGCGCCATCACCAGGGCCAACAGGAACGAGGCGAACAAGGGGATCGGCCCGCCGACGGCGCTCGCTGTGGTGAGGGTCGTGGCGAGGGTGTCGGTGTCCTCGGCCACCCCCCGGGTGAGCTCGGCGGACAACGCGTCGGTGACGGCGAGCGCCGTCTGGGTGACCGTGACCGCGAGGCCGGTGAGGAGCATCGCCGCCGGCAGGTGCAAGAAGGCGGCGCGGATAAGGAGCCCGGCGTCCTGGCGGACCAGGGCCTGCAGGACGGTGAGCAGGAGCAGCGGCAGCAGCAGGATCGCGCCCGCCTGGAACATGAAGGCGTAGTGGCGCTCGAACCACGGCGCCGACAGGTCGACGGTCGTCGTCGAGTCGATGGCGTCGGCGACCTGGCCAAGGAGCCAGGCCGCTCCGTCGCCGACCCAGCCGGTCAGCTGGCCGAGGACCGCGTCACCCGCCGCCCCTGCGGCGGCGTTCGCGGCGTCGCCGGCGGCGTCGCAGACGAGGCTCACCCCCGGCACGTCGCAGGGCCCCGGTACGTCGATCGCATCCGCCGGGGCCGGCGTGAGCAGCGCGAGGGCAGCAGCCACGAGAAACGTCAGCAGGCACCCCACCGCCGAGGCGGACCTCGAGGCGCTCACGGCGGGAAGGGGGAGAAGCCCTGGGCAGAGGCGACGAACTCACCCGCGCCGACAGGCGCCTCGGGCGCGGTGACGGCGGGCACCGGCCCCGGCGTGTCGGAGCCGAAGCGCTCGACCCGCCAGCGCCCACCCGACCAGACCAGCTCGGCGCGGCTCGTCGACCAGGCGGCGATCGGGGCGCGCTCAGGGCTGGCGAGCAGCGTCACCTGCCAGACCGCCACGCTCGCCCTCTCGGCCGAGAAGGCCTCGACCCGGTAGCCGAGCGGGGTCATCCGCAGGACGACCTGCCCGCGGTCAGCGGCCGTACCGAGCAGCCCGTCGAGATACCCGTAGGTACGCTCGAAGAGGGGAGCGAGCTCGGCGCGGTAGCCGGGCCGCGAGATCCGGGCGACGACCGCGCGCCGCGCCCGTGGGCTCGCGAGCAGCTGTGGATCAGCGAGCGACGAGAGCGACCGAGCCGCCGTCCGTGCCGCGGCCTCCTTGGTGCGCGCGGCGGCGGGCCCGGGGCTCTCGCCCGGTGAGGGCGCGGAGTCGGCTGAGGCTTCCGGTGGAGGGGCGCCTGTGATCGCTCCGGGGCCGTCGCTGGGAGATGTCAGACGACCCACTGCCAGGCCGACCGCGAACACCAGTAGAACGGCGCCGAGCATCGGAAGGCGGCGGCGCACGGGGCGCGCGCGGCCCTGGATCAGCAGGTCGGTGCCGAACGGGGGCGGCACGGCTTACTGGCGTCCGACGCCGTAGAAGAAGTTGACGATCTGGGGCGCCATCCCGACCAGCAGGCCCGCCGCGGCGGCGATCAGGACGCCGCGCCGACCGCTCGAGGTCGCCCCGTGGTGGTTCGACTGAGCGCCCCACGCCCAAGCGATCGCTGCCACGACGAGGGCGGCCAGGATCAGGATCAGCGACCACGAGTAGAGGCCGTCGACGAGCTTCTGCAGCTTGGCCTGACCAGGCAGGCCAGAGGGGTCCGGGGTAGCGCCGACCTGAAGCAAGATCTCCATTCCCCACCCGCCCATCCCGCCCCCGCATCTGTTGACTGACTAGAGTGAACCAATATGCCGGTCACGCCGTCAAGAGATCCCGTCATCGCTCGGGGCGGCGACCGAGGGAGTCATCCACAGGTCCCCAGGGGACTCCGCTCGGCGATGTGAGTCCGAATCGCGTCGCGCGTGCCCCGGGTTCCAGAACCCCGGCCGCCTCATCAGCCCTCCGTCGGTGGGAAGCAGAGGCGGTATCCGGGAGTAGTCCCTTGAACGGCCGACCAAGACGAGGAGGCTCCATGGGACGCAGACGGAGACGACTGGCGAGGCTGGGAATGGGGAGGGCTCTCTTGGCCGTCGCCGTGGTGGTGCTGATGGCCGCCCCGGTGGCCAACGCCTACTGGTACTGGTACACGTCGGCCGGCAACTTCGCGGGCGTCGCCAACGGCGACACGCGCAACTCGGGCAACTACAGCTCGTACATGGGGGAGACCACCAACCAGACCACCGGAACTCGGAAGATCATCGGCATCCAGATCGCTTCAGGCGGTGGCTACAACCGCGACTCGATCGTCGACGGCAATCCGCGCGTCTTCAAGTGGACGTACCCGAACCTGTTCTTCGGGAAGAACTACTACGTCAACAACGGCGGCGGAGCCGCCAACGTTCAATGCGGATGGAACACCTGATGGCAACCGGTACAGAGACCGAAAGGCGCACGCTCATGAACAGCCTCTCGCGCAGACCGCGCCTGATCGCATTCACTGCGCTCGCCCTCGCGGGCATGGTCGCCGCAGCGGTGGCGATGGCGACCAGCGGATCCTCCGATCCGGCGAGCGAGGCTGCCGCCGCACGCGATATCCCCGCTACCTTCGACACCAACGCCGTGGTCGCCGAGGCGCGGACGGTGCTCGAGGCCGACGGACGTACGTTCATCGTCGCCCCGCCTCGCGAGGCCATCGATGGGCTCTGCACTATCGTCATGTCGCCTCAGGAGGGCAACATCCTCGGCTGCCACGCTGTGGGTGACCTGACACGCAAGGGAGTCACGTTGGTCGGGCGTCCCGGCGCACAGGGTGATTGGACGGGGATCGGCCTGGTCGCGGACGGCGTCGACGACATTCGGGTCAATGGTGAGCCGGTCGAGCGCGATGGTCAGGTCGTCGTTCTCGGTCGGCGCGCCGGCGGGACGGTGACGGCTGACGGACCGGGCGGCGGGATCGCCGTTTCGATCCCCACCGCCGCGGAGATGCGGCAGCAGGCCGCCGCATCAGAGGCCGTGGCGGCCGAGGCGGTCAAGAACCTCGACTGAGCCTCGACCTGCGTTTCCTCGCCGTCGGAAGTCCTCCTGTCGTGGGCGGGCTTGCCGACGGCGAGGCTTGGGGAGCATCGGCGTAGGTCGCCGAGGAACCGCAGCGAAGCGTACGAAGTTGAGCGACGAGATGGGCGGCCAGAGGCAACCACAGTGCGCGATCAAGCCATTCAGGGCCACGAGGACGAGGGACGGGCTTCAGCCGACCCTGACGGCGATCCGCCGCGCTACTACAGGCAGATACGGCGAGCCCTTCTCTCGAGGAACCACGACTCTCACCGGGACCGTGAAGCGCCCGGGCGCCGCGCTGAACCGGTAGCGCAGCGTGAAGCGCCCCCGCCGGTCGGCGGTCGTGAGGGCGAGCGGCCGCCAGGTCTGCGCCTGCCGCCATTCGAGCTTGACCAGCTTCGCCCGGCCGACGCCGAGCGGCGAGATCCTCCCGTTGATGACCAGGCGCCCGCCCGGTCGGATCGATCGCGCGCTGATCCGAGTCGTGACGGCCGGCCGGAGTTGGATCAGCGCCGGGGCGACGACGAGCGGCCGCCCGAGGGCGATCGCCCGCCACGTCCCCGCCACGCGGGGGCGGACCCGGAAGGCGAAGCGTCCGCGTCGATCGGTCAGGGTCGTGGCGCGCGTGAACCCCTTCGGGTCCACGAGGTAGACGGTTGCTCCCCGCAGGCCCGTGCCGCGTGGGTGCAGGAACCGGCCGCTGATCTTCACAGGTCGTGAGTGGGTCGCGACGATCAACGGCACGAGCAAGCGCCTGTTGCGGCTGTAGCTGCGGGCGTGGCTCGCGCGGACCCCACGGGTCTCGATGCGGGAGAAGTTGGGGAGCGGCGCGCCGCTCGCCTCGATCCGCCCCGGCTCTCCGAGCGGTCCGTCGCCGCCGACTATCGTGGTGGCCGGAGCCCCCGGGACGCTCGGAGATGGGCGGGTCACGAGTGCCGAGGTGGCCTGCCGGACCAGGCCTGCGTTGTCGGTCGCGCTCAGGTGGAACCGGATGGTCTCGCCGGGGGCCGTGTGGTTTGCGAGGTCGACGTCGATGACGTCGCCTCCGGTCGACGACGAGGCGACCGTGACCCCCTCGGGGCCTCGTGCTCGCAGCGTCCAGCCGCGCACGCCGCTGGTCGCATCGGCGACGACGACGGACACCCGGACGCGACTGTCCGGCAGGCCAAGCAGGCCGACCGATGCCGAGGGGGGCGTGCGGTCAATGCGAAGTGACGCGTCTTGGAACGCGGCGCCGGCTGTTCCATCGCCATCGACCTCGAGCCGGAGCGGCTGCACGCCATCGGGCAGGCCCGCAAGGTTCAGGGTCGCCCCGTGGAACCCCTGCCCAGGAGATCCCGCGTACAGCCCGCGGCCGGCGGCGTTGATCCGCTGCTGCCCGAGGCCATCGGAGCCGAAGTTGTCGGCGGCCTCCCACTCGACCCTCACCTGGTCACCGGTCACCCACTCGGCGGGGACGGCCGTCCAGCGCGCGAGTGGTCGCTCGACGTCGCGGACGAAGATCGCCGGCTCAAGGAAGGTCCACACTCGGTTCGGCTGCTGGCGCGCCTCGGTCTGCCAGAGCCGCAGCGAGGCCGTGAGTGCACTCATCCCGACGCGGTAGGCCTTCGGTTGGGATGGGCTGCGCGGGATGTCGGCTTCGGCGGCCTGCCAGGCGAGGGCACCGTCGGCGAGCACCTGCTGGGCGATCGAGGTGGCGGTCTGGTGGAAGCGCACGGCTCGCCAGTCGAACGCCTCGATCACCGACCCGGGGACGGGGGTGCGCAGGTCGATCTGCCACTTGGTGCCGGTGAACGATGTCCCGATCGGTGGGCAGGTGACCCCGAAGCTGGCGCCGGTCTGGGCGACCGAGCACTGCCCGTCGGGGACGGCTTGGGCGGCGAGGGCCTCCACCCCGAAACGGTAGAGGCTCCCCTCGGTCGCCGCGGCCGGCGCAGCCGTCGCCGCGAGCAGGGCCGCCCCGCCGGTGATGAACACTCCCCTCATCCGGCGCATCAGCTGAGGTTCCAGGGCCCGGGGGTGAACTCACGCTCGGCCGGCGACACCGACGGCACGGGAGCGGGAGCCGGTGCGGGACTCGGGGCCGGCGGTGGGGTGACCGCGACCTCGGTCGTGGTCGCCGACTCGGCGGGCGCCTGGCGCTTCGGGACGCGGTCGCGCTGGCGTGCGCGGCGCGTCGCCCTCTCGGCTGCCCGCCGCTCCGCCGCCTTGGTGTTCGTCGAGGGCCGAGGTGCCGGCGGGGCGGCCGTCCGCCGCTGATCGGTCGTCACCTGCGTTGCTGCTGCCACGCCGTCACCCCTGTCGTCGGGCGCGGGGGCGGGGATCCCGCCCCCGAAGAACAACACCACCACCAGCAACCCGGCAAGCCCCGCGAGGCCCACTGCACCCCCGGCCGCCACGAGCGTGTTCAAGTTCGGCATACCTGTAGAGGCACGGCGGCGAGGAGAATCACCCCCCCGCCCGTCGAACCTCGATCGGCGCGGTCCCGGCCGCCGGCGGGAGCCGGCACCCACGGGGTCCTGCGGGGGCCGTTCGGCGTCCGTGTCGGTCAGCGACACGAGCTCGGTCGGGTCGGCGATCACCTCGCCGCCCGCCCCGAGGGTCGCGCCCCAGCTGACGGGCCCCGGCCAGTCGGTCGGCAGCTCGGTCGGCTCCGATCCCGTGTCCCGACGTCCGGTCACGGGACGTCGCCCGTCGGGCGGGGTCGCCTCGTCGTGAGTGGGTGTGCCATCGTCGGTTGCCATAGCGCGGCCGTCTCCCTACGATCGGTTGACTGTACGCGGCAAACTGATGGTGCCAT
>VFQN01005157.1_pt1 | contig 16293 bp, 13 predicted proteins | sample 3512371 | NCBI WGS metagenome assembly VFQN01 (sample SAMN10412370, study PRJNA504923) | tailings metagenome | isolation source: Replicate 2 from Balatoc abandoned mine | place: Philippines: Itogon, Benguet | collected 2017-08-28 | reverse complement strand
CCGATACGTTCCAGATTTCTGCGAAAACGCATACGGTCGCCCTGGATATCTACATTTCTTAATTCTGATACCCAATTACTAACAAGGCTATGTTCCTGACTAAGGTTTACGATCATGGCATAATAAGATTGAAGGCTTCAAAACTAAAATCTATCTCTTGGAATCGGAAATTTAAGTTTTTAAGCTGTTTCAACGGCTTTAACGTCTTCAAAACGGTAAAAAGAGTATTTTGGTAGAAATAAACCCTTATGCAAAAACTCGGTATCATTTTGATCATAATTGCGTTATTCAGTGCCTGTGAGTCAAAGAAAGAAGAGAAAAATTTTGAGAAAAGTTATGAAACAGTAAAAGAAACACTGGCAGAAAAGGAAAAGAACAACCCTAAAAGATTTTTGATGGTGACCAATCGTGATAGGAAAAACCTGATTGGACAAACAGTAGTGATGGGATCTATTTCAAATAAAGCAACAGTTTGCTGGTATAAAGATGTAGAACTCCGTTTATCTTTCTTTAGCAAAACAGGGGCAAAACTGGATGAGGGGTTGGAAACGATTTATGAAAATATTGGACCCGGACAAACCGTCAAATTCAAAACCAAATATTTCGCACCTAAGGGAACGGATAGTGTTGCCATTTCCGTTAATAAAGCAGTTGGAGATATTTCGGGGGCTGAGTGATTTTTAACCACAGAGTGACACAGAGTTCGGCACGGAGTTACGCAGAGTTGTTGTGTACTGTTACTCATCTGATACGCGAGCAACGGATGGGGTTGCCATATTTTTACCTAAAAAATAATGGAGGAAAATAGTATAACCAAAGAAGTATTAAAAGCTGCTTTTATAGTTCATACACAATTAGGTCCCGGCTTATTAGAGTCTGCTTATGAAGCTTGTTTATTTTATGAAATAATACAACTAGGATTTGAAGTAGAAAGGCAGGTGCCAATGCCTTTATTCTATAAAGAAATAAAAATGGAAACTGGCTACAGACTTGATTTATTGGTTCAAAAAAAGATTATTGTTGAAGTCAAAGCTGTAGATGCCTTTACAGATGTGCATATTGCTCAAATGATCACATATCTGAAATTAAGCAATTGCAAAATTGGATTATTAATCAACTTCCACGTAAGCTCTCTCAAAAATGGAATAAAAAGAATCATCTATTAGCCTACTCCGTGAAACCCTGTGCCAAACTCTGCTTCCTCTGTGGTAAAAAAAATCACACAAACTCAAACCGATCCCCATCAAATAAACCTTTATCACTTAGCTTCAGATGTGGTATTACTAATAATGCCATAAAGCTTAAAGTCATGAAAGGTGCTTGTAGTTTTGATCCCAATGATTTTGCCATAGCGTCAATAGCAGTATAGGACTCTGCAACTTGATATCCATCTGAAGTACTCATCAAGCCAGCAACTGGGAGTCCGAGCACTTGGTATTCCTCGTCGCTCACATAACAACTTACACCTCCCTTTTCAGCGATCACTAAATTAATTGCTGCTGCAAGAGAAGCATCATCTGCACCTACTGCAACAATATTATGACTGTCATGCGCAACGGACGAGGCAATGGCACCTTTTTTACATCCAAAGTTTTTAATAAAACATTTTGCAACAGGTGCCTGATGATAACGATTCACCACAACCATCTTTAGAACATCATGATCTATATCTGTTACCCATTCATTATTTACCAGTTTACCAGCCAGTTCTAATTTATTAGTAATCAATTGTCCATCCAATGCTTCAATTACAGGAATCAATCCGTTTTGAGAAGGATATTCATCTTTGTGGATGGCTAAATGTTTTGTAGTTACAGGTATACAGTCAAACTGATTGATACTTGTAGCAGCAACAGATGGAATCAATGTTTTTCCATCTTTAGCAACCAACACTCCATCAACATAAGTCTCCAATACCTTAAAATCTATAAGATCTTTTACTACAATAAAATCTGCAGGATCTTGTTCATTCAATAATCCAATCGGTAAACGATAATGTAATACCGGATTGATACAAGCTGCTTTTAACACATTGAATACATCCAATCCTTTTGCAACGGCTCTTGCACAGAGATCATTGATATGTCCAGCCACCAAACTATCCGGATGTTTATCATCACTACAAAAGAGAATATGATTAGGATGATCATCTACCAATTCAATCAGCGCTTCAAAATTTCTTGCAGCACTTCCTTCACGAATAATGATTTTCATACCATGCTGTAATTTATCAATGGCTTCTTCCATTGTAAAGCATTCGTGATCGGTAGAAATACCAGCTTCTATATAAGCTTTTGCAGCGTCGCCACGTAAACCAGGGGCATGTCCATCTACAGGTTTGCGCATACGATGAGCAGCAGCTATTTTTTTCATCACTTCAGGATCCTGATTCAAAACTCCCGGGAAGTTCATCATCTCACTGAGGTATAAAATTTCGGGTCTTTCTAGAAGAGCCGTAACAGCAGTGCCATCAATCATTGCGCCTGCAGTTTCAAATGTAGTAGCAGGAACGCAACTCGGGGCTCCGAAATTAAATTTGAAAGGAACTTTTTTGCCATTTTCAATCATAAAATCAACACCTGCAATCCCACATACATTCGCAATCTCATGTGGATCACTCACAGTACCCACAGTGCCATGTACAACCGCCAGTCTTGCAAATTCAGAAGGAATCAGCATGCTACTTTCAATATGAACATGGCTATCAATGAAACCGGGGAGGATAAATTGATCCGGTACAGTTTCATCCGTTTTCACAATACGGGCGATATATCCATTTTCAATCCATAGATGGGCTGGATATATTTTTTTATTCCGGATATCAACTAGGTTACCTGAAATCTGAAAAGAAGTTTGACTACTCATGTGACGAAGATAAAAAAAGCGTTTAGATCGTAATAGGAGTTGACAGATGATAGTTGACAGTTGACAGTTGTGAGCCCTTCACTGTCAACTGTCAACTATCATCTGTCAACTATCACCCCCTTTTTCCTCCGTTCATCAAATCTTTTGCTAAATCATCGCACAAAAAATCCTTTGGCAGCAAAGTCTCAGTAAGTTTACGTTTCACAGAATAAAACCATATGAAAAAGATATTTCTATCCCTGATGTTTGTGACAGTAGCAGCATTTACTTATTCTCAAACAGTAGAAGAAGTGATGGCAAAATATGAAGAGGCCAATGGTGGTAAAAACAGATTGAAAGCAATCAAGACCCTTCAAATGGAAAGTGTGATGAAAATGAATATGATGAATCAGAGTTTTGATATCAATCTGAATAGTATCCGTGAAAGAGGAAAACTCTACCGCAGACAAATGGGTGGTATCATGGGTATGGGAAATTCGTGGACCATGGTAACAGATACCGCAGGCTATATATTGATTCCTGCTATGCCTAATTTCGGAGGACCTAGAGGCGGTGGTGATGGACCTTCTGCTCCTTCAGGACCAACCATTTCTAAAATGAGTAATGATGATCTTAGTAAGCAACAACATGAATTGGATTGTGCCGGTCCTTTTCCTATGTTGATTGATTACGCTAAAAAAGGATACACTGCTGAATTACAAGGTACCAGTAAAGTGAATAAAGAAGATTGTTTCAAAGTGAAGCTGACCATGAAAGATGGACTGAATGCTATTTTTCATATCAATAAAAACAACTATCTCGTTCAACAAGTAGATGCTACAGATGAAATGGCGGCTGCTTTAACTGGTTTTGGAAGTATGATGCGTATGATGGGCGGAGGCAGACGTAGTTTGAAAGCGTCTATTTTGTACAATAGTTATAAAGACATTGGTGGTATTCAATTTCCCATGAAACAAATCATCAATATTGGACCCGTTGAAACAGTGATTGAACACCTTGACATCAAAATGAATGAACCTGTTGATCAAGTGTGGTATCGTGTAAAATAGCTCATAGTCCATGGACCATGGTCTATGGACTATCGACCAATTCCCTTTTCTTCCGTAAATTCCATTCCCAATTCAATACTGCATATGAAAAAAACAATGATGCTGCTATGCGCAGTAACCATGCTTGTAACAGGAATACAGGCACAAAAACAGGATACAAAAAAGATGGTTGCAACCCCTGCTGTTGCAGCAGTGAAAAAAACAATGATGCTGCTATGCGCAGTAACCATGCTTGTAACAGGTACACAGGCACAAAAACAGGATACAAAAAAGCCGGCAGCAACTCCTGCTGTTGCATCAGATCCATCGAATGTACTTTTCTCAAAACTTAAATACCGTCTTGCAGGTCCTTTTCGTGGTGGACGCAGTGCAGCGGCTGCAGGTAGTTTTAAGAACAAAACCACTTTTTATTTCGGAGCTACCGGTGGAGGATTATGGAAAACAGTAGATGGCGGTAGTAACTGGAAAAATATCAGTGATAAACAATTGGGAGGTAATATAGGTGCCATCGCTGTAGCTCCTACAGATGAAAACATTATTTATGTGGGAGAAGGTGAAAACACGGTTCGCGGAAATGTGGCAGAAGGTTTAAATGGTATGTGGAGAAGCGAAGATGGTGGACGTACCTGGAAAAATATAGGGCTGAAAGAAGGCAGACATATTATTCGTATTGTGATTCATCCCCGTGATCCGAATACGGTATGGGTAGCAGCACTCGGACACTTATTTGGTCCAAACGAAGAAAGAGGTGTTTTTAAAACAACCGATGGTGGTAAAACCTGGAAAAAAGTTTTGTATGTAAACAATCTTACAGGAGCTTCTGACTTAGTAATGGAACCGGGTAATCCAAATGTTATGTATGCAGGCATGTGGCGTTTGATCAGAACACCACATAGTTTAGAAAGTGGAGGAGAGGGAAGTGGATTGTATAAAAGTACAGATGGTGGAGAAACTTGGACCAATATCAGCACCGCTAAAGGAATGCCTAAGGGCGTTTGGGGTATTGTAGGTGTGGCAGTGGCTCCATCGAATACAGATAAAGTGTATGCTATTATCGAAAATGCGAATGGCGGGTTGTATACTAGTAATGATGGAGGTGAAAGCTGGACATTGACCAGTAGTGATAATAATATTCGTCAACGTGCATGGTATTACAGTAAAGTATTTGTTGATCCAAAAAATGAAAACTTGGTGTATGCCTTGAATGTAGGCTTTATGCGTAGTAGGGATGGTGGAAGAACATTTCAAAGTGTAAGAACGCCTCACGGAGATCATCATGATTTATGGATTGATCCTGAAAATGGAAACAGAATGATCATTGCTGATGATGGTGGTGGACAAGTAAGTTTTGATGGAGGCGAGAACTGGAGTACAATGGATAACCAGCCAACAGGACAATTCTATCGCGTTTCAACTGATAATGCACACCCTTACAGAATATTAGGAGCACAACAAGATAACTCCACGATACGTATGCGTAGTCGTACTGCAGGAGCTGGTATCACTGATCGTGACTGGGAAGTTACTGCTGGTTCAGAAAGTGGTTATGTAGTGGCAGATCCCTTGAATCCTGATGTTGTATATGGTGGTAATTATGGTGGCTACTTAGCAAGATTGGATCATAGAACAGGCGAGAACCGCGCCATCAATGTTTGGCCGGATAATCCAATGGGATCCGGTGCTGATGCACTGAAATATCGTTTCCAATGGAATTTCCCGATTTTCTTTTCTCCGCATAATCCGAAGAGATTGTATACAGCGGGTAACCATTTATTTGTAAGTGAGAATGAAGGTCAGAGTTGGGAGATCATTAGTCCGGATTTGACCACGAATGATAAATCACGTCAAGCATCCAGTGGTGGTCCCATTACGAAAGACAATACTTCAGTAGAATATTATTGTACCATTTTTACTGCCGCAGAATCAGTGCTTGAAAAAGATCTTTTATGGGCCGGTAGCGATGATGGTTTGTTACATGTGAGTAAAGACGGTGGTAAAAATTGGGAGAATGTAACACCTGCAGAAGCCGGTAAATGGATGATGTGGAATTGTATTGAAACTGATCCTTTTAAAAAGGGTACTGCCTATATTGTAGGAACAAAGTATAAGTTGGATGATTTTACACCATACATTTTCAAAACAGAAGATTATGGTAAAACCTGGAAGAAAATCACCAATGGTATTGACAAAATGCATTTCACAAGAGCAATGCGTGCCGATCAAAAGCGCCCGGGATTATTGTATGCGGGAACAGAATATGGTATGTACATTAGTTATGATGATGGTGCTAACTGGAAAAAGTTTCAATTAAACTTACCGGAAACACCTATTACTGATTTAACAATTAAGGAGAATGATTTGATTGTGGCTACGCAAGGCCGAGCTTTCTGGGTGTTGGATGATTTAAGTATTGTACAGCAAATGAATCCAGCTGTGGTGGATAAAAATTTACATGTGTTTGATGTGAATCCGGTGTATCGTACGGAAAGCGCTGGTAGAGGCAGAAGAAGCTTTGGTGGTGTTGCTGCGAATATGGGAATGAACCCGGCTTCAGGTGTTGTATTTAATTATTATTTGAAAGGAGCGACAGATAGCTCTAAGGTTTCCATTACTGTATTTGATAAACAATCAAAACCTATACGCACTTTCAGTAAGAATGCAAGAGAGGCTGCTGATAAAATTGAATTTGAAAATGGCATGAATCAGTTTGAATGGGATATGCAATATCCACCAGCTGAGCGTTTAGACGGTTTGATTCTGTGGAACGGAGGAATTGGTTCAGCGAAAGCATCACCTGGCAAATACACTGCACGTTTTCGTTATGGTAAGGATTCGGTAGATGTTCCTTTTGTGATTAAACCCAATCCAAATTTCACCACTACAGAAGCTGAGTATGACGAGCAACTGACTTTCTTATTACAAGTGCGTGATAAATTCAGTGAAATTCAAAAAGCCATTAAAAACATTCGTACACTACGGTCACAAATGAATGATTTTACAAGTCGGTTAGAGGGTAATAAAGAGATCAAATCTTTTGCTGATAGCATCAACAAAAAAATTACTGCTGTTGAAGAAGCATTATATCAGACCAAAGCGAAGAGTGGACAAGACGTATTAAACTTCCCTATTCGTTTGAATGATAAGATTGCAGGATTGTATGGTGTAGCTTCCAGTGGACAAAATCCACCTAGTAAACAAGCCCGTGAAGCTTTTGCTGAGTTAGGTGGACAAGCAGATGTACAATTAGCAAAATTAAAAGCAGTGATGGAGAATGATGTAAAAGCGCTGAATAAACTCATTAATGAGAAACAAGTGCCGGTGATTGGGATTAAGTGAGAGGTGAGAAGAGAAAGGTGAAAAGTGAAAGGGCTGCAACATAATGTAATGTTGCAGCCCTTTTGTTATAGGCATATTTACTATGTGTATATGATTTTATCCAAATCTGATATCTGCCATCAGACATCCGACATCAAATCCGGTCTTCTATCCTTGGTGCGTTGCAATGCTTGCTCATACCGCCATTCTTCTACTTTCTTTGGATCACCTTGTAATAATATTTCAGGTACTTTCATGCCTCTGAAATCTGCTGGTCTTGTATACACAGGAGGTGCCAATAAATTATCTTGAAAAGAATCAGTTAAGGCGGAGGTTTCATCATTTAGTACACCTGGTATCAAACGACCGATGGCATCTACTACTACTGCTGCAGCTAGTTCTCCACCACTCAATACATAGTCACCGATTGATATTTCCAAAGTGACATATTGCTGACGAATACGTTCATCAATGCCTTTATAATGTCCACAAATAATCAAAAGATTGCCTTTTAACGACAACTGATTGGCCATTCGTTGATCGAATCTTTGTCCATCAGGTGTCATGTAGATAATGGCATCGTAAGGCTGTTCTTTTTGTAATTCATCGATGGCGTTGGCCAAAGGCTCACACATCATTACCATGCCGGCACCGCCACCATATTGATAATCATCTACCATGCCATATTTGTTCACTGCCCATTTTCTTAACTGATGTACACGCACTTCCAATAAGCCCTTTTCTTGAGCACGTTTCATGATGCTATGTGCAAAAGGACTTTCTAATAATTCAGGAAGAACAGTGAGTATGTCGATTCTTAACATGGGGCAAAGGTAGGAGAGATTCAATTATTCGTACTTCTTTCGAAAAGTTTAGCTATTCATTACCCATAAAATCCCCTAAATCCCTTCTCTGTTTTTTAGTAGGTCTACCAATTTTACTCAAGCGTTTTCCGGTTTGATAGGTAGCGGCTTCAAACTTGATTCGATCTAATTCCTCGGCAGGTGTAAGATCAATATAAAATTTAATCGCCTCACTGTATTGTACCCGATGATCTAATAATCCTGTTACTTTCACTACCCATCTGCGACTTTCTGTTTTTACATCATATTCATCTCCAATTGATACAATACGTGAAGCTTTAATAGCATTACCATTCATTTTCACTTTGCCTTTACTGCATGCGTCGCCTGCTTGACTTCTCGTTTTGAATAAACGGATAGCCCAGAGATATTTATCAATCCTTAATTTTTCTTTGACTTCAGTCATAACTAAAACAAAACAGGAGCAAATATAAAATTGCTCCTGTTTCTTTATTTATTTTCCTTCTGCATAAAATTGATGGAAATACGGAATGGTTTCAATGCCTTTGTAAAAATTGAACACATCATATTTTTCATTCGGGCTATGCAGGTTATCGCTATCCAGACCAAATCCCATGAAAACAATCTTCAAACCCAATTCTTTTTCGAAAAGTGCACAGATTGGAATACTGCCGCCACCACGAACCGGAATAGGTTCTTTACCGAAAGTTGTTTGAATGGCTTTGGCTGCTGCTCTATATTCATTGGAATCTATCGGAGTCATATAAGGCTCACCACCATGGTGTTCAGCAGCTTTTACGGTAACGCCCTCGGGTGCCATACTGGTGAAATAGTCAAGGATTTTTTTGGTGATCTTTTCTGAAGACATGTTAGGAACTAATCTACAAGAGATCTTGGCAAAAGCTTTTGAGGGTAAAACTGTTTTAGCACCTTCACCGGTATAGCCACCCCAAATACCATTCAATTCCAATGTTGGACGAATACCTGTTCTTTCATTGGTGGTATACCCTTTCTCACCCCAAAGACTTTGAATGCCTAAGTCTTGCTTGTATTCCTCTTCACTAAAAGGTGCTTGGGCCATTTTAGCTCTTTCTTCTGAACTAGCTTCTACAACATCATCATAGAATCCTGGAATGGTGATGTGGTTATTCTCATCATGACAGGCTGCAATCATTTTTGCAAGCATGGTAATCGGATTTGCCACAGCACCACCATAAACACCACTGTGTAAATCACGGTTAGGTCCTGTTACTTCTACTTCAATATAACTGAGTCCGCGCACTCCTATATCGATAGATGGCGTATCCATACTCAACATAGAAGTATCGCTGATTAATATTACATCCGCTTTTAATAAGGTTTTATTGGCTTTTACAAATGTGGCGAGGTTAGGGCTACCCACTTCTTCTTCACCTTCTATCAAAAACTTCACATTGCAGAATAAGCTATTGGTCTTCACCATCGTTTCCAATGCTTTTACATGCATATAAAATTGACCCTTATCATCACAAGCTCCACGTGCATAAATTTTACCGTCTTTGATGACAGGTTCAAAAGGACCACTATGCCAAAGCTCTAATGGGTCGGCAGGTTGTACATCATAATGTCCATACACTAAAACAGTAGGTTTTGATGGGTCAATGATTTTCTCACCATAAACAATCGGGTGACCTGCGGTAGGATAGATAGCGGTGGTATCTGCCCCAGCTTCTTTCAAACTTTTCTCAACAGCCTCGGCACAACGAATCATATCTTCTTTATGTTCCCCACGTGCACTTACGCTAGGAATGCGTAATAGATCCAATAATTCATTTAAGAAACGGTCTTTATGTTCTTGTTGATATTCTTTCCAGACTTGCATAGCAATGTTATTTGAATGAGGGTGCAATTTAGGATTTACTTTGATAGCTCGTTGTAACAACTCATTTGAAGAATAAGTTCTTTTAACTAGGTATTACTATCAGTATTTACCGCAAAAATAATTCTGTATAAAAAAGTCTTTTAAAAAATAGATCACTAAACAATTCTTAAGAAGAAGTTGAGAATAAACCGCTTACAGAAGACGAGCATATTTATAAACGAAAAAACCCGGTTTCATCATCCTATAAAAGGAGAGAGGAGGAACCGGGTATCGCATCTCAAAAGTAACAAATTTTTATATTCAAAAAATAAATTTTTGTACTTCATGCAGCACGAAGCGCTTAGCACACTTATATCAGAGCAGAGATTGAGTACTTACTATAAAATGTTTCATGGGAACAAGAATAAAGCATTTGAGTATTACCAATTAAATATTCAAATTGCCCAATCATTGTACCCCATACTTTTATATACAGAAGTATCACTTCGCAACTTGATCCATCAATCATGTAGTATTCATTTTAAAAACGATCACTGGTTTGAGCTTTGTGCTGAACAAAGGGACCGAATATTACGAATAGCGTCTACAATCAGAAAGAAAAATAATCGTACAGTTCCAATATTATCTGACGCTATTATTGCTGAATTAACTTTTGGCTTTTGGTGTTCCTTATTTAATAAAAATAATGCCAGGTATTTTTGGAAGCCATTGCAATATGCTTTTCCATATTTAGATCGTTCCATGAAAAGGGAAAAACTTTCTTTGAAATTGAATCATATTCGTCGGTTAAGAAATAGAATTTCTCATTATGAACCTATCTGTAACGATTTGGAAATTTTATGGCAGAACTATTTGAATATGCTGGATGTACTTAAAGCAATGCATCCGGAACTACTTGAATGGATAAAAGCCTTGATCAATTTTGAAAACTTATATGAAAAAGCAAAAGCTATGCGATCAGAAGCGTTTATAACTGATGTTTCTTATCAGAAATAATATTCGTTAAAGTCCATGCTATTTTTTGTTCAAACCCATGCTGTCGTTGTTCACATTGTTTATCGCAAATTTTGCAGCTGAAAGGTAAACAACCATCAGTATGTACAAATAATTCAATCATGTCTCCAAACTCCTGTTTAATCAATGCAGATAAATGATCAATCTCTCGATGAGCTTCATGGATATTCAAGTACCAGGGAACAGTAAGATGGCAATCAACATGCAATAAACTTCCATACTTGATCACACGGAGATTATGGAGATCTACCCAGTTTTCCGAGCGATTTTTATTTAGTACCTCAATAAACTTCTTTAATAATTCCATGTCTGCTTCGTCCATAATACCAGCCAAAGAGGAACGAATTATTTTATATCCATTATAAATGATCAAGATGCTCATAGCAAACGCAATGAGCTTATCCAGCCAATATAATTGGGTAAAAAGAATAATTATCAAACCAGCTATAATCGCAAGTGTTGAATATGTATCTACCTGTAAATGTTTACCACTAGCTTGTAATGCCAGTGAATGATTTTTTTTGCCTAGGCGAAGACAAATAGAACCTGCTACAAAGTTGATAACAGCTGTTATACCGATGAGCCATAAACCCATGTCTAATTCATGTATCGGTTCATTTCGCAAAATATTGGCAATGGTTTCATAAATGATCATGATACCAGCTGCAACAATTAATCCACCTTCTACTGCTGCAGAAACAAACTCCGCTTTCCCATGCCCATAAGGATGTTCAAGGTCTTTGGGTTTGGCAGCTACATATAAACTGTATAATCCTATAAAGCCTGCAATCACATTCACAATACTTTCCAGTGCATCAGATAATATGGCGAGCGAGTGCGTAAAATAATAAGCAATAATCTTGGTGAGGAATAACAATACACTTAACAAAGTGATCCATAATTGGACTCTGAAATTTTGTTGTGCAGTTGTCAAGGGAAGTGTTTAGGTAGATAAAACTTAACAAAGTGATCCATAATTGGACTCTGAAATTTTGTTGTGCAGTTGTCAAAGCTGTTTGAGTATTTATGTAAAGATAGTTAAGTGTTGACAGTTGTTATTAAATGCTACAAGTGGATTTCCTATGAATACAATCTCGTTAGGATTTCAGGCTCAAAGGATTTACCCAATTACTGGTATTTTTATTCAGTAAAAAACTGCTACTTTAAAGAAAATTTTCTCATGCGTCTTTTCATTGCCTTTTTATGCCTGATAAGTAGTGGGTTATCTGCCTCTGCAGTTTAACTTTAAAGAAAATTTGCTCATGCTTCTGTTCATTGCCTTTTTATGCCTGATAAGTAGTGGGTGATCTGCCTCTGCAGTGTAAGGACCTTACACGAAGATTGTTGAACAAAGGGTATCCTGGGAACCTTCTGCTGGACAAAACGGTCCAGCCATGAGTGTTTTAATTAGGATAAAACATGATGCCTTTTTTGGCGATGCAAATGAGTCTCATATTGCAGGAAAGTATGAACTGGGGTCATTCGTGATCTATAAAGGGCAAAGAATTAGTACAACGTCATTACCTGATGATGTAAAGTCAAAAATAAAGTTTAGCAGTGTAGATATCTGTTATGATATTCAGGATGCAAAAACGATGCAAACTGTTTCTACCAAATGTGTTGGTACTGTAATGACCTCCGATTTTCCCGGCTCCCCCGCATGGAATAAGATGTTTCCCGGTCTAACAGCAGATCAAGCAAAAAATCTGTATAAAAGTGGCTACAACATCATTAATATTCGGGTTACAAAACTTGCTTATTCATTACCTAATCTCGATGCTTATTTAAATGGCGGTACCGGTACACCAACGCAAACAAATACCAATGATAAGTTAGATTGGCAAACAGTGGGTTATGCGCGTAAGGGCGATACGCTGTATATCAAATTCAGCAATGGTAGCATTGAAAAACATATTGTATGTGGTAATGGAGGTGTTCAAGGTGGTGGTGATAACAATGATAATACGGGTGGGTATAACAATGGAGATGATAATGGAAAACCTAATAATAGTAAATGTCCTCCTCCATTTATTAGGGTCAATGTATCAGGAAGAAATTATTGTGCATCTGTTTCATGGAGTTGTCCAGAACAAATCAATTCTATTTTAATGGGTGCAGATGGTAATATCATTCCTCAAAAACAGGACCCTCAATATAGATATGTCAGCATTGAATATCGGGAAGCGGGAGACAGGGCATGGAAGGTATTCAGGGGTACTTGTAATTTATTTGGTGCGGCATTGGCTACAGATATTGTAGGGTTAAAAGCTTGTACTAAATATGAAATCCGAGCAAGAGCCTTATGCGAAGACAGTACTTTTACTGCTTATTCTGAATTGGTGGGTTTTGAAACAGGTTGTAATTCGAATTTCACAGGTATTCGTGCAGAGAATATCACCAGTACTACTGCTGGTATAAGATACCTTGTACAAGGTGGAGGTTGTTATAACAGAGGTACTGAAGAGGTAACGATTGTAGAATACTCTCAAACAGGTAATAACTGGGAACAGGTAGAACATATCAGTGGTCCGCTTATTCTCCGCAATCTTGAGCCGGGTCAATCCTATAAAGTGAGATTAAAAGCACGTTTTCCCAATGGAAAGTTCTCACCTTACAGCAGAGAGTACAGTTTTCAAACCCTAAAATAAACTGTTATACTAATTACAGCATTGATCATATCAGTTCAATGCTGTAATTAATAGCACAGTGTTTCGCTAACATTGCCGAGATACCACAATATTTTTCTTTTGATAAGCTAACTGCTCTGTTGAGTTTATCGAGATGATCCGGTGATACATCACAGCGATATACCATATCAATAAACTTGAAAACTTTAGGATGATCTTCTGTTTGTTCAGCAGATGCTTCAATTTCAAGTTTAGTAAATGGAACTTTCATTTTATTAAGTATTTCTACTACATCAATACCACTACAGCCGCATAAAGACCCCAGTAACATTTTTTTAGGATTCATACCACTGCCTGATCCGCCATTCTCTATACTTGTATCTAAGCGTGCTACATGACCGGTATCTGCTTTTACATCAAATGCAAGGGTTTCTACCCAAGATGTTGTTACTTTCATTTTGATCGTTTTATAAGTATTGTATATCTACTATTTCATTCTTGACGCAACTACATCCCAGTTCACCACATTCCACCACGCATTGATATAGTCAGGTCTTCTGTTTTGATATTTTAAGTAATACGCATGCTCCCAAACATCCAATCCCAATAATGGTTGCCCCCATGTTTGATTTACATCCATCAAAGGATTATCCTGATTGGGTGTGGAAACGATTGATAAAGCATGATCACTATTGATAATCAACCATGCCCAACCACTTCCAAATCTACTTTTAGCAGCATCTGCAAATTGTGTTTTGAAGCTCTCAAAAGAGCCAAAGGCTTGAATAATCGATGATCCCAACTGTCCAGTTGGAGCTGCAGCACCCCCGGGTTTCATGGTCTGCCAAAACATTTCATGGTTATAGTGTCCACCCGCGTTGTTACGCATTTTAGTAGAATATTTAGAAATATTTCTGAGTACAGACTCAAGCTTCGTGTTATTGATATTTACATTTTCAGCAGCGCAAGCTTCCGATAGTGCTTTTGCATAAGCCGCAGCATGCTTGCTGTAATGAATATCCATGGTAGTAGTATCAATAGCCGGTTCTAGTGCATTGAATGCATAGGGCAGTGGTTGCTGAGTAAATTCACTACTTGCAGATATTACAGCCCCCTTTACCAAAGCGGGTAAGATTGTTCCGGAAAATCCCAATGCCAATCCAGCCTTACCTGTCGTTTGAATAAAACGTCGACGTGATGATGAATGATTCATAAAGATATTTTGTTTGGTAAGCAATTATCTAAGCCAAGGAGCTAAGCTATCAAGCCATATCTCCTTGTTGCTCGTTTCTTCTTTCTTGTTTCTTCCTAAAGTTATTCCAAATCTTACGCAAGCGCGTAAAAGTTCTGTAATAAAACTCTTGATTGAATAATTGAGAGTCATGCATCGCCTTATAAGTAAGAAACGCACCTATGGGAATTAATACCAAAGTAGAAAGCCACATCCCTTCCCAAGGAGATGCTTGTCCGGATTTCACAAACTTCTCTCCAAATGTGTTGAAAAGATGGAACAAGACAAAGAATATGATCGCAAAAACCAAAGGTGTTCCCAGTCCACCCTTTCTAATAATAGATCCCAGTGGCGCACCAATCAGAAATAATACAATACAGGCAACTGATAGCGTGAACTTCCGATGCCATTCAATTTCATGAAAGCGAAGTGATTTGTATTTTTCCGCATAATCAGATGCCAATAAACCCGTATTACTTTTAATGCTGCTGATTTGTCCAACGCTGGCATCAATAATCACATCTCTTAGAGAGTCAGGAAGTAAAGCATCAAAGGATTTAGCTGTTTTGAGTTTGAGTGTATCTGTTTTGATCCATCCTGTATCTGCAGCATAACGAGCAAATCTGATATAGGGTGTGATATCAGCCCTGGATCTTCTCAAATAAAAGCTATCTATATTTTCCAATGAATCAATAGCATGGTTAAGTTGTCTTAGACTCAGCATTTTTGGGTCATAAAATGCGGAGTCTCCTGTTTTACTCATTTGAAAACTCGAGAGATCAAATATTTTTTTATACTCTTTGAATCCTAGTCTGATGAACTCTGTATTGCCTGTACCTCTTGTTCCCCGTTCTTCAAAACGCCAGCCATTTTTCAAAATGAATTCCAGAAATTTTTTATCAGGCGTTACACGCATGATACCGCTTTCTGCCATCAGCATATTATCCTGCAAGCCATAATTTTTTTCAAAAAGAACAATATCATGAATCACACTATCATTCTTTTCCTTTTTACCTAGTTTAATAACATAACCATCTAATTTGTCATAAAATACGCCCTCTTTGATATCAATTGCAGGTTTAGATACAATGATATCATACTTAAGTGCGGCCAATTTTAATTGAGTAACAGGAATAATATTATTTGAAAACAGAAATGCGAGTCCACTCAATAAAATGGTGATAAAAAATAGCGGGCGCATAAAGCGAAGTAATGGAATACCAGATGCTTTAATGGCAACTAGTTCAAATGATTCTCCAAGGTTCCCAAAAGTCATAATCGATGAGAACAAAAGGGCTAAAGGTAAAGCCATGGGTACCCAGAATAACATAACCAGTCCCACCAATTTCATCACTGTAAAAAAATCTAATCCTTTCCCCACCAAATCATCAATGTATAACCAGAAAAACTGCATGGTCAATACAAACAATGAAATGGCAAACGCTGCCAAAAATGGCCCGATGAAAGAACGAATGATGAGTATGTCTAGTTTTTTCAACATGGGAGG
>VFQN01005156.1_pt1 | contig 16294 bp, 18 predicted proteins | sample 3512371 | NCBI WGS metagenome assembly VFQN01 (sample SAMN10412370, study PRJNA504923) | tailings metagenome | isolation source: Replicate 2 from Balatoc abandoned mine | place: Philippines: Itogon, Benguet | collected 2017-08-28 | reverse complement strand
GGGGGGAAAGGGGGGGGGGGGGGGGGGGAGGGGTTGAATGAAGGACGACGGAGGTTGCTTGGACCGGGCGTGGATGGGGCACAGGTGGGGAGGGCACAGGCGGATTGCACGGACTCTCCATGAACCAACGGTTCGGTGCAGAGTTCACAGAGCACGTAGTGAATAGCACTGTTGTTTGGATGACTCCACGTAGACGGCGTGCCGTACGCTGTGCAGGGCTGTGTCGTTGGCGGTTGTGCGGGGGACAAGGGACACGTGGCATGGCACCGGAAGAGGTCAGAGCGAATACGGCAGATGGGCAAGCAGATGGCCGGCTTTGTAGACGGCGTACGGTAAGGCTGCGTATGGAGGTGGGATATGTGGTGCTATATGTTGTTAGCGTGTTGAGCAAGTGCAGCCCGACGAGTTGCCTGAGTTGCTACACCGCCCACACGGCTGCGTAGCATAGCCCCGCAAGCTAGACGTTGCAGGTGTGGCACGCAAGGCCGTACTGTTGCTGGTGGCACTTGTAACGCGTGTCACAGCGGCTGCCTCGCGGCAGCATGAGCGGTTGCATCATGAGTCATTGGCGAATGTGCGCTTTCGATCACGGGCGCCTAGGCAACAGCCATGGGTCACATGCAGCGTCAGGGAAGCCTATCTATATCCATCGACGCATAAACGGATGCCAGGAAGACAACTCTGTGTCCAACTGTGCGTAACCATCGCGAGGCCCGTCTGCTCCGCAAGACGCGCCAGACGCAAGATCGCTATCAAATAGCATTAATCGTTCGCTTAGTACAGCAGGCAATGACCGTCGGCGGCGTCGCTGTCCGCGTCAACTCAGAAGCGCTGTCGAGCGGGAGTCTCCGCCTTAAGCGCAGCACAGCGGACCAGTTCTTTGGTGAAGCAACTGTACAGGAAGCAACAAGCTCTCGTGATGACGACCCACTTCCTTTGCTGTTGCACCCTTATCCGCCCGAACGCAACACCCTTCCCGTGCCCCTTCGACTGCGCCTCGTCCCTACCACGGCGCACCCACTCCGGAACCCCGAAGCAGCACCCCAGATCCCACAACCCAGCCCGCCCTCCCTGCACTGCGAGCTGTGCGGCCTGGGCGCCTGGCTGCGTGGGCAGGGCGCGGTCCCGGGCGTGCACTGGGTGCAGCTGTGGCGCGGGGCCGGGGGCGCCCTGAGGCTGCGCCTGTGCGACGGCAAGCCCACGGAACTGCCGGGGGAGGAGGCGGAGGCGGCAGCGGAGAAGCAGCAGTTAACAAATCAGCAGCTGCAGCAGCAGCAGGAGCCCCCGCGATGCGACAAACAACCCGTTGCAGGTGGTGCTCCATGCGTTCCGCCTGCCGTCCTGGCGGCAGGTCTGAATGCTGCTGCAGCACCGTCGTCCACGGCCGGGACAGGCAGCATGCCGGGACCGGCAACGGGAGCGGCGGCGGCACCAGAGGCAGCACTGGACACAGCAACATGTCCATCAGCGGGGTCAGCAGCGACAGCACTGGACACAGTAACATGTCCATCAGCGGGGTCAGCAGCGACGGCAGCGCACGCTGGAGTGTTGGTCGGGTCAACGGCGCAGGCGGCGGCAGACGCAGCGGCGCGTTGGGCGCTCCCTGCAATCCCAGCACATACGCTGGACTATCGCTCGCCCCAGGGCTTGGTTTTGGGAGCGGCCACACAACAAGCGGACGGCACTGCAGGGGACTGGGGTTGGCCTGACGCTAGGGTGCCAGGCCCAGCTGTTCCCACCAACGTCGCCGTTATGATTCCCACTGGAACCTCCGTGCAGCAGCCTGTGACTGGGACAAGGGCTGTTCCGGGTGGCCCTCCGGACGGCTCCCGTGGCAGTCCCGTCACACTGCTGCATCCCCCAGAGCTGTATGTCCTCAGCGGCGGGCGCGCAGGCTCCATGAAAGCAGCAGGATCAGCAGAAGCAGCCATCCCCTTTCTCGCGCCGCTGCCACCCGCGGACGCCGGCTGCACGTTCCACCTTCTGCCGCTGTCCCCTGGGCCCCAGCTGCCTGGTTCCATTCCGCCGCTGCTGCCACTTGCCCGCCAGGCGCCTGTTTCACTGCCGCCGCTGCTGCGCTCTGCCCGTGTGCCGCCTGCATCCCTGCCGCCGCTGCTGTCCCCGGCCCTCGAGCTGCCGGGTCCCCTGCCGCCGCTGCTGCCGCCTGGCCGCCAGCTGCCTGCTTCCCTGCCGCCGCTGCTTTCCCCGGCAGCGCTCTGCAATGCGCAGCACCACCACAGTGGGATGACGTGGGGAGCGCTGCGGCAGGACGCGAGTACGGCGACGGGGCCGGGGGCGGGGGCGGCGGGGGTGATGGCAGGGGTGACGGGGGCAGAGGAGGCGGTGGGGCTGTTGGCTATGGCGGGCGCAGAAGGTCCGGGAAGGTCAGCGGTGACAGCGGCGGCGGCGGCGGCGGCGGCTACCGCCGCCGCACAGCCGTCGGCAGTGATAGCCGAGTTGGCTGCCGTTGGGGCATCACCCGGTGACGTTGCTATCACGCCCCTTGGGGCCCCGCCCGCTTGGCTAGGCGCAGTGTCCGGTTGGGGCCCGGGGCCATTGGAAATGGCGGGGGCGGAGGAGGCGGAGGGGCCGGTGCGGGTGGCGGTGACGGCGGCAGCAGAGGTGCCGGCGAGGCCTGCGGTGGCAGCAGCGGCAGCGGCTGCCGTACAGCCATTGGCGGTGGCAGCGGGAACGGCGGCTGTTGGGGCACGGCCGCAGGACTCAGCTGTGACACCTGGTTGGGCCCCGCCTGCTTGGCGGGGCGCATTTGATGGCTGGGACCAGGGCAACGCCGGCGGACCTGGCAGCATGGTTGTAGCTGAAGAGCCGGCAGCGCAACGGCCCCTTGCAGCTCTTCACAATGTGCCTCCTGCATTGGCACCGGCAGGCTCCTCTGCCGCTGCCGCTGCCGCTTCTGCGAGCGCCCCAGCTGAACCTGTCGTCACTCACGTAGTGTTGATAGGCAGCAACCATCTAGGGATACTTGGTCCCGAAGCATGCGAGCTGTGGCCCGACGCCTCCGAGCAGCTCCCAGGGTACAGCTTGGCCGTCACCATACGCCTGTTCGCTAACGGCAACCACGACTATGGTGGCGGCACTGCATCTGAGGGCCAGGCTCTCCCACTGCTGGACGCCCAAGCGACTCTTGTGCGGTGCGCTGGCGACAGGTGGACGTTTGGGGGCGTGGGGCAGGCGGGGGATGTCGTGAGCTTGGCGCGGGGACCCGACGGGAGGGTGTGGGCGTGGCTGCAGCAGGACCAGCAGCAGCAGCAGCACAGACAGCCGCAACCGCAGCAGCAGCACGCGTGGCCAATTGCGCAGTTGGGCGGCGGAGCAACTCTCGTGGCGCCACCTGTTGCCACGGCTTGCCCGTCGGGTGGCATGATGGTTGGACGCGTCAACTCCTCACAGGTGGACCTGCGGCCCTATGCGGTCGCAGCTCTGTGGCCCGCGGCGCTGACGTTGGAGCACGGACAGGAGCTAGAGGTAGTGGTTTACGCAGCCGCGGGTAGGGTCTCCTCCTGTAAGACAAGGCGGCAGCAGCAGCGGCAGCACGAGGCGCCAACTCCTGACCGCGTGCGCTTAAGATGTCTTCGGCTTCCCAACAGTCCTACCAAATACAGAGTTTATCGTCTGGTGGGAAGCTGTGCGCTGTTACGCGAACTGGGGGCGTCTCAAGGCGACGCCTTGTACATGCGGCGGGTGCCAGGCAGCGGGTGCGTAGTGGCGTGGTCGGAGCCGAGGGGCAGTGTGCAACACCTGAGGGGGCAGGCGCGTGGGCAGCACACTCGTCAGCTGACAAAGCGCAAGTGGGGCCGGCGGATGCAGGAGTACGAGACCACTACTGAGGAGGAGGAGGAGGAGGAGGAGGAGGAGGAGGAGGAGGAAATGGAGGAGCAACGTTCGGGGAGAGGCCTGAGCAGCGGGTTTCCGTGCCTTAGGGAGCAGGCACGTGGGGCCCGGACGCTGGGGCGCAGGCGGGCTCGGCATGGGGGAGGCTGGGGACCCACGGTGGTGCAAGATATCATTGGCGAGGAGGAGGTCGGCGGTGCAGAACACGAGGGCAAGGCGGGGCGGGGCGACGGGGTGGAGGGGAATGGGGGGGACGGAGAGGCCGAGGGCACGGAGCGGGGGACAGAGGAGCAGCCAAGCGGAAGGGTGTTGGGCGGTAAGCTGGAGGAGGTGGGGCAGTTGGGGCATCAAGCCGTTAGTGTCGTTGAGGACCGTGGCGGCTAGGAGCATGGAAGGCGTGGTGGTGGTGCGGAGGGGCAGGGTGGAGGAGGTGAGGAAGATGAGCAGCGGGCAAAGGAGTTCAGCAGGGCCGCCTGTGGGGATGCGCGTCGGAGAGGGCTGCAATAGAGGCAGGGCAGGGCAGCGGTGTCCTGAACAGCTTCGGCGGTATCGTTCAAGGAGGCGAGAAGTTTGGGGCGGCGATGGGCGATGGTGATACCGTAGCTAGTGCTGGTTGTGAAGGGGTACAGACACTGGAGGAAGAGGGCTGTAGGAGCCAGAGCTGCTGTTTACGTGGAGCAGGAGAGGAGGGCGGCCTGGGAAAGGATTGCAGCTGAGTGGTAACTGGTGAGCGAAGGACGGAGAGAAATAGAGCGGTGGTGTGCTAGCGTGCAGACGGGGTACAGCGGTGCGCACAGTCATCTCCTACGGCATACTGCCAGTCTGCCACATCAACGGCACTCAGTTTGGACGTGGGTGCCACCTGGGTGCCACCAGCCGGTGTCGTTGGTCACCATCCTCCTTTCCCTTCCAGCCTACGACCCGGGCGGCGATGAGGAGGCGGAATGGTGGCTTGAGCGCTGTGAGGATATTCTTGGCGGCTACTACATCAGCGCTGCAGATAAGGTCAAGATGGCCACGCGGCGTTTGGCTGGCGGGGCGCAGCTTTGGGCGGATGATGTGGGCGGCTTCACCTCGTGGCCCGCCTTTGCGACATCTTTCCTCCAGCAGTTTGGGACACCAGTGGCTGCGCTGGCCCTCAAGAACTGCATCGAGCGCGTGTCGCTTCTCCCTGCGGCGCGCCGGCGTGCGGCTGAGGCGGAGCGATGGCGGCTGACAGTTGCGGCGGTTCGGCACACGGCCAAGTGGGCAGATGATGCCGGAACCCGGCTGCTAAAGAAAGCGCTGTACGTCAGCCTTGGCCCATTGCCCGATGGCGGTGAGCTTTGGGTGTGCACGGCCAGCCGGCCGGTTGGGTGTGCAGTGGCGGCGGTGGGCAGGGGAGTGTGGTTGGTATGCTTGGGTTGCGGCACCAGCGCGTGGAGTTTCCACAGACCGTCCCTGTAGGCTTGCGTGTTGGCTAGGCTGGGGTACCTTCGTATATGTGTCGCAACTGCCTACACGTGGCCAATCCTCACAAGGGCTTACTTGGGGGTGCTAACGGAATCGCCATCCAGGTGCTCCTGGACGCCTTGCCGCTTCGCTATCAATGCACCAGTGGCCCGTCCCCCGCAGGTGCCATGCCGCCCCAGCCCCCGCCGGCCCTGGCCCCGGCGCTGTCGGCCGGGCTGCTGCCCTGCCTGGAGCGCCTGGTGCGGCGGGCAGGAGACGGCGCAGCTCTCTCGGGCGGCACCTCCACAGCCGTGTTGACCGCGGAGGAGGGGCTGCTCGGTCACCTGTTCAACGGGTGCAGCACTGATCCGTACCTGGCATGGCTCCTGGCGTACGGCAGCCCCACCGAGGCGGCCGCCCTGGTGGTCAGCACGGGGAAGCTGCTGCGCGCTGTGACAGCAGCGACCTTGCCGCTGACGCTGCAAAAGCGGGACCGGTACCTGCTCACCACCGTCAACGCCGCAGCCACTACGCTCCTGGCCATGTCAGAGTGGGTTTTCAGCGGGTTGCTCTGCGATGCTGCTGCCGGTGCAGCTGCTGGCACCGCGGCGCGGGGCATGTCAGAGGGAGGTGGGCTAGGCCCCGACGGCCAGCTGCGGCGGATCGCGGTGCTGGCCGCGTGCGAGTGGCTGCCCGTGCTGTCGGGGCTGGTGATTGGGACCACCGGGCGCATTATCTACGTCACCTCCCACATGCAAGTTTCGGCGCTGCAGCTCAGCAGCTGCGCAGCAGCTGTGCTGGCGAACGCCCTGAATGCATGCGTGCTCTGGCTTCCCACGGGAGCTGCAAACACGGAGGCGGCTGGGGGTGGAGGGCCGTCGGGTTCTGCAGCGCCTTCAGCTGGGGTGCTCGGAGGGGAGGCGCAGGGCCAGGGCGGGGCGGGGGCCCTGGGCGGGAGGCAGCTGCGGGCGCTGGAGCGGGAGGGGCGGGTGGTGGAGCTGCTTGGGGCTGGCATGCGGCTGGAGGTGTACATGCTGTCATGGGCGGCGAGGGACCGTGCGGGTGGTGGGAGTGGTGGTGCTGCGGTGGATCCCGACGCCAGGGAGCAGAGGGTCGTACGCCTGCTGACGGCCGCCTTCCGGTTGGCGGTTAGCTCACCCGACCTGGTGCGCCTGGCCTTGGCGGGGAGGGCATGGGCGGCCCGGGCCTTTCCGGCGCACTGCATGTGGAGCTCTGGCGTGGTGCGTCAGCTGCTGGGGTCACTGCCGGGTGGCTGCGGGGCCGCCGTGATGCTGGCACAGGCGCTGGAGGCCTGGGAGGGCGGGGAGGATGTCTCCATAGAGGCCAAGGCAGGCAGCGCCCCGCGGACTACCGCTGATGAAGCTCGCGCGCGCTTTGCGTTGAGCGAGTTGCTGGAAGGGGAGCAGCAGCAGCAGGGGCGGCGCTGCTCCTGGTGGCGCTGCACCAACCTGGCGGGGGACAGCGAGGCGGGGCTGCCGCTGCGGGCGTGCGCGCGGTGCGGGGGGGCGTGGTACCGCGGGCGGGAGTGCCAGGCGGCGCACTGGCGGGAGAGGCACAAGGGCGAGTGCTGGTGAGGGCATGAGGGGCGCGGCATAGCAAGCGCTGATGGGGTGCACTCGGGACGCGGGATGAGAACGCGCGGAAAGCGGAATGCCCACCGCCAGGCCAGGGATGCGGGTTACCGGTGTGGGATCGGGCCGTGCAGCAAGGTGGTTAGGCTGACAGAGCAGGCACGTGGGTGCAGCACGCCGGGATGCAGGAGGGCTTGGCGGGGCGGGGGCGGGGGACCCACGGTGGTGCAAGATGTGATTGGCGGGGTTAGCGGTGGCGCCGAACTCGGGGGTGGGCGGTGTGGCATGAATGGGGAGCGGAAGTGGGATGAACAGGCACGCGGAAGGGTGTTGAGTGGCATTCCGGTGGACGCGGGCAGGTGGGGAAGGTGCGGCAAGCTGCGTGTGTCTTGGAACACCTTGGCGGCTCAATGCATCGAGGGCGTGGTGATGGTGCGGAGGTGCAGGGTGGAGGCGAGGAGGAAATGAGGAGCGGGCAAGGGAGTTCAGCATGGCGGCCTGTGGGGATGCGCGTCGGAGGGGCCTGCGGTAGGGGCATGGCAGGGCAGCGGTGTCCAGAATACTTCCTGTGGTACCGTAACGTTTAAGGGGGCAAGTAGTTGTGGGCGGCGATGGGCGAAGGCGATACCGTAAGTGGCGGTGGCGAAGGGGTTTGGACATTGAAGAAAGAGGGCTATGCGAGCCGTACTTGCTGTGCACATGCAGCAGGAGAGGAGGGCGGCCTGGTTGGAGGAGGATTGTACCTGAGTGGTTGCGCGCGAGGGATGGAGGGCGGAGGTGCCTTTGCATGACTGGGTACGGCGGTGCGCACCAGTCTTATCCTACGGCATGCTGCCACATTAACGGCACAGCATGACTTATGTCTCTTTACGCGTGCTCGTGGCGTGCGCACTGGCGTGTAAGGATGCTAAGCTAGGCCAACATGGATCGTGTGCTACGGTGTGCTACGGTTCGCAACTGGGGGTTCACAATTGGCGGTGTCTTCTGTCGATGAGTTGCCAACATGCAACCATACCGTATTTTTAAGCAGTATCAAGTCAGAGGCCCACAGGGTACCTGAATACAACCTCAAGTTAGGCAGGCGTGCTGACCTTACTTACCGGTACCCAGTTGGCTGTTTCACGAGCTTGTGTACCTCATATCAGACCTTGTTCCAGCACGTTCCAGTCCATTCCGTGAGTCCATTCCGTTGCTGTGAATGTCGCCTCAATTCGGTGCTGCGGGTGCATGGACGCAGTTAGTGTATAAGCATGTAACTTTGATGGCGGCGGCGATACCTGACTGTGTTCCTTCCGCCGCGGGCAGCGTGGCTTCCACGACAGGCACAGCTATACGTTACAGATCAGTCGAATTCAAGAACACAGGACTAGACCTTGACAAACATGACTGCGTGGGCCCGGAATTCTCGGACCCAGACCGCAGCATACCGGTATACTGCTGTTTCCAACGCCCGCAATACCACTCCTAGGCCCAAGGCCAGATACGGTACAAGGCAGTGTTCGCAGTAGTACGACATTTGTTGCTCAAGCCGAAGCCTGGTATACCGGTATGGCTACCATCGCCAAGGGGTGATGAAGCGCGCTGCTTCCGGCCTTTTAACCGCACGTGCTCGATAACGCATGTACACCCGGAGGCTATCCTCCAGCTCACACCCCTGCCAACACCAAAACAAAACAGCGCACTGCCTGCCAACATGCAAAGACACCTACACGATGATGCTGACTTTGACGCCATCCGTGCTATCGAACATCAGTAACATGGCGTGCATATTAAACGGTGTGCTTCAAAGAACCAACAGCGTAAGGACTAAGGAGCAACTACCACCAGGCGGGCAAATGTGCCCAAACCCAACAAGCGCCAAGGACAACCACTTGGGCAAAGACTAATGGACTGTACGCAGCTGAGCGTAAAATGATATACGCTCTTGTGCCTCCCTCACATGAAATCATCCTGTCCATCCCAGATATGCACTTGCTGCTAGGGTACCCTCACCACAACGCCAATGCCAACCGTTAGCAATGAAGCCGCCACTCATGAGACGTGCCACTCGAACCAAATGTCCGCCCAATGCCGCGCCCATCCATAGCAGCAGCTACCTTGCGTCTGGGCCCGTGGACTAAAACCCGTTTGCTGCCTGCTCCTCGGCGCCGGGCAGCACGTGGTCGTGCTCGTAGAACAGCATGTAGGCCTGGCAGCGCAGCACGTCACGCTCGCTCACGGCCGTCACCCACGCGTCGTCGCACTGGTACCACTGCCGGCCGCCGCCCGGCCGCACAAACACCACGTAGTGCCCGCCGCTGAGGTCGCCCTTGTGGCTGATCACGGCAAACAGGGTGTAGCGGCAGCTGGTACTCGAGGGGGCGCAACCCTCGTCTTGCAGGCCCTCGGTTGGGCCAGCGCTGCTAGATGTTGGCGAAGCGGCGCGCTCCGTGGCGCCACCGGAGGGCTGGCCCGGCCGCATGCCGTACCTGTATGTTGGGCATCAAGGGAACCAAGCGTCGCCTTCGCAATACAACAGTGACGGAATGGTAAGGGCGGCTCCTACCTCAAGGCCCAACGCTCGAAAGCAAAATGCGCTAATCCACGCTTGCATGGTAAGGGGCACGGCAGTGGCTGCATCGACAATACTCCTTACCGCTCGCGGAGAATGGCTGCTGTGGTGTAGGGAGCCAGATCCAGCGCCAGCGGGAACTCGAGCATCGTCTGCGAACGTACCGTACAAGATACCGTACAGCTTGGTATCATAGCTGCCCCGCTGCTCCCGCGAGAACATCCTGCCATCGTGCCTTCGTGCATGGCTCTATCCGGTCCCTCTGTCGTGCTGCACTCCCCTCCATCTAGTCCCTGTCGCCCTGCTCTGTCATGGCCCCTGTCGCCTGCACTTCCCCTGGGTGGCCATGTACGACGGAATCCTGGTACGGGACAAGAAAGGAACTAACCCAACCGCCTCACCTGCACCTTTCGCGACGCGTGATGCCGGCCCCCGCCGTGTGGCCGTCCTGCGCGGCCGCCGCCTGCGTGCACCCCGGCCTCCATGCCCACGAGCCCGTTGCACGCCCCCGCCGCCCCCGCATGGCCACCGTGCGCATGGTGGTGGCCGTGGTGCCGGTGCTCGAAGCGCTTCACGTGCAGGGTCAGCACCGGCGGCAGCCGCCGGATGGACAGCTGCTTCACCGCCGCCTGGCGGCGCTGGCAGGACCCGCACACCCAGCCCCCGCTGTCCGAGGAGGCGCCTGGAGGAGCCCCGAGCCGCTCGGGTGCCACCAGGTGGCGCAGGCAGCCGTGCAGCGTGGCCACAGCCTCGGGAGCCTGGTCGTGTTGCGGGGGTGCGGCAGGAGGGGAGCGGGATCGGCGTGAGTGTGGAGCAAGCCGCTGAGGTTTGCAGCAAATCGTTAGTACGATGTGCGCATACCGATACATACTTCACCACTCCCGTTTCCCTGTCCTTTGGCTGCTGTCCTTTGGTCAACCTTGTAAAGTTGCGCCCTGCTTTTCATGTTGCTTCTGCAACGTTGGCAGGGCTCCATTCACAAGCATATCCCGCCGTGGTATGCGCTAGCTTCCATCCATGAGACAAGCAGGTGTGCCGTACTAAGCGGAGTGTCGGCACAGTTGCATGAGCTCTGCACATGCTCTGCCTGTCCTTGTGGTGGAGTCAACGCGTCACAAACGTGAACTAGGGCGCGCACACCACCTCCCGCGGGCCCTCGTCAAGCTTGGCTCCCAAGTACTGACAAGTCAGTGGGAGGAATAAGTGAGGGCAATATGCGAGCTGCCAGCACCCGTAAGATACTCCTACCTTTTCCTTGCCGCCAGGCGCCCATGCCAAGGTGGGGTCCGCTAGCTGCCCGGCGCACGCACCCTCCTCGCCCATCTGCGGCACAACTCCGTCGTTGCCCATGCTGCTGCGGCGCTTGACGCCGGCTGCCGTCGTACCCCGGCCGCTGGCGCCCCCGCGTCGCCCACGTCCCCTGCCCCGACCCCGACCCCCGCCCCTGCCGCCTCGTCCTACACCTCGCCCTGCTCTCGGGAGCAGACCCGGCTGTGCGTCTGCCTCCGCGGCAGCTGCAGCTGGCGACACACCGGCGGTATCACCTTCACCGTCGGTCTCCGCCGGGCCCTCCCCTCCCTGCTCCGTGGCATCCCCCTCACCCTCATCGCGGCACCAGGACGCACTGGCGCCCGGCGTCACCCCCCTGCTGTCCGTCAGGCCGCCGAGGCCCGCCCCACCGCCGCCGCTTGCCCTGCGATCCCCGTCCCCTTCACGTTCACCGCTGCCGCCCAAGCCTGCAGCAGCGCCCACGTCATCGTGCTGGCCACTGTCCGCAGCAACAGAGACCTGCGGCTCCAAAGCTGTGGGCTTACCCACGTGCCGCCGCGACGCTGCCCCCGCCCCTGCTATGCTAGGGGAGGTGATGCAGTCATCGCGGCCAGGCTCGGGTGTGCCAGGAGGCCGACGAGCTCCGCTAGCGCCGTCCCAGGGGCCCTGGCCGCCGTTGTCTTCCCCGCCGTCTGCGGCACTCTCAGCAGCAGCGCACGAGTCGCTTGCTGCGCCCCGTGGCGCACTTGCTGCGCGGGCCCCAACGGTGTGCCCGCCGCCAGTGGCCTGCGGCTTGTCGCCCTTTAGGGGGCTTGGCTGTGGGCGCGGCGGCCTGCCTCGCGGCCTTTGCACGGGGAGCGCTGCGTCTGCAACCGTGCTGGCGCCAGCTGCCCCAGCCCCAAGCCGTTCCGAGCCTAGACCAACTGCATCGCGCCCGTGTGCCAGCCCTGCCCCAGGAGCGTCAGCTGTGCAGGGCGTAGGCGCCCGGCCGCTGGCAGCTACATCCTGAGCGGGTGCGCAATTGGTGTTGACGTAGCTGTCCTCGGAAGTCGAGCTGCCATGGCGCAGGTCTACTACCTCCATGTCCTCCACAAGCTGCACCTCCTCCCCCTCCTCCTCGGACGCACCAGCGCATTCACCCGTACCGCCTGTTGCTGCTGGGCCGCTTTCCCCGGCACGCCCTGTAGCCGTGGTGGCCGGGGCAGCCGAGGCGGACAGCGACTGCGACTGCGAGACCGACTGCGAGCGTGAGGGCGACGGCGAGCGCGAACCAGACTGCAGGGAGCGGCCGCACACCGAGGTGGAAGGCCGCGCCACGTGACGCCGACCGTGGTCGCCTCCTCTGCTGCTGCCCCGAAGCCCTGCCGCCACGCCGTAGGGCTCCGTGTCCTCCGCCTGCTGTGAGCCGCTGGGCAGCCCATCGCGGTCGTTGTCGCCTAGTGGCAGCGATCCCACAGGGAGGCCGAGCTGCGAGCCCGCTCCTACTCCATGCCGCCCGATGGCGGCAGCGGCCGGCCCGACGAGTCCAGCAGGTACCTGTGTACGAAAGGGCAGCAAGGTAGCCTCTTGGTGCAGGAGCAACTGCACAAAGAGGCTGTGCAGGAGCAATTACTGGCGCTATCACGTTGCTACCACGTCCATGGCATGTCCTGTTTTGAGGTATGAGTTAACACACATGACCCAGAGGGAAGCAGGGAGGTTATAGGGCCACGACGACGCGGCGCTTTTCCACCTTGCAACCCGGCTAAACACAAAGCCGTGAAGTTGTACATGTCCACATGCTTACCATGTCCAGGGAGATGTCCAAGAAGGGGTCGTATGCGGTGGACGTGTGGCCGCATGCGCAGCACGTGACGTCAGACCGCAGTACACCCCCGAACACGGCGTCCACCAGGCTCGTCGCAGGCACCGGTGCAGCCTGGCCAGCCGCCCCTCCGCCGCCCAACGGCATGGCCGTGCAACCCGGCGGTGGGCTTCCATGGCCCCCTTGCGGTCCCGCGCCGCCGGCCACGGCGTGCAGTGGGGAGCAGCCGCCTTGCGCAAGCCCTGCCGGCCCTGGCGCCGGATGACTTGCACCGTGGGCAGGAACCGCCGAACACGTCGCCCCCCTGGAGCAGCAAGCAGAGCGAATGGTTCTTGGACACACGCACATACATGCATACCGTCTGGCGCAGCAAGATCCCATCAAGCTCCAAGTGGTGAGTGTACCTGCGCGCACTGCAGTCGTAGCAGCTTGCGGCACGCACCTGGCCGTCATCAGATCCGTTCCCTCGGTCGCAGCTGACCCAAAGGGCGCACTGCGCCCCTGGGCTGCTGCGCTGTGAAGCTGCTGCGGCTGCGGCAGGGACGCAATGCTGGCTGAGGCGAGTGCGGATAGGGCCGATAGATAGAACTCGTGGGCGTCCTGCTGCTGGTAGCCTGCGCGCGAAAGAGCGAAGAGGACATGCGTTGACCACAAGACAACACACAACAACAAAACCCAGGCCACTGCGGGAGTCAAAACAGCCCTGCTACATACGTGCACCACCCACCCGCCAGGCTGTCCGCAAAGGACCACCACGCGTACAGAAAGTCGGTGGGGCTGAGCGGGAACCGGTCCCCCGAGTACGCAGCCGCAAACACAGCGTCCTGCGTCGCATGGGCAATGCTATCAGGCCCCAAATTGGACAAAAGCGTCAGAGAAACGTGATCTCATTACATGCCGGTGATAAGGAGAACAAAGCTGTCATTGGGAACGCCAATGCACGGTGTGCTGGTCAACGGGCAACAAGCGATGCAGCCGGGGCGCCAAGGATGTCCCTCAAGCGCATGCAAGTCACGGCACACCCACCATCTCGCACGTCAAGCACGGCCTGGCTCCACCGCTTGAAGATCCTTTTGTCGCCTGCTGCCTAGCGCACTCCGCGGTTGGGTGGCCTTGCCCGAGGAAGTAGTTCCGCAGTGGGCCAGAGTGCAGGAATACCTGCAGCATGATTGCATGAGTTGCAGGCAACGGTCAGGGCTTTGCCGCGTGGTATCAATGACACGTAAGCTGACATGTCCTCCAGATTACTGGCGCGCACTAGGTGTCTTGCTTTTTGGTTGTATCCATCCGCTCAACACCACCTATCCTCCCCAGATGTACTTTTTACCACACTCGGTTCCTATCGCTGGACATGTCGCTTGCTTCGCCCTTTACTAAACCTGCTCTGTAATATGCTATTGCGCCCCCGCAACTGCATCGCTACACACTCGCTTCCTGTAAGCCCCCTGTCACACGACGCCACTCCGTTACCCCACCTGCAGCACACTGCTCATGAAGCATGTGTTCCCAAGGTTGTTGAGGCCGCGCAGGCCTGCCGGGAAGCCGTCGCACGCAAGCCATGCAGCGGCCACACTGCTGTGCTCCCCCACTGCGCTCCCTGCCTCCCCTACTGCTGGGGCCGATGCACGGACTGCCGTTGAAGCCCCCACCCGCTCCAGCGGTAGCGAGGGGCCGCTGCCAGCAGCGGCCGTGCTAGCATGGTTGCCCCATACGGCACCTGGGCACGTGACCGCCGACGCCAACGTCGGTGCTGCAGGTGTTCCGGCAGCCTCTGCCCTGGCAGCAGCTGCCGCTGCGGCCAACAGCTCGGTGCGCAGGGCCGCGAGGGCCGGGTCGGCTGCAGCGCGTGCACGCTTTGCCCGGGTTTCCGGCCCGGGGTCGTTTGGTGGAACAGCTGTCGGCCCACGTCGAAGGATGGCACGTACACGAAGTCGCAGCAGGAGCAGCAGTACAGCTCTCCACGGCCGAGGTCCAACAGAAGAGAAGAGCCTGTCCGTGGAGCAGAAGTAATGGACAAGCACAGCCGGTAAGGAAGTACACTGCTTTTGTACGGTGTGCTTGCGAGAGGGAAGTGAAGGTGACAGGTCCGGCCACGTCAACTGGACGCAGTATCAAGATTGGCTCTCATTTGTGCTTTGCAGTGTGGCACGCTCAGCATAGAGCGCCTCCATGACCCACTCACCGCACGAGCAGCCGCGCAGTGTCTGGCGGGTGGTGGCCGCAACGGCAGCGTCGCTGCTGCCTATGCCCAAGCCGCTCGAGTGCAGCAGGTTGCCACACCCACAGCAAGCGTGGAAGACTCCCACAGGACCCGTGTTGGCCTGCAGCACCGTGGGCATCACATGTACATGGCTGGAGGCCTCCAGGACAGCAACCCCTGTGCAGCTCGGGTCTGGCCACTACACCCCAACGCCGCAAAGACACACTCACACGCCACAGTATACAACTTTAGGCCGAGGAATATAGGACCTTTCGATAAAGCCACTTGCCACGACGCTGGAGTAAACAGTGTTGGCGCCCCGCAAATCTACAACCCGACTTGCCGGTGTGGTTTCCGGACGAGCATGGCGTAGCAATAAACTGCCAAAGTCCGCTGCCGATACGTCGTTGCTTGTATGCGGGCACCCAAACCTCACGCCTCCGCGTCCGCGCTTGTTGCCCCTGACCTTCATGCCCTCTAGTTCACCACTAAGGCTACTTTGCCCCGACAGAACTATCGCCGTTTATACAGCGGCCCGACTCCCAGTCCTTTGCCTGTGCACTTCCTATACAGCCTGGGCCGCCGAGCCATTGCGCATCGGGTTTGCCTCCTACTTTGCGCTAGAGGCATGAATGCTTCATCAACAAGCTTCGTACATATCGCAGTGTAGGAGTAACAACCCAGCCTCAGGGGCGGGGGTGCATGTAGCTTTGGCAAGGCCTTTGGTCCTGTGCGGCGGACTAGCGTACGCTGACATACCATGGACACACGCATGCAGTTCACATTGAGCGATGCCCTGCAACATGTTCTCTCCTCCAGCTCTCGCTCATGCGGAATGGCTCAGGATGGCCAGACTACGGCACGCTTGGATGCAGTCGTGGTACGCCTCGTCTGTGCTGTAGCATGCAGGCACGTGTTACCTACAGCCCCGTCTCGCCTTTGTGTGCCCGATGCTTCAGCCCTGCTGTCCAGCAACCAGTGCAGCTCGCAACTCCATGCTGCAAATAAAATTGCATTCGGCTGCGTGACGACGCGTCCTGCCAGTGGGACCCTGGTTCCTAACGAGCTACCGGTAGGACCAGCGTTGACCAGCGTCCCGTGCAGTTGCACTTGCTGTACGATAGCGTGATACCGGTACAACAGGGATCGGGTTCGATAAGCGTGACAGCGTGTGCCTCCTATTGCAGGGCGTGTGCGTGCACGCGCAACAACCTTGTCAGTGCACTGTTGAGGCGCACGCAGGGAGCTCCCCAGGTTCGCCTACCTCGCGGCGGCCCCCTCTTATTGACGAGCATGGGCCGAGAGCAGCATGGGCCGAGGGCAGCATGTCAACAAAGAACAAAGCCGCAAGTGCAACAAGCACTGCAAGAATGCCACCTCCACAAATGCTCCTAGCTACCGCTTCCTCACCGCTTACTCAACTCCTAGCCCACACCTCAAACACCCCACTTACTCCCTTGCTCCCCCATACGCCTTGCTCCCACTCCAGGGGCTACCGCCCCAGGTGCTGTCGCTTGACCGCCCTGTCGTCCTGGTCTAGTCCCAGCCCCTGTCGCTTGGCGGGCGCGGCTGTAGCGGGCGCGGCGGGCTTGGCG
>VFQN01005155.1_pt1 | contig 16295 bp, 19 predicted proteins | sample 3512371 | NCBI WGS metagenome assembly VFQN01 (sample SAMN10412370, study PRJNA504923) | tailings metagenome | isolation source: Replicate 2 from Balatoc abandoned mine | place: Philippines: Itogon, Benguet | collected 2017-08-28 | reverse complement strand
TATATATAGAACATATATAGGGCAAAGAGTCGACCTATACTTTTGGCCAACCCTATAAACATATGACACCGGAATATCAGTACATGCCCACGTAAGCAGGGTCTTGCAGTACCCTATACATTTATGTGACCACTCAATCCCATGGGCAGTTGGCCACGTATAGAGGTTCAGTGCTTGCATAGTGCGCTCAACACCGTCCGCAAGCAGGTACCGCCTTGCAACGCGTCCTCTGGGACAGTGTCATAGTGTTCATCATGACAACGCGTGCGCCCTGTGGCAGCAGGCCTGCCGCGCAACGCCACAGCTTGCCCATCACACCCACGCATGTGCGCTAGCCCAGCCACTCCCTTGTGTGCAGTCGCTTACCAGTCACGCGGTTGCACGTGGCACTCAGCCACGCTCAACACCCACGGTACTCAACTGCAGCTGCTGCCACTCCTATTGCCTCATAATATTTGCGCCCTCCAAGCATCCATTTGCTCTGCTGGACATGCATGTATGCTGCACCAGCGCTGAGTAGACGGCTTGAGCTGTGGCATGGTGCCATGCTGCCGCCCGACACCGGTAACATGGATACCCCCCAAAGCCTCGCTAGCCAACCTTTGCGTGGCTGTCCTTGTGCCGCCGCGCGGCTGTCCGCCATGGCTGCCCGGCCTGGTCAGACTGCCATGGTGTCATGTCCCAGCCCGCACCAGGGGCCAGTGCTCCCGCAGCACATGCAAGCCCACCATCATCTCCCACCAGGCCAGCATGATGAGCAGCAGCAAAACCACCTGCACGCAGTAGGTGGAATAGAAACGGATGCAAGTCAGGACAGCATAGGTGCAGGCTCACCACAAGTCAGCATTACAATGCAAGTACTACATGCGTGACTGTGCAATTCCTCGCCAAGTTTTGAAGGCAGATGGAACAAAAACCTCTGAAGGCATACTGGCACTTTACCCAATATCAACATCATGCAGGCGGGTCACGGCGCAAGGAGGGTGACGGCAGCGCATTACAGGCCAAGCAGCAGTATCTACAATAACAGCCCGCCATTGGCCTTACCCTGCACGGCACCGCCAGCGGGCCCTCCCCAGTCAGCTCCCACTGATGCAGTGCGGGAGGCGCCACCAGCCAACCCCGGCCCGGGGGCAGCAGCCGGGCAAAGCTCTCGTGGCGCACGAGATCCTGTGGGCGGAATGAAAGCCAAGGGCATTTAGGGCGATCAAGCTAGTAACACAGTGAAGCCTAATTGCAGACGGGCGCCCCACCACAGCGTTACCGGCGGCACTGCTGCCTCTACGCCAAGGCAGCACGGACCAACGTTGCACAGACGAAGTTCGGCACAGCGACGGGTCCGACGGCACCTGGGCCGTCCTGCAACAAAAGCGTGTCTACCATCTGCGACCCTTCCCAGGCAGTATTCGGTCAACCTCCACCTCACCCAGCAGCAAGCGCCCCAACCCAGCCCCCATCCCCCACCGCGCACCCACCAGGAAGCGCCTCCTGCTGCGCCACTCCAGGCCGTACACCACCAGCGTGGTCAGCCCCAGGCCCAGCAGCACCGACACGAAGGCAGCAACCACCCAGCAGGGGCACACCGTCACAGGCGGGTGGGCAGCAGCCATGTGGCGCCCGGCGAACTCCGCCGCTCCCGCAGCCGCTGCTGCAGCCTTATCACCACCTGCAGTCAGCTGGCAACTCCCAAGAGCTCCCGACGCGCTTTCCCCCGCCATGTTGCACGCGGCCGCCAGCGCTTCCCCCAGGCCTCTTGTGCCGTTGTCTGCAGCGCGCATGTTGCCGTCCAGCCCAGTCGCGCCTGGACAGGTCCTCAGGGACCCGTGCTCACCCCTGACTCCTGCGTCCTGCAAGAACAGCCTGGGCCTGTCCACTGCCTTGGCTGCTGCCCCACAGGGAGTGGCGCTGTCGACCGAGGGCCAGACCGCTGCCGCGATGAGGGACGTTCCGCCCGACGGTACGGCGTTGACCAGGGTCAACGGCTGGATGAGCCGCAGCGAGGCTTTGACGAAGGGCAGGCCGCCTCGCTCGTACTCCAAGTCGCACGCGCCCTCGTTCTCAATCAGGTTGAACAGCAGGCTAGCGGACATCTGTGGATGTGCAGGTGAGATTGAGCCACGTCAGGTGGCCAGAGCACGGTGGCTGTTTGCAGGGATGCGGGTAGGCCGCACACAGCGCATGAGCTCTCCTGCCCTTCGCTGTGCGTGGTCATGCCCGTGGCGCGCGCAGGAGATGCCCAGCCACCGCCGTCAACGAGGGAGCGCAGCGTGACAGCATCTGACCCCGTGGTATACCCGTGGAGCGTCTTACCTGCAGCAGCACGTGCTGCTTGATAGGCAGCCTGAGCGTGAGGGCGGAGAAGAACTGGTAGAACCAGGCGTTGTTGATGATGAGCGGGCGCACCACCGACTGGCTGGGGACGACGCCTGCACGGGCGCCGGTTTTCTGTGTATAGCAGTGCAGCGCTTTGTTCCGGCAGCCAACTGCATTGGATGCGGTAACAGCGTGACACGTTACACAGGCGGCACCTGGTCAGAACCAAGCGCCCCCTTGCTGCTGCCTGGCTGGTGTGCAATGTGGGTATACTGTGTCTAGGGCACTCACTGATGGAAGACCAGTGAGGGTTGCCAAAGGCGCAGGCGATCAGAAAGCCGACGCGCAGCGAAACGAAGATGCGGTTGCGTAGCGCGCGATAGCGCTCCTTGGGTAGTCGGAAGGTGGCGCCCTGGATGGCCAGGAGCGTGCTGAAGAGCACCACGCACCACAGCGAGTTGACAACAGCCCTAGGGTACCTGAACGGAACGTCAGTGTCGATACGGTTGTTATGTGGGGTCCGCTGTGTTCCTGGCACCATACAAGCCAGTGATTGGTTGCCACAGATGGAATGGGCAAGGGAGCGCCCGGGGTTGCCAGGGGTCGCCTTCTGGAGACTTGCAGGGTTGCGGGTAGGTCGGACACGGGTCGAAGGAAAGGCGTGACCTGGAGACACACACAATGCTTACACGCCGTGCTTACATCGTCAGCAGCGTTGCTTGAAGCGCCACAAATATAATCACGTGTACTGTGTAGGCGGTGCAGTCCCACGCGTGTTCCTGGGGCGCCTGCCACTCGTGGTATTGCCCCTCTAGTTGCTCCGCAGTGAAGTGAAGCCATAATGGATGTACTATCATACTTTCAGTTACTACAATGCTACCGAGAGTTAGCGCAGCCTCTACGCACAGTGCGCGAGCAGGTGCGCGAGAGCCATCAAGGGGCCCTAAGTCATCCGCGTAAGCGTCTGATTAGCACCATAACTTAGGATTAGGAAACTATTTAAAGGTTTTGTAAGTTCACGTGCTCGTTGGCTCGCGTGTCCTAGGTTCCGCTTGACCTGCTGTAGCTTTGCGCTGGCAGAGGTTCAAGGACCCCGCCAGTGTTGCGTATAGCTTTGTCATGAACTGGCGCCCGTATAAAAATGCTCAGGTACAGTCAAGCACTGCGCTCGCGGCTACTCCGTTGCATGCCCTCCACCAGGGGAGGACCCCGCGGACTTGCCCGCGGAAGGAGCGGAGGACCCCTACCCACCAACCTGGCCCAACACCTAGTACGACCCTTACATCGACCTTGCCAGTTGAAAAGCATTGCTATAGCATGTATGGTATTTCACGTGTCTTCCAGTCTGCGGGACAGTCTCACGACTCGTCCGTTGTGCAGTGCCGGCGGCCATTGGCTGCATCATTACACCCTGCTGCCGCCACACCCCACTGCATGAAGGCAGGGCTGCGGCGTGGGGCTGCAGGGAGGCGGACGCTTGTCGGTGCAAAGCTAGTGCTCTCCCGGCAAGTCATACGAAACCTCTGCAACTACACAGAAGGAACGAAGGAAGGTGGTTAAATCTGTCACCACCAGCCTGAGCCCAACAAGCATACCCCATGGCTTCCACTCGAAATCGTCACGCAGCACGGCAGCCCTGTGCCACAACGTTCGAATGCGTTACAAGTGTACCAAATTTGGCTGTATGCTACCTGAGGAAGCTGTATATGGAAGGCATGCCTAGCCTACACGCTACATGACCGTCGACTTACGAAAGTTGACGCAGAAAGCAGTTTACACTACACCGTACAGTTGGCTGTGAACAGCTGTGAAGCCAGCTGTGAGCGCATGGGCAAAATGGCTACGTCGCAACCCTTCCGCATACCGTACTGCGGAGTTGCACCATCACAAGACCACTATGCCCCGCCGCCCATTTGCTGCTGCCTCCATGCGCCCTACCCACTAGTACGGGGCCAAGGCCACCGACGGAGCCGCCAGGTCCAACGTTATGGACGCCCGCTTACGGCCCTGCGTGGACGGGCCCCTGTTGGGCATCCCGCCCATGGCTCCGCCCCTAGCCCACGGCACAGCCGCACCCTGCACCGCAGCTGCAGGCGCCGCCATAACCCCTCCCGTCCCCGAGGGCCCCCGTGCCCCTGCCGGTCCCTCCGTCAGCACCACACGGTTGGACTCCCTGGCTGCCATGGCAATCTGCAGCGCCGTGGCCGGCAGCCGCTGCCCCACCACCACCGCACCGCCCTGCTCCACCACCGCCGCCGTCGCCAGCGCCCTCGCCCTGCACGCCTGGCACGTGCACTTGCCGCACGTCGGACATGCCGCCCTGCCAACACACGCGCCCACTGCGCCCGCCCCCACCCCCGCCACGCCCCCGTTGCCACGTGCAGGTGCGTTCCCAACCAGCCCGTCGCCGCCACCGCCGCCTTGCCCAGAGCTTGGCCTCCCAGGAAGCACTTCCGCGCCTCCACGTGGCACCTCGGAGTTATTGGTGAAGCCCGCAAAGGACCTCTTGGGGCTGGCGCGAGCCGCGGGTTCCATGGGATCGGAGGCGTCCGCCCCTGGCCGCAGCAGCCTCACGGCTGACACAGTTGCCTGCAGCACACCGTGCGGCGCTGCCCCAGACCCGTCCCCGCAGGGCTCTGCTGGCGCATCCTGCGCGTCCAGGGGCTCCCCTGGCGGCAGCGATAACATGACGTCGTACGGCGCACCGCCGCCGGCGCCGCCAACAGCGGCGTCAGCCCGCATCCGCCCGCTTTCCGACGGTGGCAGGTGCGCCGGCAGTCGCAGCTCCAGTGAGCGCGGCGAGGGGCGCAGTGCATCTGTTGCTGGGGCCACATGCCTGTCGGCGGTAGCTACACCAGCCCCGGGAACGAAGCTGCGGCTGTTCCTGCTGCCAGCGCTTGCCCGGGGGCTGCCCACGGGGCTGAGGTCCCCGCCGGAAGCCTTGAACGCCGGGTGCCATTCCGGAGGCGCCTGCTGACCAGGTCGCCGCGGAAGGGCCGAAGACGGTAGCTGCGTTGCCGCGCGATGCAGCTGCGGCGGCGCAGACCACTCCTGCCCCTCAGCGCCACCAGCAGGTCGTCCGCTGTGCCCGCTGAAGTCCGCGCCGCCACCGCTGCCGGGCGCCCTGCCTGTGGGCTGGAGGGTCATCGAGCGGCCCAGCTGGACGTCGCTGATGCGCCGCCGAGGCAGCCGCCGGACGCCCTGCCCCGGCAGCACTGCTGCTGCCGCGGCCGCCTCCGACCCGGATGGCATACCGCCGGCGTCCACAAGGTCAAACGCCCTGGGCGTGTGCGCGATGCACGACAAGCGCTCATCCGCCTCCACCTCCTCCTCCACGTCATCGGCATCGCCATCCCGCCCTTCCTCTTGCGCTTCTCCTACCGGCCCTGCTTCGTCAGCAGTACCTTCCGGAAGCTCCCCCTCGCCGCCCATCCCCGAGGCAACGCCTGCATCACCGGCGGGTGCCGGTACGAAGACGGAGAGGGACCCAGGACGCGACATGCCGTGCCCCCGCCGCCGCTCCTCCTCGAGGGAGGCCCCCCATGAGGCCAGCGTGTGCGCTGCGATGCCCCCGTCCAGGCTGACGTTGCGGCTGGGGTGATCCAGGAAGCCAAGCAACCCAGCGGCACCGGGGGCCTCCGCGCCGTCAGCAGCAGTACCCGTTAAGGATCGACCCCGTGCAGCAGTATCCATCAAGAACCGGCCATGCAAAGCCTCCGCCGCCTCCTCCGCGGCAGCCCTTCCCCCGGCATCGCTACAGCCCGCATTGTCTACACGTGAAGTGCTTGTCGAGTGCTGCTTTTCCTCCGGTACACGCGGTGTGGCGGCGGTGTTGCCGTCGCTGCTAGCTGAAGCAGATGCGGGTTCAGTAGGTGTGGGAAGGTCGCCAGAGGTGCGGCTGTCGCCGTTGGAATGAGGGCCTTGGTGCGGGTGGGGCGGCACCTGCAACAGCGGCACGGGTCCAGGTATGACATAATGACACAGCGTGGCGACAAGCTCGCACCGGTCAGCCCACGAGATGGTGCCTACGCAGTAACCGCTATCACTCATGCTGCACAAGTCCACAGTAGCATGGGGACCATTCCGGACGAAGGTAAGCGACAACGTGCAAGCCGCGGTGGCACAGGTGCTCACAACTTACATGTCGCGCGTGCGTGGCCACCGCAAGGCGGGACGTGGCGGCCAGCACAAAGGACGCCCTGCGGCTCGCCCCTGCAGCACTGGTCGCTGGCGGCTGCTGCTGCTGCTGCACAGGCCCTGTGAAGAGCCCCGCACCTGACAGCGCGCCGCTGCCACTGGCCCGCGTGGGGCTCCCTGGGGTGGTACCAGCAGGCACCCAGGCCGACGGCAGCGGAAACGCCCCCGGCACGGGCAATATGCCCAGAGCGGTCTGCGACTTCCGGCGATGGCCCTGCTCCACTGAGAAGGAGCCCACGCGATGCGGCCTGTCCCCTCTCCGGAGCTCCGCTGCAACATCGGCACGCCCGGACAGGCCCGCCGGCGTCGTGGCGCCGCTGCCACGTGCCCGGTCGGCCATGCGGGACGTCAGCGCTTCTATAGCTGACTGGCTTTTATGCCTTGGCGCAGAGCCCCCGCCCGAGAAGGAGCACGTGCGTCGCAGGCGCGTCCCGCTGGCGCGACGTCCGCCCGCAGCGCCCACCGACAGCCCGGCGGGAGGCCCGCCCGCCATGGACCACATCCGGGCGCGTGCGCCGCTACCTCCCAGCGCCAGGCCCGGCCCCTGCTCAGCTTGTGCCAACAGGTCTGCCACAAACTCCCCTGCCCCGCTTTCCTGCCGCCGCAGCAGCTCCTGCACGGAGCTTCCAAGCTGCACCAGTGCCACACCACTGCCCGCACTCCGCACCGGCGACAAGCCCCCACCGCCGCCACCACCGCCGCCCCCAAGGCCCCCCGCCTCCGAATCCGACCCCGTGGCCATCCCTTGGCTGCTCGGCCCCTCAGCCCCTCGGCTCGACCCCTCCCTCAGCAGCCCGCTGCCCGCCGTCCAGAACCGCGACAGCGGCAGGGGCTGCACCGGCCTCAGGCCGCCGGCAGCGCTGTTGGTGTGCGCCAGCGCCGCCCGCGGGGAGCTGCCCCCCGCCCCGCGCCCAGAGCTACTGGGGCCCCGGCCAGGAGGCGCCACGATGTACCCGTGGCCGCTCCAGTTGCGCACCAGGTTGCCGCCCGACAGAAAGGGCGACGAGGCGCCGCCAAACTGCTCCGCCGCCTGGATGCCGCCCGCGGCGGCGGCGCCCGGCGGCGCCGGCAGCATGCTGTCCACGCTGCCGCGCCGCATGCGCGTGTTGTAGGCGCTGCTGCGCCCGCCGCTGCTGCCGCTGTCACGGCCGGCCTCCACACCACCGGCGCTCCTGCCGGCATATGCGAAACTGCGCAGCAGCTCGTCATCTCCATCCTCGTCCTCCTCCGTACCGGGGCGCCCATCCTCATCGTGGTCGTCCTGTATGGACTGCAACCCACCCGCTCCGCCTGCTGCCCGTCCCGTCAGTAACAAGCTGTCACTCGCCACCCCGCCTCCCCTGCTCTCCATGCTGCGCCTGCCTGACACACTCCCTATTCGCTGCGCGACAGCCAAGCTCAACCTATGCAGCGGCGACCCCGGCTCCCCAAGCAGCGCCGTTCCCGCACCACTAACCCCCCGTCCAGACGCACTCTCCTCCGTCACACTGCCGCGCCCCTCGCTCAGCCAAGACTGAGGCATGGGAGTCCCCGCCGTTGGGGTACCCCCATCGAGTATGGGCTCGAGCTGTGTGCTGGCCAGGCCCCCAAGCGCAAGGCGGTTGAGGGTGCCGGTGCGGTTCACAACCGGGGGCACCCCAGAGCTTTGGGGTAGGCCCAGGGAAGGCATGGTGAGGCTGCGGGAGGTGCTGCCGGCGGCTTGCGGGATGGCCAGGGAGGGTGCGCCGAGAGGATGGGCCCAGCCGGACAGGAGGTGGCCCAGGTTGGGTTGGGCGCGGGAGGCGGTTGCGAGCCCCGAGTAGGACTGGCGGCCCATGAGGGACTGCGAGCAGGCGAGGGCAAGGCAACAAGGCTGGTATGAAGAAAGAGGCACTAAACTGATGCTACCCTGTGGTGCGTGCATGACGAGGGCGTCCGGCAACCCTGGGGCGAGTACTGCAGAGCACGGGCGCGTGTGCGCTTTCGGGCAGGCACCCCTTGCCACACGGACTTCCTTTCAGCCCCATCCATCCCACCCACCATGGTGACCAGCCCTGTCTTGCCTCCCCTGCCCGGCACCAGGCCGAGCTGCAGCGAGGACAGCACGCCCAGCTCCAGCCACGTGGACAGCAGCAGCGGCAGAGAGCCGTTGTCCTCGTCGGCCTGGGGACCAGGGGGGGAGGGGAAGTCAGAGTGTTAGTAACAAGCATGTGGCGCCACAGCACTGATCCGCAGGTTCTCCAGCAGGCGCGGCCGTTCCCCACACTTACATTGCGCACGCCAACATGCAGGCGACGGTGGGCGGCCCACCGCCGCACCGCACGCGCAGGACCCCTCCCAGCGTGGCCCTTATCCAGCATGCACGGCTGCACCACCATGCCGCGTCGTAACACACATGCCAGACATCCACATTTGTGAATTGAGTCCTACCTCTTCCAGCTCGCGCAGGTTCTCCTGCACGTGGTCCAGCAGCTGCGGCTGCTTGAGCACGCGCGCCAGCACCGTGCTCAGCTCGCACCAGGTGGCGTCGCGCTGCGGCTGGCCGTACAGCACACGCAGCAGCCGCTCGCGCACGTGCTGCGGCGGCAGAGCCAGGACGCATAGGGCAGAGTCGGGAGGGACGGCAATGAGCACAGGTGCGGGCGCGAAGCGTTGATACGAGTAGACCAGCCAACCTCTACATATCTCCCTAGGCAAGGCAGCGGCAGATCTCATCAAGACCAACAGACGCGGGGAGAGAAGGGGAATATACACGCGACGCCAGCTGGTTTGCAACATGCACCACCACCAGCAGTTGCACGCCGAGCTACAGGTACCGGCACTGGGACTGCCTCCCACCTGCAGCGTGAGGCTGATGATGGAGGGGTTGATGCGCAGCACGGGCTCCAGGTCCGCCCAGTGCAGCTCCCACAGGCGGCACGGCGAGGTGGTCTGCAGCGTCCACAGCCGCGTGGCTGCGGCGTCCATGAGGCCGCGCAGCAGCACGCCCTCGCCCAGCAGACACGTCATGCCTGCAGCGGGTGGGGAAGCGGGAGGCAACGCACGGCGGTGAAAGAGCAGAGACGGAAACCAGTAGGGCTTGCGGAGGGCGACGTCTTGTTGGCAGGGAGTGGGCGTTCGGAGGGCGGGGCGATGGTACCACGCCCAAGTTGATGACGCACCCGCACCCGCGGGCATGTTGTTCTGTTTGTGTGTTTATGCCCATGGGAGGTGGCGAGCAGGCCGAGGGAAGCGAGTGCCGCGGAACACGCCACGGCTTTGCGTGCAGTGGGGTAAGTGCGTTCAGTGCCGGCGCTGAAACACATCCGCGATGTGCTCGTCTTAGTAAAACTCTGCCATTCCCGACGCGCCTGCACAGGCCCTGCTTATGCAAGCCTGACCGGATATTGCCCCTGCGGCGGTGCGCACCTGTTGTTGGGTGCGCCTCCTTCTCCTTGTGCCGCCGCGCGATGACGCTGCCGCGCTCCACAATCCACAGCCGGTCGGCCGCCGCGCCCTGGTGGCACAGGATGTGGCCTGCAAGGCGCGATCGGGTGGCAGCGCCACGTGACTCGCGTCCAATGCATTCAAGTTTGCACGGACCGTGGTTGGGCAAGCTTGTAGCCCGTGGGCGGTCGAAGCAGCCGAGGCACCGGCTTAACCCTCGACCCTTGACAACACATCCAAGGCTCCCGCGCATGACCTTTCCTTACCCCATTCAGTTGCAGCCCTCACCCTTACCCTTCTGCATTGTACCCTACCGCATCAACACCCTGTGCGACCCACCCAGCCCTGCCCCGCCCACCCTGCGGCACGTCCAGCGGCCTGAACAGCCCCGCCAGCAGCTGCAGCAGCTCGGGGTCGGCCCGGTCCAGGATGTGCACGCACTGCAGCTGCGGCCGCACGATGTGGCACACCACCTCGCGCCGCAGCGCCGAGGGTAGCCCCTCGATCACCTGGGGCACAGGCACACAGGCACACAAAGATATCGTAGGCGGGCGACCACACACGGCAATACGGTAGAGAGCGGAGCCCAGAGAGCGGAGCTTGGGGGGCGTCCGGCTGTCGAGGTGACGCACCTGGCGCACGGGTGCTGTAAGGAGGCTGGGTGCGCTGTGCGGCCTGTGCAGACGAGCAACCAAGGTGCACTGCAGGCAGGCAGATGTTCTTGTGTGCGTGACCAAGGCTGGCAGCACCAAGCACTCTCTAGGTCGAACGTCATCCGGTGGCTGCGCCAGGGCACTACAAGCACACTTTGCCCTCACCTCCGCCTCGAAGTGGTGCTCCCGCCGGTCCGCCTCCGACTCAGCGGCGAAGTAGACCTGCCGGCAGCGCGGCACGTCGTGACAGCGAACATTCATGACGAGCTATCCTCCTGCTGTCTCTCCCCCGCGTGCTGCTACCCACAATGAGCACCGCGCCATGCGGATCACCATAATCATTTCCAGACTCTGAAGGCAGTGGCCCCTTGCCCCTTCTTCTCTTCGGGAACAGCATACTCGTTGGTGTGTGGCTGCAAGGAAACAACTCACCAACTCCGAATACTGGCACGTCGCCGCAACAGCCCGTTGCTCTTTACTCCGCTCGCGACAGCCCAACAAAATGCGCCTTTTCCCCCTCCCCACCAACCAACCCTGCCCCCGTCACCCAGGCCCCGTCTTCCCGCACCCCTGCACCAGCTGCCCCCACCTGCATGCCTTTGACCAGGTTGTCCGGTAGGTGCCGCAGCCGCGCCCACTGCGACACCAGCGTCACCTTGCGCCGCGACAGGTACAGGTGCGAGGCGTCGCCGGTGGCCTGGTGGCGATAAGTGGGACATACAGATACGCGTTGAGCGTAAAAGGGGCCCGTAGCCGGGCTGCAACAAGAGGCAAAGACACAATACAATGACGAGAGAAACCTGGCAGTGTGCATACTGCTCCAGCAACTGTTGCAACATCACTGCCCGCACACGCACAGCGGCGCAATGCAAGGCCGTCCTTTAACTTTTCATCGGTGCATGTACATGCGCCGTACGGCTGAGTTTGTACGGCACTTTGGGCACCTACTCTTAAGGTCACAGACTGCGGCGGCACCACGGAATGAGACGCCGCCCCCCGCCAGCGAGGCAGCGGACGCGTCTGCCCCCCCTTGGAGCTAAAGCAACGCCCCTCGTCTGGTGCGTTGCCTCCACAGCAGCCTCCATCCCTCCACCCGCACGCAACAACCCACACGCACCCTCCCCCAAGGAGCCCGCTTAGGGCCACCCCGCCTTCTCCCGGCCTCCATGCACGCCTTCCACCCCCCGGCACCCACCTGCAGCATGGCCCTCCCCACGATACCCGACAGCAGGCCGATGAAGACCAGCCCGTACACGCTGGACACGTTGGCCACCACCTGCTCGCCGGCCTGCCGGGGCGCCTGGCCCTGGCCCGTGGTGGTGGCCTGCGGGCGGGCCGGGGGCCAAACCGCAAATGTCAGTCAGTCACAGTTACAGGCCCAGTAGAGCGCGTCCGGAGTTCCAAGAAGGCCAGAAGGTCGAAGCAGACAGCTGATGAACTGGCAGAGGGTGGCTGCAGGCATGCGTCGGACACGACAGCTGCTTGGCCGTATAATGCGTGCAGCAGCGGGACGCGTGGCTGCTGTTGTAGGGTTGCCCAACATGCAACAGCAGCCCAGTGCAGATTGGGCAATATGCTCATGCATAGGTCTGACAGGTGAGCTTGAATACCTAGGGTACCCACCGTCGTAATGACCCAGTAGACAGCGTTGTACCACAGCAACGGACCAGAGGCGTTGGCGAGGTCCTGCGTAGCATGGCACAGCACGCAAATGCACGGCATACCGTCAGCGTACCGCAGCATGCAGGAGCTCGTGTATGGGGGCAAGGCTGGTCGCACATAGCAACCTCGACGATTGTCCGTGTTTGCAACCTCGAGGAGAATCACGACGTGGAAGCAAGCTGGTAGGAGTCCAACACCCAAAGCACTGGTTGCCGCGAGGTCCTAGATGGGCTGGCACAGGAGCCTGGATTGTTGTGGTGAGACGCACGGGTGAGACGATTCAACCCTGCTAGCTGCTTCCAATTCGTATATGGCTGTCTACAGCAACACGTACCTGCCACGGTACAGCTTGGTACCAGGTGAGGTTGGTGCTGTAGTCGTAGTGGTAGGCCAGGAGGATCATGATGCAGGCCAGCAGGTTGATGGCCACAGCGAACTGCGTGTGCAAAGGCGCCAAGGCAGTACAGCTTAGTGGCGACTTGAACACATGCAACGCTGGATGCAGCGGGCAGAGCGCGCGCCCAACTGTTAAGCAGGGACTCCTGGCAAGCCGTGGCACCACACATAACGACATACGAGTTGGCAACGAGTGGTCTGGGGAGATTGCAACTGTATTGAACAACGTGCGTTGGCGGCATGCACGTGGATGGACAAACAACACACAGCTAGCAGCACGCACAGCGTGCGCGCGCAGTTTCACGCCGTATCCAATCCAGAGGACCTGGCCGCCCACGTACCTGGTACGTCAGGATCATGATGTACATGGCCTCCACGGATATGCGCTCTGCAATTCCCGTGGTGCGATAGTGGTCGTTTGGCATTTCCTCGTACACTCCCTGCGGGGCGGCACGCATATCATGTGCAAGGGAGCGCTGGCGTGTTAGGTGGAGGGCCCAAGGAGGCGGCACAGTAACGTTGAGGCCGGCGCGTCGACGGCAACGCAGCGGACGCCGTACAAAGCGCGCCCACGGCACCTGCAAGCAACCGCTGCGCCCGGCCCCCGCTGGCCCCGCTGCCAAATTATTGGCAGCGCTAACCCACGGGCACGACAACGCCTTTACCAACTGAACCAGCAAAACTCGGCTGCCTCCTACAAAACAGCACCGAGCTTACTGTACATCTGAAAGCAGCCAGGCATGCACAGGACGCGCATCAGTTACTTTTGCAACTGCGGTGGCCCTGTGCACGCCATATGCTCCTGCAGCGCCGCTGGACCATGGTGTCAGGCAGCAGTCGCAGCCCCTTAGCAGCCCCATTCCCCAAAAACCAAGAAGCCAGTCCTTGACTGACGCACATCCACGTCCCCACACAAACCCGCTGCGCCCTCACACCCCCGCACCTTGACCGTGCTGACCAGCCGCAACAGCCGCGACAGGCGCAGCAGCGACAGCAGCCCCAGCAGCCGGTTGGGCTTCTCGGCGACAGGGGAGGCGATGGTGCTGATCTACGAGTCACAGGGGCGGAGCGAGGGAAATGTCGGATAGCCTGTTGAGGGTCTTACGTGGCGGCTAGCCTAGCCTGCTGTAACTGACAGACCTGATCTGTGTTGTAAGGTACCACAGGCACGAGCCTTTGTCGCAGTTACAGGGGCGCTGATAAGCTTGCTAGTATGCTCCTGTAACAGCGAAAGCCTTGAGCAAGTTTAGGACTCCACACGTGTGATGCCACCCCCAGCTGATTGTTGGCCACAGGTGCCATGGACTCCACCTCACCCTCCTTGCATTTTGCAAAAGCACGCCCATGCAGCTTCAAATATACGAGCGCTAGCTTGCAACCTCTCTAGCCGGAGCCTCGGAGACCACTTCCACCCTCCGTCCCGACAACGGGTCAAAGGCAAACCACCTCGCCCAGCAGGGAACGCTGCAGCGACCAACAGCACGTTCCCAGCAACCACCAAAGGGCACCCCCCCATCCCAGCTCACCAGCAGGAACAGCGGCACTGAGGCCAACGCGTCCACCACGAACATGCCCCGCCGCAGGTAGAAGTAGGCCATGGACGGGCCGTCCAGCACCACGGCCCTGCGCTGCCCGCTGCTGATCACGGCCCCCATGGTGAAGCCCATGAGCAGGTTCAGCACGTAGATGATGCCTGGGGGCCATGGGGGAAGGGACGGGCGAGCACGTGAGGTCCAGACGCGGTCGTTGTAGTTGCGGTGCTTCCCGTGCATTGCAGGTGGGGAAGCGTTGCTGCACCGCAGTACCATGGGTGACGTACGGCACCCAAGATTCACCGGCATGTCCACAGGAAGCCTGGCTGGATCTCTTAAACGCGCAAGGACTGCGTGGACATGCAGGCTGGAAGCCAGCGGGCTTGCGGACCCCTACACACCTCCCGCCAGGTCGCTCCGCGTGCAGCCCTTTGATATGTCCCCGTAGGAGCTGGCGCAGAAGGCGATGTTGAGCGGCACCCAGAAGGCGGTGAACACCAGGTCGAACAGCAGCATGGACCCGCGCCAGCACAGCGCGAAGCGGCTGAAGGGGTGCAGCACCGGCAGCAGCAGCACGGAGCGCCTGCTGCAGCCGAGGAGGCAGGGCAAAGGGAGGGGGTTTCAGGAGCCACGTGAAGACGGCGAAGACGGAGATTGCAACACGCTCTAGGCACACCTTCTCAATGAATAAACATGCACTCCAGTCCCAGCAGGGACTCGGGTGCACAACTTGTGACTACATGCGGCGCCGACGAGGTCCGCTGACCCCCGCGGCTGCACCAGCGTCAATCCACCAGGTCCTCCCCTCAGGTAAACGCGGAGTCGGCTGATGCACCCGATGCCGGCCTACCGGCGCTTCTCCAAGACCGGCGCAACCCGCTCGTCCCACTCGTACTTGGGCACAGCGATGTGGCGGGCCAGGTGGCCGTACAAGCCATGGCCTGGGCGGAGGAGCAGCCGGGGACATTAGCCGTGTGTTGGAAGGTGGCGGGGCAAATGTGATGGGTGCAAGACACAGCCTGCAGAGAATTGAGGACAGTCATAGGATGCGAAAAGGTTGACAAGCCTGACGCTCCCGGGTCTCCAGCTCTTGCCCTTGCGCTCAAGTTACCCAAGGGGGGGCTGCCTCTGTTAGCCCAAGACTGCTGGGTATAAAAAGGTGCACACGTGTCTATCGTCTGGTTACAGTGGCGTCGAAGTGCAATTGTAACCCTCAGCATATCCGATCGTGTCTGGTGCAGCATGGTGCGTTGATTCATGCGGCGACGGGCACCAGGCCCAGCGGCTACGCCAGCGCCAACCCTGAGCACCACCCGCCACCCCACGCTTACGCTTGCTGTGCTTTGCCTCCCTGCCAGGAACCCTCGATGTAGTTGAGCCATCCGCATCCGCCGCACTGCTAGTGAGCGACACCAAACTGAGCTTGCTGTCTAGCTTTGGGTGTGGCTTTGCATCGTCGCGTGCAGCTCCGCTCTTCCGCCGAAAGGGAAAGGCCAGAAGCTTTCCTACTGGCTCGCTTCCTCCCTCTCCATGAGGCAAGATGACATCTTCAGACTTCAAGGAAAAGCGGTGTAGGGTAGCTTTGCGGACCGCTCCGGCCACAGTGGACTCAGTCTGTTCCTTGTTCAACTCCATCACGTGTGACATCTTCAGAGGCAGTCTCTCTTACTCAAGTACATATTATCTTTCCTCATCGAGTAGGTGCCCAGAGTACCCGCATTCTCGGTGCTGCCGAGGGAGGCACGGAATGCGCAGACGGCCAGAGGCCAACGATATGTAATAGTTATACATATACAGTTCTTATTGGGCATTCATACAAACTCGCACTGCTGCAAGTAGGGGAGCTCCCCAGGCTGCACCAGGGCCACCAGGGCGCCCGACTCGGTAACAGTTACAGTTACAGACCCCAATGGGGTACGTCCGGAGAGCCAGGGGGGGCCATAAGGACGAGTAGTGCGATATAATAACTAGTGTGCGGGAGGACGGGGCTTATTCGCCACTACCCACACGCTCCACAGCTTGTCGGGCACGCCGCTGGAGGATACAATGCCTCTCACGCCACACCTCGTCCAGGAATGAAGCAAGGGTCATCGGGGGTGCCTCCATCATGATAGAACGCATACCCCGCTCCTTAAAC
>VFQN01005154.1_pt1 | contig 16301 bp, 26 predicted proteins | sample 3512371 | NCBI WGS metagenome assembly VFQN01 (sample SAMN10412370, study PRJNA504923) | tailings metagenome | isolation source: Replicate 2 from Balatoc abandoned mine | place: Philippines: Itogon, Benguet | collected 2017-08-28 | reverse complement strand
GGCTGAGGGGACAGTCAGCCTAGGTTCGTTCTTGTGTGTTGATGTACCTCGTGTTCCATTCCACATTGTCTGTGGCATGGGGTTTGGCCTGGTGAAAGAGCATGCGTGCTGGCACTGCTGTTGTACCGCAGCTTGTCCGCCCACGCGCTGCACATGCACACCTGACCGGACGAAGGCTGCCAGCGTGGACGGAGTGAACCGCGGCTTACAGCTACCGTACCACACAGCTTCCACCAAAGCGGCCCCCGCTCAACGGTGCGTCTCATGCCTTGCAAGCTTCCCCCTTCAAAAGCCAGCGGGGAGGAGACTGGAAGAAACAGCTGCGCCGCAGGGGCCCAAACCGGTTGACGTGCGCCCGCCAGTGCCTCCCAACCTGCCCACGCCACCTACAGGCAACAATTGCCAGCCATCGGCGGTGACTACGTTTTCCGCATCCCATGGACACGCAGGACAGCCATGGGTTCCTTCGTGCTACAATTGGCGCATGGCGGTAAACAGCTCAGGATCCAAGGGGCTAGCATCGAGCCTGCTGTGCGCTGCAGCCCCCCTCACGGCAGCTCAAGTCCTTGCTCCTGCCGCGCGCGGCAGCCCCGCCTGCACCCAGCCTCCCCTCGCCCGCCCTTATGCTCTAGATGCTGTGCTTGATGATGACCACGATGAGCAGCAGCACGATGATGACGATCAGCGCGATGATGCACATGTACATGCGGCCGCGCTTCTGCGTCGTCTCCGCCTTCTTGAGCTCCTTGACGCCCTCCTCCACCTGGGCAGGGGGCGGGGGCCAGGTGCCGCAGGTTGCAAGGCAATGGTTAATGGCGTGAGGGGGAATCACGTTCAGCGAGAGGGGCGTAGCGTGCCACGGCAGGTTCGCATGCCTGTTTCAAGCCAGCGGGAAACGGCAAGTGAGCGGACCGGGGACTAGGGTCACAGGCGAGGACGCTTCGGTACCGGTAGCAGCACCACCGATGCGACGGCCAATGCTCGCCACCCATGTGCCCTCAGCAGCCTGCCATTGCGGCATGCCGCGCAGCAGCACCGCGCCCGTGCCCCCATCTCCTTCTCGCCTCGTCGCGCCCTCCTTCCCTCCGCCCACCTTGACCGACGTCTGCTGAATGTTGTGGTCGATGCGGTCCAGCATGGTGCCCTGCTCCACCACCAGCGTGGACAGGTCGCGCATGATCTGCGCCAGCTCCGCGATGGTCTCCACGATCTTGCGGATCTCCGTGTCCCGCTCGTTGATGAGGTCGGTGGAGATGTCCACCATGGCCAGCTGTGCAGACGTGAAGCCGGGGTCCACGAACTCGCCGCCCGTCCTAGGCGACCAGAACAGGGCAGAACGACGCGGCTTTACGCTTTAGGGCTGACCGAGTACAGGGCAGAGCAGGCATGGTGACCAGGGGCACAGTCAGCGCCACAGGCACGTTGACACGGGTCAAGTAGAGCGTGTACGGATTGCGCATGCAAGTGTAGAGCATGCCTGCAACACACCGTGGTGGTCTGCGGACGAATGACTACTTCGGCGTGTTGTCGTTGTATCGAGGGGAACTATGCCTGAGACACAGGCGGCGGCCCGCTGCCAGTGAACACGCCTCTCGTGACTTTCTCCCCTGCCCCACCCCCGCGCCCGCGCCCCCCCTCACCGCGTCCCTTCATCCGCCTCGATGATGCCAATGACGGAGCCCTGCTCCAGGCCCTTCTGCTGCTCCACCCTGTTCAGAAAGCGCGTCTCCTCCTTGCGGAAGTCCACCGACAGCTTGAACAGGGCCTGCAGGTGAGCAACAGCAGCACAGGCAGCACCGGTAGCACAGGTAGAAGCCCCAGGGTTTGCGCGAGTCGGTCGCGGGCCCAAGAGAGGGCGTGTACGGGGGGACTACCGTCCGTGGTACGGCAGGGGCAGCCATGTTGCTGCGCAGTTAACCTATTGTGAGGCTTAGCTATGCCACTGCAGGGCCCACGGCCAGCACCGTAGTGTAGGTTGGCCCCTATGGCAAGACTAATACGAGTGGCGGGTTGTGCTGGTACCGGGTCGGGCCGGGCCGGTCACTTGGGCGAGTCGTGCCAGCGCACCGACTATGCAGGGCACCCCTGGTGACACAGCCCATTCCAACTCGCTACGCCCTCTGCCAATCCGTTATAGGCCTCTCGCACACTCCAAGAGCGCTACAACGCCCAAGCGCCCGCCTGAGCAGCCGCGCCTTCTACTGGGGCAGCCTCCAAAACGACCCACCTGCGCAAGTTGCCGCTGCACCTGCAGCCGGACCTCCTGGTCCTCGTTCCGCCCCGGGCTCTTCGCCATGGCCCTGATAGCCGCGTCTAATGACTTGAACATCTGCTGGATTTCCCGCGTGAGCACCTCTGCGTGGCTCTGAGCCTCGCTCTCCCCATCGAACGTCACCAGGAGCGCCTTGGCGTGGTACCTACGAGCGGCACCACAGCTTCCTGATGAATGCCCTGTTGCTATACACCAGGTTCGTTGGCCAATTGTCATTGCCTGGCATGGCGAAAGGAGTAGCGCCCAAGGCCGATGGTGCCTCCCCTGCTCCCCCCCTCCCGCCCCCCAGGGTTGTCGACCCACTAGGCCCACAGACTCACTCTCTGAGCTTCACCAGCCGCTCTTTGACCGTGTTCATCTGCTCCCTGATGTACTCCGCTTGTCTGACCCACACGGGAGACAGGCTGGAGGTGCTGGTCGTAGGTGCCTCAACATCGTCTGATTTCCCGATTGCTGCACTGAGCAGCTTTTCCGTTGCCCTACAGAGCCGAGAAAGTGGGAGCTGTTTGGATGTGATGATATCGTTCGCTACCAGGTGTCCGGCGCCCGTGAAGCACAACAATCCTCTCGCCTGTCGCTGTGTGCAGTGGACGCCCCAAGGCCTTGCAACCGCCGAGCTTCATTACGCAAGCGAATGAACTGCTGCGTCAAGTTTCGCGTTGATCCGAACGGAGGCATCTTGCCCCCGCTCCCAAATGGAGCTGCCCTCTGGTACTCCCTGTTGACCCTGGTACTCCCTTCTCTGTGCCTCTACAGCACTCTACCTAACAATTCACGTCAAGTTATCTATTCCGTCAATGTACTGGGTCCTTCTGAGACGTGCTTTCTGGTGTCAAATTAGTAGTCTCTGCCTCCGCAGCCAAGGTAAGTTGCACAGCTACGCGGAAGACGGCATGTGGACAAGTACAGCACGCGAGTGATGTTGTCAACGAGGCACACGCGTATGCTTGGCAAACGGAGTACGGAAGCTCAAAAGGCAGCGCACAGGTGCCCCCAGCTTCACCCCCAAGCGGTTCGTGGGCTCCGTCCCAAGTAAGGCATACGGCCACATGCCATGCCAGCAGCATGCCGTGCACATACATGTTGAGCATGGTTATGCACGAGCATGCATCGTGCCAGGTAATGCCTCACGGTAAAGGGCAACAGGCCGTGATCAGGCAGGATCAGGCGTTATGGCTTATGGGCAGGGGATGGTGCGGAGCCCAGGGAAGTCCCCTGGTCTCTCGTGGTGCCCGTGTGCATTCACGACCTGAATTTATTTACCTTCAGGTCACCTACAGGCCATGAGCCCTTCATCAACAAGGACATGAGTTGACGTTAAGGCGATCCGGTGGTGGTACAAGCCCCGTGAGGGCGTGCAAGGGTCGGACGGGCTTCGTCACTGTTGCCACCCTTTGGTTGCTATCAGCCTATCACCCGATCAACGCCAACCCGAATCTGCCCCATAGTGCCATGGGAGCGAACTGCGCACCTTGGCAACCGGTCCTGAAGCGGGCAACGGCAATGTTGTCAGCCCATTCGTACACCCCTACGTTACAACATTGTGTAGTAGGGATGCCCTCCCCAACATGCACTCCATTGTGCTGGCGCATGCACGATGTCGCTTGCTCGTTAGAGGGGGTGAAACGCTGCGCATGGCAGCAACGGAAGGAGAAACACCCGCAACCCCCCATGACACGCCTCAAGCAAATAAGGCCACAAAGAACAGCGCATGCCGTACCCCTACTACTAGGAGCGCTGTAGGAGTCTGGCTACCAATTTCCACGAAAAAATGTTCGTGGCGCAGACAGGTAAGAGGCGGAGTGCGAACGAATGCCATTCGTTACTCACTAAAACCCCCGTCGCAACTCAGGTGCACGCCATGCAGGCGGCAGGCATCCGACCAGCGCTGCTGCATGTACTAAGCCCTGACTGTTATTAGCTTCACCAGCTGCCAGTTGCCCGCAGCCGGCCCCTGTATAAGGCAACGACCCCGGGTTCCGGGCAACCGCCGTTGCGCCCCAAACACAAAATCCCGAAGTACACAAAACCCACACAAGCAGGGATCCCTGCCAGCTCCCTTTTCGGGACCCCCACCTTATCCTCCGTATCACATTGCGCCCACAAAGGGTTGCAGCATCCTGCCTGCCACCGCACTCCACCGGCAGCACACCCAAGCGCACCTACCACAAACGCTCACGCCCCGCACGTGTACGCTGGCGGGCAGCTACGCCATGCCCGTGGCGCCGTGCCCTTGTACCTCTGCCCCACGTGCAACCCACGCGCGCTCCTGGTACACCTAACACACACACGCGCCCGCCCCTTCACGAGGCGCTGGCGGGTATCTCTGCGTACATGGCGTCCAGCTGCTCCTGGAAGGCCGCCTTGGCCTGCGGCCGCTTGAGCTTGAAGGTGGGCGTCAGCAGCCCGTTCTCCACGGCGAAGGGCTCGGGGTGCAGGTGGATGGAGTGCACCTGGGGCGTGGGTGTGGGGTATGCGTGTGGGTGGAGGTTATCGCGTGGGTTGCAGGGTGGAACGATGCGGGTGTGGGAACTGGTCCCGAGCATGGGGTGAAAAGAGACGGCGTGGAGCAAGTGCCACCGTGCCACCTTGCACCAGCGCCCAAGCAGGTCTACCCACGTCCGCCCCCCGCACCTGCTCGAAGCCCCGCAGCTGCGCCTCCCGCGCCTGCTCCTGCATGCTCTTGAACACCGCGTCGCGCACGTGCGGGTTGGCGCACAGCTCCGCCATGGTGCCTTTGGAGGGGGCGGGGTGGGGTTGAGGGTGGAGGCGTCAAGCTGACATGAATGGGAGTGGCATTGGCGAAATGGATTGAGCAAGTGAACGTAGCGGGTTTCGCGTTGCTTGCGGTGGAGTGCAATCTACGTAAAGAGTGAGGGGCCCGGATGGGTGGAGGCTGGCCAGGGGGAACGCCTAGTGAAGCATGTGGGAAAGCTGTGGTCGGCAATCCATAAGCGATGTACCGTATCAACACGTGTGACGCGTGGGGAGCTAAGCCGTCTGCCGACGCACGGACCGCCAGACCGGGGGCGCCTGCGGTACGTGCGTCGCACCCCGCACCTTGGCCCATGCTGCATTGCTCTACTTCCGCATTAGCCTCACCGTGGATGCCGCGCTCCTTGGCCCACGGCAGCAGCACCTCGGGGTCCGGCACCACCACCGCCACCAGCTGCGAGCGCAGGGAGTCGCCGTACACGAACGCCTGCAGCACCATGGGGCTCCTGCGGCGGGGAGGGGCGTGCAGGGGGCAGAAGCGGGTGGGAGGATCAATACGGTAACCACGAAGCCATACATTCAGGGACAACAGCAAGGGGAGCTGTCGCAGAGCGCCGTCGTGTACGAACGCCTGCAGTAACATGGGGCTCCGATGAGGTAAAGAGACCATGGCAGAGGCGACAGGCTTGCACGCTGGTTACGACCAAATGGGGAAACGGGCCGTACGGGCCACGCAAAATAGAGGTTAGAGCTGTAAGGGGGCGACTAGTTACACACTGTAACATTGCTGCATACGGCATGCATGCGGCCACACGATACGGAACTGGGACAGCGGCAGGAGGACGGCGGGGCCAAAGCTGGTAGTCATAACCTGGACATACAGCGCAGTGCAACAAGGGCAGGTGCACCCGACAACAGCACCCGCTGGCCCATACGATCTGCACCGGCCTCTTAAGCGGCCCGCCCCGCCTCTTCGACGGGTTTGCATGGAGACGCCCGTCTCTTAACTTGCACCTGTCACCCAACACGGCAACAATGCACGGTGCCCACCTGGTGTACGTGTTCTCCACCTTCTCCGGCGCGATGTACTCGCCCTGCGCCAGCTTGAAGATGTTCTTCTTGCGGTCAATGATCTTGAGCCGCCCGGCCTCCAGCCACGCGCCCACGTCGCCTGTTGCACACGGGGGCCAGGGGGTGCGGGTGTGCGTAAGAAGGCCAGGCGGTACAGGTTGGGATGGCGGAGGAGAGGGAGGCCAGGGCGTGTTTCCAGGCTATCCACTTGTCCCAGGGTTGCACTCGCGATCACAGCTCCGCAATGATCCCCGACCACCGGCATTCCTGTCACACGGCAAGGCGGCCATGGCTGATACACATGACCCCGTTGCCCCAAGCACCCGTATGCAGCCATCCGTCCTCGTCCAGCACCTCCACGGCCTGCGCCCACCTCCGTACTCCCTCCGAACCAACGTTGCTAACACACATGCCGCTGCCCCACGCACCGGTGTGCAGCCAGCCGTCGTCGTCCAGCACCTCCCGGGTCTGCACCTCGTCCTTGTAGTAGCCGGCGAACACGGAGGGCCCGCGCACGCAGATCTCGCCGCTGCGGGAGGCCGGCGCAGGAGGGGAGCAAGGCCGGGCGACTGTCAAACGTTGTCGACGGTCACAGAACCGTGAGGACGTACGAACACGGGTTTCCCCTACGCTTGCTTGTTGTACCAAGGCCCGTGCCTTTCCCAGGGCCAACTCCCAGTTCCTACCCAGAAGACCTGTCATTCAGGCCGCCACCGCGGGTTGCAACTACCCTACCGCGTGCATCACGCCCTTTTGTATTCGCCTAGTGCCACCTAGCCCTGCATCCCCCACCTTTCCTACACTACCTCACTTGTTATGCGCCAAGCCCCCGAAGGTCCCCACACCTTCCCCTCACCCCGAGTAGGGCCTGTTGTGCTGCGTGTATCCCATACCAACTGCACATCCTTAGGCCGCCTCCCCTAAGCTTCTCCAACCGTTCATACCCTTCTCACCGCGGGTAGGGGCTGTCGTGCAGCGTGTACTCTATTCCGCGTATTTCCTTTCAACCAAACTCCTCCGAATCGCTGCCATGTCCCCCATCTCCCCATCCCCACCCCCAACCCGTGTCGACCCCTGCCTTTCCCCCCCCCTCACCGCGGGTAGGGGCTGTCGTGCTGTGTGAAGCCCATCTCCGATAATGCCCTTCCACATCCCCTCAAAAACCCCCCTGCCTTCCCCCCCTTCTCACCGCGGGTAGGGGCTGTCGTGCTGCGTGTAGCCCATCTCGGGGATGTCCACCAGCTTGACCTCCACGGCGGGGTTGGGCGCGCCCACGTGCCCCGTGGTGAGGTCGTCCAGGCGCGTGGTGGAGATGGTGCACGCCGCCTCCGTCATGCCGTAGCCCTCCAGCACCGTGGCGCCGAAGCAGATGCGCAGGAAGGACATGACCTCCTCGCTGATGGGCGACGCGCCTGCGGCGGACGCAGCAACAGAAATGTATCAAAACGTGCATGGACGGGTGCTACAACTTACATGCGCGGGTGCGCAAGGAGGACATGGCCTCCGTGCTGATGGGAGAAACAACATGACGGTTAGGAGTTTAGCGAGGCGCAGTTGGATGAAAGGCCTTGTGGAGTGCGCAGTTCTGCGTTGAGCGTTATGGCCCCCAAAAAGCAGTATGTCGCTTCACAGGTTGCCCAAAAGGCCGATGCCTTCTATGGGCGCCTTGCCATGCCCCTGGCGCCCCGCAGGCCCTTCTCCAATTCCCAACACGGCTACGCAGCCATTTGTTAACCCACGCGCCACCACGCACCCGAAATCATGTACTTGACCTCGCCTCCCAGCTTGGCCTTGATCTTGGAGAACACCAGCTTGTCGTACAGCCTGCCCCAGCGCCCGCCCACGGGGTCGCCGCGGGCCAGCGCCTGGCGCTTGTGCTCGTACGCCCTGAGGGACAGGTGTACGACAAAGGCAGTTAGGAGAATGCGCACAACACCACGGCCATGGAATGGTTCGAGAGCGTTGAGTCCAATGCGGCCATGACGCACGGCCATGACCACGGGCTGTGGAACAGCAAGAACCATCGTACAGGGCTGCTGCGCTCACGCATGGCTGCCCAAGCGCTCAGCCGCCAATCGCCAACCGCCCGCACCTCTTGAACAGGCCCCTCGCCAGCGGGCTGCCCGTCTCCACCGCCAGCATGACCTTGTCGTAGATGCGGTTCCACAGCCGGGGCACGGAGGTGAAGATCTGCAGGGCGGACGGCCATGCAGTCGACGGAAGTGGATGAGCAGCAGGGAATGGCAAGGAGTCCAGGGGAGCAGGCGGGCAGTAAAGGCCTACGTGCATGTGTCGATGGGCTGCGAAATAAGGTCTGGCTTGCTTGCCGCTGGCCGCAAATGGTAGTTAACAGGGAGGGAAGCCGGCGCACGTCCTCTTGGAGGCTTCGCTTCGCCCCTTCCGGTAGAAAGGGCCGAATTTGTACTATGTGACACGAGCGCCGTTCGGCAGTTCCATAACCCACCATGGCCCAAACTGAACCCACACACCTAACCCTGACACTTAACCCACTCACGTGCGGCCGCAGCACCAGCACGTCGTCCAGCAGCTCCTGCACGTTGCCGCTGTAGAAGCCGATGGCGCCGCCGATGTGGGTCAGCTGCGAATCGGCGGGAAGGGGGCGCAATCAGCGAGGAATCAGCGCCAGTCACCAACAACGCACGGGAGTGTGAGATACAAAGCGGATAAGGATACCAGGCTTGTCGTGTTTATGTGACATGCACAGGGTTGCCGGAACCAAGCGTGCATGGACATTCCCGATGCAGTTAAACGGCGGCTGTCACCTGGTGCGGGGCATATGGGAGCTTATCACACGCATCAGCACGACTTTCAGGCCGTACAAGGCGTGCGCCAGTGGCATTTAATACACGGCACAGGACAGGACGTACACGCGCCCATGTGCACCCACCAGCACGATGTTGGACCGCTCGTAGATGTGCGCCAGGGGCAGGTACGACAGGTGGCGGTCCCCCGGCGCGAAGTCCACCATGAGCGTGGCCGTGCCGGCGGCGTTGGCCACCAGGTTGCCGTGGGTCAGCACCGCGCCTGGGTGGGGGTGGACGGGTCGGGGGGTGCGGGTCGTGAAGTTCACGAGTCTGCCGGCGGTGTTGGCGATCAGGTTGGCGTGCGTCAGCATGGAGCCTGGGCGGGGGAGGCGGGCCGGGTGGGGGAGGTGGGCGGTGGGACGGAGGGACGCTTCTCGGGTAGCAGGCAAAGGGATGCAGAAGACGTGCGACAGCGTGCCTGTATAGTGGTTGCATAAGCGGTACGGTATGCGCACCGCGTGGCGCTTGCCGTTAGTCTATGTGCACAGCCTTCTGTGACGTGTGCGGGTCTCAACTCCTCATACACAGGCGCTTACAGGGACGTGCATAACGCAGTGCGTTCCTTGTTTCAGCGCAAATCCTTGCCAGCTTACCCGGCGGCGGGGCCCAGGGGCAAGATGCTCACGGGTCCCGGCCCGGTGCATGCGAGTGCACAATTCACGTAGCTTGCAAGAGCACCCCACAGCTTCCAGCAGCTCCAGCGTGCTGCAGTACTGTAGCCATCCTACCAGCCTTGCTGCCTCACGTGCGCACCTGCAGCTGCGCACACCCGCTCCCTTCGGCGCCCCGCCGTATAGTGCCTCCCCTCCAGCCCTTCTCAACACAGCAAGGCGCGCCCCTTATCTCTCATCTTTAATTGGCGTTCGACCGTACTCCGCGCACCCACCCAACCGAGCAGTGCGGTCCCCTTCCAGGAAGCCCGGCCGTTGCCCTACTGTTGTTCACCCACACCGCCCCGCGCACCCACCCTTGGGCTGCCCGGTGGTGCCGCTGGTGTAGCACAGCGTGGCGATCTCCGAGGGCTTGGGCGGCACGTGCGCACGCGGGTGGCGGCGGCCCAGCGCCTCCACCGCCTCCAGCGTCACCACGCGGCAGCGGCAGCCGGGGGGCGGCTCGGGCACAGCAGAGTTGGGCGGCAGGCCCCACACGATCTGCAGAGCGGAGGGGAGAAGAACCGGGAGACGCGGGTTACCGCAGAGCGGATAAGTAACAGGAACGGCAATGCTGGTAGGCGAAAGAGAGTTGCTTGTTGGGGATCGGCTGATAGTTGCCGCGGCAGCAGGGTGCCGTATACCATGGCTCATCAGGCCTCCGAAGGCAACCTGCACACTGGGCCCACTAGACAAAGCTGCACCGAGCACCGTCGTCCACTGACTGTTACATGTATTTCGTATGACCGAAAACCCGCACCCACCAGCACGCGGATGCCGGGGCACCTCGGCAGCACGTTGAGCAGCGTGGGCAGCACGGCGGCGCTGACGCCCACCGCCGCCAGCTCGGCGTGGTTACTAATAAACTCCACGGCGTCCGGCCCCAGCGTGTCGTACAGCGGTACGGACACCATGGAGTAAGCGTGCAGCGCACTGTCGAACAGCAGCCACTCTGCGAGGACATGGGGGTGCACGGTGGGCGCCGAGGGCATGGGCCGGTGCGGAGTATTTTGTGCGGTTATCACATGTGCAGCGTGTGCGTAAGCATGCAGCGCACTATCGACAGCAGCTACCCTACAAGGACGCTCAGATGAGGGACAGGTTAGTGCGCGTGGGCGGCGTTCGTGGACGGCGATGCAAAGGGTGAAGCAGGGAGTGAATGTGGATCGGGGCGATCGGCGCGTCGACTTACGCTGGCGGGCGCGGGGTGCTGTAACAGCGCGCGATGCACGCAAGCAACAGGTTACCGCAGGGTATGATGGAAGGGGAGGGGACCCACCCTTGTTGTTGACCGAGTATATGCCCACGGCGCTTCGCGGCGTCAGGCCCAGCTGCAGCAGCCCCGAGCCGATGGCGGTGCGCGTGTCGCCGGCCTGGGGGCGGGCGTTTGCGACGAGTGAGTCCGACTGGTATACCGGGTCATGCCCAAAGAGGGATGGTAGCCGTACATCCCCACCCAACTGGGTCAAGGTTTGCAAGCATGGGAGACTCCCACAGAGCCTCCCCAGTAAGAGTAACAGAGTGCTCAAGGGGTCGTCGATCTGCAGGCTAGAGATAGGGATAGGGGATGCGAGGTGTGGAGGTAGCGGGATGGTGGCAAGGACTACGCTTCCCCGGCCCCCCTCCCTGCCCCTGGCCTGGTTGCCCCGCCCACTCCCCACTGACCTACTCCCCCCAGCAGCCCACCTGCGCGTACGTCATCCACGTGTACGGCCCCAGCCGCCCCTTGTCGTCCCGCTTGCGCGTGCCCAGGTACGGCATCTGTCGTACACAAGCCGCAGGGCAAGAGTTACAATCATGTCAGATCACCGTCGAAAGAGGAGCCATGAACTCAGATTGCAGCAGACCCGAACCCCCACACGCCATCGCCGCAAGGCACACATTAACACAATATTATCGTGACGATAGGTCCCCGCGGCAGCTGTTGCGGTGATACCGCGGGGCGTAGGCGAGCAGGCACGCAATACTGCTACCGCCGTACGAAGGCATACTGCTATTTGGTCCCGTGTGCGTCCGTCCGCGTGCGCCCTCTCTCTTTGCTTCTCCTGTTGCGTTCCCCCTGCCCGGTCGGCTGCTCACGTGCGGGAAGCGCGTGATGCTGTGCTCCAGGTTGTCGTGTAGCGTGCGCACGTGGTCGCCGGGGGGTGGGAACGTGGACACCAGCTTGAAAGGTGAAGTGGCGGAGCTGGGGCAGGGTCAAGAGGGGGTTGGGGTTGGAAAGGGGATTGTGTTGCAGGGAGGCCCAGGGTACCGGTGTTTGGAGGGGCGTGGGAGTCGCGGGCCAGCAGGCACGAGGGAAGCACGAGGCGGAGCGCCTGCTGCGTGAACTGGGTGGCGTTTGCAAGGCTTTCTGTGACAGTGTGAGTGTGTCCTAGCGGATTGGCATCTGCATCCCCAAGGGTGAGGTACGAGGCACTAGAACAGGCAGCTGGCTCAAGGTTCGTTGCACGGCACAAGGGCTGTCGCGCCAACTCCTCGTCAGCGAACGGTCGAAACTGACCCCGCTCCCCGAGCAGTCTCACCGATACACGCTCCAAGGTCCATCTGGTGTAAGCTTTTCCGGAAGCGCGATGCTGTATGTCTGCGGCTCTGGCGCCACAGATGCAGACGTGGGCGACAGGTTCACCCCGGTGCTCTCCGGCTGGGCAAACTGCCGCGAGAGGGCCTCCAACCGTTGGTGTGCAATCTCATGGGCCATGATCGCAGGCCCGCAGAGGGGCTGCAGGAAAGGGCTGGCACAGAGGAAAGGCTAACCCTGCAACACACTTGACACAAGCTGCTTGAAAAGGGTCTTATGTAAGTGCAATAGACTTGAACTACTGTTGTCAGGAAAAGTAGTGCCGCATTGCTTTGTGCAGTCGTTTTCCCCACTGTGATATGGGCGCGTCAGCAATTGTGACAACGGCTTCAACAGCATGGATGACCCCGTCAACATGCCTTGCAGTGTACGCAGCCTACAATCGACAGAACTGCTCAAACAGAGTCAATGAAAGCCTGTGTGTATTAGGGCATCATAAATTGAATCAAAAACCTGTCTGGACGTAGTGAGTAAGGCCTGCATACCATGATTGTATCACTACGCGCTTCTACTTATTTTAGAAAATTTTTTAGATGATAAGTATGAGTTCGTAGGGAACGTAGCGCTGGTGCCCAAACTTTACCCGGCGCCCGGGGCTCTTGGTCCACGCCCCATGTCTTTTTACGCCGCGACTGGATCCATTCCATTTCAGTCGTCCGGCGGACAGCAAACAGACTACACAGGGCAGACAGGTCCTTCTGCGACAAACACATACTATGCGCCCGTGGACCTCAACGGAAGTGTTGCGGTGACACCATGGGCTCAGTATGGGGATCATACGAATGGGAAGCTGGCCTCAAACCCAGAGCCGGCGCCCGTCGAGACTCCAGAGGTCCCTCGCGCGATCGCCCATGTCGCTGGTGCCTCGGACATAGCGGGGCAACAGCCGCAAACTGTTCAGCCCTCGGCAGTATCGCCAGTTGTTTCGCCGGCTCGGCATAGCGATGGCGGGAAGCGACTGGACCTGGAGCAGGAGGTACAGGCGTTGCGCAAGCAGCTGGCCCAGAGGCACGAGAACGACCAGCGGACGTTGGCGCAGGTCTCGGCATTGACCGCCGACCTGGCAGCCGAGCGGCAACGCGGAGAAGACCTGGGGCAGCAGTTGCACTCGTTGTCCACCGCACACCACACTCTCCAGGTGCGTATGCAGCTCACCTACACCACCATCACCACCCTGCTGGTGCGCAGCAAATTGTCCCAGACTGTCCCGTCCGTCCCCAACCGCTCCGCATATTGTCCCAGACTGTCCCGCCCGTCCCCAAACGCTCCGCATATGTGACAGTGACATTGCGAAAGCCCCAATGCACATGCGGTCGTGTAGACCATCCGCGCAACCCTTGACGCACCTGTACTGCCGTGTGTGCTCCTTACAGTAGTGACATGCGGGCCACCTTCCAGGCGCCCACCCACTCCTCGCGCCACACCCCCCAAGCACCTCGATCCTGCCCTCCTGACCCAGATGGAGCACGAGCGGCTGCTGTCGGCCCACGCCTCCAAGGTACGGGAGTACGACCACATGGTGTCCTCCCATGCGGCGGCGGCCCGGGACCTGGAGGAGCGTACGACGGAGGTGGCCCGCCTGCAGCGGCTGCTCGAGGAGGCGCAGCAGGCGGCGGCAGCGGCGGCAGCAGCGGCTGCTGCGAGCACGCAGGAGGGAGGGGAAGGGAACACGGGGCAGGGGGCGGTCGGCGGGGCAGCTGCTGGCTTAGGGCCAGGCGGCAGGGCGACGGGCAGCCAGCAACCTCCGTCCAGCGGCGGGCGGGCCGAGGCCTCCGGGCGGTGAGCGGGGCACAGGGACGGGCCAACAGCTTGGTTGCCTGCACGTCATACACGCTCTTGGGACCTTAAAGCGCAAGCACGTGGTTGAAGGTGGTTGCTATGTGATCCTCTGCGGCCTGGGTAGCAGGGCCAGGCTAGGGGTTGCAAGGGCTGCCTGCAGTCGCCTCCCTAATGGGCTCCTGTGTCTAGCTGAGCGCCGCCCCTTGGCAACCCTTATGTCCAGTCCTGGCAAAGCACGCAACCGGCCCCGCATGACAACGCCCCCCGCACGTCGCGCCCTCCCTGGTCCCCTCCCCAGTCCGCACTCGCACGGCTCTGGGCCCTCCGTGTCCGCGGCCCTGTCCGCCTCCGCCGAGGAGCGCTGGGCTCTGCGGCTGCACAAGGCGGAGCGCGCACTGGAGGTGGAGCGCCGCGTCAGCGAGGAGCTGCGGCAGCAGCTGGCGGCGGCGCAGGAGGCAGCGGCCCGGGGCAGGGCGGCATTGCAGAGGATGGAGCAGGTGACAGGGACTGGGGGCTGCATGTGTAAAGCAGTAGGAACGGGGCTGGAGCGGGCGGGGGATGATACACGGGAGGACAAGGAGGGAGGGGCTGGAGCTTGTGGCAGGACAGGAAGGGAAAGCGGGTGGGGTTGCGTGGGAATGGCTCTAGGCTGGTTGGGCAGCGACGCATTGGGGCTGCCATCAGGGAAGCTGGTTGGAGGTGGGTCACTGCAACACGCCCCAGCTCCGTTTCATGGTGCCTTTCTGCCGCAATGCGCCCTGAACCCTGGTCCACCTCATTCGTAATGCTTCGCTACCTTACTCCGTGGCCCATGCGCCGCTCCTACCCCTCAGCTTGAGGTGGAGCTGGAGTCCCCTGGGCGGCCCCCTGGCCTCACGGCTGTCAGCAGCGAGCCGGGGCCCCTGCAGCCCCCCTCCGCCGCCGACCGCCCCGGCCTCACCCCCATGGCCAGCCACCCCGCCTCCATCTACCACGAGCGACTGCCCTTGCCCGGCAGCCCGGGCAGCTTCTCGGTCCTAGGGGGCGGTGCCAGCCAGCGGGGAAGCTTCGGGGCCATCGGGCCAGCGTCCGGGGGCGGATTAGGGGGGATAGGGGCGGCGGGGGCAGGCGGCAGCATGTTGGGCATGGGGCTGGGCTTGCCGCCGCACCACCCGCAGCACCACCACAGGCTGGAGGAGCAGGTGGCAAAGCTGAAGAAGGTAAGCGGGTGCCGGACGCAGTTGGGCATGAAGCGATTTCTTTAGGACATGACGGTGCGGGAAACGGAGAGGACGTGTGCCGGGTGGATGGGCGTGAGGGTCGCCAGGTGCTGCCTGGCTGAAGTGGGCTCTGCAGCTGGCGGTGGCAGTATATTGTGGGTTTTGAGCACCTGTAACCGCATGTTTGGGACGCCGGGTACGCAGGAAATTGAGGCGCTCCGAGGCGACCTGTCCCGCATGGCGGTGGCGGAGGAGGCGGCACGTGTCACGGTGCGGGCTGCCGACGACCGCGCGCGCGCCGCCGAGCTGGTTTGCCTGGACGTGCGGCGGCAGTGCGACCAGGCGGCGCGCACCATCGGGCGGCTGATCGACGAGAACAGCGACCTGGTCGCCAAGATCAATAGCCAGGCCAATGCGCTGGAGGGTAAGTATTGTTCGGCTTAACTCAAGCAGACCCCTTAGCCCTTACATTTGGGCATGGGTTGCTTGACAGCAGTACTGCACGTCTACTGCAGCTCTCGCGGCTAGTGTGCTGCTTGCTGTGCTCAAGCCGGTTATGCCATACAACGTGCTTGCTGCCTTGCAGACTGCCGCAGCGGCCTGTCCCGGAAGGAGGCAGACCTCCGGGAGCTCAGCGACCGCCTGGCGCACGCGCAGCAGCTGCTGGCCACGCAGCACCAGCTGCTGGGGTCACCAACCGCCGCCTCAGGGCCGCACGCCTCACACGGGCCAGCGGCAGCAGCAGGCGGACGCAGCGACGGCGCGTCACCATCCGGAGGTGGACACGTGGCGCTCGACACGTCAGCACTGGCGGCCGCAGGGGCGGGGCCGGGCCATGGGCAGCAGACCCATGGGTCATCGCCCGCCGGGTCAGGGGCCAAGGGCGGCGCGCAGGGGAGGGGCCCGCGCAGCCCAGGGCCTCGGGGGGTAGGGGGGCGCGGCGGGGAGGCGGAGGCAGACGATGATGTGGTGCTGGTGATGCCGGGTGGGGCGCTGACGGAGGCGGACTGGAAGCTGGTCATGCTTACGGGTGGGTCGGCTCGGGGCTGCCTGGTGGACTGGGCACTGGGGCATGTGCATTTGCGGGGAACGGTGGGACACCGCGGGCACCTTTATGGCTCGCTGTCCCTCACCTGCTGAACAACAGGCTATGGAACTACCGTACGTTTCTTAGATCACCGCGCACCCCCCTTGAGCAAATAATTTTTTTTG
>VFQN01005153.1_pt1 | contig 16304 bp, 13 predicted proteins | sample 3512371 | NCBI WGS metagenome assembly VFQN01 (sample SAMN10412370, study PRJNA504923) | tailings metagenome | isolation source: Replicate 2 from Balatoc abandoned mine | place: Philippines: Itogon, Benguet | collected 2017-08-28 | reverse complement strand
TAGCGCGCGGCGAGCGCGGCGCGCGTGGTGGGCACGTTTTCGGCGATGGCGCCCTTGTACCAGGCGCGCCAGCCCTCAAACTCGCCGTCGGGGCAGAAGCGGTTGATGACCTTGTTGAGCTGGAACTGGTAGCCCGAGTCGTTGTGCGGCGTCACGGAGCCGAGCGCGATGCACGCGTCAAAGTCGCGGTTGTAGCCCACCTGGAACTCGCTCACCTCGGTCTTGAGCTGCGCGGTGAGCGCCGCCGTCTCGACCTGCTCGAGACGCGAGCGGAGCTGCGCGATGAAGGTCTCGTAGTTGTCGACGCGGTCGCGCAGGCTCTGGATCTGCGAGGGGATGCCCTGCGCGCGCGCACCGCACGCGAGGAAGAGCGCGAAAAGTAGAATGCCAAATACGGAGCGACGCATCGCAGAGTTTCTAAACCCGTCGCCGACCAGATTCATTTTAATGCTCGCGCCGATAAGCGCCGCTCAGGTGTGGTGCGCTGCCGGCGTCAACTCGACGTGCACGTTCTGCGCATGGATGCGCGCCTCGTTCGCGCCCCGCACGCCCATCCACCACGCAAAGAGACCCACGAGCGCGATGGAGAGCACGAGCATGCCGGCAAAGAGGCCCTTGTCGCCGCTCTTGGTCACGCGGGCGATGTAGGTGGCGCGCCGGAAGGCCGCCACGGTGAACCACGTGGGCGACACGGTGGCCGCCGACGGGCACGGCCGGATGTCGACGACGAGCGCGCCGTCGGCCGACTCGGTGCGCAGCGCGCGCGCGAGCGACCAGTTGTACCCGAATCGCTTGGCGAGCGTGCGCGCCGCCAGGCCGATGAGCGGATCGGTGGCGTTCTCCGCCGCGTAGCGCACCTGCTTGGTGCCGCCGTAGCCGTTCGGCACCTCGTAGACGGTCTGATCCTCGACCGAGGCGGCGATCATGAGTCCATCTTGGTCGACCACAAAGCCGACGCGATCCTCGTCGCCCGTGACGAGCGCGTACTGGGAGGCTACGCGCGCCGAGAGCAGCTCGAGGTTCGTTTGCGCAAAGGCGATGCCCACCACGGCGCCGCTCGGATCGGCGACGGCCACCTCGAGCGAGAGCGACTGGCGGCCGACGAGGTCAAAGACGGGCGACAGCGCCGAGGCGTACGCGCCGCTCATGAGCGCGCGCTCCTGCTCCGTGAGGCCATAGTCGGGCCCCGAGTACTTGACGCCGCCGGCGTAGTCCACCTTGCGCGTGTCGGACGCGACGCAGTAGGAGGTGTAGGCGGCCGACGCGTCGGTGTAGCCGTAGAGGAGCGCGGGGCACGCCGGCGACACCACGGTGCCATTGGTCACCTCGAACGAGATCTTGTTGCCAAAGTCCTCGCCGGTGGCGTTCTGCGAGGCGGTCATCACGCCGACGCCCTGCAGCAGCGAGTCGGCGGCGCCACCGAACGAGTTGTAGACGCCCACGAGCGGCGAGACGTCGAACGTCGCCGCCGTCTCCGTGTCGAGGTAGCCGTCGCGCAGCACCGCCACCTGCTGCACCACCGACGCGGCCGCCGCGCGCAGCTCGGTGAGCGCCGCGACGATCGTGCTGGCAAGGCCCTGCTGGATGTCGTCGGCGGTGTTCTCCTCGTAGGCGCTCGACTCGGTCACGGCGCGGCGCGTGTAGAGCAGCGCCTGCGGGAGGATCACGGCGAGCGCCACGACGAGCGCGGCGCCGACGAGCGGGAGCAGCCAGCGCGGCGCCATCGCGAAAGAGAGTAAAACGCAACGATAAAAATAGCGCCGCCCGGCGTTTTAGCGGCACTCGTTTAGAGAAAAAAAAAGCCATGCCCAACCCGCTCGAAATCAGCGTGACGGCCGCCGAGATTTTTCGCGCGCTCGGCCCTCTCGAGGCGTTTCGCGTGCGCCTAGTGTGCAAGCAGTGGCGAGAGCTCATCGAGGCGGCCTACCCGCCGGAGGTGTATCGCGCCGAGGCGGCCGCCATCGTCGCACACGTCGGCGACGACTACGCGGCGATGGGCGTGGCGGCGATGCTCGCGGCAGAGCCGCACACGCCCGCAAAGTTGGCGCTCGGCCAATTCGTCGCGCACCGTCTGAGCGAGTTGGACGCGTACCTCACGCGCAACTGGCGCATCTACGTCGATCCCACGCGCCTGCACACGGAGGGCGCGTCGATGCTACTCAACGAACTCTTTCGGAAGACGCCCAGCGATGCACAGACGCACATGCGCCTGTCGTTCGACCACCTCATGGACATGCTGCCGTGCAGTGCGTTTCGCTTCGCGGATCTGCACGGCGCGAATGCCGTTCAGGGCGCATGCGCGTGCATCATACTCGGCGGCGTGCGCTACCACGACCGCGGCTGCTACGAGGAGCGGTGCCGTCTCATGAAGGCGATATACTCGTCGCAGATCATGTTTGAAACCATCCGGAGGGCGCCGCCGCACCTATTCGATCACCCCACGACGCCGCCGTTCGCCGACGGGTACCGTGCCATGTTTCACGGCCTCAGGAAAGCAGAAGTGGTGCGCCTGCGCGTCTCGAAGGAATTGCCGCACGCGATGCGCCAGATGCTCGCCAACGCGCGCCCAGAACAAGCGCAACAAGGGCGCTATGCAACGCTTGAGTCGGTGGGTACGGTGCAGACCCGCGCGCAACCGGCGATCGGCGTCGCAACCACCCACGACAGCAGCGTGTGGAATCCGGCGCCCACCGTCTCGTACGCCTCGCTGCCGGCGCGGGCAGTGCGATGCGCATGGCGCATGCTCACGTGCCGCGGCCGCGAGCCCGCCTACTACGCTGCGCCCGCACTAACGGCGTACGACGACGACGACAGCTAAGCGTGTGTGCAGGCAATGCAGCCGTGTGAGGTTCATTTTTTTTTTCAGCAGCGACCGCAGATGGCCGAGTCGTAGTCGGGCAGGTACGGGCTGAAGCCCTTGGTGGTGTCGCCGTCGACGTAGCACGACGGGTGCGCCGTGAAGAGGCTGCCGGTGGCGGCCGCAAAGAGGCTCGAGGGCGCCGCCGCGAGCGGCAGGATCACGTTGCCGGCGTTGGTGAACACGTAGCGGCCGCCCACAAAGCGCGTGTTCTCCACGGGGCAGTTGCCCGAGGCGTACGGGAGCTGCGGGTCGACGACGGGCTGGTCAAAGCCGAACGCGAGCGTATCAGACGTGTCGGCGTCGACGTACGCCCAGAAGGGCATGGCGCCGAGGTGCGTCTTGCCAAAGTTCTGCGTGAGGCCAAAGGCGTGCCAGGCGCGCGTCGCCACGGTGCGGTAGCCACCGGAGCGGCCGTTGCGCAGCGCGACGTCGACGCCGATGGTCTGCCCCACGCTGCCCACCATGGCGTGCGCCGCCTGCTGGCTGTCGAAGCCGGCGGTGCGGTTCACGAGGCAGAACATGTTGCCGGCGGCGTCGGGGAACCAGATGTAGCTCGCGTCGGCCGTGGTGAGCTGGCCCGCGATCGGGTCGGTCGTGAGCCAGAGCTTGTTGACGGGATCGACGGCCGAGAGGCACGGCACCGTGGCGAGATCGACGCGGCTCACGTCGCGCGCGCCCACCGTGCCAAAGTTGAACGTCGAGTTGCCGAGCTGCACCGCGCCGCGGTACCAGAACGGCCACGAGGCGCCCGCGGGAGGCACGGGCGCCGCGTCGCGGCGCATGCCGGACGCGGCCGGCGCGGCCGCCAGTGCGCTCAGCTGCGCACCGCGGCGCGCCTGAAAGTCGGACGCGAGGCGCGCCAGCAGCGCCGGATTCGTGTTGAGGTTCGTGAGCGTCTCGTACGGCGGCACGACGAGCGCCGCCGCGGCGGCGATCACAAAGAGGAGCGATCGGATGCCCATACCGGGAAAGTTGATTGCGCGCCAATCTCGAGACCGTCTTTTATATGGCGCGAGAGCGTCACATCTTTCCTGCGTTCCAAGCGCGGTTCGCGCCCGGTTGGTAGAGCGCGTCGAGGAGCGCGTACATACGGTTGTAGTCGCTGTACTCGCCGCGCGCGGCGAGCTCGAGGCGGCGCACCAGTTGGCCGGCGGCAATCAACTCGTGGTGCCGCTCGCGCGGCACGTACGTGACGACGGAGACGCTCCGCAGCGATCGGTCGGTCGAGTCCTTGGCCTCGACAAACACCGTGTCGCCCGCGCGCAGAAAGTCGAGCCGCCGCTTGAGGTCGGCGAGTGCCGCGTCCGCGGTCTTGTGGTTGGCGTCCGCGCCCCAACATACACTCGCCAGACAGTGATTGTTGTGCGTGCCGAAGAGCACCAGTTCGCAGAGCACGCCGCGTTCATACAGCCACTCAAAGAACGAGCTCGACTCGCGGGTGCTCGCCATGGGCGCGCGCAAAATGTGGCCCCGTGTGGCGGCGCGCGCCACGAAAAGGCGCGCGCCGTGTCCGGAAATGAAATTTTCGCCATGAAGCGCCGCCTCACGCGCCAAGGCGCCGCCGAGGTGAAGCGAGCGCGCGAGGCGCACCCGCTTGCGCGCTCCGAGGGCGACGCCCTCGCGGTTGGCGCGTACTTCTACGCGCGACTCGACCGACTCGGCGGCGACGTAGAGGCGGCGTACGCGGCCACCGACGCGGTGTACGGCGCCACCTACAACGATATCAACGCCGACGTGACAAAGGGCGCCGTGTGCGCGGCACTTCAACGGCGCGACTTTCGATGCGTAGCGAGCCTCATCGCCATCGCACGCGCACGGCGCTTCACGCGCATCGGCGGCCTGGCGGCCGAATACATCACGGCGCGGTGCCTGCACGACACCGAGGCGGCGCATTTCCTGCTGCGGAACGACTTGGCGCCCGTCGACGCGTTCGACTTTCACGAGGTCGGCTACCTGCCGCGCGCGGTCATGGCCGAGTGGATCTGGCGCATGCGAGACACGGGCGTCATGCGCCCGAGGCACTGGGGCAGTCTGTTTGGCTTTTCGGTTTTTGCCAGCCACACGGACGCGTTCATGACGGACCAGTACCGGAGGCGCATGCGCAACGTGCTCGACGCCGTCTCGGACGCCAACGCGATGCGCACCTTTCTCAACGTGATCGTTTCGGCCGAGGGAAGAGCGTTCCGCTTCGACGAGGCCCGCACGCTGCGCGAGGTGCTTGCGCGCGAACCGGACCTCGCCACGAGCTACCTTTCGCCCTTCAGCTGCATCGCTTTCGGGCGGGGCGCCTCGCCCATCGAGCACGCCGAACAAACGCTGCTCGCGGCAGAGTTGATCCGCTGCGGCGTCAAGCTCCGGCACTGGCAAGTGGTTCGGGCGCTCGTTTGCGCAAACTGCGAGTACGAGCTGATGCGCGCGCGCGGCTTTTTTGCGCCGCGCTTGTGTGGCGAGTGCGCCAAATTGCCGGCGGAGGGCGCCAGCGACGCCAGCGTGGCCCCCGAGGCCACCCAGGCCGCCGTCGAGCTGCTCCTCAAGCGCTTGCCCTCGAGAAAAGTAAAACTCGCGTGACCGACCCGCCTCGCGTGCCGCACATGTCCGCCGACGAGGCCTACCTCGCGCTCGTGCGCGACGTGCTCGCGCGCGGCTTTGAGCGCGCCGACCGCACCGGCGTGGGCACGCGCGCGCTATTCGGGGCGCACCTGCGCTTCTCGCTCGCCGACGGCGCCGTCCCGCTGCTGACCACGAAGGAGGTGTTTTGGCGCGGCGTCGTCGAGGAGCTGCTGTGGTTCCTCCGCGGCGAGACCGACGTGCGCAAACTGTCGGCGCGCGGCATCAAGTTTTGGGACGCCAACGCGACGCGCGCCTTCCTCGACACGCGCAAGCTCTTCTCGAACCGCGAGGGCGACATCGGGCCCGCGTACGGCTTCCAGTGGCGCCACTTTGGCGCCGACTATGCGGGCGCGGACGCCGATTACGCGGGCAAGGGCGTCGACCAGGTGAGCGGCGCGCTCGACGCGCTCCGCGCCGACCCCAACAGCCGGCGCATCGTGATCAGCGCGTGGAACCCGGCGCAGCTCGACCGCATGGCGCTGCCGCCGTGCCACCTGCTGGCGCAGTTTCTCGCGCAAGACGGCCGGCTCACGTGCGTGATGTACCAGCGCTCGGCGGACATCGGCCTCGGCCTGCCCTTCAACATGGCCTCCTACGCGCTGCTCACGCACATGCTCGCGCACGCCGCCGGCATGCGCGCGCACGAGCTCGTCATCAACATTGGCGACGCGCACATCTACCGGACGCACATCGAGGCGCTCAAGGAGCAGCTGCTGCGCGCGCCGCGCGCAGAGGTGCCGCGCGTGCGCCTCGCCGCGCCGCCCACGAAGCCGCTCGAGGAGTACGCGCTCGCCGACATTCAACTCGTGGACTACAGGCCGCACGCCGCCATTCCCATGCCCATGGCGGTGTGAGGGCGCCAGTTTTTTTTTTACGAATAGATCTGCACGCCCATCTCGTGCATCACACTGGCGCGCAGGAGCGGCAGCAGGTTGCGCGCGCAGCTCCGCGATCCGAACCGCCCCTTGCGCTCGTCCCCGCGGCGCTGGGACGCGCGTCGGCGCGCGTTGAACCGGCGACGGAGGTGGTTGACGAGGTGGAAGGCGTTGCGCATGGCCGCCTCGTCGGGCATCACGTCGACGATGTAGGCCTCGTCGACGACGGCGTGCTCCTTGCCGCACATCGTCGGGCACTCCGTGCCGATCCAGCCGTGCAGCAGCTTGGGGCACTCGAAGCACACGTGGCGCTTGCCCCAGATGCCGCACACCGCGCCCGACCACTCGGACACGTAGGGTATGATTCCCATGCGCCGGCATATCTGGCACTCGATGACCGCCGCGGGCGCGTCGTTGACGCGCGGGCACTCCAGCACGCGGACCTGCTCGAGACTGATGCCGGCGTTGCGCGCGCGCCACCACACGCGGTCGTTGAGCACCGAAACGAGTGCGTCGCCGTCGAGCAGGCTCGCGTCGTCCCAGCACGACTTGGTCGTGTCAAAGAGGAGGCAGTAGCCCGGGTAGACGCGCGACCAGCGCGCGACGTACTGGGCGTCGGTGCTCATGGCGGGCGAGGAGGAAAATAATCGCAAATCTGTGCGCTCATTTACTGATGCGTGGCGGCAAATACTTGTACTGGCGCACCATGCCCGACACGATCGCGTCGCCCAGTTGCTTGACGCGCGCGCGGTCCGCGAGTAGATCCACCGCGGCGCCGCTGCCCGCGTCGGTGATGCGCGCGACGCCCTTGGGCAGGCGCATGCACGCGAGGATCGACTCGGCCACGGTGGGGTAGCGCGCGCGAACCTCCTCGCTGCGCCGCATGTGCGCAAAGTCGGCCTGCGTCGCGGCCGCCTGCTTGCGCGAGAGTAGGTGCACGATGCCGGTGAGGTAGGCGCTCGCTTCGCGCAGGGTGTTTGCGTTGACGGTGGCGCGCGAGCGCCACACGTCCGCGTAGCGCCGCACGTACGCGAGCATCTCCGTGGTGGCGTCGTAGAGCGCGCGCTCATCGTCGGTCCACCACTCGGGGTGCACCACCTTGACGGTGATGCCGTAGCGCTTCGCGAGCGGCCCCTCGTTCGGGTCGGCGCGCGCCACGCTCGACACGGTGAGCGCGTCGGGACTTCTTGCGCGCTTCATGGGGGCAAAGGTTGTGCTCAAAATTTTTTTTTTTACTCACGTGCCCAAAACTCCTCTGCTCACGGGTTGAGCAGATTGGCGATGTCGATGCGCGAGCTCCGCAGCGGCGGTGACGCCGTCAATGGCGCGCCCTGCGCGAGGCGATCCTGCTTGCGCTGTTTCCGCCACCGCAGGCCGCAGCTGTTGCACAGCGTGCGGCGGCCCTGCGGTCCCGAGCGCCGCTCGGGCGTCGTCCTGGCGGCGCACCACGAGCAGCGCCAGCCGTCGTCGGGCGAGATGGCGCGCGGCGCGGCGCTCGGCTTGGCGAACGACGCCGCCGTGTACACGCTGATGTCGTAGGTGAGGTTGTGACGCGCCGCCGCCTCGATCCGGCCCGCGATGCCGCTGCCGTCCGAGGACGAGTCGGACGCGCTCGACGAGGAGCGCGGCAGTGGCGCGGCCTCGTCGATAGCGGACATGAGCGCGCGGACGGATCTAGAACAACGAGACTGCCGAAAAGCGCTTTTCAAAAAATGCTCCGCCACTGTTGAGTGTTTTGCTCAATTTACAGACTTTGGCGTGACCCACTTTACGCGGTACAGACACGCGCGGCCGTCGGCGACCGACTTGCCGAGCAGCGCCTCGCCGCGCCGCTTCATGGCGCGGTAGTAACGCGTGCCGCACACGTTGCAGAGCTGCCCGCTGCTGTCGGGGCCGGCACGGCGCTGCGTCGTCGTGGACGTGCCGCACTCGGCGCAGTTCCAGTCGGGCCACGTCTTGGCTGACTCGCTCGTTGCCTCGGCCGTATGCTTGCGAAAGCGCACCACCGCTACGAGCTCCTCGGCCGGACCCTTTGGAGAGGGCGGTGGAGGCGGTGGTAATAGGAGCACGGCGGGCTTGTACTTCTCCTCGAGCTTGTTGCTCTCCTTCCACGGATGGAAGCGCGAGGCGTGCGGTCGGTTGCGCGTTCGACGGCCCGGTAGATCGCCGTAGTGAACCGGTTTCGAACGCTTCTCCTTTTCAGGCTCCGTGGCGGACGCCATGCGGGCGGCTCAGCGAGTGTGGCCGTGCCGGGCGAGTGGCGCCACTTGGGCGCGCGCGTGGCCGAAATTATTTTTTTTTTTGGCGCCCATAAATTACCATTTTCTGGCACACACGCCACTGCGCGCGCGCCATGATTGTCACCATCGCCATTTCCTTGCTGGTCGCACTTTATGCCGCGATCCTGGTCGCGATGGTGACCTTCTTGTATCTGTGGCGACACTACCACATCTTTGTGGTCGAACGCGGACGTCGGAGCGGCGACGATGTGCCGAAGCTGCGCGTCGTACGCGTCGACCCGAGCGCCGTGCTCCCGCGGCGCGCCACGGCGGGCGCCGCGGGCTACGACCTGCACGTCGTCGAGGGCGTCGAGTTGGCGCCCGGTCGCAACGCGACGCTCTCCACGGGTCTCAAGATCGCCGTGCCGCCGGGCCACTATGGACGCATCGCGATACGCAGCGGCTTTGCCAAGGAGAGCGGCGCCATGCTCAACGCCGGCGTGCTCGACGAGGACTACCGCGGCGTCGTGCACGTCATGGTGCAGAACGGCATGACCCGGTACCTCACGATCAAGGCGGGCGACCGCATCGCGCAGCTCATCATCGAGGGCAATTCGACGCCCGAGGTCGAGGAGGTGAAGGAGCTCGACGAGACGGCGCGCGGCTCGGGCGGATTCGGCTCCACCGACGGCCAAAAGTCGGACGCGCTGCGAAAGAGGCGCTGATGGACCTCCTCGTGCGCGTCTTCACCGACTACGATGCGCTGATGGACGCGCTCTTCCCGCCGACGCTAAACATGGTCGAGACCTTATGCCCGTGCCTCGACGGCGTCTGGGGCATACGCCAGGAGGACTGTGTGTGCAGCACGACGCTCGAAGGCTACGTGCGCGAGCTGGACCGCATCGGCGAGATGCGCGGGCGCTCCAGTCAACACAAGGCGTAGGGCTCGTGTAGCATAGACAAAGCGATGTATTACACTCTCATAGTTCGCCGCACAGTTGGCCGGCGTTGTAGAGGTCCAGTTGCGCCGCGAGCCGGAGCGCATAGTCGCGCATGCCCGCGAGCGGCGTGGCCGGCGGGAGGTACGCGCCGCTGCCGACAAAATTGATCGCGTCGAGTGCGTTGCCGGCAAAGAACACCGCCTCGTCCGCCTCGACGCAGAAGTACGCGCCCGCCTCGACGTTGAGCTGCGCCGTGAGGAGAGCGCGCGCGAGCACGTAGGCCGCGTCGGCGCCGCGGTGCTTACCCTCGGTGAGCGTGTCGTTCATAGCGAGCAGCGGCAGCACCACCGAGCCGCAGTCGGCGATCGAGAAGGTGAGCGTGTCGTTGCTCTGCAGCGTGTCCCACTCGATCGGCAGCAGCGCGTTGTCGCAGTGCTCGAGCCAGTAGCTCGTGGCGCGCTCCGAGGGCGCGCCGCGGCTGAAAGGCTCGGCAACGGCGGCGGTGTTGGGCGGCGCGAGCGCCTCAATGTCGATCGCGAGCGTGCGCCCGGGCCGAAGCTGCGCGGCGATCGACGCGCCGCCCGGCGCGACGGTGTAGCACACGCCGGCGCTGCTCGTCGTGACGTTGAGCAGCTCGGTGTAGGTACTCGTGAGCGGCGGCGCGTCGAGCTCGTACGGGTCGTTGAGCGTGCCGCTCGCATCGAGGTCGTTGTAGGCCACCGTGACGGTCCAGCGCGTGAGCCAGCCGGCGGGCAGCGCCGGCGTGCACACCGTGTACGTCTCGAGCGGCGAGAGGTCCTCGACGAGCGCCGCGTCGGCCGCATCGGTGATGGTCAGTGGCGACGCACCCGCCGACGGCAGGCCGTAGTAGAGCACCGCCAGGTGGCTCGCGCTGCCGTTGACGCGCACGGCGAGGTCCGAGAGCTCGATGTTGACGAACGAGCAGCGCACCTCGCCGGCGGTGCGCGCCTCGGCGTTGACCTCAAAGGCGCACGCGCCCGAGGCGGGCGCGACGAGCCAGCCGCGCGTGTCGTTGGCGAGCTCCACGAGCGAGTAGTTGCCCGAGCGGAGCAGCGTGCTGTTGAGCGTCACGGTGGCGTCCGCCGAGACGTTGAGCGTCTCGAGCAGCTCGCCGCGGTCCACGTCCCAGAGCTGAAACTCGAACGGCACCGTGCCGATCGAGTCGGCGCCGCACACAAACTGCTTGTCGAGCACGACGCGCACCGGCGCGCTGCAGTGCAGCTCGACGACGGCGTACGCCGGCTGGACGTCGTTGGCGTCGCCGTCGGGCATGGCCTCGTCGTCGTGCACCATGTTGAACACGAGCAGCGCGAGCGTGCCGTTCTCGTCGTAGTAGCCGCCATCGGAGGGGCACGTGACGGCCTGCTCGTAGCTAAACACGGTCGAGGAGTTCCACGCGCCCAGATGAAGCGTGGCGTTGTTCTCGGCGGTGAGCGGCACGCTCGACTGGTGGTCGTCGAGCTCGATCGGCTGCTCGCCGAGCGTGTCGCCCAGGATGAAGCCCACGGCGCTCGTGGCGGTGGCGCCCGCCACGCGGTCGTCGTCGGGCGTCACGATGCTCGTCTCGTAGGGCACGATGTTGAGCTCCGGGATGAGCACGAGCGCGGCGAGCCGATCGTCGATGTGCGTGATCGAGTAGGGGCACTCGATCGACGAGTGCGGCGCGAGCGTGGCGCGCGAGCACGCGATGTGCACAAAGGGCACAAAGGTGGGCTCGGGCGAGATCGCGTTGCTCACCGTGACGTTGATGGTGAAGGGGCTCGGGTTCTCGATGTGCATGTTGCCGATGCCGCGGAAATGCAGCAGCTCGTCGACGCGCGTCACGTTCACCGTGTAGGTCTCGTTGGCGCTCTCGCCGGCGGCGAGCGTGAGGTGCGCCTGCTCGGCGTTCTTCTCGAGCAGCCAGCTCACGACGTGGTCGTAGATGCCGGTGATGTTCTTGGTGACGTTCAACTCGTAGTCGTAGCAAAACTCGAGCTCGCCTATGGGCGGTGTGCCGCACGTGGTGTTGGCGCCGTTGCACACGCCGCACGCGTCGAGGCGCGCGCCAGAGTGCGGCACGCCGTCGCAGCCGGCGCACGACGAGTTGTCGCCGTTGCAAACGCCGCACGCGTCGTAGCACTGGCACGTGAAGAGCACCATGGTCGTCTCGATCTGCAGGTTGCTCTGCGTCGTGTGCCGCTCGGCGTAGAACACGTCCATGTTGTACGACTGGCCCGGCGTGATGCCCAGCGCGCTCGCCCTCGCGTCGAGGTTGACCGAGGCGCTCTGCGCGGCGTGCACGCCGCCGAGATCGATCGCGAGGCGGCCGTTGATGAAGAAGAACACGTCGTCGTCGCCCACAAAGGTGAGCGTCTCGCCGCCATAGTAGGTGAAGCGAAAGTGAAACTCGACGGTAAAGTGAAAGTTGTGCGGCACGTTCTGCTGCCCGTAGGACCACTGCCTGAAGAGCGCGCCGTCGATGGGGAAGAAGGAGAAGTTGCTGTAGCGGAAGAGGCCGCTCGGCTGGCGCTCGAGCGTGATGGTGATGTCCTGCGCGAGGTTCACGCCGGGCACGTCGCGGTACCACTGGTCGAAGAGCGCCTTGGAGTGCGTCGTCAGCGTGCCGCTCGGGTGGTTGCCGTAGACGGGCTTCTGGTCGTCGCCGAGCAGCGACAGGACGATGCCGCGGTCGTCGCGCACCACGTACTCAAAGTCGGGGTGGCCGCCGAGCGTGCCGCTCGCGTTGAAGTCGCGCACGCGGCCCGTGAGCGTCAGCGTCGTGACGAGGTTCGGGTCGTAGACGACGCAGTTGCCGCACCGGTCCAGTTGCGCGCCGCTGGCGCACTGTGGCGCGCCGGTGGTGCCTGGCGGCGCCGTGGTGAGCGTAGAGCCCGTCGTGGTGCTTGCTGCGGCGGTGCTCGCCGCCGCCGCCGCTGTGGTGCTATCGACGGCGGCACTAGTGCTCGCCGCGCCCGTGGTGCTCGCCGCCTCCGTGGCGCCCACGGTGGTGCTCGCGGCGTAACTGGTGGTGGCGTCCAACTCGGTAGTGCTCGCCGCGCTGGTCGTCGCGGCGTTCGAGGTGGTGATCGCTGCCGCCGCCTCGGAGGCGGCGACGCCCGTGGTGCTGGCGACGCCCGTGGTACTCGCCGCGAGTGCAGTGCTGCTCGCGACGCTCGTCGTGGTCGTCGTGCACGGCGCAAACGACGCGTAGATCGTGTACTGCGTGCCAAAGACGGTACCCGTGGGCGAGCCGTACAGCGCGGGCCAGCCGTCGGCAAAGTTGTTGTACTTGTACACCTGCGTCGTGCTACCGCTCTGGCTGTTGGGGTTGTTGTATGCGCCGCTCGAGGCGTTCGTGTTGTAGCCGAGCCAATACTTGGTGTGCGGCGCGATGGTGACGGGCGCGTCGAACGCCAGCGTGGTCCACTGGTCGACGCCGGCGAGCACGCCAAAGGGGGTGCTCGCGACGAGCGCGTAGGGCGTGTCGGAGCCGCTGTCGTTGTAGAGCGCCATCTGGCAGCCGCGGTAGTCGGCGTCCGGGTCGAGCGTGGCGACGTACACCGACACGCTCACCAGCGGGCCGCCCTCGGTGCTCGTCACCTGGATGAGCGCGGCGGTGTTGGCGTTGCCCGAGTCGGGCGCGCCCCAGCTGCTCACGACGCCCATGTCGTACTGCCAACCGCAGCCGTTGTCGGCGCCGCCCGTGGTGGTGGCCGCCGCGGTGGTGGCCGCCGCCGTGGTGGAGGCAGCGTACGCGGCCGTGCTGCTGGCCGCGGTGCTGCTCGCAAACGACGACGTGCTCGCCGCGCCTGTGCTAGCCGCGTAGGTGCTCGCCGCCGCGGTGCTCGCCGCTGCGGTGGAGGCGTCGCGCGTCGTGGCCGACGCGAGCTCCGCCGCGGTGGACGCGGCAAGGCTCGTGGTGGCGGCGGCGCTGTACGTGCTCGTCACCGCCGTGGTCGACTCGGCCGCGGTGGTGCTCGCCGCCGCGGTGCTCGCCACCGCGGTGCTCGCCTCGGCCGTGGTCGTCGCAGCGGCGGCGTTCGTGCTCGCGGCCGCGGTGGTCGACGTAGACGCGACCGCCGTGGTGCTCACCGTGGCCGATGTCGATGCCGTGGCTTCCATGGCAGCCGTCGTGGTGGCCTCCGCCATCGTGCTCGCCGCGGCCGTGGTGCTCGCCGACGCGGACGCGGCCGCCGTGGTCGACGTGGACACCGCCGCGGTGCTCGCCGCCGCCGTGGTGGCCGCATTGGTGGTGCTCGCGCTGGCTGCCGCCGTGGTGCTCGACGCGGCGGTGGCGGTCGGCGCGACCGTGGCGCTCCCCGCCGCTGTGGTGCTCGCGTCAGCCGTGGTCGCCACGCTCGCCTCCATGGTGGTGCTCGCCGCCACGGTGGCCGCGTTGGTGGTCACCGCGGCGGTGCTAGCCGCCGCCGTGGTGCTCACCGCCGAGGTGCTCGCCAGACTGGTGCTCGCCGCCGATGTGGTCGCGCCGTTGGTGGTCGCCGCCATGGTGGTGGCCGCGTTGGTCGACGCGGCGCTCGTGGTCGCCGCCGAGGTGCTCGCCGCGGCGGTGCTCACCGCGGCGGTGCTCGCCGCCGATGTGCTCGCCGCCGCGGTGCTCACCACTGCCGTGGTGGCCGCCACCGTGGTGCTGCTCGCTGCGCTCGTCGACGCCGCCGCCGTGCTCGCCGCCGCGGTGCTCGCTGCACTCGTCGACGCCGCGCTCGTCGAAGCAGCGCTCGTCGTGGCCGCCGAGGTGCTCGCCGCCGAGGTGCTCGCCGCGCTGGTGGTGGCGGCGCTCGTGCTCGCGGCCCTCGTCGTCGCCGAGCGTGTCGTGCTCGCCGCGCTCGTCGTTGCCGCGCTCGTGGTGGCCGCGTTGGTACTCGCGGCACTAGTGGTCGCCGCGCTGGTGCTCGCGGCGCTCGTGGTGGCCGCACTGGTGCTCACGGCGCTGGTACTCGCGGCGATTGTGGTGGCCGCCATGCTGGTGGCGGCGCTCGTGGTGAGCGCCGCCGTGCTCGCCGTGCTGGTGCTACTCGTGGGGCACGGCGCAAAGTTGGCGTACACCGACTGCGCGTAGGCGCTCTGCGAGCCGCACACGCATTTCTCGTCGTTGGCGTACGTCGACGCGTAGAGCTGGAAGCCGTTGGCAAACGTGCTCGTGCACCACTTTGTGAGCGAGTTGGTGAACGGCACGATGTAGACGTTGTTGTACGTCGTCGACGAGGCGTTGGTGTTGTAGCAGAGCCACACGTACGCGCTGGCGACCACCGAGACCTGGCTCTGCAGAGGGAGCGTCTGCCAGCTGTTGGACGCCGTGAGCTTGCCGGCGCTCGTCTGCGCGATGCGCGTGTCGGGCGTCGACGCGGTGCCGTTGTAGATCGCCATCTGGTAGCCGCGGTAGCTGCTGTTCGGGTCTATCGTGCCGACGTAGACGCTCATCGACACGATCGTGCCGCCGTAGCTCGTGAGAAACAGTGAGCACTGCGCGTTGTTCGCGTTGCCAGTGTCGGGCGCGCCTTTCGCCGTGCTCGTCACGCCCACGGTGCTCTGCGTGCCGCACGAGTTGAGCGCCGTGCCCGTCGTGGTGCCCGTACTCGGGTAGACGAGCCCCGTCGTCGTGGTGGCGCCGCCGCCGCCGCCGTTGCCGCTGTTGCTGCTGCTGCCCTGGCTCGCGTCGCCCACCGGGCCGCTGCCCGCGCCGAGTAGCACGGCGCGCGGCGGTGCCGTGAGGTTGGCGTCGCTCGAGCGCTCGTTGGGCCGGTAGTCGTACACGTTCGTGCCGTTGCAGCCGACGCCGCGCACCATGAGCGCGTCGAGGCGTATCGAGGAGTTCCACGCGCTCAGCGTGCTGCCGTCGCTCGATATGGTGTACGTGACGCACGCGCGGTCGTCGTCGGCGCCGTCGGGCGCCGTGAGCACCGCGCCGGTGGCGTTGTTGCCGACAAAGCAGATCGTGTGCACGCCGGGCGCCACCGCCTGCGTGCGGAAGCCGTAGCGGTAGCCGAGCGAGCTGCAGTTGGGCGCGCGGCAATCGCCGCCGCCGCTGGTGCACGCCGTGGGCGTCACGTTGGCGAGCGCCGAGGTGGGCAGCGATTGGATGCCGCACGTCACGACGGACACGTCGGACACTTGGTCGCCGTCGTCGGGCGCTGGCGTGTCAACGATCGCCGGCGTAGTGGGCGGCGGCGTCGTCTCTGTTCCTGGCAGCGACTCGGGCGGCGCGGTGGTTGGCAGCGACGAGACGTCGCCTCCGCCATTGGTGGTGCTGGCGCGCTGCGCAATGAGGACCACGCCCGTGACGATGACCGCCACGAGCAGCACAGCGAGGCAGCCGAGTGCGGGCGAAAACAACCACACGGTGGCCTCGCCGCGGCGCTCCTCCTCTCGTTGATAGACGAGCAGCGCCTCGCTCTCGACGACGCTCGACGGTGGCGGCGCGCTGATGTCGCGCATCTCAAAGGCGCGCCGCAGCGCTGCATCAAAGGCGGCGCGCTCGCTGACATCGTACACGCCCGCCATGCGCCGGCAGGCGCGCGCGCCTTCGAAAACACGATCAGGCGACCGATTTGGGTATTCAAAACGCGCGCACGCGTTTAATCACGGCGCCAGTCACGAGAAGAAGGAGGCGCGCGCGACCGCCATTAGCCAGGCACGTCCTCGGTGGGTCCAATGACGCCCGTGATGCAGCCGCGTGCGCCGTCGCCCGTGTGCGGCACGCAGAACCATAGCGCACCGGGTATCGCCTCCTCGGCGCCGTTCGTGTCGCGCTCGGTCCAGTGGATGCGGGCGTGGTGCG
>VFQN01005152.1_pt1 | contig 16309 bp, 29 predicted proteins | sample 3512371 | NCBI WGS metagenome assembly VFQN01 (sample SAMN10412370, study PRJNA504923) | tailings metagenome | isolation source: Replicate 2 from Balatoc abandoned mine | place: Philippines: Itogon, Benguet | collected 2017-08-28 | reverse complement strand
GGTCCTCTTCGTCCCTAGGTGTGCCCTTTTGCGGTTGGGGTTCACTGGGTTTGGGCTTTTGGTGGTGTTGTTGCTCGCCTGTGCTGGTTGGGCTTTGGACTCCCGCTAGCCTGTCCCTTCCCGTCTCCTTACCTGTAAACCTTTCCGCAGAAAGAAAGACATGTGCTCGTGGGCCATCCTTGTGTTGGCCAAGTATACCAAGTATACAGGAGTGTCGTACTCTTCTGGGCACAGTCCTGCCTTGTTCGCATTCTTAGGGCGTTTTGTTGAGGGGTTGTTCGCGAGGGCCAGGCTCCAGAAGCTTCCGGGCTTGCGCAGATTGCCCTGGGCTGCCAAAGTGCAAGGGGCCAAGGGCTCCCACGCTGGGTGTGGCTGTTCAATCGTTGTTGCACACGGTTTGCTTTCAGGCGCTGCAGGCTCAGGTACTGTCTGGTTAATATGAAACAGTTTGCCGTACAAAGGGGCCAGGGCTCTGCTTTAGCAGGCTCAGGCTTGCCTGTCACTAGTCACAAAGACACATAACAGATTGTGCACAAGTGCAGCCAGGTGCGCCTGTGCCGCCCGAGTAGGGCCAGGCAAGGTTCTCCAGATGTCCACTGCACCACACCCATCCACATGTCGCCTGGGACCCCGAGTGTAGCACAAAGCCTTGTCTGCCATGCATCTGGGCAACGTCCAACGTGCAAGTCGCAGGGCGTATGTTCCATGTTGTGACCCCTTGTCTGAGTGCCGTGACTGCGTGTCTGTGCGGAACGTGTCAGTGACCGGCAGGGGAGGGGTGGGTGGGTGGGTCTCCCCTGGTGACCGATACCGGACAACTCAGATGAACTGTCCTGGACCAAAGCAAATCTTTTTGGGTCCCCTTGATTTGCTGAAATGCAACTTCAGCATGAATTGGCAGTATGTGGTATCAGTACGTGATGTTGCATCCGTTTTCCGGGCAATCTAACATACATCCCCGAAAGAAATCGAACCAGTAATATGTTACCATACTTTCAACTCCTGCCTTAAGTCCTGCTTCTGAATCACTGCTTCTTCGTCGGCTGCCGCAACACCCGACGCTGGAATGCGCGCCCTGCCTCTACCTGCAAGCTCCTACAGGCTCGAGCCATGTCGTAGCCGGTGCAGCAGGTATAAGCTCTCCTGAGACCCTCCTGGGTCTCAGCTCCTGTCAACTGCGAACTATTCGACATCGTCGACCAATCATCGGCCCATCGCTTGTTGGCCTTCGCACAATTGCTGCAGGCGTATGCTGAAGGTGTGCGCTATTGCAGCCCCTTACAAGCCGTAAGTAGGAGATTGCGCTTTGCTCGGGGATTTCGCCTTTCGTTGGACCTTTTCGGCCATTGGTGGTTGTCCCTTTTTGGCGCGAGAGGAAGGGAGACTGGAAGTGTCCTCTTGAGCACTAGTACATCGCTCAAGGTGCCCACGTTAGTGCACGCGGTACAGATGCTTGTCTTGAACGACGTCGTGTGCTAACACGCCTGAAGCTGCAGAGGGGTGCCACATCTGAGGAATGCTTGCTGTTGCAGAGCATATGTAATCTTGCAAAAGCAATAATTGTTGCTTGTGTTACAGGGGCTCTGGGGAGTGCCCTGTCTTTCAAGACCGGAGCGGGAATGTCGTCCCGGCCATGTGCGCAGACTACGGCTTCAGGTCGGGGGCAGGCCGTCTGTACCAGGAAAAATACGGCGAGGTGCCAAGCAACGTTTGGGAGCTGGTGGGTGGACGGTTTGTCCTTGTGCGGTGCTGTTGGGGGGGCGGGGGCTCAGGGGGCAAGCGTGGGTGCGGGACTGCGACTCTTAGGGGAGCACGACCAGCTCCAAATTTTTTGAGACTGCTAGCCCTCAGGGACATGGCAGCACCACGGCAGGGTCGCTAGCTCGCTGCGCACCCATTAAGGTACCGCATGTTGTCGGGGGACAAAGTCACAGGGAAGGGGTAAAGTGGTGTCATGCCCCGTGACGCTTGTTGCTGGATCCCTTCTGACATCTGAGGCACGTAGACTTGCTATCGAACGCACGCCTAACCCACCTTCTTCCGGCAGGCTAAGGAGAATTTCCAGCACGAGCTGCAGCAGCTGCGCCGCTCGGTGCGCTTTCCGCCCTCCGACATCCGGCAACCGACCAACCCTGTCGCCAAGGTGGGCAACTTGGGACACCGAGCCTATCCTTGAACGGGTGCTGGCCCTGTTGCCCGTCTATACTGCATCTTGGTAGCCAACCCCACAGCGTACCATACACGCCCGTCCGTTGCTCCAAAACAGGGCACCTCCTGCACACTTGTCGCAATCCGCCGTAACACGTATCCATACCAGCCAAGCCCTGCCTCTACTCCCCTTCCCTGTACCTTCCCTCCCCGCATCAACACGCTGCCCTGGGTTGCCTGCGGAGGCACACGCCACTGCCCAACACAATCCAGCTTCTGCAACCTTCAGCACGTCCAACCCACATCCTATACTCCCCCACTCTGCACCCCTCCCCCATCCCAGGGGCTGTACTCGGTGAGCTCCGTGGTGTCCGGGGCGCTGGGCTCCCTTGACCGGCGGCTGGAGGAGGCGGGGGTGCTGGGCGAGCTGCAGCCGCCCGCGCCCCTCAGCGCCCTGGAGACACAGGAGTTCAAGCAGGTGGGCGGGTGCGGCGCGGGGGCATGTACGGATTGGGCGGGGCGTGCGGTTGGGGGCCAGGCAAGGTAGCCATGGGGGGTTGGACCTGTGCCTTGAAGGCGCCTTGCGAAGGCGACCCTGGCCCCGTGGGGGTCGAAATGGCAACAGGTTCTGCATGGAGCCGAGGGGGAGTCCGCGGGGGACTCATAAGGGTGCAAGTACGGGTGGGGGCTGAGGACGGGAAGCACCACGGTGGGGGTCGTAACCCTGCGGAGGAACTTCCTGTTGTCTATGCCCTGCCGAACGGCGCTACCCCGGCCCCCACCCGGACCCCACCCGTCTAGCCCCCCACCCCACTGGCCCCCATCCCTCTGTGCCCCACCCCATACCCCCACCCGGGCCCCAGATCCGCGCCAAGCTGGACCGGCTGCAGCTGACCGCTGCCGACGTGGTGGCTGAGGAGCACGCCCGCGTGGCGCGCAGCGGGGACATGGACAGCCCCGTGTGGGTCAAGCTGCCCTTCTTCGCGCTGTGCTGGGTGCTGGACGTCATGTACGAGAACAAGCCCATAGAGGTGGGGCAGTGGGGCAGTTCTACAGATGGCAAGCGCAAATCATGACTTACACTGGTGCAGGAGCGCAGGTTGAGCTCGATACTATCGTGGAGTCCCTACTTGCGTGCAGGACCCCATGTCCCAACTGGGTTACGGACACCTGCACGCAGACAGGTACTAAAACGCTGCCCCTGTGATTGTGTCGTCATGTCCCTCGGCCTGCAGAAGTTCTGGGTGCTGGAGACCGTTGCGCGCATCCCCTACTTCGCCTACATCTCCATCCTGCACCTGTACGAGTCGCTGGGCTTCTGGCGGGCGGGCGCGGAGCTGCGCAAGATCCACTTCGCGGAGGAGTGGAACGGTGGGGCGCCGAAGGCGGAGTGGTCAACACGGCAGTGGTAACAGAGCCAGCCAAAGTCCTTTGAGACGAGACGCTATCGTGCCGCGCGCGCAAGCCTTGTTAACCAGGAAAGGAAGGGGCGGAAGGGCGCCCTTGGCGGTTGTGCAAGCGTTTTACGGACACTCAATGCAACGCCATTGCGTACTGTGTGCCCGACGTAAGTGGTGCGTCTGTCCTGTACTGTGGACACCTGTCGTGGCCTTCCCGTGCTGGTCACGTGCTGACATGGGTCCCACCCCTTGTGCCTCACCGCCCCATACGTGCTTCGTCATCGTCCCTGCGGCGTCGCCATTCGCCCGCTGGAGTAGAGATGCACCACCTGCAGGTAGGGCTACCGAGGCAATGTGCATGCTCCCTGCTCACTTGTCCTGCTCACCCATCTGGGTAATGTGAACCGCACCTATGACACCCACTCAGGGGCTCAGAAGGTGACGGCGTGCCAGCAGTTGCCTTTTACTCACCTGCACGGAAAGGCACAGAGAGCGAGCGCTCCGCTACATACAAATTGACAAATGGCGGGGCCCCGCTTGTGCAGATCATGGAGAGCCTGGGCGGCGACCGCGGCTGGGCGGAGCGCTTCATCGCCGAGCACGCAGCCATCCTGTACTACTGGGTGGGGTGGGGTGGGGTGCTGCCGGTAATGAATCCAGGGAGCAAGATCGTGGAGCAAGATGGCAAGGAGGGAAGCCATGCCGCGCTGCGGCTGATCCTGTGACGTGGCGAAGTGTAGGCCCTGTCACAGCGGCAGTTGGGTCAGCGTTCCGGACGCCTGTTTGCATACGGGAACACTGGGAGCATAGTAGGAGGGACAGCATGCGAAGCAGGAACAGCTTGCCAACCGCTCCGGAGACGCAGTGCGTATCGGCCGCACGCCAACCGCCATCCGCCTGCCCACGCACGCGCGCAGGTTCTCATCGGCTTCTACCTTGTGTCGCCCAAGATGGCCTACAACTTCATGCAGCGCGTGGAGCTGCACGCAGCGGACACGTACGGTCAGTGGACGCAAGCGCGGTTGACCGCTTGATCACCGTATGGGCCTACCGGTAGTTCCACGGCCTCCATAGGGGTTCACGATCGTCCCGAGTAATGTCACCCAGATGTGGTTCTGGTGCTTTACCCGCCTGCCTGCCTGCTTGCCCCTGTGCCATTTCCTCCCTGCAGCCGCGTTCGTGAAGAAGAACGCCTCCCTGCTTGCGGACCTCCCGCCGCCCATGGTGGCGCTGCAGTACTACTGCAACGAGGACCTGTACCTGTTCGACGAGTGGGTGGTGGGGGCAGGAGGGCGGAGGGGATGGGGTTCGGGAACGGGGGTGCGCGTGGGGTCTAGGCCGGCAAGTCGCAGGCCTGGTAGCAGTCCAGCATCAAGTGATACAATCAGGAGACGGTGGAGGGCGTGCGTATGCACTTGTGCGCTCGCGATGGGAAACCCTTGCTGCGTACAACGGAATGTGAGGGTCCGACAGTACAGTACACGTGTGCCTGCCCGGCCGTGCCCCCCATGTGCCCCGCGCCCAGGTTCCAGACCGACTCGGCCTCCCCGCGGCGGCCCTCGTGCAACAACCTGTACGACGTGTTCAGCAACATCCGGGACGACGAGCTGGGTGAGAGAGTTTGGCGTGAGCGTGGCTTGGGAATGAGGCGGCCTGAAAGGCGGGGCATGTATCCATCGGCTGGGGCTAGCGTGTGAGGGACTCGATTTAGGGCGAGACTGAGAGCGTGCTATCAAGTGCTACCTCGGCATCGCTGGCTGGGCATTCAACTTGGGAGTGCCTGCAAAACACGCCCCATCAAAGCAATACTCCCCAGCCTAGTTCAGTCAGGATGGGCTTCAGATCAACGTTCGATGGTTTATACGTGTTGTGACGAGAAAAGCATGGGGGAACCCGCCTGACTGGTTGCCCTCCTCGCGCAGAGCATGTCAAGACCATGGTGGCCTGCCAGGAGGACACCATTGCCAAGAACATCGTCGACGCGCCGCAGCCGCCCCAGGCCCAGGCCGCGGCGGCGCAGGCCCTGCCGCAGCCCCAGGCCCGGCAGCCGCCCAGCCAGGCGCAGGGCCGGCCGCAGGAGCCGCCACAGCCCGAGGTGCAGGGCTCGGCGCGCGTGGAGGGCGGGCCCAAGGTGGCGTAAGCAGCGAGCAAGGAGGGCCAGTGCAACGCAGGCGTGCCATGCGCCCGCATCACGGTGTGACCGTTCGCGCTCATGTACGGTGGGTCGTTGTTGGTACATGTTTGCCGTTCGAAGATGAGCACTAGCCTGGGCAATGTGACCTGTCAACTGCTTCTAGATCGTGGGACGTAAAGGAGTGGTGCAGCTGTGTCGTGTGGGTAGAGGCCGTGGCGAGTTGATGTACATGTCCTCTGGTGGTGGGGAGGCGCGTGATTGCATCGTATGAGAGTATTGTACAGAAGTATGCTGTGTCTCTGCCATATGGATAAGCACGGGTGCTGAAATCAAGTCGTGCCCGTAGCTGTGCGTAAGCTGCAAGGCAGTTTGAAACGTTCTGACTTCTGAGTCACCTGGATTGTTGGCGGCAGATCAAGCATGGTGCCAAAACACCGTAGTCGTGCCGATTGCCCAATGCCGTCAACACGTGAACACAAGTAAGGCTATGTGTATTCTCGTCCTTGTACACTTTGCTGTCCATGTGTGGACCAGGAGCATATCAGTGACGTAGCGGGAGTCCTGCGAGTGCCGCTCTGCAGGGTACGCTGAGCGCTTGTACGTTTTTGGCATTGTCCTGCATGGGAGGCTAGCAAGAGTCATGAACGGCTGAACGCAAACGGCACGACAGTGTACGTACACATTATGTTTTACTTAGTTGACGCACGCGAATGGTGCTACCTGTACTACGTCTGCCAGGACCACGCGTGGTATGTGACTTGAAAGGTTGTCGAGGCTTTGCAACGCCAGTCTGGAGGCATGGACGTCGTGTGTGTTGCACACGGGAAGCAAGTGGCTGGTTGCAAAGCGCGCAAAGCCTCTGCGCAGTGCCCTCCTGCCATGTGCAACAGACAGCCGCACTCAAGCACCGGACCACGTAACTGCGACAAACAGCAGCTTTCAAGCACCGGACCTGCGGACCACATAATAACCCGGCCACATATGTGCCGAAACTGCGCACTCTCACGTCATGTCACGTCGAGCGTCAAGTCATCTCTCCACCAAAAAAACCAAGAACTCACACAGCAACTGTATAACCACAGACGACCATGCAACTTTCACCGGGCAGCTCACTGTCAACAGTCAAGTCTAGGGCAACACTTAAGACTCAGCTCCCAGTGCGTCGACCTTGACACCGCAATCAGCAGGTCTTTTATGTCGCCACCATCCCACCAAGATCGTTACGGTGTTGCAATCAAAGGGCCTCTCCTCACCTTAGGGCCAAAACGATACAGAAAACACACGACCTCCTTCATCCGTAGGCACTCACTGCTGCCCCGTGGCGTATCAAAACCAAACAGCACCGTAACATATCGCTCTCGGCTCCTCCCTGCCGAACGGATGAATGACTGATGGCGCAAGACGCGCCCTCGCCTGCAACAGCGCATACCGGTACCAAACCAGAAACGTGCGGGGAGCAAAACGAAATGCATAAAGCACGGATGCCCGCTAGACGCAGCTGCAGGCCCCATTCGCACAACTACAAGCCCACAAACCATGCACACCAATACGCGAAGTAACACGCCGCACCCTCAATAAACACGGCGTCCTCCACACCCAAGCATCCCTCCGGGCACGTAGCCCGCTCTCCTAGCCGCCTGCCAAGCCTTGGCCTGCCCCTGCCGCCGCCCTCCTGCGATCCCCGCCCGTCCCCTGCGTCCCCTTACCAGTCCGCCCCCGGGAACCTGATCGCCTACCCCCGCTCCCCACCTGCCCAAATGCACAGGAACCGGAGCCGCAAGCACGCACAGAGACACCTCAACAGCCCCGGTTGCCCTCAGCCATAGCGCGCTGCTGTTCTCCGCACGCTCCGGCCGCCGCTTAGCGCATGCGGTAGCTCTGCTCGCCCTTGGCTCTCCCGCGCTCGCCGTCAAACTCGTAGTCAATCACAATGTCCAGGTCGCGCGGGTTCTTGGCGTTGGGCTTGCACGCCAGGTGGCCTGTGATGGTCTCCCCTGAGCACGCCGTCTGCGCGGGAGGAGCAGAAGGGTACGGCGAGGTAAAGCAAAGCCGAGCCGCAGAAGGGCCCGCACAGCGCGCAGCACCCATACTGCACCATTACCCACAGGCCGCCGGGAGTTCCTCAGGTGCCAAACATTAACACACCGCATTCGAGTCCCCAGCCATGCCTTGCGTTCGGCCTTTCAGCTGGCCTGGCCCTTATACCAAGCCTGTTCTTGTACACCTGCTGGACGCAGCACCCCACGTTGGGGCTGCAGCGCAAGCCAACCCACAGCGCGGGCCCCAGGCACCTCCCCTGTTAACTCACCAGCGTGTTCTCCAGATAGAACACGGTCTGCTTCCAGTGCGTGGGGCGGGCGCGCGGCGATGTGGTGAAGCTGACGGGCTTGTGTCCCGCCGTGAAGGACACGTCGAAGTAGGCCACCAGCGCGTGGATGTAGTCGTTGCGCTGCAGCGTCAGCGAGAAGGGCACCTTGAAGGTGGCGTCCTCCTTGCGCATGGTGCTGATGTCAACCGACACAACCGTCTGCACCGTGGTGGCGATCTGCAGGGTTGAAGGGGAGGCAGAAGGATGCTTGCGTCAGGTGATGGGGCGGACGGCAAGGACCCTTGAAGTGAGACCGAGCGCCCAGACGGAACACCCGCCCGGCTGCTGGCGTAAGGGGCACGGCAGTGGGAGCTGCCGGCCCCTTGAGGGTGTGGGATAGAAGCGCCGCTCGACCCAGGGGTGTCAGGGCGGGGTTCCGGCCCGGAGGCCTGCTGCCCTTCAACTGCTGTGGGCCACGGACGTGTTGTAGCTATGCCGAGGCCTCAGGCCCTGTTGCACCTTCGCTTCCTCGCCGCTTGTGCCGCTGTCAGCCGCTGCCTGGCTTTACGCCACCCGCCGCTACGGAAGATGCACCCCATCCCCGGACCAACGGTGCACACCGGCTCGTCCGAGCAACCAAAGCCCGCACTCTTCGCCCAGCCAGGGCCCCAGGTGCTCTCCCACCGCAACGGGCCACGATCCAACACCCGCTCACACATACCCCCACCCAGTAGCCTCCACCGCTGCCCCGCGCCCCGCCGCTGCCCCCAAGCCGGTGGAACCTCACCCCGTGGGTGTTCAGCGTCCCCTTCTCAAACATGAAGTACGGTTTCCCACTGCAGTTCAGGGGGCTGCTACACCCGTGTTGTAGCACGCCGTCCCTCCACTCCACCCGCTCCCCACCGGGTCCGGCTCCACCCCCGTCCGTCCCGTACTACATACACCCAGAGTAACACCGTGCAGTGAAACCTTCCGCGAGCCCCCATGTAGCGCCCGCCGCTACCCCAAGCCAACGCAGCGTCAACCCTTGGGTTTCCGGTTGTCGCCTCTCTCGCAACGCAATGTTGCTAGAGGTACCCTTTGCTACTGTGGTCCTGCTTTCCTTTCAGTTCCCACTCCTCCCCACCTGGTCTGGCTCCACGACGTCCACCAGGGGCTCCGCGATGGCCAGCTTCCCGATGCAGCTCATGTTGAAGCCGTACACGTTGTTCCAGAACTCAATCTTGTCGTGCTGCGAAGGGTGCGAAACACACCAGGTGCAGACGAGAGTGAGGTTGCTGCAACCGCGCCGCAACCCTTGTACGGTGCCACGCGCTGGCGTGCAGGCCCCACCGTTGCTTGCGGCCGCTCTGTGGTCTCCGCTCCCTACCAACCAAAACACTGCCGCCGTCCCGGCCCGCCCTTGCGGCCTTGATCCACCCCTGCACCCCGTACCCTTGCGGCATAGGACCCAATCCTCACCTTGTACTCGCCGTCCTCGATGGCGCACAGGCTGAGCGTGGCCTTGTCCGGCATGACGATGCCCCCCGGCACCAGCCACTTGTCGCGCGCGTAGATGACAGTGTCCAGCATGGACTCGTAAAACAGAAAGTAGCCCATCCACTCCGAGATGATGATGTCCACCTTGTCAACAGGCAGCGTCACCTGGGGAGCAGGGAACAGGGTGTGGGTTAGCGGTTCATGGGGGCCTACGCCGCAAGGGACATAGTGTGGGCCAAGCCGTGGCGTTACGCAGCTTCTTGGGGGCCGTATCCTTACAGCCGGCGATTCGGCGTCGCAGCAGTTGGGCTCGGGCTACTGGGTTCCGCACGAAGGCAGCCCAGGCAATGGGGAGGAGTCCCTGGACCTACCTCCTCCACCTTGCCCTTGATGATGGTGACCTTGTCCTCGTAGTTGTTGTCCCTGACGATCTGCTTGGCCTGCTCCGCGATGGCGCTGCACTCGATGCCGTACACGTGCTTGGCGCCGGCCTGAAAGGGCCACATCGAGTGACGTCTAAGCCCCTCCATCACGTCTCACTCAAACCTTGCAAGTATAATGGGTATGGGCTCAGCTCGTGGCGGGCTGGGCAGGCGGGGCCCTGCCAGACGGTGCGCAGCTGCGCATGGTGCCTCACGTCGCACGGTGCCGTTTGTCACGGTGCCCTTGCAGCTAAGGGTGGCGCGGACAGCCTTTTTGTCACGGCTTGCCGGCAGTGCTCGGCGCCCCGCCCATGCGTTTGTCCCACGGTGATGTCGGCGGGGCTGGGGGGCGGGGCGGGGGCTGGGGGCGCCAGGGGGCCTCACCTTGGCGCTGAAGAGCGACAGAATGCCGGTCCCGCAGCCAATGTCCAGCACAATCTTGTCCTTAAACATGAAAGCGTTGTTCATGATGGAGTTCATGTAGGTGCGCGTGCGCACAGAGTCCTTGAGCATCTCCTCATGGATGCCTGGGGGTCAAGGGTGGCGGGAAGGGGCAGCGGGAACGGGAGCAACGTCGGCAGGGTGGCGAGACCAGCGCAGTTGGTCTGCTGCGTGCATGCATACTATTTGAAGGCAAGGGCTTTGTGAACTTGTGCAAGGCCGGTTGTGGCGCGAAGGCCCTGGTCCGGGGAGGAGGGGAGTGCGGCGGGTGACCCATAGGACAATTCGTTGACTGAGCCCACGGGTGAGCCTAGCGTCTGGGCTGGCGCAGCGTCGGAAGCCCGTAGAGCCCGAATGCTGTGATGCCATGTGGTCGCTAAGCTAAAAGCAACAGCCGCGGCGTTCAGGCGGCTGTACCCGGCGGCGCCATCTCAGCGGAGGTGAACACACCAAGCCGCAAGGCCTCACCGAAGTGCGAGTAGGAGTCGAAGTAGTAGTCAGCCGACGTTTGGTCACCCTGCATCAAACACGCGTGCACACAGCGTGTAACACGCGCCATTTCCCGAAATGGGCTTCCTCGCGACACGCGCCCGCTGTTGAACGGGACGGGTTGCACAGCAGGTAAGCATACGAGCAAAAGAAGCACCTGAACGGTCTTGGCTGGGATGCCATTCCCGTTGGTCTCGGGCTCCATCTCGGCAAAAGTACTCCTAAAACAGGCTGTGATCACAGCGTATGTGATAGTCAGTACACGTTTAGTTGTATAAGCAACTGCAGTGCGTCTGTCTCACGCTGGTGGCTGTCCCACTTAAAGACAGCATTAATCAGCAAATCCCTGCGATCGCCTCTGCAATACTAGCAGCACGCTTTCCAGAGGCTAAATATACTATCTACCTCTTAGACATTGCACATTTAAACTACATGTAACATCAAAGGACCTGGCAAGGTTGCCTGCGCCACAGCCGGAACAGCGGTTGCCACGTTGGGGTCGGGTTGCAGATACAAGTGGTGCTGACCACTTCGACATAGTACAATATGGCTTCCTGTCCGCTTGGCTTCGGCAGCCCAGGCGGCGGTGGGGCGCAGCTGACGCACTACCACTGCCCCTTGTGCCGCGGCTTGCTGCACGAGCCCGTAACCACCTCCTGCTCCCACACCTTCTGCGGCTTCTGCATTCGCAAAGCGCGCGACTGCCCGGTATGCGGGGCAGACATTGACTCAACGCAGCCGGACACGACCCTCGGGGAAACCATCCAGAAGCTGCTAGTTGGCCATGCGCGCATTCTGGCCAAGGCAACCGGCATGGACCCTTCCGGCCCCGCCGGCTGCCCCGCTAGCGCCTCGACAGCCGCTACAGCCCCAACAGCCAAGCCTCCTACACCGGCAGCAACTTCCTCCGGAACCACGGCGCCGCCGGCCGCGTCCGCCGCCGCTCCGCTGGACCTGCCCTCCGTGCTGCTGCAGCTGTCGCTTCAGTCGCTGGCTGGCGGCAACCCAGAGGCCGCATTCGCCCGGCTGGAGCTATGCGCCGACACCCTGTGCAGCAACAGCGAAAGCAAAAGCGGGAGCAGCAGCAACATCAGCTCGTCAGCCACGGGTGTAAGCGATGCAGAGGCGCGTGGCGCTGCTGCCGCCCCTGCCCGGGGCGCCCCGACTGCCCCTGCGCCCCCGGGCTCCCAAGCTCCGGCTTCGCCTGACGCATCCACCGAAGGACCACCCAGCTCAGCCCCGCCCCAATCCACAACGTCTGTAACCACAGGACAGCCGCAGTCCACAGCAGGAGCGACAACAGCTGCACCTGACGCGCCAGCAGGTCCAGCTCCCGCCGCCGCCGCCGCCATGGCCCGCCGCCTGGCCGCCGCCCGGACCAGCCCTGAGACCGCCTCCCGGCTGGGCGCCGTGCTGGGCTGCCAGGCGGACTGCTGCCGCCGCCTGGGTGACGGCGCGGCGGCGCAGGCGCTGTACGGCGCCAGCCTGGCCTGCCTGGACCCGTGGGTCGGCCGCAGCAAAGACGTGGACCAGGTGAGCGGTGGCCGGTGGGCCGCCAGGTCCTGTGCGAGTGTTACTTACTTTCAGTCCGCCACTGGCACCTACGATGGGTATACCGTGGGTGCTATGAAAGAGCGCACCGCGGTTTGGGTGTTACATACTGGCCTTGGAATGCAGGGTCACAGTCCTTGCAGATGGCTGAACGCTGGCCGCCGCTTCAGTGTCTCCCCACGCGTGCCCCCTCGCAGGCTGTGGGCGTGACGCACAACAAGCTGGGCGACCTGCTGTACCTGCAGGGCAGGCTGCGGGAGGCGCTGCCGCACTACGAGCGGGCGTTGGGGGTGCGCCGGGGGCAGCTGGCGGGGGGCGGGGCAGCCGGGGACAAGGGCGGAGGCGGGGGCGGCGGCGGCGGTGGAGCGGAGGGTTCGGCAGGGGCTGGGGAGGAGGAGGTGCATGACGCTTGCGACCTGGCGGCGTCGCTGTGCAAGGTGGCGGACCTGCTGCTCAGCATGTGCAGCAGTGAGGGCGGGGGTGAGGCAGAGGGGGAGGTGGGGGCAGGGGGTGAGGCAGGAGGCGCGGGTGGGAGAGGGGATGGGGGTAGGGGTGCGGGGGACGAGCGGGAGCAGATGGTGGAGAGGGCACGAGGGCTGGTGCAGGAAGCGCGGGAGGTGCTGGCAGCCCGAGGCCCCGGGAGTGCGGGGGCTGGGGAGGTGAACAAGGGGGAGGAGGGGAAGGGGGCAGGGCGGGGGCAGCTGCCGCCGGCTGCGGCGCAGCGGTACGGGCGTGTGGCCGCGGCGGCTGACCAGCTGGCGGAGAGGCTGCAGCACGTTTGTGTAGTGTAGGAGTGCATGCTAGTGTGTCGACCACGGGTGGCGACGTGTGCGGCAGCAGGGACAGGTCCCTTGGCATCGCAGGTATGGCAGCATGGATGGGCGCTGACGAGGTTAGCACGTATCGGTGCGCAGGGTGCGAGAGTGCAGGGGCCGGCGGCACGGAGTACGGCGGGCCGACGGAGACTGTACGGCCTTGTCCAGGCTGCATATTTGCGTCGCACTTATACATGTACCTAGCAACATGCTGCAAACTGCAAAAGGGCTAGCTCACGCCTCTCGTCGCATCCTGCTACGGTATCCAGTGGCCAGTCTAATGGAGAGCCATGATGTCCTTGGCTGCTCTCGATGGAGCTGCTGGCGTAGCCGTTGCCGCCTTCAGAAACAGGGCAAACTGAGCTCGTGCCTATGCACCCCGTTGATCACTATCAGTATGTTACTTGGTTGCTTTTGGGCGTAACCTGTCCACGTTGAAACGTGCCGTGGTGCGGAGGTACTAACCTTTTCCAAGGCATGTTGCCAGCGCCACGACCCACGTGCACTTTGGCACACTTACGTTGTTACAATTGTTGATGCTCAACATATGCTTCTACCCAGACGCTCAACCATATCATGAATGTCGAGAGGTACACTCCACACAGCACACGGCGTACGCTTGTTCGGAATAGCCAAAGACTACTTGTACCGTGTCACTGCATTACACTAAGCAAATTGGACACTGTAGCACGCCTGTATCACATGCATGGCACCGTGAGTACGGTCCTTTATTGCTTGCAGGTGCGCTATGTGAAGCGCCACTTCCTTTCAACAAAGAAGAAGGGGGTGTGATGGCACCGTACTATGGCCGCCCGTAAGGCACTACGCTACTTGTACCCACAACTAGCACTGTATGCACGTTACCAACCATGGACTCTCCCGACGGATTGCAGGCTGCCACTTATTTGTGGCTGTAACATCATGTCGTGCCTTTCATACCGCACAATCGTACTGCACAATCATACATACGGCAACAGCACATCCCATGCCATAGCAGGGCCCAAGTGCAACGTTGCTGGGCTGAGGGGGAGTGGCATACGCACGAACAGGCGCAACTGCTACGCCCGCGCGCTACAACCGCCACTTAAATGACTCGGCATACTCCCGTACAGCAAACAACCCTTATCAACTAAATGTATCGCACAGAGCCTGCCCTGCGAAGCCACATATCTTACGCACAACACATTGGTGCACGGATACATAAGCCAGGCCAAGGCGGCAGCTACGTGCCTTTATAGGCATATACGACGACTGCAGTCATTATGGCCAGACCGCTGCCCGTCCCAATAGCATGTAAAGTGCGAATACGGATTAGCAAAACATAGCATTTGTAAGGGATGCTTCAAGCGGCATCCTGGCCCACAATCGGCGGCATCCTGGCCCACAATCGGCTACACACAGCGGGCATCAGGCAACGTGCCGCACCTGCGCCCGTCATCGTGCATCGTCCCACGGCAACAGGCAACGTCCTTCCTTGCCCAGCCGTACAGTCTCAATAGCGCCAACCCGCACATACCATTACTAGTACCACTAGCAATCCGATCACCAGCAGCACACCGCTCAAGCGTCGTGCGCAATCTCACCCTCCTCCATCTCGTCATCCTTACTCGCCACTACCTTCTGACCCACCTCCCCCTCCTTAACCTGCTCCACCTGCATACGGTCCACCACCTCCTGCTTCTGAGAGTTGCCGGCGGACGCCACTCCCCCACCCGCACGACTGCCGAACGCACTGAACAGCAGCGCCGCCGCATCCGCGCCGCTGCCGCTGCCACTGCCGCTGCTGCCTCCCTCGCTTCCGCCACTGCCCCTCAACGGCAGCGGCCCCGCACCACCACCCTCGCCGCGTGCGCCTGCGGCCAGGGCGGATGAAAGGCCGGCGCTGAAGAGGGCGGTGGAGGCGCCGCCGCCCGGCTGTGCCGCTGTGCGCTGCATCTTGGGCGGCGGTGAGGCCATCGACAGGCTGTGGCGCCCGGTGCCGCGGTTGGTGGGCGACAGGAGGGACGTAGGGCGCGTGGGGGACAGCAGGGAGGCGGCGGCGGCAGGGAGGCCCTGGGGACGGTAGAACACAGCATCAAAGGGAGGGTCAGGAAAAGCGAGGCGTGAACTTGGGTATGGTGCTGCACGCTCGGACCTTGATCACACATCGGTGGGGCGGAGTGCGGCGTAGTCGTACCAGTAGTAGTGTAAAGAAAGCAGCACGGCCCGCGTGCAATAGCTGATAAAAGCGTGGGCGCACGATAATTCGACGTACGGTATGCCGCCCATGTGTGCGCACCTGCACGCCGTGCGGCTCGCGCGCGGGGCTCCACAGCATAGCCGCGGCCGCCTCCGTGGCCCGTTGCAGCTGTTGGCCGCCGCCGGCCGCCGCCAGATCCTCCGGCTCCCCGACGGCGCCGCCGCCACGCAGCGCCGCCTCGTCCAGTGAGGCGCGGCCATGGGCTGGTCCGGGTGCGCCGGGGCCCTGCAGCCCCACGTCTGGGAACACGAAGTCGCGGTGCGACGTGTGCGGCATGTCGGAGAAGGACAGCGCGCCGGCAGCGCCCACGCCCACGCTGGGCGGCATGGCGTGGATGAAGCGGCAGCGGTTGCCGTAGTGGCAGGCGCCGGTGGTGGCGTAGGTGCGGCACAGCTGCGGGGCGGGGCGGGGCGGGGCGCAACAAAGCTTGGCAAAGGAGAAGCGTACTCCGCCAAGGCTCAGTGTGTCATTTGGTGTCGCGTGCGAAGGCGTCGCAGGTGCATGCGCAAAAAGACGATGGGAGCAACACATAGCCCCTACCGCAGTATGGCAGCAGTCCTCATGATGTCGGGCGTGCGGGCTGCTCACAGCCGACCGCGTGGAGCAGGAGCTGTGAGCAGCCCGCACGCCCGAGAACATGAGGACTGCTGCGTACTACGGTAGGGGCTATGTGTTGCTGCCATCGAAGGCTTCTCACGCTCTCTTCTCTGCTCACCTCCGTCTTGTACTTGGGGTGGCGCACCGCCGGCCGCAGCTCCTCGGGGCCGTGAGCAAACTGCAATTCAGGACCAGGCGGCACAGCTTAGTACGGCAACAGCTTACACCGGACGAAAAACACAAGCCGAGGCGCCTTGAACGGAACTCGGTCTTGCCGGCGTTGTTG
>VFQN01005151.1_pt1 | contig 16314 bp, 19 predicted proteins | sample 3512371 | NCBI WGS metagenome assembly VFQN01 (sample SAMN10412370, study PRJNA504923) | tailings metagenome | isolation source: Replicate 2 from Balatoc abandoned mine | place: Philippines: Itogon, Benguet | collected 2017-08-28 | reverse complement strand
CGGTCTGCTGCAGGGTGAGGTCCTGGTCGAGGGTGCTGACCCGGGCATAGCCATAAGTGGGCATGAGGGGAGGGGCCTCTTGTCTTGCTGACGTCTAGACCCGTTCTGCCTAGCGTCTCGGAAGATCAGGAACAACCCATGTGAGACAGGGGAGGGTGTCTTGGCGATACGTCTTGCTGGGGTACACCCTTGAGAGACATGAGTATGAGTGGACCCTTGGCGCGGCGTGCTGGTGGCACTGGTCGAGCGACTGGCCAGTGCGGTGCCCGAAGACCTTGCCGAGATCGAGATCACCCGGCGGGGCTAGTGGCTTGAGTTAGAGGTCCGTTGGCAGAAGCGAGCGACGCTGGCGAGAATGGTATCCGCGCTCTTGGTCCAGACGAATGGTCTGGGATCTGCGTTGTTGGCAGCGATGTAGGCTCGGATGGCCTCCTCCAACGCCTCGGTGCAGGTGAACACGCCGCGCTCGATCCGGCGCCGGGCCAGCAGGGCGAACCAGCACTCGACCAGGTTGAGCCAGGAAGCACTGGTCGGGGTGAAGTGCAGGTGGAAGCGGGGCCGCTTGACCAGCCAGTCCTGGACGATCCGGGTCTTATGGGTGGCGGCATTGTCCAGCACGACGTGAACGTCGGTATCTGCTGGTACGCCTTGCTCGATCGTGTCGAGGAAGGCGCGGAACTCGATGCTACGATGCCGTCGCTGGCAGCGGCCGATGACCGTGCCGGCCTTGATGTCCAAGGCCGCGAACAGGTCGATCGTACCACAGCGCCGATAGGCATGGGTCTGACGCTCGGGCTGGCCGGGTCGCATTGGCAGGATCGGCGCCGTCGGCCGCAGCGCCTAAATCTGCGGCTTCTCATCGACGCACAGCACCAGGGCCCGGTCCGGCGGGTTCAGGTAGAGGCCGACCACGTCGCGCACCTTCTCCACGAAGGCCGGATCGGTGGAGAGCTTGAACGCCTCCACCCGGTGCGGCCGCAAGCCGAAGGCCCGTCAGATCCGGCTCACCGCCGTCTGGCTCATCCCGGCCCGCCTGGCCATCGACCGGGTGCTCCAGTGGGGGCGTTGGCCGGCATCTCCTCCAGGGTCAGCGCGACCAGACGTTCCACGGCCTCGTCGTCGATCTGTCTTGGCGCACCGGAACGTGGCGCATCGACCAGACCCTCCAGCCGATGCAGGGCAAAGCGCCGGCGCCACAGGGCCACCGTCGACCGGCTCACACCAAGTACCCAGGCTACTCCAAGATTGGTGGCGTCAGGCTCGGCACAGGCGAGCACCACCCGGGTACGTTGCGCCAGCGCCTGTCCCAGGGTGTCGCCGGATCAGGTTCTCCAACGCCGCCCGTTCCGTCGATGTCAGTTCGACAGCAAGCGCCTTCGGACCCCGAGCCATGGCAGCCTCTCCTAACGAAGATGCTACAATCGCCCACTTCATCCAGAGTGCAAGCCAATCTGCAACTCAGACCACTAGCAGGAGTTCGTCAAGTTAGAGGGCTGGCTGCCCCACCAGATCATCAGCCGTTGAGGATCGAGGAAGGGCATTTCGGCCTCACACGCCACTGCACGCAATGCATCGCTCATCGCGTGGATCGTCCGGGGTAAACACCGATTAATGATCGGCGTGGTTATGCAGGACGACCAGTTGTTCGTCGGCAGCATCGCCGACAACATCAGCCTCTTTGTCTGCTAGCCCGACCGGGAAGCGGATCGAGGCCGGTGCCGAAATGGCCACGGTGCACGACGACATCGTCGCCATGCCGATGGGCTACGGCACCTTGATCAGTAACATGGGCGCGCTGCTCTCCGGCGGCCAAAAACAGCGCGTCCTGATCGCGCGCCCGCTCTACTGCGACTCGGCCTGATGTTGTTGGACGTGGCCAATGAGCAGGACGACGCGCCGCTCGCGTTGACCGGGCAGGCTATCTCCCAAGTGGCGACCGCTGATCGGGCCTGCCTGTTCGCGGATGAAGAGATGGTCGAGATGCGTAATGATTGAAGAGACAAGCTCAAGCGGGTCGGGCGCAAAGTTCCTGGTCGAAGGCTTTAGACAGTGGTCGAGACATCATCGCCGCCGTCGCACCCGCGAAGTCCTGTGGCCGTGAACCTACATTATCCCTCGAAGGGCAGCCAGCTTAAGCCGCCGTCGCTACTGGCGATGACGCTGCCGTCATGGGTCGCTGCAAACAGGCGCTGCGGATCAGCCGGATCGGTTGCCAGACGGAGGATGTAGTAATCTCCGGCGCCTACCCTCTCGAACTCCGCCTCATCCTCCTGTCTTCGCATGAGGCCCTGCCCAACGACGAAGGCATAGAGCGTCCCATCCGGGGCTACCTCGACCATCGTGATCGGTGATCGTTCGATCAACGCATCCCAGCTCTTCCCGCTGTCGTTGCTGCGCAGCAGGCCATGGCGGGTTGCGGCGTAGATCCTGCTCGGATCGGTTGCCGACGTGGCCAGATCAATCAGTCCTTCGGGCAAAGGGCTGGTAGTCTTCCAGGTTTGCCCGCTATCTGTGCTAACCCGCAAGACATCATCGGCTACGTAGAGTCGAGTGGGATCGGCCCCGCTGACCGCCACTTGGTGGTAGTCGCGACGTGCCTCCACGCCGGCCAGGATTTCCTGCCACGTAGCCCCCAGGTCTTTTGAGACCAACAAGCCAAGATTGCCGCCTGCCAATGGATGGCCGCTTGCGTAAAGCTGTTCCGGATTCCCTGGATCAAGACTGAAACGCTTCAAATCTTGGATCGCTGAGACCCGCTGTACTCTGCCGCCTGGCTGTGTTCGGAACAGACCGTGATGGGTCGCAATTAAAAGCTGGTCTCGCTGTCGCCGATCTACCGCCAAGTCGTGGATGTGCGTGCGTCGAGCGAGTTCGTCGAGGCTGAGATCCTCGACTGCTGGCACCGGCCCAGTAACAGCCATCCCTATCGTCAGAATGGCTAGGCAAGCCACTGTTCGACCTAAAAAAGCATGCATGGGAGATCCTTGTTATGATGGAATGAAGGCCGTTCGTTTAGGGGAAGCAGACCAGCGAATGCGCAGGAACGAGAGATGATCGTGTGGACGAGAAGACGGACGGGCGCGGTTGCTTTGGCGGTCCTGGTGGTAGGGGCTGCCGCTGTGTGGATGCAGATCCCGGCCGAGGCCGGGATCGACCCGAACGATCCTGCCCAGGTCGCCACAGGCCAGGCCATCTATGCCCAGCACTGCGCTTCATGCCACGGCGTGGATCTGGAGGGTGAGCCAGACTGGCGGGAAGCGAAGCCGGATGGAAAGCTGCCGGCCCCGCCTCACGGCATCACCGGCCACACCTGGCATCATCCGCAGGACATGCTGTTCGACATCACCAAGCATGGCATCGCGGCCATGGCCCCGGCAGGCTACCCGACCGACATGCCGGCGTTCGACGGAATCCTCACGGACGAGCAGATCCGCGCGGTGCTGGCTTTCATCGCCAGCACCTGGCCGGAAGACATTCAGGAGCGCTGGATGGCGGCGTCACGCCCGTCGCCGGAGTGACCGCCGCCCCGCCACTCGTCTGGTCTCAGAACGAGATGCGAACACCCACCAGGAAGGACAGGTTGTCGACATCCTCCCCCTCGTCACGGGCAAGGTCGGCCGTGTTGCCGAGCTGGCGTTCCCAGCTCACCCCGATATAGGGCGCCACCTCGCGGATGACCTCGTAGCGCAGGCGCAGGCCCAGCTCGATGTCGTTGAACCCGCTGGCACTGCCGATCTCCCGGTCGTTGCCGAACGCGACATTGGTCTCGAGCTTGGGCTGGAGCACGAGCCGCTGCGTGATCAGCATGTCGTATTCCAGCTCCAGGCGCGCCGACGCCACGCCCTCCTCGCTCACGAAGCCCTGGAGGTCGACCTCGAAGTAGCCGGGTGCGAGCCCCTGCAGCCCGATGACGCCATAGGCGCGCGACGGGCTGGGCTCGAAGTCGTAGCGCAGGCCTGCCTGGACATCCCAGTAATAGCCGAGCAGCCGCGAGTAGAGCAGTTGCACCTCGGCCGACTCGAAGGATTCCGACGCAGCATATTCACCCTGCGTCTTCAGCCATACGCTGTTGTAGTCGCCGCCATACCAGGCCTGGGCATCCCAGCCGACCACGGGCTTGCCGTCGCCGAAGCGATACTCCAGCTCGTCCACGATGACCTGGCCATAAAGCTCTGCGCCATGGGCGGGCGGCGTCATCTCTGCCGTGCCGGCCGCAGACTGTGCGGCGACGGACGATGCCAGAAGAAAAGGCGAAATCACTCCGGCGGCGCCGAGAACTGCCGTTTCGTACCATATCCTGTTCACTGCCCGTTCACTCCGCCGCTGCCGTCTGGCGCTGGACGACAACCTTGCGCATCATCCCGGTTTCCATGTGGTAGAGCAGGTGGCAGTGGAACGCCCAGCCGCCCTCGGCATCCACCGGGATGTCCACGTCGAGCGACGTGCCCGGCTTGATGTTCACGACATGCTTCAGCGGATCACGGGCATCGTTGCCGACCCGGGGCAGCATCCACATGCCATGGAGATGCATCGGATGGTTCATCATCGTCTCGTTGATGAACCGGAACCGCACCCGCTCGCCGTAGTTCAGGACGATCGGCTGGGCATCGGCGAACTTGTTGCCGTTGATCGACCAGAAATAGCGTTCCATGTTGCCGGTCAGCCGGACTTCGATGATCCGGTCCGGCTCCCGGGCGTCGAAGGGCGAGGCGAGCGCCTTCAGGTCGCGGTACGACAGGACCTTGGTGCCCGCGGGCGCGCCCGTATCCACGGCGATCGGATCGGCCATAGCCATGCCGGCCATGTCGCCCATTCCCTCCATCTTGGAATGATCCATGCCGGCCATGTCGCCCATTCCCTTCATGTTGGAATGATCCATGCCGGCCATGTCGCCCATCCCGTCCGTCTTGGCATGGTCCATGCCGGCCATGTCGCCGTGATCCATGTCCATCGGCGGGACGTGGCCCGGAGCATCGGTCTCGGGTCGGGGCGTGCCGCGCTCGAGGCCGGTCGGGCCGAAGCTCATCCCCATGTCGGCCATGGTCAGCATCGGCCGGGGCCGATGCGCCGGCAGCGGCTCGACCATGCCCTTGCGCGTGGCGAGGGTCGCGCGGGCGAAGCCCGTCCGGTCCATCGACTCGGCGAGGATCGAGTAGGCCCTGTCCTCATCCGGCCGCACGATCACGTCATAGGTTTCGGCGACCGCGATCCGGAACTCGTCCACCGGCGTCGGCTGGACGTTGTTGCCGTCCGCCTGCACCACGGTCATCTTCAGGCCGGGAATGCGCACGTCGAAATAGGTCATCGCCGACGAGTTGATGAACCGCAGCCGGATCCGCTCGCCCGGCTCGAACAGGGCCGTGAAGTTGCGCTCCGGCGACTGGCCGTTGACCAGGAAGGTGTAGCCGGTGACATCGGCGATGTCGGTCCGGTCCATCCGCATCTTGGCCCACGCCCAGCGCTCCTGGACGACGTCCTTCTTTGCTTCTGCCGAATCGGCGTTCCACAGATCACGGACGAGGTCCGACCAGGTCGGCTTGCTGTAGTTGTAGTAGCCGGGGTCCCGCTTGAGGTTGTCGATGATCCGTTCGGGGTTCTCGTCCGTCCAGTCGGAGAGCTGGATGATGTACTCGCGGTCGTAGCGGAACGGCTCGCGCTTTTGCGGCTCGATCACGATCGGCGCATAGACGCCAAGCTGCTCCTGGACGCCCGAGTGGCTGTGGAACCAGTAGGTGCCGGCCTGCCGGCCTGCCGGACCGGGAACCGGTAGGTGTGCGTGGTGCCCGGCATGATGCCGTCAAAGCCGTCGCTGACGCCGGGCACGCCATCTTCGGAACTCGGCAGCAGCAGTCCATGCCAATGGACCGACGTCACCTCGTCGAGACGGTTGGTGACGTTGATCGTGACGTCCTCGCCTTCCTTCAGCCGCAGCGGCGCGCCCGGGAATTGGCCGTTGATCACCATGCCGGGCCGGTCCACGCCGGTCACGTTGAGGGTCTGCTCTTCGATCACGAGATCATAGGTCCCGGCGACCAGGGAGGGTGAAGCCAGGGTGCTGGCGGCCGTCGCCGCCAGCACCAGGCCCAGAGCACCCAAGAAATTCCTGGGCATCATGTCATCCTTCGCTTCTGGGAGAGCGCATTCAGTCAGTTGCGGATCTTGATCGGACCGACCATGCCCGATTCGTAATGCCCGGGAATGTTGCAGGCGAACTCGAGCGCCGTGTCCTCGGTGAACGTCCAGACCAGTTCGGCCTTGGCACCCGGCTCGACCAGCACGCTGTTCGGGTCGTCGTGCTTCATCTCGGCCATGTCCATGCCACCCATCTTGGAGTGGTCCATGTTGTCCATGTCGTGGTTCATGCCGGTCGGCGTGAGCATGCCATGCTCCATCATCATCGCCATTTCCTGCTGATGCTCGGCATGCATGGCAGCCGTGCCGATGTTGAACTCGTGCAGGAATTCCCCGTTGTTGGTGAGCATGAACCGGATCGTTTCGCCGGCGCGCACCTGAACCGATTCCGGCTCATAGAAATTATCGTTCATCTTGATCTGGATGACGCGATCGGCATCCGAGGCATCGCCAGGCTTGCCGATCGACGAGCTGCCATGACCTGCGTCGGCCACGGCCGTGCCGACCGCGACCGAAGCCAGGAGCAGGGCGGCAACGGACAGACGGGCAGCGCCCGTCGCGAAAGTACGGAACATGTCAAAGTCTCCACGATCGATCTGATGGATTGCCGGTCTCGCCGAGGAGCGGCGGGCAGACACGGCAGAGCAGCCATGATGAGGGCAGTATCCGGACACGGATCCTCCCTGCGGAAGCGGTCATCTCGTACCGGTCCCGGACGGGAGGCGAACCTGCCTTTACTCAGATCTGGAGACGTGGAGGACGACGCGGGGGAGACCCCACGTTCGGGTGCGCCTTCTGGTTCATCCAAACGAAGCGGTGACGCGCGGAACGGAACGCTCCGCCGCCCGGCCTGACGAACCAGGCCGGCTCCGGGCAGACGCTAGAGCAGCACGGGTGCGAGTCGACGGTACGGTGCCCATGATCGGGGACTTCGCCGGGACAGGTCTTGGCAGGCGCACCAAGTTGCGGCTCACCGCTCCCGATGCTCGACAGATCCACCACGGAGGAGGTCGGCGACCACGCCGCCGCACGATCATGACCCGCCGCGGCGTCGACGCTTGCGAGCGTTCCAAGGGTCACCAGGGCGATGACGAGCCGTGCGATCAACCGTACCATCGTCGAGTCGGACAGACCTTAGTGGGTAGGAGCGCTATATAAGTGGGCTTCGACAGCACCCATCTAGGACAGCAACGGATCCCCGACTCCGAAAGCCGCCGGTGCCTTGTCATCGGGACAAATGAACAGAAGCCTCGCCAATTGCAACGGTGGTCAATCGGCGAAATCCGTTACTGTGACAAAGTGGCCGGTGGAGCGGATCCCTGGGGTTCCCGATTGCGCCTAGGCGGGAGACATACCCGACATGCCAGGCCGCAGCGAGATTTCCAGGGGGTGCAGCCGTCAACGGACCCGTTGGTAACGCAGGCAGAAAGTTGCATGCGAGCGAGCAATATGGACCGGGCAAAGAGAGCTACTTACAGCCTCTTGTCGCAGGAAGTGTTCGATGCCACTCTACCCCACCATGTCCGACTGGCTCTCGCGCATCGCCCTTGCTCTGCTGTTCGTCTCCATCCTGGTGATGGGGGCTGCGACCTCCATGGCCACGGCCAGCAACGAGCCCTGCTTGATGGGCGCTCCTGCACAGATGGACGCGCAAGGGCCCAAGGCTGGGGACTGCGGCAGCACGGGTGGCGATATGGAGGCGCTGGCCTGTGCCGTGCCCTGTATGCTTTCCGCCCCTGCGGTTCTGCCTCAGACGTTGCCGATGCGGCTGCGCCAAGCGTCGGCGCCATCGTCGCGGGCCCAATCGCTCCTGGTCGGCAGGCAGGTCTCGCCCGACCCTCATCCGCCTAGATCCACCGCCACCGCCTGACGCAGCCCGGCCGCCCCGCGTGCCGGTCCCCCTGCGTCCGAACGCGTCTGGGATCTCCCCCACCTCAGGCAGCGTCCTCACGTCGACCGGAGGTCGATGACGTTCGCCATCTGCCGCGATCGCGGCACTGTCGAAGGTGGACAACAAATTGAACGTGATGATTTCCCGCAGGGCATTCGCTCTCGCAGGAACAGGGATCGTGGCGGCCGTGGCAAGGACGCCGCGGCCGGCGCAGGCGGCGGACCGGTATGATCACCGGATCGCGGCAGCGCCCTGGTGGGCCAACCTGAGGGGCGCGCCCGGTCCAGCCACCGCCGTCTGGGCCTACGATGGTCGTGTGCCGGGCCCGGTCCTCCGGGTGCGGCAGGGGACGCCGGTGCGCATCGCCGTGGAGAACCGGCTCGACCAGGATACCACCGTTCACTGGCATGGAATCCGGCTGCCCTTCGCCATGGATGGTGTGCCCGGCCTGACCCAGCCGCCGATCAAGCCGGGTGGCCGCTTCGTCTACGAGTTCACCCCACCCGATGCCGGTACCTTCTGGTACCACCCGCACGCCAACAGCCTGCAACAGATTGGCCGCGGTCTTGCAGGAGCGCTGATCGTCGACGAGGCCGAGCCTGTGGACGTCGACCGTGACGTCCTCTGGATGCTCGCGGACTGGCGGCTGACCAAGGAAGGGCAGGTCGCTCCCGGCTTCGGCAATGCCATGGAAGCGGCGATGTCCGGCCGTGTCGGGAACACCGTCACGATCAATGGGGCGACGCCAGCCGACCAGCCGGTACGGGCTGGCGAGCGTATCCGCCTGCGCCTCGTCAACGCCGCTCTCGCCCGCATCATGGCCTTGCGCTTCGAGGGTCATCGCCCGGTGGTCGTGGCGGTCGATGGCCAGCCATGCCAGCCATTCCAGCCAGAAGAACACCTGCTGCTCCTCGGCCCGGCCATGCGTCTGGACGTCATGCTCGACATGCAGGGCGAACCCGGCCGCCGCTACCCGGTCATCGACGACTTCTACGACGGCTTGGCCTATCCACTCACCCATCTGGCCTACCTCCGGCAGGAGCCGCTCCGTCGGAGCGGTTCCGGCGGGGTGTCGACCCTGCCGCCCAACCCTTTGCCGATTCCCGACCTGGACGCGGCCGAGCGGCATGAACTCGTGCTTCAGGGCGGCATGATGGGCGGGGACGCTTTGGCGAACGCCGGCAAGATGCAGGGGAGTGGCATCTGGGCGATCAACGGCGTGTCGATGCACGGCGACGGCCACGCAGGCATGACGCCGTCCCTCGTCCTTCCCCGCGGCACCAGCCACATCCTGGCGCTGCGCAACGAGACGGCCTGGTGGCATCCCATGCATCTGCACGGCCACAGCTTCCTCCTGCTCAGCCGGAACGGCTCGAACGTTCCACACCAGCAGTGGGGCGATACGGTCTTACTGGCCCCGTGGGAGCGGGTCGAAATCGCCTTCGTCGCGGACAACCCGGGCGACTGGATGCTGCATTGCCACGTCACGGACCATCAGGTGACCGGCATGATGACCATCCTCCGGGTCGACTGATCATGATTTTACTTACGGAGACGATCATGAACCGAATTCTGCGCCTTGGCGCCATCATCACGCTGCTGGCTCCGCCGATGCAGGCCATGGCTCAGCAGACCTCCGCGGTCCTCTACAAGAACCCGCAATGCGGATGCTGCGAGGGCTATGCGGACTATCTGCGGGACAATGGATTCGAGGTCGACGTGAAGCCGACCAACGATCTCGCCGAGATCAGCCGCAGAGCCGGCGTGCCCGAGGATTTCCAGGGATGCCATGTCACCTTTGTCGATGGGTATGTGGTGGAGGGCCATGTGCCCGTAAACCTGGTGCGCAAGCTCCTGTCCGAACGCCCCGACATCGCCGGCATCACTCTTCCCGGCATGCCCATGGGATCACCCGGGATGGGTGGTGCCAAGGAGGAGCCGTTCAAGGTCTACGCTGTCGGCCAGGATGGGGCGCCCACCGTCTACGCAACGGAATGATCAGGATGGCCGGTGCCGTTACGCGGCAGGTCCATGCTGAAGCGATACGGTCGCGGGTCCGCCAGTTTCGGGGAGAACGGTCTTGAACCGACGGATCGTCGCGGTGGTGGCGGCTGTGCTCGCCTTGGCCGGACCTGCCGGGGCGATGGAGGTGCCCGCCGACTTCGCGCTCGCCGAGACACCCAGAGCCCTGCCGGCGCTTGCCTTCGAGGACGCCGATGGGCAGCCGCGGCTGCTCACCGACTACAAGGGCAAGGTCGTGCTGCTCAATCTCTGGGCGACTTGGTGTCTGCCCTGCCGCACCGAGATGCCGACCCTGGACCGCCTGCAGGCGACCCTTGGTGGCGACGTATTCCAGGTCGTCGCGTTGTCGATCGATCGCAAGGGTCCGGAGGCGGTGCGGGACTTCTATGCCGAGATCGGGGTCGAGCAGCTCGATCTTCTGATCGACCCGTCGGGTCGGGCGGCCAGCACTCTTGGGGCGGTCGGGCTGCCGACCACCCTCCTGATCGACCGGCAGGGGCGCGAGATCGGCAGATTGGTTGGCCCTGCGGAATGGGATGCCCCGGAGATGATCGATTTCTTCCAGCAGGTCATCGCGCAGCCGGACGATGTTCCCGTCACAGCGCCGGCCATGGAGCAGTGAGCATGACCGACCAGGCAATGGGGCAACCCGACCCGGGATTTTCTGCGGGGAGAAGCCTTGCCGTTGTTCGCCGTCGCCTCGGCTGGCGCGGGTGGCTGCTGCTCGGTGGCGCCATCGTGGTCGCAGGCCTCGCCCTCAACTGGAGCTGGCTCGTCGCAGCGGGCGTGGCACCAATCCTCCTGAGCCTGCTGCCGTGCACGATCATGTGCGCGCTCGGCCTGTGCATGAAGAAGACCGGCGCCGGCGTCGCTGGTTCTCACCCTGTCCGCGACGTCGCTGGCACGGACAACCCGCTCGATGCGGTCGCTCCGATGTCCGTGACGCCCGGCATGTCCGGCGGCCATGGCAAGCGCCTCCTGCCTTGAGTGCCGCCGGACAATCCAAGCCGACCATCAAAGGAGAAAGCCGCCCCAGATAATCGACTTTTGAAACATCCTCCCTTCAATCACCAATGGAAAGACTACCGATGCGCTACTCCATGAAGCTTCTTGCTGTTGCGGCCACGCTCGTTGCTGGCCTCGCGGGTGCCAACGCCCTTCACGCCCAGGACGCTCCGACGTCGAACGACAAACCCGATTCGATGATGGGTTCGGGAATGATGGGCAACGACGGCATGATGAAGATGATGTCCCGGATGAGCGAGATGATGGAAAACTGCAACAACATGATGCAGGCCATGAACATGAAGAGTGAAGGCCACTCGGACATGCCGATGAAGCCGAAGATGCAGCAGCCCGACAACCAGGGCTGACCAAGTCAACCGGCGCTGTCCGCTCTTTCTTCCGAAGGGGCGGACAGCCTCGCCTCTGCAGGTGATCATCATGCCGCCCCGACGACGTGCCATTCTGACGCTTGTCCTGGCGTCGACGATCGCTTCCCCGGCCTTTGCCCATTCCCTTCAGGAAGTCGAGCAGCAACTTCATGACAAGGAACCGCACGCCCAGCTGGTCGACAGCCAGGCCCCAGACTTCACGCTGCAGGATTCGGATGGTCGTGTCGTCCGCCTTGCGGACTATCGCAGCAAGGTCGTCGTCCTGAACTTCGTCTACGCGAGTTGCCCGGACGTGTGCCCCTTGCAGGCGGAGAAGATGGCGAAGCTCCAGGAGATGATCAACGCGACCCCGATGAAGGGGCAGGTCGCGTTCGTCACCGTGACAACCGATCCCAACCGCGACACGAGCCAGGTCCTGCGGGAGTATGGCCCAGCCCATGCTCTAGACCCGACAAACTGGACCTTTCTCACGGCTGCACCGGATCAGCCCGCCGATGCTACCCGAGCCCTTGCACGGGCCTACGGCCTGGAGTTCACGCCCTCGGCCGACGAAATGCAGATGCACGGGGCGGTCACGCACGTAATTGACCAGGATGGGCGCCTACGCGCCCGGTTCCACGGCCTCGATTTCCAGCCGGTCCATTTTGTCGTGTACGTCAACGCGTTGGCGAACCGCGCCCAGGCAGGCCACCCGCATGAAGCCCCACCTATCTGGGACAGGATAAGAAATCTGTTCTGACGGCTTGTCGAGGGAGGAAGGACGACGTGATCTCGAACATCGGGCTCGTAGGCGCTTTCGTGGCGGGCATCATCTCCTTCCTGTCGCCGTGCGTGCTGCCCTTGGTGCCAGGATACGTCTCCTACATTTCCGGGAACAGCCTGGCGCAAGGCGGCACCGGGACGCGAAGTCCGCGGTCGACGCTGCTGCTGAGCAGTTGCTTCGTTCTTGGCTTTTCGACGATCTTTGTCCTGTTCGGTGCCAGCGCTACCGCGCTAGGCCGGCTTTTGCTCTCGTTCCGCTACGAAGCCACGATCGCAGGCGGACTGATCGTCGTCCTGTTCGGGGTGTTCATGACCGGCCTCGTCCGGATTCCCTGGCTGGAGCAGGACCTGCGCTTTCATGGCGACGTGCGCGCCGGTCGACCGGCTGGCGCCTATCTTCTCGGAACGGCGTTCGGCTTCGGCTGGACCCCGTGCATTGGCCCGGTGCTGGGCGCCATCCTCACCGCGAGCGCGCTGTCGGCGTCCGTCACCAGCGGCATCCTTCTGCTCGCCATCTATTCGCTGGGCCTGGGCGTGCCCTTTATCGTCTCCGCCGCCTTCGCGGACGGGCTGATGCGGCGGCTGAGGACGATGCGACGCGCTGGCCGATACCTTCAGGTCGGCGCCGGCGTGGTGATGATCCTGATGGGCGTCGCCATGATCACCGGCCGCCTGTCTCTCTTCTCGTACTGGTTGCTGGAGAACTTTCCCCTGCTGGCCCGGATCGGATGAAGACGGCCAATGAACGGCAAGAGCTTGCGCGGCCGCCACTTTCGCATCCTGGGCCGAACGCCGCCAACTCTTGGCGATCGGCGAACCAGACAGAGCTTCTTGGTCGAACTTGGCTGCGTGAGCAGCATGGAGGAGGACACCAGATGAAACGCACGTCGATCATCCTTGCGGGAGCACTCGTGGCTTCCGCGGTCGGCTGGCCTGCCATGGCCCAGCAGACCCCATCCGGACCGGTCACGTCGGCGCCTGCCGCAGAAACCGACGCGTTCGGCGAACGGGTGCGCGCCTACCTGCTGCAGCACCCCGAGGTCATCATGGAGGCCGTGCAGATCTTCCAGGATAGGCAGCAGGCTGCCCAAGAGGAGAACGTGAAGAGCACGATCGCCGCCCGGAGCGACGATATCTTCCACGATCCCACCTCCCCGGTGGGCGGGAACCCGGACGGCGATGTCACGCTGGTCGAGTTCTTCGACTACAACTGCCCCTATTGCCGAGCGGTAGCGCCGACCATGGCGGAGCTGCGCGCCGCCGACCCGTCCTTGCGGCTGGTCTACAAGGAGTTTCCCATCCTCGGGCCGGACTCGGAAGTCGCCGCCCGTGCCGCGCTCGCGGCGGATCGGCAAGGCAAATACGAGGACTTCCATGACCGGCTGATGCAGGGAGAGGACAAGGTGACCGCCGACAAGGTCTTCGAGGTGGCCGCCCAGGTGGGGCTGGACCTGCCGAGGCTCAAGCAGGATATGGCCGATGCCGCCACCGATCGCGCCATCGAAGATACGCGTGCCCTTGCGGTTGCCTTGGGCATCAACGGCACGCCGGGCTTTGTCATCGGCGACCAAATCATTCCGGGTGCCGTAGAACGCGCGACGCTGGAGGGCCTGATCGCCGAGCAGCGGACCAAGTCGGAGAATCCCTGAATCCTCGATGTTTTCCGACCTTGGGCGACAGACGCACCTTGCATGAGCCGACCGGGCGCGAGAGCCCAAAAAAACCAACGCAGCGTCCCTTGACCTTCCAACGATGGTAAGCCTCACATGATAGGCAAGCAGTAGAACGGGAGCATTCGATGCTGCATCTCCAAGTCCCGACCATGGCTTGCGGTGGCTGCGCGAAGTCGGTCACCAAGGCGGTATTGAGCATCGATCCCGATGCCCGGGTCCAGATCGAGATGGTGACGCGCGAGGTGCGGGTTGCTACCCGGCAGAACAGCCATGCCGTTATCGCCGCACTCGCGCAGGCGGGCTTCCCGGCCGAGCGCAAGGCGGACGTCGCAGTCTAGAAGGAGCCGATCAGGCAGACCCACTGCCCACGCTGCAGGTCGTGGGCAGTGGGTCTCCCGGCCTTCATGTTGGGTCTGCTCATCAAGGGATCCGCGCCGGCCATGAGATTGAATGTCGGCCCGGCGCCCCTGCGGGTTGCAGTCGCCGGGGCAGGTGCGTCCGATGAGGAGGCTAGGTTCTTCAACTTGGCCTCCAGGGGTCGTCGTCTGCCCGATGGCGCATCGGACGATCGGCCATCAGATCGAGGTGTTCGATGGATGGTTCATCCTGGAACAAGCCGCCGCGCTTCGCCTGCGACCTGGTCGAGTGGTCAAAAAGATATGATGAGAATGAACGAGCACATGCAGCATGAGCATGGTCATCATCACGACCCTGCGCTCGAGCCGACCACCGATGCGACAGCCAGGGATCCGGTGTGCGGAATGACGGTGAAGCTTGCTGCGGGCACGCCCAGCCATGAGCATCATGGCAAGACCTACCATTTCTGCTCGGCGCGATGTCGCGGCAAGTTCGAAGCCGATCCGGGGACATACCTGGAAGGCCGGCACGAGCCTGCCAAGGAAGCCCCAAAAGGTACGCTCTATACCTGCCCGATGCATCCGGAGATCGTGCGCGATGCGCCGGGCGACTGTCCGATTTGCGGCATGGCCTTGGAGCCAATGGGAGTTCCCAGCGCCGATGAAGGACCCAACCCGGAGTTCGTCGATTTCAGGCGTCGGTTCTGGATCGGCGCGGTGCTGACCGTGCCTCTCCTGGTGCTGACGATGGGACCCTTCGTCGGGCTGGGCGCCGTCCGCGACCTGTTCGGGGAACAAACCACCCTTTGGATCGAACTCCTGCTAGGCACGCCGGTCATCCTGTGGTCCGGCTGGCCGTTCTTCGTACGCGGTGCCAGGTCCTTGACCAACCGCAGCCTGAACATGTTCACGCTCATCGCCATGGGTGTGGGCGCGGCCTATCTGTTCAGCGTGGTCGCGGTGCTGCTGCCGGAAATCTTTCCGGACGGGTTCCGCAGCCCGGAAGGTCACGTCGGTGTCTATTTCGAGGCCGGCGCGGTGATCGTGGTTCTGGTTCTGCTTGGCCAGTTGATGGAACTTGGCGCCCGCGAGCGTACCGGCTCGGCGATCCGCGCCCTTTTGGATCTCGCTGCCAAGACCGCGCGCGTGATCCGGGCGGATGGGCGGGAGGAAGAGATCCCGCTTGAGAATGTCGTGGTCGGCGACCGCCTGCGCGTGCGGCCAGGCGACAAGATTCCGGTCGACGGTGTCGTGATCGAGGGCAGATCCTCGGTCGACGAGTCGATGATCTCCGGCGAGCCCGTTCCGGTCGAGAAGGTCGAGGGTGAGAAGGTCACAGGTGCCACGATCAACGGCACCGGCAGCCTGGTGATCATGGCCGAACGCGTCGGTGCCGACACGATGCTCAGCCAGATCGTCGAGATGGTGGCGAACGCCCAGCGTAGCCGCGCCCCGATCCAAAAGCTCGCGGATGCCGTAGCTGGCCGGTTCGTGCCGGCGGTGATCGTGATCGCGGTCCTTGCCTTTGTCGCCTGGGCGATCTGGGGTCCGGAGCCGTCGCTGTCTTATGGGCTGGTGTCGGCGGTGGCGGTCCTGATCATCGCCTGCCCCTGCGCCCTCGGGCTGGCAACCCCGATGTCGATCATGACGGCGACGGGCCGGGGTGCCCAGGCGGGTGTCCTGATCAAGAACGCCGAGGCGCTGGAGCGCTTCGCCAAGGTCGACACGCTGATCGTCGACAAGACCGGCACGCTGACCGTCGGCAAGCCGAAGCTCGTCGCCATCCTGCCCGAAGCCGGCCATGACGAGGACGAGGTACTGCGTCTGGCTGCCAGCCTGGAACGTGGCTCGGAACATCCACTTGCCGAAGCGATCGTTGCCGGAGCAGCGCAGCGCGGGATCGCTTTGGCCAAGGCCGAGGAGTTCGAGGCGGTGACGGGCAAAGGGGTGGTGGGTGTGGTCGATGGCAAGCGGGTGGCGCTCGGCAATGCGCGGCTGGTCCAAGATCTCGGCCTCGACGGCGGCAGTCTCTCCGAAATCGCTAACGCCCGGCGTGACGAGGGGGAGACCATAATGTTCGTCAT